>Ga0184608_10000455_pt1 | contig 10924 bp, 10 predicted proteins | sample PLM1_30_coex_FD_133010 | JGI IMG/M metagenome (GOLD analysis project Ga0184608, IMG submission 133010) | Groundwater sediment microbial communities from an aquifer in East River, Colorado, USA - PLM1_30_coex | ecosystem: Environmental > Terrestrial > Soil > Riparian zone | place: USA: East...
GGCGACATTCTCTCCGACGAAGCGTCGGGGCTGGTGGGGGGCCTGGGCCTCGCGCCGGGCGCCAACATCGGGATCCACGCCGCGATTTTCGAGGCGGTGCACGGCTCCGCCCCGGACATCGCGGGGCAGGGGATCGCCAACCCGTCGGCGCAGATGCTGGCGGCGGCGATGATGCTCGACCACGTTGGCGAGCTCGACGCCGGCAAGCGGCTGCGCTGCGCCGTCGCGACGGCGATCGTGAAGGACAACATCCGGACCAAGGATCTGGGGGGCAGTGCTACGACCGACGATTTCGCCCGCGCCGTGGCCCGTCGGGCCTAAGCACCCCTGCGCCGGGTGCGGCGAGTTCGTCGCCGGGATCGCGATCGGCGGCCTGTGCCCCAGCTGCGCTCGGCAGGCGGAGCGGCGGGCGGCGCGGATCGGGCGGCTCGTGGCCATCGCGACGACGCTGCCGCTGGCCATCTACATCACCTGGGCCCTGCCGGCGGAGCGGACGGCGCGGCTCGTGGGCGCCGCGAGTGTGTTGCTCTGGTACGTCTTGACGTTTCTCATAGGCAAGAGAATCGCCTTGGAGTGGGTGAAATGAAACAGTGCGTGGTGAGTGGGGCGTGGGGCGTGCTGGCGATGCTTGTGGCGGTGCCGCTCGCGGGGCAGACGTCCCTGTCCATCTACCGGGATGGGCGTGTCGTGGTGCGGCAGAGCCTGCCGCAGGCATTGCAGCGCGGGCGGAATGCCCTCACGCTCAAGCTCGAGGGGCTCGACCCCGCGACGCTGTTCTCGCCCGACACATCAGTCGCTGTGCTCTCGGCGACGGCGCACTACCCCAGTAGTAAGGACGGCGCGCTCGCGACCGCGGTCGGGCAGACATTGTCGTTCGTTCGCTCCAAGGGCGACACGATCCGCGCGACGGTCGTCCGTGCCGACCCGCCCCAGTATCGCCTGAGCGATGGGCGCATGCTGCTCGAGTCCCCGGGCGAGCCGCTCTTCCCCGCGGAACTGGTGCGGACGAGCCCCGAGGCCGCGATCGTGCTCGATGCCTCGCGCGCGCGGCAACGCACCGAGTTGGCGTACGTGACGCAAGGCGTGACGTGGGAAGCTCTGTATCAGGTGATACTGGCAGGTGCCAGGTGTCAGGTGTCAGGGACGGCCACAGTGACTTCGCAGTCGCTGCGAGCCGACAGCGCGGAGGTGCAACTCGTCGCGGGGACGATTCGGCGGACTCGCATTGCACCCCAGCCGAAGGTGGAATGGGCCCAGCGAGGCGTGCGCATGGCAGTCGAGGAAGTCTCTGTAGCTGCGATGGGCGAGGAAGCCGTCGGCGAAACGCACGTCTATCAGCTGCCCGGCCGCCTCTCGATCGAGCCCGGTGTCCCCGTCGCGACGGCGCTCTTCCCCCGCAGCTCCACGCCCGTCACCCAGGAGCTGATCGTCCCGGGCGTGCTCCCCTGGCGCGGCTGGATCGGGCAGTCGCCCGAGCCGAACCGCTTGCCCGTGCAGGTCTGGTACACGCTCAAGCGGGCAGCCAAGACGCCGTTCGGCGACCGGCCCCTCCCGGCAGGGACGGTGCAGCTCTATCAGGCCGACTCGAGTGGCCGCGTGCAGCTCATCGGCGAAGCGTCGAACGATCACACGGCGCCGGGCCGCGATCTGCGCCTGCAGTCGGGCGACGCCTTCGATGTCACCGCCGAGCGGGTGCAGACGGACTTCAATCAAGAAACGCTGCCGGCGCCGCGCCGCGGTCTGCCGAACCGCCAACGGGTGACGGCCGCCTACCGCGTCACGATCACCAATGCCAAGTCGGAGTCAGTCACGGTAGACGTGCGGGAAGCGCGCTACGGTGTGTGGAAGATCGTCGAGAGCAGCGTGGCGCCCGAGAAATTGTCCGCGACCGAAATGCGCTTCCGTTTGGTTGTGCCCGGCGGCGGCGAGGCGACGCTCACCTACACCGTGCAGATGGAATCGTGACCGTTCAACTGGTGCACGTAGCGGATCTTCACTTTGGCGGCTTGGCCGACATCCGCCAGGTTGAAGCGCTCGAGGCGATGCTGCCGGACCTGCGGCCCGATGCGGTCGTCATTGGCGGCGACATGTCGCAGCGCGCCCGTCACGGCGAGTTCCAGCGCGCACGCGCCTTCGCGCGCGTCGCCGCCCAGACTGCTCCGGTGCTCGCGATCCCCGGCAACCACGATGTGCAATGGTGGTGGCGACCCTTCATCCCCTTCGCGAAAGACGCATTGTACCGCAAGTACCGCGGCTACTTCGGGGACGATATCACGCCCACGCTGACGGTTCCGGGTGGCGGCGTGATCGCTTCGGCGCTCACGTCGCGCGGTGTGGCGTGGGGCTCGCTCACCACGACACTGCGCGACATCGCCGTGAAAGGCCACCTCCCCAAGTCGGAGTTCCTGCGCGTGCAGCGGCTCTTCGCCGAAGCTCCCTCGGGGCTCCCGCGCGTGCTCGTGGTGCACCACAACGTGCTGCGCGGGGAGATCTCGAACCGGATGGGCCTGGCGCGCTGGCGCCAGGCGCAGCGGCGCATCGTCGAATCGGGGGCCGACGTCGTGCTATGCGGCCACGACCATCAGGAGGGCGCCGACGTGCTGGCGGGCAAGGTCGTCGTGTCGACCGCGGGCACCCTGTCCACGCGCTCGCGCGGCGGCCGGCCTTCCTGCTTCAACTTCGTCACGATCGAGCCCACCGCCGTGCACATCACTTTCTTCCGTTGGGAAGCGGAGCGGGGGCGGTTTCGCGCCTCCGACACCTTCGCGTTTGGGCGGGGGCAAGGGAAGGTGGAGCGGCGGGAGGCCGGTGCTGTGCCTGCGGCGCAGGCGCAAGGTTAGCTTTGTGAACCCCGGGCCAGCGGTCCGGGGTTAGCACACCCGCACACAGACCTCGCCAGGGTGGGTTAACCCCGGGGCGCTGCCCCGGGGTTCACACGCACCGGCCCTCACATGGCCACCACGAGGCATTGAATGGCACCGAAGTTTCAGGGCGTAGATTTCTACGACACCGACAGCTTGCTCAACGAAGAAGAGCGCGCCGTGCGCGATACCGTGCGCTCCTGGGTCGACGACAACCTCCTCCCTGTCATCGGCGAAGCATACATCGCGGGCAAATTCCCGAAGCAGCTCATCCCTGGCATGGCCGAGCTGGGCCTCTTCGGCGCCAACCTGCCGGAGGAGTATGGCTGCGCCGGCCTGAACAACGTCGCCTACGGGCTGATCATGCAGGAGCTGGAGCGTGGCGATTCGGGCGTGCGCTCGTTCGCGTCGGTGCAGGGCGCGCTGGTGATGTATCCGATCTACGCCTTCGGCTCGGACGAACAGAAAAAGACGTGGCTCCCCCAGATGGCGAGCGGCAAGGTCATCGGCTGCTTTGGGCTCACCGAGCCCGACTACGGCTCGAATCCCGCCGGCATGATCACCGTCGCCCAGGAGACAAAGGACGGTTGGGTCCTGAACGGCGCCAAGATGTGGATCACGAACGGCTCGACGGCGCAGGCCGCCATCGTGTGGGCCAAGACCGGGAAAGAGCCGGACACGATTCGCGGCTTCATCGTGCCCACCGATACCAAGGGCTTCTCGGCAAAAGACCAAAAAGGGAAGTTGTCGCTCCGCGCCAGTGACACGAGCGAGCTGGTGCTCCAGGACGTGCACGTGCCCAAGGACGCGCTGCTCCCCAAATCGGGCGGCCTCAAGTCGCCGCTGATGTGTCTGACGGCCGCACGCTACGGCATCGCGTGGGGAGCGGTCGGCGCCGCGATGGCGTGCTACGACGAGGCGGTCAGCTACGCCAAGACGCGCGTCATGTTCGGCAAGCCGATCGGCGGGTTTCAGCTGCAGCAGCTGAGGCTCGCCGAGATGCTGACGGAGATTACCAAAGCGCAGCTCCTGTGCTTGCAGCTCGGCAGACTCAAGGACGCTGGGAAATCGACCCCGCAACAAGTCTCCTTGGCCAAACGCAACAACGTCAGTATGGCCACCGACATCGCCCGGGAGGCGCGGCGCCTGCTCGGCGCCAACGGTATCCTGGTCGAGTACCAGGCGATGCGGCACCTCGCAAACCTCGAATCGGTCTACACCTACGAGGGGACGCACGACATCCACACGCTCATCCTGGGCCAGGAGATCACGGGACTTTCTGCCTTCCAGTAGAAACAACCCTCTCCGGGGTCTCGTTGTCTAACTCACGACACCCCCTTGTCACTCAAGAGGTTCGGCAATGGTCCTCACGTCCCTACTCGCCTGCATCGCCGCACTCAGTCAATCCCAGACGCTCGTCGACATCCACGATCTCACCCCGCGGGAGCACCGCGCCGCCGGCTTTGTCCTTGGAGCGCCGCAGGCGCTTCAGGTGACCGCCGTCGGAGCCGATCCACGCCCCGAGCGCGGGTCTCGCAAGAACGACTGGGGGTCGTGGCAGGACGACGACCGCACCACGTGGCCGGCGGCGGCCTGGATCATCGACGCGCGCACCCGCCAGGTCGTGTGGGACATGCGGTCGGCCGAGACCGATCGCGAGTCCAACGGCGTGCGACGCTTCACGGGGACGGTGCGGTTGCCGGCGGGGGTGTACGAGGCGCATTACGCGTCGTACGCCGCGGCGTGGACGTCCATCGACGGCGCGTCCATCGTCAACGGCCTGCGGCAGCTGGCGGGCCGCGTGCGCTACGGCGGGCCCTACGTCGAAGACGGGTCGTACAAGGAGTTCTCCCTCGCGATCGCCGGCGCAGGACGGTCCGCCCGGGATTCAGAGATCGACGACGCGACCAAGGCGTTCACGGCGTCGGCGATTGCGCGCCTCGAGCCGGAGCCAAAAGGGACCGCGCGCTACGGCTTCGCGCTGACGCGGCCGGCTGACGTCGAGGTGTACGCCATCGGTGAGCTGCGGCGCGATGGGGCGTTCGACTATGGCTGGATCGTCAATGCCGATACGCGGGCCAAGGTGTGGCGGATGGACTACGCCAATACCGAGCCCGCGGGTGGCTCCATGAAGAACCGGATGGCGCGTGAAACGCTGCACCTCCCGGCCGGGCGCTACGTCGCCTATTTCGTGAGCGACGATTCGCACGACCCCGACGAGTGGAACGCGGTCCCGGCGCTCGATCCCACGTTCTGGGGAATGACGCTCCGGGTGGCCGATGCGACGGCGCGCGCAGCTGTGCGCCCGTTCGCCTACGAGCCGGTTCCGGCGGGCCAGACCCTCGTTTCCCTCATCGGGATTGGCAACCGTGCCTCACGCTCGGCAGGCTTCACGCTGCGCCGGCCGATGGACGTGCGCGTGTACGCGATCGGCGAGGGCGTGAACGACGAGATGGTCGACTACGCCTGGATCGCGGATGCGACCCGTCACCGCCGCGTCTGGACGATGCGCTATGAAGACACGGAGAACGCCGGCGGCGCCGAGAAGAATCGTCTGTTCGACGGGACGGTCCATCTCGATGCGGGCAGCTATCTCGTGCACTATGCGAGCGACGACTCGCACTCCGCCGAGGATTGGAACGCTGCGCCACCGGCAGAGGAGCGTTACTGGGGCGTGAGCGTCTTCCCCGCCAGCGGGCGGCTCGATTCCGCGGTCGTGGGGCGGTTCGAGCGCGGCCCCAGCGGCACCGTGATCGCAGAGTTGGTCCGAATGAAGGACGACGAGCGCGCGCACACGCCATTCCGCCTCGAGCGCGAGACGACCTTACGCGTGTACGCGCTGGGCGAGGGTGTGAGCGGCGAGATGGTCGACTACGGCTGGATCGAGGACGCCGGGAGCGGACGCGTGGTGTGGGAGATGAGCTACGACGCGACCGAGCCGGCCGGCGGCGCCCGCAAGAACCGGGCGTTCGAAGGGACGATCCGGCTCCCGGCGGGGAGCTACGTGCTGCACTACAAGTCCGACGGCTCGCACTCCTTCGAGGACTGGAACGACGACGCCCCCGACGATGCCGAGAACTGGGGCATCACCGTGTTCCGGATGAGCGTTCGGTAGTTTAGCTTTCCGGCCTCATGAAAATCGCCGTCTGCATTAAGCGCGTCCCCGATAGCGAGACGCGCGTCAAGATCGCCTCCAACGGGAAGAGCCTCGACGAGGCCGGCGTCAAGTTCGTGCTCAACCCGTACGACGAGTTCGCCGTGGAAGAAGGCCTGAGACGAGGCGAAGTCACCGTCGTGTGCCTCGGTCCCGCCGCCGCGCAGGAAACGATCCGCACGGCGCTCGCCATGGGCGCCGATCGCGGCGTCCTGCTCCAGACCGACGCCGCTCCCGCCGACGGTTTCGTGACCGCCCAGGCCCTCGCCGCCGAGCTCCAGCCCGGCGGCTGGGACCTGATCCTCTTCGGCAAGATGGCCATCGACGACTACAACCAGCAGGTCGGCCCGATGGTCGCCGAGCTGCTCGGCTTGCCGTGCGTGACGGCCGTCGCCCACCTCGAGATCGACGGACAGAAAGGCGTTGCGGAGCGCGAGATCGAAGGCGGCATCGAAGTCGTCGAGTTCCCCTTGCCCGCGGTCATCACCGCCGACAAGGGGCTCAACGAGCCGCGCTATCCCGCGCTCAAGGGGATCATGGCGGCCAAGAAGAAGCCGCTCGAGGTGAAGCCGGTACAGCTCGGCGCGGGAACGATCGAAGTCGTCGCGCTGACGCCGCCTCCCGAACGCAAGGAAGGTAAGATCGTCGGCGAGGGTCCCGGCGCCGTCCCCGAGCTGGTGCGCCTGCTGCGCGAGGAAGCGAAGGTTCTATGAGCGCGACTCGCCTGATCTTGGCGGTGTGCGAACAACGGGACGGCGTGCTGCGCAAGATCTCGCACGAAGTGGTGACGGGTGCCCGTCGGATCGGTGAGACGGTAGAAGCTGTCGTGTGCGCTACCGGCCCAGTGCAAGGAGCCGACCAGTTGGGGAGGTTCGGCGCCGACAAAGTCGTCACGCTCAGCAACGCTGCCTTCGCGAAGTACAACCCCGAGGGGTACGCGCAGGCGATCGCCGAGCGCGTGAGGGCCGGCGGCTACGCCGCGGTCGTCTTCGCCGCGAGCGCTACCGGGAAGGATCTCGCACCGCGCGTCGCCGCCAAACTCGGTGTCGGGCTCGCGGCCGACTGCACCGACATCGCCGCCGAGGGCAGCACGATCGTCGCCACTCGCCCCGTGTATGCGGGCAAGGCCTTGCTCAAGGTGAAAGTGGCCACCAAGCCGGCGGTCTTGTCGCTCCGGCCCAACGTCTTCACCCCTGTTGAACGGCCCAAGACCGGCGCTGCCGAGACCGTCGCCGTGACCGTGGTGGCGGGACGGGTCGTCGTGCGTGAGATCAAGGCCGCCGAGACGGGTGCGCTCGATGTAGCGGAAGCCCAGATCGTTGTCTCGGGGGGAAGAGGGCTGAAAGAGCCGGCGAATTTCAAAGTGATCGAGGAGTTGGCGCGGGCGTTCGGCGGCCAAGCCGCGGTGGGGGCGTCGCGCGCCGTCGTGGACGCCGGGTGGCGTGCCCACGCCGATCAGGTGGGCCAGACGGGCAAGACCGTCAGCCCCACGCTGTACGTCGCCGTCGGCATCTCGGGCGCGATCCAGCACCTCGCTGGGATGCGCACGTCGAAGGTGATCGTCGCGATCAACAAAGACAAAGACGCGCCGATCTTCAAGGTCGCCGACTACGGCGTGGTGGGAGACCTGTTCGAAATCGTGCCGCGGCTCACCGAGGAGATCAAGAAGCTGCATGGCTGAGATCGTCCCGGCGAAGCATCAGCCGCCGTTGCCGATGAGCCAGCTCATTCTCAAGGACGGCTCGGAGGGCGCGGCGGACCGCATGGAGCTGGACGTGCTCATCGTCGGGGCGGGGCCCGCGGGGCTCGCCTGCGCGATCGAGCTGGCCAAAATCGCGAAGACCGACGGGAAAACGCTCAGCATCGGCGTGCTCGAGAAGTCAGCGGCTCTGGGTGAGCACTCGCTGTCTGGCGCTGTCGTCAATCCCCGCGCGTTTCGTGATTTGTTTCCAGAGCTCAAGGACTCCGATTTCCCATTTCGGGATCCAGTAACCAAAGAGGCCGTGTATCTGCTGACGGCTGATGGCAGATGGCGTCTTCCTACGCCCCCCACGATGCACAACAAGCGTTACTACGTCGCGTCGTTGTGCGAGATCGTGCGCTGGCTCGGCGCCAAGGCCGAGGAGCTGGGCGTGAACGTGTTCACCGGCTTCCCCGCGGCCAGTTTGTTGACCGAAGGGAGCCGCGTCGTCGGCGTGCGAACCGCGGCGAGCGGGTTGGACCGGGACGGGAAGCCCGGCTCCGGGTACGCGGCGCCGAACGATCTCACCGCGAAGGTGACGGCGCTCGCCGAGGGGACGCGGGGGCTGTTGGGGCAGGCGTGGTGTCAGTGGCAGGGCGTGACGTCCGACAACCCGCAGATCTTCGCGCTCGGCGTGAAGGAGCTGTGGGAGACAAAGCAGCCCTTGGGCCGTGTGATTCACACGATGGGGTGGCCGCTGCCGTCGGATGCGTTTGGCGGTTCGTTCATGTACCCTCTCGAGCCGAATCTGGTCGCGTTGGGGCTCGTCGTCGGCCTCGATTACAAGGACGCCAATCTCGACGTCCACGGTCTGCTCCAGCAGTTGAAGCAGCATCCGCTGTTCCGCCCGTACCTAGAGGGCGGGGAGCTGGTCGAGTGGGGGGCGAAGACGATCCCCGAAGGAGGCTACTGGGCGCTGCCGCACCGTCGCTCGGGGGACGGGGTCGTGATCCTGGGCGACGCCGCGGGGTTCGTGGATGTTCCGTCGCTCAAGGGGATCCACTACGCGATGCAGTCGGGGATGTATGCCGCGCGCACGATCTATCGCGCCCTCACCGCGGGCGATCCTTCGATCCGCCAGCTCTGCGAATACGACCGCTTGGTCAATCACTCGTACATCGCGAAAGACCTGTACCGCACGCGCAACATGCGGCTCGCGTTCAAGGACGGTTTTTTCTTGGGTGGCATCCAGGCGGCGCTCATGACGGTCACGCGCGGCATCTTCCCGGGATGGATGTACGGGATGCATGCGGATGCGGAGGTTGCTCGCAAGCTGACCCCGGGTACCCCGGGCTTTCGCCCGAGGGCCGGCCCCGAAGGGGCGGCCCGAGGAAGTCCTTTAGGGCGCCCGGGGTCAGCGGGTGCAATCAGCAAGGTCGATGCCGTATTCAAGTCGGGAAACGCTACGCGCGACACGATTCCCACGCACCTCATCATCGGGAAGGACGTGTCAGCGGAGGTCGCGCGGTTCTACGCCGCGATGTGCCCGGCGGGTGTGTACGAATGGGTCGAGGCTCCGGTAGGGGCGCAGCATGCTGCGCCCCTACTGCGGATCAACGCCCCGAACTGCGTGGACTGCAAGGCGACGGATGTGCTGGGGCCGCGGTGGACGCCGCGAGAGGGAGGGAGCGGGCCGAAGTACAAGAGGATGTAGCGCTGACCACCGAGTCGATGACGGCGCTGAAGTCTTCGACCATGGTAGCGCAACCCCAGCAGTGCGACAGCACCCGCCCATCTGACCCGATGAGAAACATCTGTGGAATCGCGTGCACGCCGTAGGCGCGCGCGATCGTGCCGTTGTCGTCCCGGAGTTCTCCATACTGCAAGCCGCCGTGGGATCGCAGCCATGCGAGCGCCCGACTCGGCGAGTCGTCGTAGAGGATACCGTACGTCACGAGACCGCGATCCTTGTACCGCTCTGCCAGACGGACCACGTCAGGATGCATCTTGATGCATGGATGGCACCAGGTGGCCCAGAATTCGAGTAATACGATTTGTCCCCGGTGGGCGCGAAGGGTCTCCACGGGCGGCGGACCGGAATCCAAGGCCGTGAGTGCAAGATCGGGCGCTACGTCACCTGGCTCTGGGACCGATGACTGCCCCGAGCAGCCCAACGCTAGTGCGGTTGCGCCAAAGGCGATTAGCGTGCGCAGAGTATTGCACGGTGCATTGAACGAGGGCATACAGAATCTTGCGGAATTGTGAGCCGCGGGAAGGGGAGAGCGGGCCGAAGTACAAGCGGATGTGACGGGTATAACAGTCGTGTGGCTAACCTCACGACTGTTTCGCTCCTACCTCTATCGTTTCTGCCTGCTCTGGATCGCCGGCAAGATCGCCAACGCGGCCACCGCGGCCTTCCTGAAACTCCCCCCTCTGGCCTTCCGACCCGGAACAGAGCTGGTCGTCTGTGCCTTTGAGGTCGCGGTTCTCGTCGCGTTCATTCGCCGCGCCAACGAGGACATCCTGCTCGGCAACATCGGGCTCCGCCTCCCGGTCGCGCTCGCGCCTCTGGTCTTCGTGCACTTCGTCCTCAGCCTCTCGCTCAGTCTCGTAGCGTGATCGCCGCCGACTCGATCACGGTGAGCCTCGGCGGCCGAGCGATCCTCCAATCGGCCTACGTGGATGCCATTCCCGGCAAGATCACGGTCCTGGTGGGACGCTCGGGAGCCGGCAAGACCACACTGTTCGAGATCCTCGTGGGCCGGCGCCGGCCCGACGGCGGTCAGGTGCGATGGAACGGCGAACGCGTGCCTCGTCCGTCGTTGGCGTTGTTGGCGCGCCGTGGTCTGTTCTATCACCCCGATCGCTCGTGGCTGGCGCTGTCCCTCACGGCGGCGGACCACTTCGCGCTGATCGGGCGCGAGAGCCTCGGCGTTACCGCATGGCTCAACCGCCGAGTCGGCACCCTCTCGGGCGGGGAGCTGCGACTCACGGAGCTGGCGCTGGGCTTGGCGCTGGCGCCCAAGGTCGCCCTGCTCGACGAGCCGTTTCGCGGGCTGGAGCCGCGCCACCGCGAGCAGGTCGCGGATGCGCTGCGACGAATGGCGGAGCGGGGGACCGCAGTCCTGTACGCCGACCACGATGTGGAGTCGGTGCGCCGCACCGCCGACCGTCTCTTCAGCATGGAGCAGGGCGCGACGCGCCTGGTGGAGGGGTTCCGCGAGCGCC
>Ga0184608_10000459_pt1 | contig 10879 bp, 14 predicted proteins | sample PLM1_30_coex_FD_133010 | JGI IMG/M metagenome (GOLD analysis project Ga0184608, IMG submission 133010) | Groundwater sediment microbial communities from an aquifer in East River, Colorado, USA - PLM1_30_coex | ecosystem: Environmental > Terrestrial > Soil > Riparian zone | place: USA: East...
GGACTGATCATCATCGGTTGATCCTGGTGGCCGCGGGGGCGGTTCTCGTGGGCTGGGCGGGCTATTGGGGTGTGCTGGTGCCATGAGCGAGGTGCAGTCGACGACAGGCCGGCTACGGCGGCGGGCACGTCACCGGGTTCTGGCTCGCCTTGCTGGATCGAGCACCCGGTCGACGGCCGACCGTACACGTTCGCGGGCGGCGATTTAGCCGTGTGACGTGGTCTCGATGTCGTGCTCCCACAGCCAGTCAGTGATCGCCTCAATGCCGCGATCCCGGTAGCGCCGGTAGGTACTGAACGGCAGGTCTAGCAGCTCGGCCGCCTTCTCCTGGCTCGGTGCGGGCCGCAGATAGGTACGGTCCAATACACGGTATTGAATTTCTGCCCGCGGGTCTGACTTGACGACGTGGGCGGCATCGAGGATGAGCCCGCGCAGGACCTGGTCGGGACGATCGTCGGGATGCTCCCGCAGTGTGCTTTGCACGATGCTGGAGGCAACCAGCGGGTTGCGTCGCAGCGCTTGAGGTTGATGAAACGAGCGGAGCGCTTCCTTCACCGACGCTGCGAACTCCTCCTGCGACAGCATGGCGGCGGGCTCGGGCGCGGAGACGGTGACTTGTTCGCCAAGCTCTCGGGCCGCGGTTACCTCCAACCAGTCCGCAACGCCGACCCGGCGCCAGTCGTGGGCGAAGGCTACGTACCGGGCGGAGCCAATCTGGTAGTCCGCTTCGGGGACATGGACGAAGTCAAAGTGGTTGAAGAACCGCTCCCAGTAATCGAGGTCGGTGTAGCAGGCATCGAATTCCCAGGCCGTGGGCCCTCGCAGCAAGATGTCGATCACGTGCCAAGCGCCAAACATCGTTCCGGCCAGGCGAGGATGGCGCTCATCGGGGTCGCGATCGACAACGAACCGCCAACCCAGCACGAGCTCCCCCGGCCGCGCCGGATGGTGCTGCTGGACGTAGCGCCACAACGCGGCCGCGCCCGGATCTGCGTCGATGTCCTCGGGGTGCGCCAGATGAAGGGCCAGGCGGGCCGCATAGCCTCCGATCTCACCGTCTGGAGTCTCAAATACGCGAAAGGCCTTCGGCTGACGGCGTAGCCAATGAGCCGCCAACTTCGCCTGCTGCTCGCCCTGTGTGTCACGGGTCATGGCGATGATCAGGTCGAACTGCTCAGGTTGGACGGGCTGCCCCGGGCAGCCTTCCAGGGCATCCCAATACCAGTAGGCGCCGGCGACCGGATGATCTCGAATCAGGAATAGCAGGTCCGCCACGGCCCGCTGGAGCGCGTCAGGATTCCCGGCTGCCGCCTTGACCTGATCGACGAGGTATCCACGCAGCCGACGATGGATGTCGGCGTAAGTGTCGGGATCACGCCGGCGCAGATCGGCTTCCAAGACATCACGGGCCACATCGTGCGGAAAGATGCCGGACTGGGCCTCCTCCATGATCGTCAGACCACGCAACCATTCCCACAGCTCCGAGGCTTCCTCAGGCTCGGCCGGAAGGGCAGCCCGGAGCAGCGGTTCAGCAGTGACCGAGGCGTGGGCAGAGATTTGCAGCGCGGCACGATGCCGAACAGTTGGTGCCTGCTCCACCATCTGGTTGAGCAGAGCAGTGACCACATCAGGCAGATCTTGCAGTGTTTCCGGAACTTCGGTCCCCGGTCTTGAGCGGCGTACGGCATAGATCAGCAGGGACACTGCAAGGGGATGCCCATGGGTCAAGGCCATTACCTGATCAAGCAGATCAGTAGAGATCCCCTCGATTTCCAGCAGCGCCCGAGTCTGGGCTGGCGACAGGTTTCGAAGCGCCATCACGCGTAGCAGCTCACGCCAGCCAGGATCAGACCGCCACGCAGTGTCCGGTGGCCGGCGGCCGGCGATGATCACCCGCGTCTCCGCGGGCAGTGCCGGAAGGAACTCCTCTCGCAGCCAACCCTCCACCGGCTGCAGCCGCTCGGCCGCGTCGAGCATGATCACGCTCGGCTTGGCGGGCGGTGGAGCATCGGCGGGCTCGACGTGGGCGTCGATGCCAGCGGTCAGCGACTCCCAGACTGCTGACCTAATGCCGTCCGGAGTGGGCATGACCCGGCCGCCGTCAATCTCCGCCAACAGGTAACCGGCATTCCGTGCGGTCTCGGCGAAAGCCCGCAGGAGAGTCGATTTGCCGATGCCGCCGGGGCCGTACACCCAGAGGACGTTGAAGGGCTCTTGGCCGTTGGGCGCAGCATCACGGTTGGAGGAAGCCTCGAGCCAGGTGGAGAACAGCTGGAGTTCTCTGGACCGGCCGACGAATCGGCGGACCCGTTCCCGCTCTAGACGCGTGCCGAGATTCTCCGCTGTTGGCGATGTCATCACCGCGGCCTCCTACGTGCCCTTCCTGGCTCGACGATACCGGCAGAGGTTGGTCACCCCTTGACCCGTCATTGGCCTGGAGGGTTGGGCTGGCTAATTGTCTTAACGGTTCGCGACGTCGTACACGAGATGCGTCACGCGGTCCCCCGGAACGACCTGCGCAGGATTGTCGAAAAGTATCGGGTCGCGCAGCGGGCCGGTCGCGAAGAACGGACGGCCTGAGCCGAACACCACGGGAACAAGATTGACCACCACCTGATCGATGAGGCCGAGGCGCAATGCCTGACCGCCGATCTCGCCAGCCGCCACGTCGACGACGCGGTCGCCGGCGTAATCCTGGGCGGCACTAATGGCCGCCTCGACGCCATCGACGAATGTGAATGGCGCCGTGCCGGCATGCTCCCAGTTCGCAGGCGGTTTGTGGGTGACCACGAAAACGTGCTCACCGGCGGCGGGCTTGCCGTCCCAGCCGTTCGTCAGGTCGAACAGCCGACGGCCGATGACAACAACGGCGAGATTCTCATAGTGGCTGCGCATGAAGTCGGCCGAGGCCTGCGTGGAGTGAGATTCGTCGGCACTGCCTTCGAAGGACCAGGCGACGTCTCCGTTGCCGTACCAATCGAAGAGCGGCCCGACACCATCTTGATCATCAGCGATGAAGCCGTCCAGCGAGACCACCGCACCCATGATCGTCTTTCCCATGTCGTTCCTGTCCTGTGATCGATTCGAATACTAAGAGCACCCGCGAGCGCGGGCCACAACCCTAGGAGTCATGGGCAGCTGACGCGGTAGCGCAGGTGGGTGACGTCGCCATCACCTCAGCCCTCCGATCGCACGCGGTAGCGCAGGTGCAGCACACCCGGCCCGTCCAGGGCGCGGAGCAGTTCGAGCTCGATGTGGTCGGGGGGTAAGTCCTCGAACAGCCGCCGGCCGGTCGAACACGATTGCGCTGGGTCCGTCGACGGGCCGGTGCGAACCGAGATCCAAGCCGCCGGCGCGCAGCCAGTCATGCAGCCGCTCTCCGTTGACGCCGAGTCCGTGATCCAGTCCGTCGTCCGGGCCGGTGATGAACCACGTCCAACGACATCGACATATAGAGCACGACCTTAGCCATTAGTGATTTCTCCCTGGTGGGTATTGCTCGGTTGCTGAAGGTATGGACTGTCGGTGATGGAAGAAGTTGTCGGGGTCGTACCGGGCTTTGATCCTTCGCAGCCGCGGCAGGTTTTGTCCGTAGTAGGCCAACAGCGGATCGGCTACCGCAGGGTCGGGAAAGTTCTGGTACGCGCGGCCGGTGCCCTGTCCATCGAGCACCGTTCTGATGTGGCTAAGCCATTGGGATGCGGCCTGTTGGGTGGCGGCTGGTTGGGCTTGATCGGACGTGGCGGTCCATTCGCCGTAGCGGGTCTGCCCTCCACCAGCCCCGCGGAGGCCAGCACTTCGGCGCCGACACACACGCTGACCAGCAGCGGATCACCCTGACTGTCTTGCCGCTGCAACCATTCGACGATCGGCGCCGCGCTCGGCTCGCCCGCATCGTGAAGCTGCGGCACCACGATCACATCGGGCGTCCCGTGCAGCCGATCAGTGAGCTGTCCAAACGACAGATCCGGAATCACATCCACACCACCGGTCATCGGCACCGGTTCGCGCCGCTCCGCGACGGTGTAGAGGTTGAACGCTCCAGCGTCGGCCAATACCTCATACGGCGCCAAAGCATCGGCAACATTTGTGCCCTCCAAGCTCAAGACGATTACCGCTGTCGGCTTGGCCGGATCATGCACAGGCGCCGCGGCAGCATCGACCGATACTGGCGGGGCGCTGGCATTGCGGTTTGTATAGATCTCACCCGTCGCCCGGGCAGTCCCGGACGCCGCCACTGCCAGCGGCACTGCCAAGGCGGTGATGGTTGTCAGGGCTACCCGACCCACCATTGACCACTTCATCCAGCCACGGTTGAGCCGCATGCTGGCCAACTACCAGGCCAGTTGCCGGTCACCTGCTATTCAGATAGGGCGCTCGGCGGGATATTGGCGTTCAGCCGGAAGATGTTCGTCGGGTCGTAACGGTCCTTGAGGGCTACAAGCCGCGACCAACCGTCGCGGTAGGCCGAGTGGACGCCTGCGAGACCCTCGTCGGTGAGGAAAGTCGGGTACTGACGACCGTTGCCGTACGCCGCCAACCGCTTCCAGCCATTGTTCACCCAGGACACATGCTGGCCGGCGCCTGAATCCTCCGGCGGCCACATGGCGATGATCCGAAGCTCGAAGCCGACATCACGTAGGCCGACAGCGGTGGCGTCTGGAGCAACCCGACTCGCGGCGCCACTGATCGCCCAACCCGTCAGGAAGGACAGCGGCGTGGGGAGCGAGTCGGCCATTGAGATGAAGAGCTCGATTGCTGCGTCGGATAGTGCGGGCAAGCGTACGGACCGCCAGTGGGCGCCGTTGCCGGGTGCGGCAGCTCCATCGAGCAGCGTCTGCACCGCACGGTAGGGCACGGGTCTGACCAAGTCGCCTAGCGGACTGCCGACGTGCACCAGCGGTGCGAGCACTTGCCTGCCCTCGGCAATGTCTCCTGCCCAGGTCAGCAGCAGACCGAATGTGGGTGCGCCGTACCGCTCCGGAGGCAGGAACGGCAGTGGTGGAGCCCGGTGGGCGACAAGCATGATCCCAAGATCATCAGGCGCCTGCGGAGCGAAGTCGCGCAGGAACCCCAACACTTCCGACGCCTGCTCGAGCGGCCAGTACACCGGTCCGCCGAGTACGAGCGGTCCGACGGAGTGCAGATCGTAGCTGAACGCTGTCGCGATGCCGAAGTTGCCGCCGCCGCCGCGTAGGCCCCAGAACAACTCTGGCTCAGTCTCGACATCAACATGCAGCTGCCGCCCGTCAGCGGTGATCAGGTCGACGGCACGCAGGTTGTCGACGGTGAGTCCGTGGCGGCGCAGCAGGTGGCCGAATCCACCGTGCAAGGTGAGGCCGCTGATCCCCACATGACTGACCGTGCCGCCGGTGGTGGCCAGTCCATGCCGCTGGGTTGCAAGATCAAATTCGCCCGAGGTCACTCCGGCCGCCGCCCGGGCAAGTCGTGCTGCCGGGTCGACCGACACGCCCTTGAGCAACGACAGATCGATCATGATCGCGCCGTCGGCCACAGCGTTTCCAGCCACGCCGTGGCCACTTCCGCGTACGGAGATCGGCAGCTCATGATCACGCGCGAACCGCAGCGCGGCTAGGACGTCGTCCGCATCCACGCAGCGTGCGATCAATGCCGGCCAGCGATCGACCGCCCCATTCCAGATCCGGCGGCTTTCGGCGTAGGCCTCCTCGCCTGGCTGGATCAGCGCGCCGCGGAACCGCATACGCAGCTCGTGGAATGCGTGGCGGGAGGTCTCGAGTACGGCATCCATGAATCCACCCTGAATCGGCCAGCTGTCCGGCGACCAGGTCACCTCGAGCCCAATTACTGGTCACCCGTTCGTCGGCGGATGCGACCCCACGGCTTGAAGATCGCCAGCAGGAATGCGATAGTCAGCGCGGTCGGTGACACGATCGGCGGATAGATCATGTTGGTGAAGTTCCAGTCGAGGTCAGCGCCGAGGGCAAGTTCGCCGCCCAGGCCGGCAGCGTTGGCGACCTCGCCTCGCAACGCGGTGACGATGAGAGTGGCGAGCAAGAGGTTGAGGACGAGCTTGCTCGCCACCCACCAGTAGCGGACTAGGCCGTACTTGCTGCCGAGGCCCAGCAGGATGCCGGTGATCAAGCTGAGCATCGCCGCATTGAACATGGGCCAGACCGTGATGAGCTGCAGCGACTGCAGCGTGTGAGCGCGCACCGCGTCTGACTCGGTGTTGATCGCGGTGAAGACGAGAACGGCCATCGCGACGTCGAGCCCGAACCAGGTCCCGCCGGCGACAATGTGGAGGAGCAGCACCGTCTTGCGGGGGCGATTACCCAGCCGCCAGCTGTCCAGTCCAGTTACCTGGCGGGAGGCTGGTTTCGTTTGGGCGGTCGCTGCGTTCATCGCGACTGGTCGGCCGTGTTGGTGATAAAGGCGCGTACGGCGTCCGCCAGTTGCCGGGGTTGGTCGAGTGGGATGACGGTATAGCTGTCTTCGATCTCGACTAATTGGCCCTTCGGCAGCAGGTCGGCGAGCCGGTGGCCGTGCTCGGGCGGCATCATCTGGTCCTCCGGAGCCCAGACCACCAGCGCCGGCTTGTCAAACGACGCGAGTCCGGCTGACCAGTCGTGACCGCTGTCAAGTGGGACGCTGAGACAGTAGTTGTGCAGGTCCCGCCGGATCTGGTGATCTCGGGTGAATGGCCCGAACCAGTCACGCAGCATCGCATCCGGCAAGGGATGCTTGGCCAGCGCTGCTGCCACCGAACGGCGTACGGCGGCGGATCGCAGCAGCAAGCTCTGCAGCCCAAATCCGCCCGGCGTAGCGGCGAGCCTTGCCAGCCGCCGTCCGGGAGTGCCGGGCGGGAAGTTGTCGAATGCCTCGCAGGCCACCAACACCAGGCGGCTGATGCGTTCGGTGCGATCATGATCGACAAGGAGCTGTGGTCCACCCCAGTCGTTCATGATCAGCGTCACGTCGTACAGATCGAGCCGCTCCAGGAACTCCGCCACCAGCAAGGCAATGCCGTCAATACTCAAGTCGGCTCCGGGGCGCATCGGTTGGCGATGCGCACCTAGCGGCAGTGTGGGCGCGATGCAGCGGAACGTCGGTGTCAGCTCAGCGATCACCTCGCGCCACACGGTGTGGTTCATCAGCACTCCGTGAAGCAAAACCACAGTCGGACCGTCGCCGGCCGCGTCAATGTAGTCAATTGGTCCGGCCGACAAGTCGATTGTGCTGCGCTGGGTGTTGGAGATCATCGTTGCTCCTCTGGGGAAGTGCATGATGGGGCCGCTGGTCGTCCGGCTCAGTGATGAACGCGATAACGGATGTGGGTGGCCTCCGGCGTGTCAATCACCCGAACAATCTCCAACTCGATCTGCGCCGGCAACTCGTCAAACAGCCGACGACCACGACCGAGCAGTACCGGGATCTGATGGATCTGCAACTCATCTAGCACCCCCGCCTCGAGCGCCCGTTGTGCCGTGTACGCGCCAATCACCCCTACGTTGCGGTCCCCTGCGGCGGCCTTCGCCTGTTCCATCGCGCTGGTGATCCCATCGGTCACGTACGTCACCAACGGATAACCCCAGCGAGCGGCCGGGCCGGGCGGCCGGTGGCTGGCCACAAAGATCGGGACACCGTCATGAACATCACCACCCCAGTGATCCATGAGCTCGGCAGTCCGCCGTCCTACGCCGACCGAACCGGTCGCATTCACTTCGTCTACCAGCTCACCGGCGGGCCCGGACAGCTGGACGAATTCCCCGCCCGGAGCGAACCAATTGTGCAGCCGGTGGCCATCGTCGCCGCCGAGGAAATCGTTGGGGTCGGCGATGTACCCGTCGAGTGACATCGACATGTAGAGCACTGATGCAGACACTTCGACCTCCTGTGGTCTCGGTCTTTGGAGGGCACGCCCTAGCCGCTCAAACGGTTGAGTGTTCACCCTCGATCGTGACGGGGTGCTGCGATCTTGTACCTACGGTCGTAGAAGTTGTGAGTCCGGCACCGACGGCCGCCGCTACCGCACCCAATGCCAGGAAGGTGCGCACGGTATGAAATGCCGACCAGCGTGACCGGATCTCCTGCCAGTCTGCGGGCAGTGTTGCTTCGGTCCAGGTGGCGATCAAGTTGTCGATCGGCACCTCGACAGCCAGAGTGATCACCATCACCGCGATCATGAGCAGCAGGCCGATGGCTGCCAGCCAAGCGGCGACAGTGGACCGGCTGCGGAACAGCAGCACGACTGTGACGAGTCCAATCACCACAGCGGAGATCATCAGCACCGCCATGATCGTCGCGAGATTCTCAATCATGTGTTTGCCGTCCGCCAGGAAAGTAGCGGCGTCATAGTCGGTCATAGTGCGTGCCAGAGAAAGCCAGGTTCCCCACATCACGCCAGCGACCAAGACGTACAGCATGATGCTCACGAACTGGACCCACTTCAGGACAGATTCACTCACGGTGATCACCGATCCTGCTGCGGTCCCATTGGCGGTGTCGCGATAGGGCTGAGATGCATGCCGATGAGTCGCCATGTGCCGTCTTCGCGGATCAGCATGTGAGTGGCTCGGAACTGCCCGTTGTTGGGCTGACCGCGGTATGCCGCCTGCTGATCATGGACCCCGATCACAACCGCGCAATCTCCGAAGACGCGCACCGTGGTATCACGCCAATCGAGCGCTTTGGTAACGAATGCGCCGCTGCTGTAACGCTCCAGCCACTGGTCCTTGTCCAAGATGAAACCCAACGGCCCGACCAGCAAGAAGTTGTTGTGTGCCAAGGAATCCATGGCATCGGTATCGCCGTCGAGTTCCGCCTTCACCCAGCGCTTCCCGAACTCCTCAATCTCAGCAACATCGTTGCTCATACCGTTGTCCTTTCGTCCAGATGTGCTTCATCTACCATGCAACCGCCATCTGCCCATCGACCAGGCCAGCCCGAGCCCAATTGCTGTTCACGTAAGCAAGAGAACGATGACGGCTACACCAAGCGGGACGTCGAAGAAGATGCACGTTTCGGCAAGCGAGCGCGGTACCACCGCATTGCGGCGATAGTGGATGACGTCCCAGACCGCATGCGCCATCAGAACCAGCGATGCCAATACGCCGCCGGCAACCGGACCCAGGGTCAGCGCAACGAGACCCACTCCGCCGTACGCGACCAATGCAAGTGACTGAGCGGCGAGGGCCGTGCGCGACGCTCGCAGCGCCAGACCGACGACGATCAAGACAACTGAGGCACCACCGAGCATCAACCAGGTATCGATACCGATGAACGCCCCAGCAGTCACCAAGGCACTGGCAATCGGAATAGTCGCCCAGGCAACCCAGCGCACCTCGAACGCCGCGGCGGCCAGATAACACGCCAAAGCAGCTAGTAGCGAGATGACCACCGTCTCTCGATCAGGGCTGACGATGGTCACGAACGCGGCACCGAGCAGCCCGACGGCCGGTGGCCAACGACGCCAGATCGCCGAGGACGTGCGAGTCGACCCCTGCTGCGACTTCCGACTGCTGCGTAGACATGAGCGTTCTCCTGGAGGTTTCGTCGGTCGCAGCCCATGATTGGCGGCGATTGTGGCCAGCGGCCAGGCCAATCGCCGCCCAGTTGGTGGCCAGCTAGGCCGGTAGCGGCGTTGCGAGCTCAGGTCACAACCTTGCGAGCCCAGATGAGGCAGCCTCGTTTGGTGACGGTCAGCGGGCAACGCCGGCGGGTGCCTCCTTCGCTGCGGCGGACTCGCTCAGGCCGCGGCCGCGCAGAAACAGCCATATCGCGGCCGCATCGGCAAGCCGGACGGCAGCGGTGTCCCAGCGCAGCACCTCGGTGATCGAGAACTGCTCGGCCACCATGTCCGCCGCGGTTTCGGCGTCGAAGCTGAACGGCTCGCCCCAGCCCGGTAGTACATCGGCGAATTCCGGATCGTTGTAGCGGCTCGAGGTACAGGCGACGAACACTCCACCGTCGCGTAGCACCCGCACCGATTCGGCGAGGACGACCTGGGGCTGAGGGACGTAGTAGAGCATCCAGAGCGCTGCAACGGCGCCGAAGCAGCCGTCGACAAAGGGTAGTCGCGCAGCGCCACCCTGGACCATAGGAGGCGACGAATTCCCACGCCGTCGGCGGTCGGGTCACGATGTCAGCGATCTGCCAAGCCGCGAGCATGGGCCTCGACAGGCGGCGATGGTGCTCGTCGGGTTCAAAGTCAACGTGGAATCGCCAGCCAGGACCTGTTCACCGGGACGCGGAGGACGGTGGCGTTGAGCGTATTCCCACAACGCCGCCGCAGCGGGGTCGAGTTCTAGATCCTCGGGCCGAGCGCGGTGCAGGGACAGGCAGGCCGCGTACCCGCAAACTTCCCCCTCGCCAGTCCGGAACAATCGGAACGCCTCTTGTTGCACTCGCAGCCAGTGGGCGGCCAGCTCCGCTTGTTGATCACCCTGCGCGGCGCGAGTCATGGCGATGATCGTCTCGGCTTGGCCTGGTTCCATGTGTTGTTGGACGCTCTCGCCAAGCGCATTCCAATCCCAGTACGGGCCTACTAGCGGATGATCATGAAGCAGGAAGAGCAGCTCGGCTGCGGCCGTGTGCAGGCGCTCCGGATTGCCAGCCTCCGTACGAATCTTGTCGACGAGGTGTCCGCGCAACCGACGATGGATGTCGGCGTACGCGTCCGGATCGCGCCAGCGCAGGTCGGCTTGGAGAACATCGCGCGCCAGTTCATGCGGGCGGATTCCGGTGAGCCTCCTCCATGAAGGTCGGACCACGCAACCAGTCCCACAGCTCCGACACCTCCGCGGCATCGGAGGAGGGTAAGGCGGCGCAGAGCACCGGTTCGGTGGTGACCTGGGCGTGCGCGGACACCTGCAACGCCGCTCGTTGGTGACTGCTCGGA
>Ga0184608_10000466_pt1 | contig 10805 bp, 10 predicted proteins | sample PLM1_30_coex_FD_133010 | JGI IMG/M metagenome (GOLD analysis project Ga0184608, IMG submission 133010) | Groundwater sediment microbial communities from an aquifer in East River, Colorado, USA - PLM1_30_coex | ecosystem: Environmental > Terrestrial > Soil > Riparian zone | place: USA: East...
CGGAGGTCAAAACAGTGCTCGAGAGGACGCTCGGCGTGCCGATTTTCCAGGAGCAGGTGATGCAGCTCGCGATGGTCGCCGCCGGTTTCAGCGCAGGCGAAGCCGATCAGCTCCGCCGCGCGATGGCCGCTTGGCGCCGCAAGGGAGGGCTGGAGCCTTTCCACAAAAAGCTCATGGATGGCATGAGGAAGAACGGCATCTCAGCGGAATTCGCCGAGCGCATCTACCGGCAGATCCTCGGTTTCGGCGAATACGGTTTCCCCGAGTCACACTCGGTGAGTTTCGCGCTGCTCGCCTACGTTTCCGCCTGGCTCAAGCGCCACGAGCCGGCGGCTTTTCTCGCTGCGCTCTTGAACAGCCAGCCGATGGGTTTCTACACGCCTTCGCAGCTCGTGCAGGACGCGCGCCGGCATGACGTCGAGGTGCGGCCGGTGGACGCGCTGTCAAGCGAATGGGATTGCACTCTGGAAACCGGCGTCGACGCAAACTCGGCGGTTCGGCTCGGGTTTCTCTTGGTGCAGGGCCTGTCGCAACCGGGCGCCGGGCGCATAGTCGGCGCGCGGCGGGAGCGGTTGTTCGACAGCGTGGAGGATCTTGCCCGCCGCGCCGAGCTCAACCGGCACGACCTCAAGTGCCTTGCCGCTGCAGGTGCGTTCGAGGCGCTCGCCGGCCATCGCCGCCACGCCTTCTGGCAGGTCGCCGGAATCGAAACCGGCGCGCACATCCTGCGCGATGCGCCAGTGGCGGAAACTCCGGTGGTTTTTCCTCCTCCAACCGAGGGAGAGAACCTCGTGGCCGACTACGCGAGCACCGGTCTCACCCTGGGACGCCATCCGCTTGCCTTGCTGCGATCGCACCTTGCACGCATGCGCTTTGCCACCGCCGATGAACTGAAACTGCTTCCCGGCGGCACTCCGGCGCGGGCGGCGGGGATCGTCACCGGCCGCCAGCGCCCGAGCACCGCCTCAGGAACGGTATTTGTAACGCTCGAGGATGAGACCGGCCATGTTAATGTCATCGTCTGGCCGCATCTCATCGAGCGCCAGCGGCGCGAGCTGCTGGGCGCACGCCTGATGGGTGTCGAAGGAGTGCTTGAACGCGAAGGTGAAGTGATGCATCTTATAGCCAGGCGGCTGACCGACCACAGCGCCCTTCTGGGGAAACTGGTCACGGCCTCGCGAGATTTTCACTGAAATGTACCAGGACACGCTCAAATTGATCGTCACCGGCGACAGACGGCATCCTTCGCCGCGGCTGTCCGAGCGTCTGAACGGCCTGTTCCGCTCGCTGGGCGATGCGAGCGGCGGACGCGCCGAACGCATCGAAGACGAGATCTGGAGGCTGTGGATGGCCTACCGGGATTCCGCGGCGGCGTTCGACCTGGAACGGGCGACGCGCGCTCTCACCGCGCTCGATTTCCCCGCGGCCGAGGACATCCTCGCGAGGCTCGTCGCCACTCACCCGGATTTCGCCGAAGCCTGGAACAAGCGTGCCACGCTCTATTACATGCAGAGCCGGGACGAGGAAAGCGTGGCCAGCATCCATCGCACGCTGGAGCTCGAGCCGCGCCACTACGGCGCGATCTGCGGTTTCGCGCAGATCTGCCTCTCGCTCGGAGATACCGACAGCGCGCTCTTCGCCTTCGACGCGGCTTTGCGCGTCAACCCTCACTTGGAGAGAGTGCGCGAAACGATCGACAAACTGCTCCGCACCCGCGCCGCCGCGACGCTTCACTGAAAACGGTGCAGGGGCGAATCAGCTCGCGCGATACATGTAATCGCGAGTGAGCGGCAGCGGATTGAAGGCGCCGCCCTGCTTGCGAGCCAGCACCTGGTAGATGTTCATCCACTCGTGCTCGAAGCCGTGCGCGCAGCCGGCGAGATACACCTGCCAGATGCGGTAGCGCTTGTCCCCCGCCGCCGCGATCGCCTGCTCCCGGTTCTGTTCCAGGCGCTTGGCCCACTCGAGGCAAGTGCGCGCGTAATGACGCCGCAGGGACTCGGCGTCCGCAACCTCGAGCCCCGCGAGCGCCATCTCGCGAAGCACAAGCGAAAGATGCGGGAGCTCCCCATGAGGGAACACGTAGCGGTTGATGAATTCTCCCGCACCCAGCCCGACCCAGCGGTTGTCGGGATCGCTCGCCGTGATGCCGTGATTCATGACGAGCCCGCCCTCGGCGAGCAGCGACCGGATTTTGGCGAAATAGGCCTTGAGATGGCGCAGGCCCACGTGCTCGAACATGCCGACGCTCGCGATCTTGTCGAAGACGCCCTCGCCCGAAACATCGCGGTAGTCCTGCAGGCGCACCTCGCAGCGGCCTTCGAGCCCCTCCTCCCGGATTCGCTGCGCGGCGAATTCGTACTGGTTCCGGCTGAGCGTGACGCCCGTCGCGCGCGCGCCGTATTTCTTGGCTGCGCGCAAAATCAGCGCGCCCCAGCCGCAGCCGACGTCCAGAAACCGCTCGCCCGGCTTGAGCAGGAGCTTGTCGAGGATGTGATCGAGTTTCTGTTCCTGGGCGAGCTCCAGGGAATCGGTCTCGCCGCGGAAATAGGCGCAGGAATACACCATGTTCCGGTCCAGCCACAGCGAATAGAAGTCGTTCGAGACGTCGTAGTGGTACTGGATGGCGTCGCGATCGCGCTTGCGGCTGTGGCGCCAAACGCGCCGCAATCCCCTGCCCCCGTGGGAGGCGGCGCCCCGAGCGAAGCTTTCGGCGACGCGGAACACCTCCAGGATCGGCCCTTCCACTCGCAGGGTGCCTTCCACGTAGGCCTGGCCGAGCTTCATCAGGTCGGGAGACAGCAGGAAGCGAAGCGCCGAAGGGCTCGGCACGCCGATCTTCACCTTGGGCTCGCTGGCGAGATCGAAGGCGCGGCCGTTCCACAGCTCGAGGCGCAGCGGGATGGCTGCGGAGCGCTTCAGCTTCGCGATCAGCCGTTCAAGGCGATGTTCGAGGAACACGTTTGTTTCACCGGCGTCGCGGACATCATAGCATCGGAGGCCGGGCACCGATGCGCCCTTCGTATACCATTGGGCGGGCACGGTTAGCGTTGCAGGAGGACACATGAGGGTAGCTCCGGGTCGTTTCACAGCGCTGGCGTTCGCGGCCGTGTTTTCACTCGCTTCGTGGGCGCAATACCCCTCGCGGCCGATCAAGCTCATCGTGCCGATCCCGCCGGGGGGCGCCCCCGATATTTCGGCGCGGGTCATCGGGCAGAGGCTCTCCGAGCTGGTCGGCCAGGCCGTGGTCGTGGAAAACCGCCCGGGTTCGAACGGCAACATCGCGATGGATCTCGTCGCAAAGTCCCTGCCCGACGGCTACACGCTGGGGCTGCTCGCCGACAGCATGATCGCCATCAACCCGCATTTGTACAAGGAGATGCAGACCGATCCGCTCAAGGACCTCGCGCCGGTCGCCTCGGTCGTAGCGAATCAATGGGTGCTGTCGGTCAACCCTTCCGTGCCGGTCAAGAATTTCAGGGAATTCGTCGAGTACGCGCGCCACGCCCGGCCGCCGCTTGCGTATGCGTCGGGCGGCAACGGCAGCATCCACCAGCTGGCCATGGAGATGCTCAAGCAGCGCGCGAGCATCGATCTGGTGCACGTGCCTTATAAGGGCGGCGCTCCTGCTGCAACGGCAACCGTCGCAGGCGAGGTTTCCGCGATGTTTTCCGGCACCTCGAGCGCTCCTCAGATCAAGGCCGGCAGGCTGCGTGCCCTTGCGGTGACGGGCCCGCAGCGCTCGGCGCTCTTTCCAGATCTTCCGACCATTTCCGAGTTCTACCCCGGCTACGAGGTCACGATCTGGCTGGGCCTGTTCGCGGCGGCGGGTACGCCGGAGGCGGTGCTCGCCAGGCTTCACGCCGAGGTCAACAAGGCGCTCGCCGAGACCGAAACAAGGAGCAAACTCAACGCCGCGGGGGGACTGGAGGCCTACATCACCACGGCTGCGGAGTTCGCGGCCCTGATACGGCGCGATCACGACAAGTACGGGAAACTGGTGAGGGACGTCGGCGTCAAGCTGGAATAGTCGCAAACCCGGGGCGGACGAATTGGAGGCTTTCCTCGCATCGCTGGTCAGCGTCGCCTTTCACGGCGCCGCGCTGGGCATGATCCTGTACGTGATCTCGGTCGGGCTGTCGGTGACGATGGGCCTGATGGGCTTCGCCAACCTCGCGCACGGAGTGTTCGCCATGGCGGGAGGTTACGTCATGACCACTGCGATCTCGCGCTTCGGCGCGCCCTTTCCGCTCGCGCTCGTCCTTGCCTTCGTTTTTGTCGCGGCCGCCAGCGTAGTCCTGGAGCGGCTCCTGTACTCGAGACTCTACACGGCGAGCGACCTCGAGCAGGTGCTGTTCACCATCGGCCTGATCTTCATCGCAGTCGCCGTTGCGCGCTTCAGCTACGGAACGCTGCAGCAGCCGGTCGTGCTGCCCGACTATCTGAAGGGCCAGTTTGCGCTCCTCGGCCGGGATTTTCCGGCTTACCGGGTTTTCATCATCGTCTTCAGCGCCGTGATGGTGGCGCTCTTGTGGTTCGTCGTCGAGCGCACGCGCTGGGGGGCCATGGTACGCGCGACGGTGGACAACCGCGCCATGGCGCAGTCGATCGGAATCGACACCAAGCGCCTGTTCACGCTCACCTTCGCGCTCGGCAGCGGACTCGCGGGGCTCGGCGGCGGACTCGGCGCGGAGATCATCGCGATCCAGCCTTCGTATCCGTTCGAAAACCTCGTGTATTTTCTGGTCGTGGTCTCGGTCGGGGGGCTGGGCAGCCTGCGCGGGCCGTTCGTCGCGGCGCTCCTGATCGGCATCGCCGACACCGCCTGCAAGTACTGGCTGCCGCAATACGGCGCTTTCCCGATCTACGTCGCCACGATCGCCCTCCTGCTGTGGCGGCCCGCGGGTCTGTTCGGGAGACGGGCATGAGCGCCCACGCAGGAGGCTACAGCGCGGATCCGCGCATCCGCTGGATCGAGTCCCTGCCGTGGATCGTCGCCATCGCGGCATTCTTCCTGCTGCCCGAGTATCTTTCACTCGGGGCGCGCATCCTGATCTACATCCTCTACGCCCTTTCGCTCGATCTGATCGTCGGCTATGCGGGAATCATCACGCTCGGCCACAGCGCCTATTTCGGTCTGGGCGCCTACGTCGCGGGAATTCTCGCGGCAAAGGCGGGAGTCGGCGATCCGATGCTGCAGCTCGTCGCGGCAGCGGCCGCCGGCGCCTTGCTCGGGATCGGCACAGGCGCCATTATTCTCCGGACGAAGGCCCTGACGCTTCTCATGCTCACGCTCGCGATCACCTCCGTTCTTCTGGAGATCGCCAACAAGGCCACTGCGCTCACCGGTGGCGCGGACGGCCTGTCCGGGGTCGTCGTGGCGCCGGTTCTCGGTCTGTTCAGGTTCGACATCTTCGGCAAGACCGCTTATCTCTATTGCCTCTTCGCGCTGCTCCTCGGGTGGTGGCTGGTGAGGAAGATGATCTATTCGCCGTTCGGGACCTCGCTCACCGGGGTACGCGAAAACAGCTTGCGCATGCACGCGATCGGCGCGCCGGTCTATTGGCGCCTGGTCCTCGTCTATACGCTCTCGGCCACGATTGCCGGCGTCGCCGGGTGCCTGATCACCCAGACTAATCAGTTCGTCGGCTTGAACGTGTTTTCCTTCGAGTCGGCCGGCGAGCTGCTGGTGATGCTGATCCTCGGCGGCGTCGGACGCATCTACGGCGCCTTCGTCGGGCCGGTGGTGTATCTGATCGCGCAGGATTTGCTCGCCAAGCAATTCCCGGAGTACTGGTACTTCGGCATCGGGACGATGCTCGTGCTCGTGGTGATGTTCGCCCGCGGCGGAATCCTCGGGATCCTGGACGGGATCCTGGTGAAACTGCGGAGCAGGCCGTGAGCGCCGCCGCTCTCGAGACGCGTGGACTGTGCAAGAGCTTCGGCGCGCTCACCGTGGCGGACGACATCGATTTCCGCCTGGAGAGCGGCGCGCGCCATGCCCTGATCGGTCCGAACGGCGCCGGGAAGACCACCTTCGTCAACATGCTCACCGGGGCGCTCCCGCCCTCCTCCGGCACGATCGTGCTCGGCGGGGAGGACATCACCGCGATGGGACAGGCGAAGCGCGTGAAGCGCGGGCTGGGCCGGACGTTCCAGATCAACGCCCTCTTCCGGCGCCTTCCGGTGCTCGACAACGTGGCGCTCGCGGTGGCCGAGCGCCGCGGTGTCGCGCGGCGCATGCTGCGCGCGGCAAGCGCCCACGTCGACGTGCGCGAGGAGAGCATGGAACTGCTCGCGACGCTCGGTCTCGCCGAGGACGCGGGCATTCGCATCCTCGACCTGCCCTACGGCAAGCAGCGCCTGGTCGAAATCGCGATCGCACTCGGCCTGAAACCCAGCGTGCTGCTCCTCGACGAGCCCGCCGCGGGCGTGCCTTCGCTGGAATCGCATCGCATCCTTCAGGTGCTGGACAATCTGCCCAGGCACATCGCGATCCTCATCATCGAGCACGACATGGACCTCGTGTTCCGCTTCGCCCAGCGCATCACCGTGCTCGTGCAAGGCGAAGTCCTGGTCGAAGGGCCACCGGGGGAAATCGCCACCGACCGGCGCGTGCACCAGGTTTATCTCGGCGAACAGCACCATGCCTGAAGCACTCAGTCTCCGCGACGTGCGCGCCGGTTACGGCGAAACAGTAGTCCTCGAAGACATCGCGTTCGAGGTGCCTGAGCGCGGTGCGCTCGCGGTCCTCGGCAGGAACGGGGTGGGCAAGACCACGCTGCTTGCGACCATCATGGGCCACACGAGCTTTCACGCGGGGAGCATCGAATACCGGGGCAAGGCGATCGCGAAGCTGCCCGTCTACGAACGTTGCCGCCTGGGCATCGGCCTGGTCCCGCAGACCCGCGACATCTTCCCTTCGCTCACGGTCGAGGAGAACCTCACCGTCGCCGCCCGCCCGGGCCGCTGGACTCTGGCACGCGTCTACGATCTCTTTCCGAAGGTCGCCGAGCGGCGCGGGCACTGGGGCAACCAGATCTCCGGCGGCGAGCAGCAGATGCTCGCCATCGGGCGGGCGCTGATGGGCAACCCGACGCTGCTGCTCATGGACGAGCCGCTCGAGGGGCTCGCGCCCATCATCGTCGAAGTCCTGCTGCAGGCCTTGCGACGACTGATCCACGAGGACTCGCTCGCGGTCGTGCTGGTCGAACAGCATGCGAAAGTCGCGCTCGGAATCACGCAAAGCGCGCTCGTGCTGAACCGCGGCCGCATCGCCTACAGCGGTCCGAGCACGGATCTGCTTGCCGATCCGCAGCGCCTGACCAGCTTGGTGGTCGCCTGAACTCGGGCGCGACATGCTGGCCGTCCTGCTCCCCGCGCTTTTCCTGCTCGCAGTGACGCACGCCCAGCCCTCGGAGGCGCAGGACCCGCGCGCAGCGGCGCGCGCGCGAATGGTCGCGGAAGTAGCCTCGATGGCGCGTGAAACCGGCGCAGAAACCGGGCGACCGAGATTCGGCGAGGCGGTGATGGCGGCAATGGGGAAAGTGCCGCGACACCGCTTCGTCCCCGCCTTGCAGGACATCTTCGCCTACGACAATCGCCCGCTGCCGATCGGCGAGGGCCAGACGATCTCGCAGCCCTACATCGTCGCGCTGATGACCGACTTGCTCGATCTCAAGTCCACGGATACCGTGCTCGAAGTCGGAACGGGCTCGGGTTACCAGGCCGCGGTGCTCGCCGAGCTGGTGGCGAAGGTCTACACGATCGAGATCGTCGCGCCGCTCGGAAAGAGGGCGATGCAGCTTCTCGGTGAGCTGGGCTACCGGAATGTCGACGTGAGAATCGGCGACGGCTACGGCGGCTGGCCCGCCGCCGCACCCTTCGACGCCATCATCGTCACGGCGGCGCCGGCGGCGGTCCCGCAGCCGCTGATCGACCAGCTCAAGCCCGGAGGGCGAATGGTGATCCCGGTGGGCGGGCCATCGGACGTGCAGCACCTCCTGCTCGTGGAAAAACAATCCGACGGCCGCACGGCGACCAGGCGCACCCTGCCGGTGAGATTCGTGCCTCTCACCCGAGATCAGGGGACGAAACAGTAGCACCGCGCTCATGGCAAAATAGCGGCCATGAGAGACTATTGGCTGAGCAAGCTCTTCTTCGAACTCCAGAGTTCGCCTGCGCTCGGCGACGAATACCGCGCCAACCGGAAGAGGATCCTCGACCGCTATCCCCTGAAGGCCGAGGTGCGGACGGCGGTCGAGCGCGACGACGTCGCGTTCCTCGCGTCGCGGGTCAACCCTTACCTTCTCCGGTTCTATTTCGTGGTCGCCGGAATGTCCGAGGCGGATTTCCTGAAGAAAGTGAGGACTGCCGGGGCCGCCGCGGCGGCGAGGTCGAGCCATGGCTAGGCTGGTCGGAGTATTCGCCTCGAGCCATGCCCCGCTCATCGTCCGCGGCTGGAAAGACGTCAAACCCGCGAATCAGCGGGAGCTTACGAGCTCGCTGACCGAGCTCGGCAGGCGCATCAAGGCCGCGAGGCCCGACGTGCTGATCGAGATCGCCCCGGACCACTGGGTGAATTTTTTCATCGACAATCTTCCGAGCATCTGCGTAGGCATGGGCGAGGAGCACGAGGGCCCCGCAGAGCCATGGATGAAGGACTGCCCCTTCAAGAAGATCGCCGGACATCCGAAGCTCGCGAATCACATCCTGCAGACCGCGCTCGAACGCGATTTCGAGCCTTCGGTGTCGCACCGCCTGACGCTCGACCACGGCTTCTGCATTCCGCTGTGGAGGGGCGGGCTCGATCCGCTGCCGCCCATCGTCCCCATCATCATCAACGATCTGGAGCCGCCGTATCCCAGCGTGCGGCGCTGCCTGCAATGGGGAACGATGCTCGCCGAAGCCGTACGCAGCTACCCCGAAGACATCCGCGTCGCGCTCCTCGCCACCGGGGGCTTGAGCCACTCGATCGGGGAGCCCACGATGGGCGAAATCGACGAGCCGTTCGACCGCGAGTGTATTCGTCATTTCGAAAAAGGCGACGAGCGCCCTTTGATCGACTTCCTGAACGAGCGTCTGCCCACGATCGGCAACGGCGCAGCCGAGATCCGCAACTGGGTCGCAGCACACGGCGCCGCAGGCAGGCGCGGCTTCGAGCTGATCGGCTACTGCAACTGTCCCGAAGTCTACGTCGGCTGCGGCTTCGCTTCGTGGGACGTCGCGGCGCGCGCGTAGACAATTTTGCAGCTGCAGACCACCATCGCCGGCAGTCTTCCGAAACCGGCCTGGCTCGCCGAGCCGAAGAGGCTCTGGGCGCCCTGGCTCCTGGAAGGCGATCTCCTCGAGGAAGGCAAGCGCGACGCCATGCGCCTACTGCTCGCCGACCAGGAAGCCGCGGGAATCGATATCGTCACGGACGGCGAGCAGACGCGCCGGCATTTCGTTACGACGTTCATCGAGAGCTTGAGGGGCGTCGATTTCGAGCACAAACGCACCGTGCGCATCCGCAATCGCTATGACGCGGACGTCCCGGTGGTGGTGGGCCCCGTGGAGCGCGGCAAACCGGTGTTCGTCGAGGACCTTCGCTTCCTCCGGGGGCAGACGAAGCGCCCGATCAAGCTCTCCCTCCCCGGTCCCATGACGATGGTGGACACGCTCTACGACAACTACTACCGCAGCCGCGAGAAGCTCGCGCGCGAATTCGCCGCGATCCTCAACCAGGAGGCGCGCGAGCTCGAGCGGGCGGGAGCCGACGTGATCCAGTTCGACGAGCCGGCCTTCAACGTCTACATGGACGAAGTCGCCGCCTGGGGCATCGAGACGCTCGAAGCGGCCGCGGCGGGCCTCAGATGCAAGACCGCCGTGCACATCTGCTATGGTTACGGAATCAAGGCGAACATCGACTGGAAGAAGACACTCGGTTCCGAATGGCGGCAATACGAGTCCACCTTTCCCCTGCTCGCCCGATCGAAGATCGACCAGGTCTCTCTGGAGTGCGCGAATTCGCACGTGCCGCTCGAGCTGCTCGCGCTTCTCGAGGGCAAGGACGTCCTGGTCGGGGCCATCGACGTCGCGAACGACACAGTAGAGAAGCCCGAGCAAGTCGCGGCGACGATCCGCTCGGCGATGAGATTCGTGCCGACGGAGAAGCTCTATCCCTGCACCAACTGCGGCATGGTGCCGCTTGCGCGCGACGTCGCGCTCGGCAAGCTGAAGGCCCTCGCCTCGGGGGCGGCGCTCGTGCGCCGGGAGATCGGCTGACCAACGTGCCGCGCTCAAAAGCCGCAAAGCATCGCGCTAAACCCCGTTCGCGCACGCGCGTCTCCCCGCGCACGCGGACACGGGCCAAATCCACCTACGTGCTCGTGCATGGCGCCTGGCACGGCGGCTGGTGCTGGAAGAGGGTGGTGCCGGCACTGCGGGCGGCCGGCCATCAGGTCTACGCGCCGACTCTGACCGGCCTGGGCGAACGCGCGCATCTTGCAAACCCGGCGATCGATCTCGCAACGCACATCGCCGACATCGTCAATCTCCTCGAAGCCGAAGAGCTCGAGAAGGTCGTTCTGGTCGGGCACAGCTATGGCGGAATGGTGGTCACCGGCGTCGCCGACCGCGCGGCCTCGCGCCTGCGCCGCGTCGTGTATCTGGATGCGTTCCTGCCCGCGAACGGGAAGTGTCTGCTCGACTACCTACACCCCGATCGGCGCGCGATCATAAAGCAAGGCGAAATGGGCGGCTTCGTCGATCCGCTGCCTCTCGCGATTTTCGGGGTCACCGAGCCGCAGGACGTCGCCTGGGCC
>Ga0184608_10000468_pt1 | contig 10790 bp, 10 predicted proteins | sample PLM1_30_coex_FD_133010 | JGI IMG/M metagenome (GOLD analysis project Ga0184608, IMG submission 133010) | Groundwater sediment microbial communities from an aquifer in East River, Colorado, USA - PLM1_30_coex | ecosystem: Environmental > Terrestrial > Soil > Riparian zone | place: USA: East...
GAGAGGATTTTGGAAATGGCCCAGAATAAAGTCTAGGTTCTGTTCTACAAATAATTCTCTATTACTAAGGGGGTAAATTTCTTTCAGGGTACCAAATCACCGCCTAATGAAGGGGTGAAAGAAAAATTACCCCTTACTACTTTATTTTTTTTGTTTATTGGAGTTCACTTAAATCCTTCTTGCTAATACTTTAGCTGCGTTTCATTTAGACCTTTGTAGGCGATTCCAGATCATGATGAAAACATGTGAAGTCTCTGCAATAATGACAAAAACAGCATTTTTTACAGATAGGTTTTGATATTGTAGGAAGAAATTCAGAATAGCAATTAGAACATTTCATTCCTTTTACTACCTTAATATTCATAACGGAAATCATCAATTTATTGCTATTCTCTAATAGACTATGAAAAATTATTACTACTAAGGGGTAGTTATATCTAGGAGATATCAACCTTTGTTGGTTCCATAGTTTGTGTTCATAAGCCTAGATAGCTTCAGCTCTATGTGTTCTGATGCATAATGGTTATTCGATGAATCCTCCTCGTCCAATTATTCTCGTTCCACTACTGTCAGGTTTTAAAATTGCGAATTTCTGTCCTGGGAAGTACACAAAAGGATTCTCGGGAATTATTTCAATTTCATCCTCGTTTATGAGCCTTACTTTTATTGGTTTTATTTGTAATCCTATTGATATCAAGTAACTTTGATTTTCTGCTAGGTCGGCTTTGTAGTAAGAATTCTTTTTAAACTTTACTGTTATTACTCCGTCGGACAGCTTCAAATAACCCGGCAAGGACAAAACGTCTCCTCTTGAAATCCTTTCAACATCAATTCCTTTAAGAGCCAGCCCAACCCTGGCAGGACTTTTAGATTCATTTACAGGATCGTCATGCACTTGAATTGATTTTATAATAATATCCATTCCATCTGGTAAGATTTTGAGCTGGTCATGGACTCTGACTGACCCCTGTTTCATAACACCTAATACGACCGTACCTACACCCTTTACGTCGAAAGCATGATCAATAGGAATCATTAGGGGACCTTCATTAGGTTTTGGTTCAAGTATACTTATTTCATTTTTTAGTTGCGCAACATCATCAACGAATTTGAAATTTGAGACTGAAGTATTCCTAGTTATCGATTTTAGATCTGCTTCATCTATGTCATGCGAATGAACAATGAAGCCATCTCTAAATTGTACAGAATCTAATGCAATAATCTGTTCACCCAGGTGCCTATCTATTTTTGTCACATTAAGTATAGCATATTCTGCGAGATTCACTACTTGCATCAGAGTCTGTACTTTGTCAGGAAATGTAAGAGGCAAAGCCCATGTAAATATAGAGTGTGATGTCTTCCGGTCATAGATTGCTATGTCACTCGTGGTACCCTTCTTGCCTAGCTCATTTGCAATATTGTTGTCCCCTAGGATCACGAAATTTATATTCTTCAAATGATTATCATGAAATGGAAATAGATAAAACTGTTTTGAGCTATTTATATGGTGGGTAATTTTTGGGCAGTAGTCTATAGTTTACTAGAATTTTTCTCTCCTCCATATATCGAATGCCTAAAAGTGCCTTAATGGTTGACTCCATTGATTTGAGCGTAACATTATTAGACTTACTCATTGGATTGAAAATATACTCAAGGTGAAATTAGGATTTGCCATTGACCGACTGTGGTTAAGGACCTAAAAGAAATTATTTCTTTAAGAACAGCTCGTATAGTTAGCAGTGAAGATATTTATGAATATTTTATCCCTGTATTATTGACAATTTTTTAATTGAGCGACAGATCTGAGATACAACTACAAGGGGTTCGGGTTTTCTTTAACTGTTTTTGTTTTAGGTGGTCTGCATATGCCATGTCATTAGAGTTGTTCTTTTCAATTGTCTTTAAAAGTCTAACTATGGCCTTTTCTTCGATCAATGACTTTAATATTCGTTCCAGCACTGTCTCATGCAATTGTGTTATTACCTTACCAATAATATGTCTAGCCTTTACTATATATTGGTAACAACGATGTTTATCATAACAATAGAATAGGTCTTTGATCGGCATTTCTCTCCTATAAGAAAGTATTACAAAGGCCCCTCTCACGTTAACTTAGTCTTTTGCACGATTGCTAAATAGTTGGTAAACTTAGCCTTTATGAATTTTTTTTGCTTCCGCCGCCATGAGATATATCTGGATCGTACTAACATATGTCGGCGATGCCCATAGACAGATTGGTTCATCTAGGTAAAAAAAGAACCATATCTTTTTTATCAAATAATTTTACTTGAAAAACCGACATAGTATTTTTAATAGGACCGCATGATTACTAGGTATGTGATAGATGTAACTAAGCTAAAATACAAAGTTAACTTCAATCCTTCCGTCTACAATTTCAGGACAAAGAAATACGAAAGTAAAGAAGCCACGTATCCTAGTTATGAACAGGCGAGAGCTAACCAATGGAAATGCGAGAAGTGTCAAAAACTGTTTTCAACACTTAAAGAGTTACGAGGTCATAAAATAGAATATCATTCTTATTAGTGAACATAGTGTGACTTACAATATCATTATTCTGATGCTGTAGTACAGACGCGTTTATCGAAGATATCATCTAATTACCGCAACATTACATTACATCAAGAAACTAGTTCCTGTTTTGTTCGTTTAATATTGATACCAATATGCGTACGCATTAAATGTGATTGAACTGAGTTTCATGAACTTGCACTGTGAGATGTTAGTAAGTACATTACCTGTATCATTAATTATAACATGAAATATAACCCTGAGACCATAAGTCTGAAACGATCGAAAAAGTTGATATTGTAACATTCTTTCGCTAGATATTTAGGGTACTTTTACTAACCTTTTTCAATGGCATTAATAACTAAGTCTTCACCAGGAAGTATCATCTTACCTAACAACTAATCTCTACTCTCAGTTTCTTATTTTTACCAGCGCCTTTATCGTGAGACCGCATGGAAATTTCAGCTTTTTGACCTTGCGACATGTTCTGGAGCGTAATTCGCATAACAAATATACTACAAGCATTGAATAAATTGACACCGTGAAGCGCATTGACACAGTAAAAAAAATAATCGGAAGAAAATACAATGACAAAATTGCTAGTACGATTTGATAACACAAATGTCGAATATTTTGGGATTTAAAAAATAGTCCTAGGGACAACTTACTATTCTGGGGATTCCGAGTTTTGATACTTTTTTGCATCCCTGCCAAAGGATCTAAATAGCAAACCACTAAAAACCATGATCCCGGCAAGAGCAGACGCGGCAACAGTCTGCGCCAGCGGAACATGTAATACAAATGTAATTACAAATGAGATCGCGGCCGCTGCAGCACCTAGTGGCAGCCAAGATCTAAGGGAATCAGAGGATCTGCTTAACTTATGTCATCTCACCTATGATATATGAATGGCATGAGTATAACTTTTTCCTTCTTCCCCATGTAACGATGGATGATCTTATGTTTTTGAATGTAACCATACCGATTATTTTGTTCGCCTGTTTTACCAGATCCTTCATCTCGACCGGTTTTGCAATAAAACAATGTTCTATAATGATTACATACTAAAAGTAAATATGATGCCATGTGAGCAGCGATCCTACCAGCATTGAGCTAAATTTTTTCGCCTTTGTAAATCTTATAGCCTTGAACTCAGATAAAACTGCTTGTATATCTATGAAATAGGATGATCTCTCTTTTTCAAGGTCTAAGACCTTAGCTGACCTAATAGGATTCACCATGAATCTGACTCAAGTGTATATAACCCTCTTAAAGCTTGAAAGCCATCAAGGAATAGGCTTCGTATGATTGCTGCCAATACCTATAGACTTCCTGTACCAAAAGATTCTTTAAAAAGAATAGACAGGACCTCATCTCCTGCACATAGGGGCAAATTACGACATGCAATAGATTTCATTGTTCCAGAAGGTACGACAGTAGTTGCTGCGGCTAACGGAACGGTGACCTTTGTAAAGGATGATTCTACCATTGGTGGTCCTGATCCTATCTATTGGGGCTATACCAATTTTATTGCAATCATGCACCCAAATGGGGAATATACAAGATACGATCACCTGGCATTCGCGAGCTCAAAGGTGAGTGTAGGTCAAATAGTTTCTGCAGGACAAGAAATAGCCAATGTAGGGACCACGGGTTTTACATATATACCCCATCTTCACTTTCAGGTTTTCATCTTTACAGGAAATAACATCTGGACAGATTTTGATACTATGAAGGTTGAAGGTTTTATTTCATAGATATTAGTAGTTTACAATCCTGAACAAGAAAAGGAAATTCAGGAATTAGGTTAGCAGTGATTATATTAATGCATCCTTTGAAAGAGTTGAGTGCACCATGACAATAATAAAAGCTCGTAATTCTACGGATTAGTTACTAGTCATTTAAATTATAACATCAGAGTAATAAATGAATAAGGCATAAAAATATCGACAGCTATGTAAAATGTTGATTTCAGCACGACTGTATGTTGCTGTAAATGAATGACATTATATCAATGTTATATTCCATTGATTGTGAAACCAGCCAATATAATGATCGCAGTAATCGCTCAGCGGTATTGCATAATTATAAGAGAGAAGAGTCGAGATTTAGTTGATCTACTTGTTCCTTATTTCATTATTGCACCTAGTATCCTGACGAAAGAATAAATCTCATCTATGATGATTGCAGGAATGAGGCACAAGCTATTGAGGGACCGATTAGATGAGTTAGAACAAGTCTGAACATTAATAACTTGTATATATTCAAGAATACAAAATAGGTGTTATACAATAAGATGTCTAAAGTCGATCGGGAAAAAGTCGATCTTCATCAAAAAGAACAAGAGCGTATTGCCATTAGAAATAGTGGTATCAGGATTTCACTCTTTTCTATATGTGCCATTATTGGAATTTTTTTATTGTATAGCAATCTTATCCACCACGACTCTTTCGTTTCTTCCTCTAAAATTATTCAACTGAAAACAGATCTAGGCATGGCTGTTCTTGTATCTTTTGTCGGATCGTTTGCTGCACTAGGCTTCGGTATATACCGTATATTCGTGTCGGAAAAAAAGAGAACTGAATCAATCAACGACCTTATTAAAAAGAGAAGTATTGAAGCATACTCGTCAATAATCGTAAATATTATCTTGGAAAAAAAATACTTGCGAATATTTCTTGTCATCTTAGTTGGCTATGCCTTATTATTCAGCCTTATTTCTCAAATGATAATATTTAGACCAGATGTCTCGTTTTCACGTCTCTATGATGTAATTATTCCATCGTGGATAATTACTCCTTGTTGCAACTTACCAGGTTTCGTTCCAACGTTTACTGCATACCTGTCTGACAATTTAATTATTTTTATCATTCCGATTAATTTAGCACTTGCTGTAGTCCTATCAACACTCGTAAGTCTAAATATTACATTTGCCTTGTATGGGTTCAAAAAAGGCCATAAACGTAGGACCAGATCATATTTTGGCGGAGCCGGTGGCGGTGCCATTACAGGCCTTTTCACTGCTTGCCCAATATGTGCAGGAACCTTCTTTTCAACACTAGTGGGCATAACTCTAGGGATATCTGGTACCAGTGCTATATCAGCTTCAATGGCATTATTATCTCCTTTTCAACCGTTGTTTATTATAATTAGCATTTCCTCACTCGCTATTTCATCGTACCTAATAATCAATAGTATAAAGAAAGACTATTCATTCAACTGTTCGATAAAGTAACATAACACCAGTTGAACCAGTTGCTTTTTGCTATAATAAGAAAATGATATTCATTGACTATAACGATCGGTTTTTCTATATTTATTTTGATAAAGGCTTGTGTCTAGTTTCTTTAAAAAAAGTTAGATGGGTTTCCGTCTAGATTCCCATTCTTTGTTTCTAATTGTCAGGTTATGGCTGGTAACCTATGATATTTGCGGCTTGATCTTGACCGATTATTTGGCCAAAGAGGTTTTGGCATCTAGCATTTTGATTGATGCAAGCTTGAGAGCCTGTCTGGTGTTTGCTACTATCACCTTTGTTTTTTCTGCAAGCAAAGGCGTCTTGGCTGATTACTGCTGCACCAATTAACAATGCAGTTGTTGCTACAATCGCTACGATTACTAAGGTCTTGTTCTTCATGATTCTTATGATTATTTCATTTTGTTGATTTATCTGCGTTAAGAGACTTATTGTGCTATTTTAGTTAAGCTATGAAAATACAAAATAATTCACGGTTAAATAATTCAAAAAAAGGGATAGATAAAACTATAGTCAGTATCTTAGATAGGTTTGTAATTAAATAGGGTCTAAGGATTTGCTATTTATAAGATTTAAGTAGATTGTTTTTTCTTTAAAGAGTTCAATGGTTATCTAACCTTCTTCTGATCTATAGCAGAAATAGCTACCTATCTATCCAGATATATGTAGCTCCCTTTTACTCTATATACCTAATCAGTACTATCCTATACTTATGAATAAACGAGTGTTATGAGAGAGCCGAATACTACTAGGTTTTAAATTAACGTGGAAGCAATTTAAAGACTTTTCCAAAAAGCCCTTTGTTGTAATGATTGATCTAGTCGTAGATTAGTGATCTGGTGAGATAAAGGACAAGAACTGAGAATTTATATTTTTTTTCCCCTTCTCCTGTCAGTAGATGTTCCTAAAGTCTTGTTGTATGTCAAATATTTGTAACTAAAAAATGCTGCCAAACTCAAATTTGGTAAAGAAAATAAAAGAAATGCAAAAGAAGCAAACAAGATAGACAAGGAAATTCCGAAAATACCTGCGGCTAGAGCTATCAGCAAGATTAGCTTGAGGTATCTTTTCTCGACTGGCAACAGACTATAGTGATATAGTACACTATAAAAGGAAATTCCCAAATTCTAAATGGGTTTCGAATATCTTTAGTTCAATGTAAACATGAATTGAGAGTTCCTTCTCTATAGATATACTCTAAACTTTGGTGTATAATGCATGCAACGAGCATGTTGACATTAAGTGCTTTGTATGTAATAACGGCCAGCCAAACAATATTTTCATCGAAGCAAAAGAATAGAGAGTTAATTTCATTCTCGCTTTTTTAATTAATAATTTAATCGCTTCAAACCTATATGGTCAGGAAAGCAGCTTGCATCTGAATTCTATTGTAACATGGGATCTACTTTATAGGATATGGTCAGCTATTGAAGATAAGCTGACTGTTCTTATTTCCACAGGGGTTAACTCATACATCGAGCTTTCATAGATCTTCACAACACCTATGAGCAGAAAAAGGAATGGGAATAACAAAGATTAACGAAAGAGCACATTTGTTAGGTACTCTTGATTTTTTTCAAAAATGCAATCTTATTTTTATACATTATTCCAAGATAAAGCAATGAGGATCCGACAAAGCTTGGAATAGTTGCACCAATAGCTGGCCACTGAGGGATGTAAATGGGAGATAGTGAAGATAAAAGGTAGTACAGTAATACACCAAATAGCCATGAAATGATAGCAGGGAACCCAAATCTTAAAACACCTTTGCCGTACATCATATTCTCCGAATACTTGCGATGCTTCACAATGTAATAGTCTGAAAGAAGTACTCCAAATAATGGTACGAATACTGCACCGATCAAAAGAATGAAGGTTTCGTACTCTGAGACAGGGACTAAGGTTGCAAGAATAGTGCTAACGACCGTAAATGCAATTATCAAATAGCGTTGATCAATATTATGAACAATATTTTGAGCAGATACAGCAGCAGAATAGACATCAGCAAATGCGTTATCTGCCTCGTCTGTAAGAAGTACGAGCAGAAGAAATCCGAAGAATATTGATTGTATTGCGGTAATTATTGCAATGAGATCAGAATTGCCAAGAAGCACTCCTGCAAAATAAAACAATATATTGGTTACTGCAAAACCTACGAAGGTACCATTAAAAGCACTCTTGCTGTCCTTTGCAAATCTGTTGTAATCAGATGCAAGAGGCATCCATGATATCGGCATAGCTATAACAATATCAAGCGCCAAGAAGAAGGACATCCCATTGCCATGGGATAAAACCAATTTTGAAAGGTTTCCAGACATTACAAGATGAATTATAATTATGGCTGTGGAAACATATACTATCCATATAGAAAACTTTGCGATCCACTTTTTTATTACGGCAAGTGGTCCAGCAATGCCAAGGAGAGCCACAAAAGAGCCTATAATCAATGTCCAAAAATGATATGGAACGATGCCGCCCGTCAACATTTCTGCAGCTCTTGACATTATCATGATTTCAAATATTGTCCATCCAATGAGTTGCATTACATTTAGTGCAGCTGGAATATATGACCCCTGAATACCAAAGGCCGGCCTCATGCTTACCAAGGATGGTATTGCATGATCGCTTCCAATCTTTCCTGCGCAGGCAAGGAGGAAGGAGCCTATAATAGATCCAATTATTATTGCAAGAATAGCATCAACAAAACTGGCAGAAGCAAGAAATGACCCGGCAGAGAAAACTAGTAGTCCTACTCCAAGACTTGACCATAGTATAAAATATTCCCTTCCTTTCAGTATTCTGAGTTTTGAAGGAACAGGCTCGATCCCCCATTGGGGTGGAGTTCTTATTGATACCATTTCAGGCCTTCTCTCCAAAAAAACATAGGAGATCTAGGTTGTTATAATATATGGAGATAGCTGAAGGGATGTTATTATTTATGATTGTATGGAAGCAAGACAAGAAAATGTGCACTTATGCTTTAAAACATCAAGGATTTAAAGGCTTACCACCAATACCAACTAGCACATTCACCGCCTAAGTTAACACGATGGCTTTAAAATGTCTAATAATTGGACTCTAACAATAAAAAATGTAGAGGAAAAACCAGTTTTTTATCGCTTTATTTTGTCCAACCGTTTTGAAGCGTCATCCCAATTCACAACATTCCACCATGCATTGACGTAACTTGCTTTATCATTTTTGTATTGTAGGTAGTAGGCATGTTCCCATACATCGCAGACTAGTAAAGGCACAGTACCAGGACCTATTAGCAAATTGTGTTTCTCTGCACCAAAGGTCAACAACTGATCGGATAGCGGATCGTAAGCAAGGATAGACCAGCCTATTCCTTCTACAGTTTTGGCAGCTTCTGTAAATTGAATCTTGAATGCATCATAACTTCCAAAGTCCTTGTTTACCATATCACCTAATGCACTACCTGGTTTTCCTCCGCCCCCACCAGCTTTCATGTTAGGCCAAAACATAGAATGTAACGCGTGTCCAGCATAGTGAAAGGACAGGTCTCTTTCAATAGCTTTAACATCTACACCTTGAAAGCTACTTTTTCTACCATTTTCTAATTTTTCAAGTGCGGTATTTGCACCATTTACGTATGCCAGATGATGTTTATCGTGATGCAACGTCATGATTTCCTTTGAGATATGAGGTTCTAGTGCATCGTATGCATAAGGCAAGGAAGGTAATTCATATTTTTTCATTATCTCTTGATTTGGTGTTGGAAATTATTAACCTTTCTGCTATTACAAGATGCGAAATCAGGATTTTTAATTGTAGTCTATCATATAATAATAATATGACTATAAATTTTGGAAGGATTGGTCATTTTTCAAAGGATTATATTTTTTTATTGGAGAATGATTATTGGAACATCGGCTTCCTAATGGCTAACTCATGTCATTTCATGCGAGTATCATAACAATTTGTAGGAAACATATTTATTTAAAACGTATTTGCTCTTTATTCAATACAATTATGGTAATCAATAAAGAGTTACTCCTTGCACGAAAGAAAATCTCTGACAAAAGACCAAAATTTGTGAGACAGGAGAGCTGGAGATACGACCGTTTAGCAGAGAGCTGGAGAAGACCTAAAGGAAAAGACAATAAAATGAGAAGGCAAGTATCTGGTGTACCACAAATTGTAAAGATTGGGTATCGCGGTCCTAGAGTATCTAGAGGTCTGCATCCATCAGGATATACAGATAATTTAATTTTCAATATCAACGATCTTATGAAATTAGATCCAAAGAAAGATGCTGCCCGAATGGGGCATACGGTAGGAAGAAGAAAAAGAGAGCAAATTGTCGCCAAGGCTACAAGTCTCGGTATTAAGGTGCTAAATGCTGGCAAGTTAGCTCATCCGAAGAAAGAAGATGAGGAAAAGAAGGAAGAACGCGAGAATGAATTAACGGAGGAAAAAGCTTAATGGTGGTAAATATACGGAAAAAAAGAGAATTAATTGGAAGAATTTTAGGCGTGGGCGCCAATAGAATAAGATTTGAGCCCGACAAACTGGATGATGTTGCTGATTCTATTACCAGGGAAAATATACGTTCTTTGATAAAGAATGGATCTATTTGGACAACTAAGATTAAAGGTACATCTAGGGGACGTGCTGAAGCTAAACGAGTCATTAGACGAAAGCATGGAACAGGAGTAGGTTCCAAGAAAGGGAAAAAGACAGCGAGAACTGGAAAGAAAGAATTGTACGTAGCTAAGGTAAGGTCAATGAGATATCATCTAAAGGTACAAAAGGATAGGAACGACATAAATCGAGAGATATATTGGTCACTTTACAAAAAGGTTAATGGAGGGCAGGTCAGGTCATTGGCTCATCTGCGAGATCTTGTAAAACAGTCAAAGTCACGCTAGCGTCCTACTCATTTTTTAACTTTTTTTGAAGATATTCTGTGCACCAACCTCCATTCTTAGCAGTTTAATTTTCATTGCAGTTCTAAAAGCGTATCCCTGACTGCACTATGACA
>Ga0184608_10000469_pt1 | contig 10780 bp, 11 predicted proteins | sample PLM1_30_coex_FD_133010 | JGI IMG/M metagenome (GOLD analysis project Ga0184608, IMG submission 133010) | Groundwater sediment microbial communities from an aquifer in East River, Colorado, USA - PLM1_30_coex | ecosystem: Environmental > Terrestrial > Soil > Riparian zone | place: USA: East...
GCCACCAGGGCCAGGCCAGCGACGACGAGCCGTTGGCGCGTGTGGCGCTTCGTGAACACCCAGCGCGCCTCCTTCTGCCAGTCGGCGTCAGATTATGCGGTCGCTCGCTCGGCCGAGTACCCCTTTGAGGACGGTTATGGAGCGTGCGAAGTCGGCGATCGACAGCCTTTCGATAGGTGTGTGGTCGTATCGGCTGTCACCGGGGCCGTACGCGACCATCGGACAGCCCCACGCGGGGAAGAGGATGTTCATGTCGCTCGTCCCACTCTTTTCCTTGAACGTCGTCTCGCCGCCCGCTGCGGCGATCGCGCGGGCGAAGGCCCGAGCGAGCGGACTCGTTCGCGGGGTGCGCACCGGCTCTTCCCTGCCCTGCGTCGTGACGACCACGCTAGTCCCACCATCGTGCTCCGCGAGGCGGGCCGCGACGTCCTCGAGATCGCCTGGGTCGACCCCGGGCGGCACCCGATACCCGATGCGCAGCCGCGCGCGCTCGACCAGACCGTCGCCGACCCCGGCGTCGATGCCCTCGAGCCGGCAATCGAGGCGATCGAACGACCGAGCCGCGCTCACGCGGACGCTCGCCGCATCGCGCACGCGCGTCCAGAGCGCGAGCGCCTCCTCCGCGACGGTCGGTCCGGGAGATGCGCCGTGACGCGCCTCGCGCGAAAGTGCGACCTCGAGCGTCAGCCTGCCCTTGTACGCGACGGTCACGGCATCCCATCCCGATGGCTCGCCGATCACGCACCAGTCCGGCGCCGTTAGGGTCGCGCGATACCGCGCACCGGCGCTCGTCGGCGATTCCTCTTCGACCGCGCCGACCACCGTGACACGCACGCCGGCGACCGGGTCCGTCGCCGCGGCGACGAACGCGGCGAGCGGACCTTTCGCGTCGACCGCGCCCCGACCGACGAGCTCGTCCCCCTCCATGCGCACCGCGATCTCACCCGCGACGGTGTCGATGTGGCCGAGGAGCACCACGTGTACCGGGCCCTCGCCGATCTCGCCGACGGCGTTGCCGGCATCGTCGACGCTCGCGCGAAAGCCACGCTCGGCCATGCGCGCGACGAGCCACTCGACCGCCTCGCCTTCGCGGCGGGAAAGGCTCGGGATCTCGACGAGGCCGCGCAGGAGCGCGAGGTCGGGTTCGCTCGGCCTCACCCGAGGGCCTTCGCCGACGCCTCGAGGACGCGATCGATCTCGCTCGCGGAGATGACGAGCGGAGGCAGGAAGCGCACCACGGTCGGGCCGGCGCCGAGCGCGAGGACCCTCTCGTCCTGCAGTGCGCGAAGTGCGCTCGACGCGTTCTCCTTGAGCTCCACGCCGACGAGCAGGCCGAGGCCGCGCACCTCGCGCACGCGGTCGCTCCGGATCGCGCGGAGGCCCTCGATCAGCTGCGCTCCCCGCTCCCGCGCGTTGCGGGCGAGGTCGAGCCGGCGGATCTCGCCGATCGCCGCGATGGCCGCGGCGCAGGCCAGAGGGTTTCCGCCGAACGTCGTCGAATGCGAGCGCTTCGCGAGGTCGCCGACCTTGCGCGAGAACGCCACGGCGCCCATCGGCAGGCCTCCGGCGATCGATTTCGCAAGGCAGAGGATGTCCGGCATCAATCCGTACTGCTCGATCGCGAAGAGCGTGCCGGTCCGTCCGAATCCGGTCTGCACCTCGTCGACGATGAGGAGCGCGCCGCGCTCAGCGCAAAGCCGTGACGCTTCCTGCGCGAATTCGCGGCTCGCCGGACGAACGCCGCCTTCTCCTTGTACGAGCTCGAAGATGAAGGCGGCGGTATCGCCGGTGATCGCCGCGTCGAGCGCCTCGGGCTTGTTGAACGGGACATGCGAGAAACCGGGGACGAGCGGCCCGAACAGGTCCCGATACTCGGGCCCCCAGGTCGCCGAGAGGGCGCCCATCGTCTTCCCATGAAAGCCGCGCATCGTGGCCACGATGCCCGTCCGCTTCGTCGCCGCGCGCGCGAACTTGAGAGCGCCCTCGACCGCTTCGGTCCCGCTGTTGCAGAGGAAGACCCGATCGAGCGCGGCGGGCAGGATGCCGGCGAGAACGTCGTAGAGCTCGGCTCGACGATCGTTGTAGAAGAGCTCGGTGCAGGAGGCGAGGGTCCGCGCTTGCTGGGCGATCGCATCGGCGACAGCGAGGTTGCCGTGACCGAGGTTGGCCATGCCCTGACCGCCGACGCAGTCGATGTACGCACGCCCCTCGCTGTCGAAGACGGTCGCGCCTTCGCCACGCACGAGCACGACGGCGCGCTTCATATAGAGGCCCGACGTGTGCGCGTCTTCGGCCGCGATGAGATCCGCGGTCGACCGAAGAGTTGTGCTCACGATCGGATCACGGTCCGAATGCTCGGGTCTCCGCTCGCCGACCGGATGACGACCTCGTCGACGCCGCCATCGATCGCCTCGCGCGCCGCGAGGATCTTCACCTTCATGCGCCCGCGAGCAAGGGACTCGGCCTCGGCGATCGTCGTCTCGGCGACGAGCGTGCGCGGATCGTCCGCGTCGCGAAGCAGTCCCGGCACGCTCGTAAGGATGATGAGCGCATCCGCGTCGATGGCCACCGCGATCGCGGCCGCGACCCGATCGCCGTCGACGTTGAGCGCCTGCTGCTCCGTCGAAAGCGCGAGCGGGGCGATCACCGGTACCCGTCCGGCGCCGATGAACTGCGTCAGCAACGGAAGGTTGACCGCCTCGACCTTTCCGGTGTAGTCGTCGCGAAGAAGGATGGTCTTCCCATCGCGCACCGAACGCACGTCCTTCTTCCTCGCGACGAGGAGGCGACCCGAGATGCCGGAGAGCCCGACCGCGTCGATGCCACGCTGCTGGAGCTTCTCGACGTAGATGAAGTTCTCGACCCCGAGGGCGGCCATCGCGAAGATCTCGAGCGTCCGCCGATCGGTGCGACGGCTTTCAAGGCCGGACGGGGAGACGACGGTCTCCTGGGGATGATCGAGGGCCGCAGCGAGCTTGTTTGTCTCGGCCGATGCGCCGTGCACGAGGACGATCTCGTCCGAGCGCGCGACGTCGGCGACGAGATCGGCGACGGCGTCGCGATCGACGCCGGCGCTGCCGCCCGCCTTCACGACGGCCCGGAGCGTCACGGATGCAGACCCACGAAGGAGAGCCCGACCTGCTCGTCGAGGCCGAGGGCGACGTTCATTGCCTGGACGCCATTGCCCGATGCACCTTTCACGAGGTTATCGATCGCGCAGAGCGCGACGATGCGATCTGCGCGAGGGTCGACGGCGAATCCGACGTCCGCGAAGTTCGTTCCGGCGAGAAGCTTCGGCTCTGGGTAACGCCAGATGCCGGTGCGCTCCTTGACGATGCGGACGTATGGCTCGGCGGCGTAGGCGTCGCGGTAGATCTTCCAGACCGCCTTCTCGTCGATCGCCGCGGTGGTGTAGACGTGGGCCGTCGCCAGGACGCCGCGCACGAGCTCGACCGAGGTCACCGACAGATCGACCCGGATGCCGTCCCCGCCGAGGCGCAGCTCCTGCTCGATCTCCGCTGTGTGACGGTGCCCGACCGGCCGAAAGGAGCGCACGACGCCGGAACGCTCGGGATGGTGGCTGTCCTCGCTCGGCTCGCGACCGCCTTCGCTCGACCCGACCTTGCACTCGATGACGACGGGCCGCGTGCGGTCCACGACCCCGGCACGGAAGAGAGGAAGGAGCGCGAGGATCGATGCGGTCGCGTTGCAGCCAGCGCCGGTAATTCGCTTCGCGGTGCGGATCTCGTTTCGGTGCAGCTCCGGGATACCGTAGGTCCACCGATCGAGCAAGGTGGGCCTCGGGTGGGGTGAGCCGTACCACCGGTCGTAGTCCGCGGGATCGCGGAGCCGGTGATCGCTCGAGAGGTCGATGAGGATCGTCGCCCGATCCTCGAACTCATGCGCGCGGTGCGCGCCGTTCGGCAGCGCGAGAAAGAGAACGTCGCATTTGCCCACGTCCTCGTAGTGCACGAACGAAAGGTTCGTGCGTTTGCGGAGATTCGGGTGCGCCGCGCTTACCGGCTTCCCGGCGAGCGACTCGCTGCCGGCGACGATCTCGTCGACCTTCGGATGGCCCAGCAAAAGCCGCAGGAGCTCGCCGCCCGCGTACCCCGCGGCGCCAACAACTCCAACTTTCACCGAGCGGCTCTCGCCACCTCGAGGACGTAGTCGACGACCTTCGCGGGGATATTGACGCCGGTCGTGTCGATGGAATTGCGGAACTCCATCGTGTAGTTCACCTCGTTCACCAGCAATCCCTCGGGCGCCTCGAGCAGATCGATCGCGACGACGCCTCCTCCGACCGCGCGGGCAGCTCGCACGCAGAGGTCGTCCAGCTCCGGCGTGACCGGGCAGTTCGATGCGAGGCCGCCGCGGGCGGTGTTCGTGATCCAGTGCTCGCTCGCGCGGTAGATCGCGGCGATCGTCTCGCTTCCCACGACGAACGCGCGGATGTCGCGGCCGGGCTTCTGGATGTACTCCTGGACGTAATAGATCGAATGGAGGTAGTTGCCGAGAACGTCTTTGTGCTCGACGATCGCCTCGGCTGCCTCACGATCGTTCACCTTCGAGATGAGCCGGCCCCACGACCCGATGAGGGGTTTGAGGACGACCGGATAGCCGAGCTCCTCGATCGCCGCCAGCGCCGAGTCGGGAGTGAATGCGACGCGCGTTCGCGGGCTCGGGACGCCGTCGCGGATGAGCCGCATCGTCGTGAGCAGCTTGTTGCCGCAGATCTCCGCGACCTCGTACCGGTTCACCGTCGGTACGCCCCAGGCGTCGAACACCGAGAGCGCGTACAGCGCGGTGCCGTGCTGGATGCAGCGCTCGAGGATCACGTCGACGCCGAGCTCCGGCCGGTGCTCGACCGCGAGGACCAGCTCCCGATCGTCGATGATCTTCGTCTCGACCCCGCGCGACTCGAGCTCGGCGAGGAGGAGCTTCTCCTCGACGCGCACTCGCGAGAGCAGCACCCCGACGCGCGGACTATTCACCCCAGTCCTCTTCCGCCTCCGGGGCGAGGGCGAGCGCGACCGGGGCCGTTTCCTTCACTTCAAGCTCCGCGCCGCAATCGGGGCAGGACACGATCTCGCCTTTGACTGCATCGGAGCCGATGGTGACCTCGGCATCGCACTCGGGGCACTTCGGCACGGTTCCCTCCTCCCAAGACGTGAGAGGAGAAGCCTAACGAATCAGTCGGCGTCCGCGGCGGCGAGACGCATCGTTCGCGCCCCCGCTTTGTCCTCGTACATGCGCGCGTCCGCCGTGCTGATGAGCGCGTCGGCGTCGCGACCGTCGATCGGGAACCACGCGATACCGAACGACGCGCGCGGGAGCTCGTTGGCGTGGCCGGCCCACATGTAGCGCTCCTCGCGCAGTCGTGCCGCGATCCGCCCGACGATCGCCTGCGCAGGGAGCGGACCGGTGCGGGGCAGAAGAAGCACGAACTCGTCTCCACCGAAGCGGGCGACCACGTCTTCCGAGCGCGTCGCCTGGCGCATCGCGCGGGCGAGCGTCCGAAGGACCTCGTTGCCGACGAGATGGCCGGCCGAGTCGTTTACAGCCTTGAGGCCGTCCACATCGCAGAGGACGACGCCGAACGTTTCGCCGTGCCGCGTCGCGTCCGCGATCTGGACCTCGAGACGCTCGAGGAGGCTCCGGCGGTTGAGCACGCCGGTCAGGTCGTCGTCGCGGGCGAGCCGCCGCGTCTCGGCGAGGAGAACCGCGTTCGCGATCGCGATCGCCGCCTGCGCCGCGTAGAGGCGGACGAGGCGCTGTGCCTCCTCGGAGAAGACGCGCGGTCGCGAGAGATACGCCGTGAGCGTACCGACGATCTCGCCGTGCGCGATGAGCGGCGCTGCGATCGCGGACGCGATGACGCCGTGGAGCGCCGGGTTGCTGTCGGAGTGGTCGCGGTAGTCGTTCGCGGCGACGACGTCGCGCGTGCGCAGGCTCTCGAGGGCGATACCCCGGAGGTCCTCACCGACGGACGAGCGCAGGCCGAGCGCCGGCGCGTTGTGCACGGCGCGGACGACGAAACCCTCACCCTTTTCCGCGAGCGCGACCATCGCGCCATCGGTGCCCGTGAGGGCCGTCGCCTCACGCGCGATGAGACTCGCAAGCTCTTCGAGCGAGAGCTCGCCGGCGGTCGCGAGACCGACGTCGTAGAGGATGGCGAGCTCCTCGGCGCGGCGACGCTCGCGCTCGCCGAGCAGCCAGTTCGTGTAGAGGGCGAGCCCGGCGCGGGTCGCGAGCACCAGCACGGTCAGGGCGACCGCGCCGTCGATGAGGTCCGCGAACCGTCCTGGGACGCGCTGGACATCCGTGTATATGAGGAGGAACGAGCACGCCGCGGCGACGACCCCGGGCAGGACCATACGCGAGAGGTGAACGGCCGCACCGGAAAGCCGGCTGTTCCGACCGTCCTCGCGGTCCTCGACCCACTGCGCGCCCGCGATGCCGATGGCGCCGATCCCGACGAGCCACAGAGCGTCGACCGGGGTCCCCGCCGTAAACGTGCCCTCGACGTTTGCGGGCAGATAGAGCACGAACGCGAGCGCGTTGAGGCCGAGGCCGACGAAGAGCGACGTCACCGCGCCGCGTGGCTCGAGCTGCGGCACTCCCCACACGGCGGAGAGGGCAGCCGCCGTCGCGGCCACGTAGAGCAGCGGGTACAGGAACGCGACCGCCGATGCCTGGGGGTCGCGGGCGACATCGGTGGCGAGCGTCGTCGCGAGGAAAAGCGTCACGGCCGCGCCCAGGGTCAGGACGACCGCGCCCACATCGAGCACGAGGGCGTAGAGCGTCAGCTTCTGACCGTGTCTGCGAAGGAGCACCACCAGGGCGATCGTCCACACCGGCGCGGCGGTCATGAAACCGAGATCGGCGAGGAGCGGCGATGGCATCTGGAGGCCGCCGACATCCACGAGGTCGCGCAGGAGTTGACCGACGAGCCAGGACACCGAGCCCGCGCAAAAGAGCAGCCACACCATGCGGTCGCTGCCTCTCGATGCGCGCACGGCACGACCGGTGCCCAAGATCGCACCGATCGCCGCCGCGGTCCACGCGAAGTCAGCGACGACGCAGCGCGCGAAATCGTCGGTGAGGAGCTGTTCGATCCCGTAGACGAACGCGGCCCCGATGACCGCGGCGGCGTACCGCGGCGTCGCGCCACGTGGATGTGCGGCGAGCAGTTTTCGTATCACGCTGAAGACGCTAGGGACGCCAGGCGCATCCGGGAACGCCCAGAACGTACTGATCGCGGCCTCCGCGGGGGACGCGAATGGGGGAATTCGAGGGGTCACCTCCCCCATTGGTGTGAGTACTCCATCGGGTGGGCTAGCTTGATCTGGTGACTCCCCCGCTTGCGCTGACGATCTTCGATGCGGTCGTTTTCCTCGCTGTGGTCGTGCCGTTCGTGCTGCTCATCCGCCATCGCAACGCGATACCGAAGCTGCCCGCGCTTGGTGAGCCCCCGAGGCTGCCGCGGCTCTCCGTCGTCGTGCCCGCGCGCGACGAGGGCACGACGATCGCGCGTGCGCTCGGATCGCTCCTCGAGCAGGACTATCCCGACCTCGAGATCATCGTCGTCGACGATCGCTCGAGCGACGCGACGGGCGACGTCCTCCGCGAGCTCGCGGCGAAGGACGGCCGGCTTCTGGTGCTCCGCGTCGACGAGCTGCCGGCGGGCTGGCTCGGCAAGAATCACGCGCTCTGGCGCGGCGCCGACCGCGCGAGCGGAGAGTGGCTCCTCTTCACGGACGCGGACGTCGTGTTCGCTCAGGGTGCGCTCCGCCGGGCCGTCGCGTATGCCGCCACTGAGGAACTCGACCATCTCACGCTGGCGCCGCGTCTGGTCGCGAGGCGACTCGCGCTGCGCGCGTTCGTCGCGTTCTTTGGCTACGCGTTCGTCGCGCTCTGGGGCGCGTACCTGGCGAACGACCCGAAGAGCAAGCGCGGTGTGGGGATCGGGGCATTCAATCTCGTCCGCAGATCCGCGTACGAGCGGATCGGTACGATTCGCGCGCTCTCGCTCCGACCGGACGACGACATTCGCCTCGGCCGGCGTCTTCGCGGGTTCGGGTTCCGGCAACGAGTCTTGAACGGCAACGAGCTCTTGTCCGTCGAGTGGTACGCATCGCTCGGCGGCGCGATCTCGGGACTCGAAAAGAGCCTGTACTCGAGCCTGGGATATCGCATCGTCGATGCGGTCGGGTTGGTGCTCTATCTGGTCGCCACGATGGTGTGGCCATTTGTGGGCGTGCTGCTTCTCGGCGGCATCGATCGGCTCCTGCTCGCGATCGTCGTCGCGTCCCTCATGGCCGCGCTTCTCGAGACCTACCGCCAGTCGATGTCGGCGACGCTCACGCCCGCCGCGCTCGTCGTCGCCCTGCTCCTACCGTTCTCAGCCGCCTGCTTCGGGTGGGCCATCGTGCGGTCGGTCTACCTCGCGGAGACACGCGGCGTGCGTTGGCGGGGGACGACCTATCCGCTCTCGCTCCTCCGAGCTCAGTCCGGACTCGAAGGGATCGCGGCGAACCGCAGCAGGTAGCTCTCGAGGTCGGCGAGCTCGGCATCGGTGATGAGGTCTGGACCGTACGCGGGCATCCCGCGCTCGTCGCCCTTACGCACGATTTCCGTCTCGATGCGGCCGCGGATCGAGAGCTCGCCCGGGGCGTCGCCCTCCGGTCCGTGACAGAGGTGGCAGCCCAGCGCGAAGTAGATCGCCGCGCCTCGCGTCTGGCGGCTGACCGAGGGATCGGCCGCGGCGAGCTGCGCGAGGCTGGGCTCGGGGATCGCGAGCGCGCTCGCCGTCCCTCGCTGCAGCGTACGGATGTACGCGACCATCGCCCAGATCTCGGCGTCCTTGTACTGACCGCCGAACGCAGGCATCGCGGTAAAGCCGAGGCCGTTCTTCACGATCCAAAAGAGCTGGGCGTCGGTCTTGCTCTTCGCGGCATCGCTCGTGAAGTCGGTCGCGTCGGGGTACGTCGTCCGGCCGAATGCGCCGCGCCCATCGCCCTTCGCGCCGTGGCAGACCGCGCACGAGCCGGTGTAGGCCGCGCGTCCCGTGCTCAACGCGCGCGGGTCGTTGGCGACCGGATTCTGCGCGTCGCCGCCCAGCACCCGCGATACGACCGACACCGCCGCGTCTCCATAGACACGCTCGAGCGGCAGGTCCTGGCGGTGGGTCAGCGCGAACGGCAGGGCCAGTACGAGAACGAGGACGAGCGCCGTCACGGCACCGACCGCGGCGACGACGAGAGAACGGCGCTTGCTCAACCTGCGAGAAAGTACGCGCCCCGGGTCCCGATGGATGCGCGTGCCTAGCCGGCGCGCTCCAGAACGACGACCGGGATCTCCCGCGATGTCCGTTTCTCGTACTCCTTGAACGCCGGCATGCGCGAGGACTGCAGGTCGTAGAGCCGGCGGCGTTCGGTGCCTGTGGCCAGGCTCGCGTTCGCCTCGAACCGGTCCGAGCCGACCTCGACCGTGACTCGGGGGTTCGCTCGCAGGTTGCGGTACCAGTCGGGGTTGGTCGGCGCGCCGCCCTTTGACGCGATGACGAAGATGCGGTCGCCGTCGCGGGTGTAGGCGAGCGGATTGGTCCGCTCGCGTCCCGTCTTTGCGCCGCGTGTCGTCAGCAACAGCAGCGAGCGGCCGGTGAATGGTCCCTTCGTGATCTCGCCGTGATGCGCACGGAAGTCCTCGATGACGCCGGTGTTGAATCCACCGGCCGGACGCGGTCGTTCAGCACTCACGCGCGCCACAACGCGAGGGCCAGCGCGGCTATTCCGATGACGCTCGCTCAATGTGCCCGTTCCGTGTGAGCCAGCACGGATACCAGAAGCCTCTCGCCGACCTGACCGATGAAGAGCTCCGCGCTGGCTTGAGAGCGTTGTCCGCGCCCGGCACTATCGGGGCGAGCGTCAAAGATCACATGACCGAGCTGGACCGACGCGCCGCAGAGCGTCACGCGCGAGCCCTGCGGCGGCTCACCGTTGCGCTGGTCGCCTCGACGATCGTGTACACACTTGCGACTCTCGCGCTCGTGGTGGTGACCTGGCTAAAGGCTTAGCGGTCCTGCCACGGTCCGAGCGTGGCTCCGCACTCGCAATCGAGCACGTAGCTCCGACCCTTGTCATCGTCGACTGATCGCACCTTCCCGTGGTGGTGGAGGTGGCCGGCCTTCCGTTAAGGGGTAAAATCGCGTCTCGGCTAAAGCCGGGAGCCAATCCATGAAAGCAATTCGTATGCATACGCAAGGCGGCCCTGAATTGCTGGCCTACGAAGACGCTCCAAAGCCGGCTCTCCAGCCCGGAGATGCGCTCGTCCGCGTCATCGCTACGTCGATAACGAAAACAGAACTAACCTGGGACGAAACCTATAGAGATTGCGATGGCCGGCCGCGGATTCCGACTATTCCGGGACACGAATTCGCGGGGCTTGTTGATGCGTTGGCCCCGGAGGCTGCGGGTGTGCGCGTAGGCGATGCTGTGTATGCACTTTCGTCGTTTTGTCGCGATGGCAGCGCCGCCGAATTCATCGCGATCCGCGCAGCGGATCTCGCGCCCAAGCCGCATTCGCTGAACTTCGAGCAGGCAGCCGCGGTTCCGCTTGCGGGCCTTACTGCGTGGCAAGCCCTTTTTGATCACGCGCAAATTGAAAAAGGACTGCGGGTCCTGATCCACGGCGCGGCGGGCGGCGTGGGGACGTACGCGGTCCAGCTTGCGAACTGGAAGGGGGCGGAGGTAATCGCTACGGCTTCAGCCAAGGACCA
>Ga0184608_10000470_pt1 | contig 10775 bp, 8 predicted proteins | sample PLM1_30_coex_FD_133010 | JGI IMG/M metagenome (GOLD analysis project Ga0184608, IMG submission 133010) | Groundwater sediment microbial communities from an aquifer in East River, Colorado, USA - PLM1_30_coex | ecosystem: Environmental > Terrestrial > Soil > Riparian zone | place: USA: East...
GCCGGGGGACAACGTGAAGATGGTGGTGACCCTGATTGCTCCGATTGCGATGGAGCAGGGCTTGAGGTTTGCCATCCGCGAGGGCGGCAAGACCGTGGGCGCGGGCGTCGTCGCGAAAGTGATTGAGTGAAGGCGGCACACAGGCCAATAGCTCAACTGGCAGAGCGTCGGTCTCCAAAACCGAAGGTTGGGGGTTCGATTCCCTCTTGGCCTGCCAAGAACGAATAGCGGATGGCGGACAAAATCAAGGTTGCGATAGCGGTGCTGCTGCTGATCGCGGGCATCGCGGGCTTTTATTTCCTCTCGGAAAGCCCGATGGTGCTGCGCGTGGCGAGCGTGCTTGCGGGCATCGCCGCGGGCTCCGTCGTGGGATGGACCACCGAGCCGGGAAAACGGTTCTTCGTGTTCGCCCAGGAAGCCGTGGTCGAGACGAAGAAGGTGGTGTGGCCCACGCGCAAGGAATCGCTTCAGAACACCGGTGCGGTGTTCGCATTCGTGGTGGCCATGGCGGTGTTCCTTTGGCTCACGGACAAGAGTCTCGAATACGTGATGTACGACCTGCTTCTCGGATGGAAAAAGTAGCTATGACCGCTAACGCAAGCAAGCGCTGGTACGTGGTGCACGCCTACTCCGGATTCGAGAAATCCGTGCAGCGCACGCTCCTGGATCGAATTCAGCGCGCCGGCATGCAGGAGAAATTCGGCAAGATCCTGGTGCCGACCGAGGAAGTCGTCGAGATGAAGGGCGGGCAGAAGAACATCTCGGAGCGGAAGTTCTTCCCCGGATACGTGCTCGTGGAAATGGACATGAGCGACGACGCCTGGCATCTCGTGAAGAACACGCCCAAGGTCACGGGTTTCGTCGGCGGGGCGCACGGCAGGAAGCCGCCGCCCATCAGCGAGAAGGAAGTGAAGAACATCCTGCAGCAGATGCAGGAAGGCGTGGAAAAGCCCAAGCCCAAGGTGCTGTTCGAGATCGGCGAGGCGGTGCGGGTCAGGGAAGGCCCGTTCACCGATTTCCACGGCACGGTCGAAGACGTGAATTACGACAAGTCGAAGCTGCGGGTGTCGGTGACGATTTTCGGGCGGGCGACGCCGGTGGAGCTGGAATTCGGGCAGGTTGAGAAAGCGTGAAGGCGATCGGGGAGAGCGCGCTGCGCTCGCATGGACCCACTAGGAGAGCGAAATGGCCAAGAAAGTAGTCGGATTCATCAAGCTGCAAGTGCCGGCCGGCAAAGCCAATCCCAGCCCGCCGATCGGGCCGGCGCTCGGGCAGCGGGGCCTGAACATCATGGAATTCTGCAAGGCGTTCAACGCCCAGACGCAGAAGGTCGAGCCGGGCCTGATGCTGCCGGTGGTCATTACCGCCTACCAGGACAAGAGTTTCAGCTTCATCATCAAGACTCCGCCCGCGACCGTTCTCATCAAGAAAGCGGCGGGAATCGAGTCGGGGAGCAAGACCCCGCACACCGACAAGGTGGGGAAGATCACGCGTGCTCAGGCCGAAGAGATCGCGAAGGCCAAGATGCCCGATCTGACCGCCGCCGATCTCGACGCGGCGGTGCGCACGATCGCGGGCAGCGCGCGCTCGATGGGCGTGACCGTGGAAGGCGTGAAATGAGCAAGCTCCCGAAACGGAAACAGGCTTGGGCGAAGGTGCGCGAGCACAACAGGAATTACCCGCTGCTCGACGCGTTGAAGATCATCAAGCAAGCGGCGGTCGCGAAGTTCGACGAAGCCGTCGACGTGGCGATCAATCTCGGCATCGACGCGAAGAAATCGGACCAGACCGTGCGCGGATCGGTCGTGCTGCCGGCCGGAACGGGCAAGAAGATACGGATCGCCGTGTTTGCACAAGGCGACAAGGCCAAAGCGGCAAAGGATGCGGGCGCGGACATCGTCGGCATGGAGGATCTTGCCGAAAGCGTCAAGGCCGGGAAGCTCGACTTTGACGTCGTGATCGCGAGTCCCGACACGATGCGCGTGGTCGGGCAATTGGGTCAGATCCTGGGGCCCCGCGGGCTGATGCCCAACCCAAAAGTGGGGACCGTGACGCCTGATGTTGCGGCGGCCGTGAAAAATGCCCGCGCCGGCCAGGTGCAGTACCGCGCCGACAAGTCCGGCGTCGTCCAATGCTCCATCGGGCGCGCGTCTTTCACTCCTGAGCAGCTGCGCGACAACCTGGTGGCGCTGGTCGACGCGGTCAACAAGTCGAAGCCTTCCAACGTGAAGGGAGTGTACCTGCGCAAGGTATCGATCTCCTCGACCATGGGGCCGGGGGTGCGGGTGGACGTGGGGAGCTTTGGCGGCGGCGCGACGGCGCAGCATTGATATGGATGACAGAACTTTGGGCCATCGCACGGCTCGCACGGCGTGCGGTGGGTTATCAAAGACCGTAGGAACCGAGAGGTTCAATCGGCAGGAGAAATCGATGTTCAAGCGTTCCTTCCGTCCTACGCAGATGGCGAACCCCATGCAGGATTTCCCTGAATGCAAGGTCGCCGTGGGTGCCGCAAGTCTTGGTGACGGGCGGCTTTGACAAAATGGAGGTAGACCTTGGGTCTCGATCTTGACAAGAAGAAGGCGGTAGTCGCCGAGATCTCCGCGCAAGTCGCGAAGGCCAAAGCGATCGTCGTCGCAGAGTACCGTGGTCTGGAAGTAGGCCGCATGACCGAGCTGCGCGCGAAAGCGCGCAAGTCGGGCGTGTACCTGCGCGTTCTCAAGAACACCCTGGCGCGCCGCGCCGTCGAAGGCACGCCGTTTGCCGGACTGTCCCAGCACATGAAGGGACCGCTCGTCTACGGCATCTCGCCCGACCCGGTGGCGACCGCCAAGGTGCTCAACGAGTTCGCCCGAGCGAACGAAAAGCTCGTGATTCGCGCCGGCGCCATGCCGAACGCAGTGATTTCCGCCAAGGAAGTCACCGCGCTCGCGTTGATGCCGTCGCGCGAGGAGCTGCTCGCGAAGCTTTTGGGCACGATGCAGGCCCCGATCGTCAAACTTGTACGGACGCTGAACGAGGTGCCGTCGCGCTTTGCGCGCACCCTCGCCGCGGTCCGCGACAAGCGACAGGCGGCGGGCGCGCAGTAGTGCGGCTAACCTACCGGAACGAAACTGATTCAGGAGAAACGAAATGTCTGTAGCAAAAGCAGAGATTCTGGATGCGATTTCCAACATGTCGGTGTTGGAGCTTTCCAATCTGATCAAGGACCTCGAAGATAAGTTCGGCGTGTCCGCCGCCACAGCGACGGTTGCTGCGGCCGCGCCGGCGGCCGGTGGCGCGGCTGCCGCGGCGGCGGAAGAACAGACCGAGTTCACGGTCGTGCTCACCGGGTTCGGCGAAAACAAGGTCAACGTGATCAAGGCGGTCCGCGAAGTCACCGGGCTCGGCCTGAAGGAGGCCAAAGACCTGGTGGACGGGGCACCCAAGCCCGTCAAGGAAGGCGTGTCCAAGGCGGATTCGGAAGCGATCTTGAAGAAACTGATCGATGCCGGCGCCAAGGCCGAGATCAAGTAACGACGGCCCAAACGATCTTGCACCACAGAGCGCACAGAGAGCACGGGGAGTTGTTTCGGTTTCTCCCCGTGTACTCCGTGATCTCTGTGGTTCAGGAGTTTTCGCTGCGTAGAGCGCAGATGAGAGGGGGCGGAACTTTCCGGCCCGCCCCCTGTCCCCTTCCCTCTGGCTTCGAGACGGAGTGTCCATGACCACCGCCGCAACCTATTCATCTACCGAGAAAAAGCGCATCCGCAAAAGCTTCGCCAAGCGCGCGAGCGTGCTCAACGTGCCGTTTCTTCTGGCGACTCAGCTCGAGTCCTACGCGGCTTTCCTGCAGGCGGCAGTGCTTCCGGAAAAGCGCAAGAACGAGGGCCTGCAAGCGGCTTTCACCTCGATTTTCCCCATCTCCAGCCACTCGGGGAACGCGCGGCTCGAATTCGTCAGCTACTCGCTCGGGGAGCCGCCCTTCGACGTCAAGGAATGCCAGCAGCGCGGGCTGACCTACGCGAGCCCGCTGCGCGCCAAGGTGCGTCTCACCATCATGGACAAGGAAGCCTCCAAGCCCACCGTGAAGGAGGTCAAGGAGCAGGAAGTCTACATGGGCGAGATTCCGCTGATGACGACCACGGGCTCGTTCATCATCAACGGTACCGAGCGCGTGATCGTCAGCCAGTTGCACCGCTCGCCGGGCGTGTTCTTCGAACACGATCGCGGCAAGACGCACTCGTCGGGCAAGCTGCTCTTTTCCGCGCGCATCATCCCGTACCGCGGCTCGTGGCTCGACTTCGAATACGACCCCAAGGACTATCTCTACTTCCGCGTCGACCGCCGGCGCAAGATGCCGGTGACGATCCTGCTCAAGGCGATCGGCATGACCCCCGAGGCCATCCTCGCGGCGTTCTACGATTTCGACACCTTCCAGCTGGCCAAGAGCGGCAATCAGTTCGAACTGGTGCCCGAGCGCCTGCGCGGCGAAGTCGCGCGCTTCGATTTCGTCGACAAGGCGGGCAAGACGATCGTGCAGAAGGACAAGCGCATCACCGGCAAGCACATTCGCGACATGGAAGCCGCCGGGATGAAGCGGATGGCGGTACCGGACGAGTTCCTCATGGGACGCACGCTGGCGCATAACGTCATCAACAAGGAATCCGGCGAGATTCTCGCCAACGCCAACGACGAGATCACCGATGTCTTGCTTGCCAAGCTGAGCGAAGCGGGGGTCGAGACGATCAAGACCATCTACACCAACGACCTCGACCAGGGCGGGTACATTTCGCAGACGCTGAAGATCGACGAGACCGCCGACCAGACCGCGGCGCGCGTTGCCATCTATCGCATGATGCGTCCCGGCGAGCCGCCCACGGAAGACGCGGTCGAGACCTTGTTCAACGGCCTGTTCTACTCCGAGGACCGCTACGATCTTTCGGCTGTCGGCCGCATGAAGTTCAACCGCCGCGCCTATCCCGAGAAGATCGACGACAAAACTCCCGGCTGGCTGCGCCGGTTTTACGCCAGGGTAGGCTCCCAAGGGGCCGAAGGCCTAGGGACCCTCGCGAACGACGATATTCTCGCCGTGGTGGGAATCCTCGTGGAACTTCGCAACGGACGGGGCGAGATCGACGATATCGACCATCTCGGCAACCGGCGCGTGCGCTCGGTGGGCGAGCTCGCCGAGAACCAGTTCCGCGCGGGCCTGGTGCGGGTGGAGCGGGCGGTGAAGGAGCGCCTCTCGCAGGCGGAGTCCGAAAATCTCATGCCGCACGATCTCATCAACGCGAAGCCCATCTCCGCCGCGATCAAGGAGTTTTTCGGCTCGAGCCAGCTGTCTCAGTTCATGGACCAGACGAACCCGCTTTCGGAAATCACGCACAAGCGGCGCGTATCGGCCCTGGGGCCGGGGGGCCTTACCCGGGAGCGCGCGGGCTTCGAGGTGCGCGACGTGCACCCGACTCACTATGGCCGGGTCTGCCCCATCGAAACGCCCGAGGGCCCGAACATCGGCCTGATCAACTCGCTCGCGCTCTACGCGCGCACCAACCGGTACGGGTTTCTGGAGACGCCGTACAGGAAAGTCCTAAGCGGAAAAATCACCAACGAGATCGATTTTCTCTCGGCGATCGAGGAAGGCAACTTCGTCATCGCGCAGGCGAATGCGCAAATCGACAAGAACGGCAAGCTCGTCGATGGGCTGGTTTCCTGTCGCTTCAAGAACGAGTTCACGCTGGCGACCGCCGACCGCGTCCAGTACATGGACGTGGCCCCTTCGCAGATCGTGTCCGTGGCGGCTTCGCTCATCCCGTTCCTGGAGCATGACGACGCCAACCGCGCCCTGATGGGCTCGAACATGCAGCGCCAGGCCGTTCCCTGCCTGCGGCCGGAGAAGCCTCTCGTCGGCACGGGGATCGAGCGCACCGTCGCGGTGGACTCGGGCACGGCGGTCCAGGCCTTGCGCGGCGGCGTGGTCGATTACGTCGATGCGAGCAGGATCGTGGTGCGGGTCAACGACGACGAAACGGTCCCGGGAGACGTGGGCGTCGACATCTACAACCTGGTGAAATACACCCGCTCGAACCAAAACACCAACATCAATCAGACGCCTCTGGTGAAGCCGGGCGAGCGCATCGCCAAGGGCGACGTGGTGGCCGACGGCGCCTCGACCGACATGGGCGAGCTCGCGCTGGGCCAGAACATGCTGGTCGCCTTCATGCCCTGGAACGGTTTCAATTTCGAGGATTCGATCCTGATTTCCGAGCGAGTCGTGGCGGACGACCGCTATACCTCGATCCACATCGAGGAGCTGACAGTCGTGGCGCGCGACACCAAGCTCGGGCCCGAGGAGATCACGCGCGACATTTCGAACCTGTCCGAGGCGCAGCTCTCGAGGCTTGACGAGTCCGGTATCGTATACATCGGAGCGGAAGTCGAGGCGGGCGACGTTCTCGTAGGCAAGGTGACGCCCAAGGGCGAGACCCAGCTCACCCCCGAAGAAAAACTGCTTCGCGCGATCTTCGGCGAGAAAGCTTCCGACGTGAAGGACACCAGCCTGCGCGTGCCCTCCGGAATCTCCGGTACGGTGATCGACGTGCAGGTGTTCACCCGCGAGGGGATCGAGCGCGACAAACGCGCCGCCCAGATCATCGAGGAGGAGCTGAAGCGCTACAAGAAGGACCTCGCCGACCAGATGCGCATCGTCGAGGGCGACGCCTTCGAGCGGATGGAGCGGCTGCTGATCGGCAAGACCGCCAACAAGGGGCCGAAGAAACTCGTCCGCGGGACCAAGATCACGAAAGCCTACCTGGAGGGCGTCGAGCGCCACGACTGGTTCGAAATCAGCCTGGCGAACGAGGACGCCGCGCAGCAGTTGGAGAGTTTGAAGGACAGTCTTGCCCAGACCCGGGTGAGGTTCGACGTGGCGTTCGAGGCGAAAAAGAAGAAACTGACGCAGGGAGACGAACTTCCGCCCGGCGTACAAAAGATGGTGAAGGTCTACGTCGCGGTGAAGCGGCGCCTTCAGCCGGGCGACAAGATGGCCGGCCGCCACGGAAACAAGGGTGTCATCTCGAAAATCGTGCCGGTGGAGGACATGCCCTGCATGGCCGACGGCACGCCGGTAGATATCGTGCTCAATCCCCTGGGGGTCCCTTCGCGCATGAACGTCGGTCAGATTCTCGAAACCCATCTGGGATGGGCCGCCAAGGGCCTGGGGGTGAAAATCGGCGAGATGCTGAAAGCGCAAGCCAAGGCCGTGGAGGTGCGCAAGTTCCTGAACCGCATCTACAACCAAGGCGGCAAGCCCGAGGATCTGAGCGGACTCTCCGACGAGGACGTGATCACCTTGGCGGGGAACTTGAGGGAGGGAGTGCCATTCGCGACACCCGTCTTCGACGGTGCCTCCGAGGGCGAGATCAAGGACATGCTCGATGCGGCGGGGCTGCCGCGCGGCGGCCAGGTGAGCTTGCACGACGGCCGAACCGGAGACGCCTTCGACAGGCAGGTGACCGTGGGTTTCATGCACATGCTGAAGCTCCACCACCTCGTGGACGACAAGATGCACGCGCGCTCGACCGGTCCGTACAGTCTGGTGACCCAGCAGCCGCTCGGCGGCAAGGCGCAGTTCGGCGGACAGCGCTTCGGCGAGATGGAGGTCTGGGCGCTCGAAGCCTACGGGGCCGCGTACACGCTGCAGGAGATGCTCACGGTCAAATCCGACGACATCAACGGCCGCACCAAGGTCTACGAGAACATCGTCAAGGGCGACCACAAGATCGACGCGGGAATGCCGGAGTCCTTCAACGTGCTGGTGAAGGAAATCCGGTCGCTCGGCATCGATATCGACTTGGAGCGTTTCTGAAAAAGATTCGCCTTTCGACACTCGGCGCATGTGCGCCGAGTGTCGGTGAAAGTCTGGAACAGGAGTAAGAGATGAAAGCACTGCTCGATTTGTTCAAGCAGGTCACGCAGGAAGAGGAGTTCGACGCGATCAAGATCGGGATCGCCTCGCCGGAAAAGATCCGCTCGTGGTCTTACGGCGAAGTGAAGAAACCCGAGACGATCAACTACCGCACCTTCAAGCCGGAGCGGGACGGCCTCTTCTGCGCCAAGATCTTCGGGCCGATCAAGGACTACGAGTGTCTTTGCGGAAAGTACAAGCGCCTGAAGCACCGCGGCGTGATCTGCGAGAAGTGCGGCGTCGAGGTCACGCTCGCCAAGGTCCGTCGCGAGCGCATGGGTCACATCGAGCTCGCCAGCCCCGTGGCACACATCTGGTTCCTGAAGAGCCTGCCCTCGCGCCTGGGGCTGGTGCTCGACATGACGCTTCGGGACATCGAGCGCGTGCTCTATTTCGAGGCCTACGTCGTCACCGACGCGGGCATGGTCAACGACGATAAGATCAAGCGGGCCAAACTCCTCTCCGAGGAGGATTACCTCGCCAAGATCGAGGAGCACGGCGACGATTTCTCGGCCAGCATGGGAGCCGAGGGCATTCGCGAGCTGCTGCGGGCGATCAACCTCAACGAGCAGATCGATACTTTGAGGAAGGAGCTCGAGAGCACCGGCTCCGACACCAAGATCAAGAAGCTCGCCAAGCGCCTCAAGGTGCTCGAGGGCTTCCAGAAATCCGGCATCAAGCCCGACTGGATGGTGATGGAAGTGCTGCCGGTGCTGCCGCCGGAGCTGCGTCCCCTGGTGCCGCTCGACGGCGGGCGCTTCGCGACTTCCGATCTGAACGATCTGTACCGCCGTGTGATCAACCGCAACAACCGGCTGAAGCGGCTGCTCGAGCTGAAAGCGCCCGAAATCATCGTCAGGAACGAGAAAAGAATGCTCCAGGAAGCGGTGGACTCGCTGCTGGACAACGGCCGCCGCGGCAAGGCGATGACCGGCGCCAACAAGCGCCCCTTGAAATCGCTCGCCGACATGATCAAGGGCAAGGGCGGGCGCTTCCGCCAGAATCTGCTCGGAAAACGCGTCGACTACTCGGGCCGCTCGGTGATCGTGGTGGGCCCGCAGCTGAAGCTGCACCAGTGCGGCCTGCCCAAGAAGATGGCGCTCGAACTGTTCAAGCCCTTCATCTTCAACAAGCTCGAGATGCAGGGCATAGCCACGACCATCAAGGCCGCGAAGCGCGAGGTCGAGGCCGAGACGCCCGTCGTGTGGGACATCCTCGAAGAGGTGATCCGCGAGCACCCGGTGATGCTGAACCGGGCGCCGACGCTGCACCGCCTCGGCATCCAGGCCTTCGAGCCGGTGCTGATCGAGGGCAAGGCGATCCAGCTGCACCCGCTCGTCTGCGCGGCGTTCAACGCCGACTTCGACGGCGACCAGATGGCGGTGCACATACCGCTGTCGCTGGAAGCGCAGATGGAGGCGAGAACGCTGATGCTCGCCTCGAACAACATCCTTTCTCCGGCGAACGGCGACCCGATCATCGTGCCCTCGCAGGACATCGTGCTGGGGCTCTATTACGCCACGCGCGAGCGCGTCAATGCCAGGGGCGAGGCCATGGTGTTTGCCGACGTGACCGAGGTGGCGCGCGCGTACGACTCCGGGAAGGTCGAGCTGCATGCGGGGGTCACGGTGCGTATCCGCGAAGCCGAATTCGGCCCGGGCGGGGAAAAGATCGAGAGACTTGTCCGCCACCGGACCACGGTCGGCCGCTCGCTGCTTTCGGAAATTCTTCCCGTGGGCCTACCCTTTGAATTGATCAACAAGGCGCTCAAGAAAAAGGAGATCTCCAAACTCATCAACGCGTCGTTCCGCCGTTGCGGACTGCGCGAAACGGTGATTTTCGCCGACAAGCTCATGCAGGCGGGCTTCACCATTGCGACGCGCGCGGGCATTTCGATCTGCGTCGACGACATGCTGGTGCCGGTGCAAAAGCACGACCTCATCTCTTCGGCCGAAAACGAAGTGAAGGAAATCGAGACCCAGTACACCTCGGGCTTGGTGACGGTGGGCGAGCGTTACAACAAGGTGGTGGATATCTGGGGCCGCGCCGGCGACCAGGTCGTAAAAGCTATGATGGACCAGCTTTCCTCGGAGGACGTCACCGACCGCAAGGGCCAAAGGGTCAAGCAGGAGTCGTTCAACTCCATCTACATGATGGCCGACTCCGGCGCCCGCGGCTCCGCGGCGCAGATCCGGCAGCTTGCCGGCATGCGCGGCCTGATGGCCAAGCCCGACGGCTCGATCATCGAGACGCCGATCACGGCCAACTTCCGCGAAGGGCTGAACGTGCTGCAGTACTTCATCTCGACGCACGGCGCGCGCAAGGGCCTCGCCGACACCGCCCTGAAAACGGCGAACTCGGGCTATCTCACGCGGCGCCTGGTGGACGTGACCCAGGATCTGGTGGTCACGGAAGAGGACTGCCGCACCACGAACGGCGTTGCGATGAAAGCGCTGGTCGAAGGCGGCGAAGTGGTCGAGGCCCTCAGGGAACGCATTCTAGGCCGGGTCACGGCCTCCGATCTGCTGCACCCTGAAACCCAGGAAGTGCTCTACAACGCCTCTACGCTCCTGAACGAAGACGAGGTCGAGAACATCGAGGCGCTCGGCATCGACGAGGTGCGAGTGCGCACGCCGCTCACCTGCGACACGCGCTGGGGCTTGTGTGCCGCCTGCTATGGACGCGACCTTGCGCGCGGTTCCTCCGTCAACGTCGGCGAGGCGATCGGCGTGATCGCGGCGCAATCGATCGGCGAGCCGGGAACCCAGCTCACCATGCGCACCTTCCACATCGGAGGAGCGGCCTCGCGCGCCGCCGCGGCGAACCA
>Ga0184608_10000471_pt1 | contig 10766 bp, 10 predicted proteins | sample PLM1_30_coex_FD_133010 | JGI IMG/M metagenome (GOLD analysis project Ga0184608, IMG submission 133010) | Groundwater sediment microbial communities from an aquifer in East River, Colorado, USA - PLM1_30_coex | ecosystem: Environmental > Terrestrial > Soil > Riparian zone | place: USA: East...
CCAGTCCACGTTCATGGTGGAGATGAGCGAGACCAGCGCCATTTTGCACGGCGCCACGGCCCGGAGTCTGGTGTTGCTCGACGAAATCGGCCGGGGCACGTCGACCTACGATGGCGTGGCGATCGCGTGGGCGGTGACCGAGTGCCTGCACAACGTGGTGGGATGCAAGACGATCTTCGCGACGCACTATCACGAGCTGACCCAGCTCACCGAGGAGCTGGCGCACGCGCGGAACTTCAATGTGGCGGTGCGTGAGGTGGGGGACGAGATTGTGTTCCTGCACCGCTTGGAGCCAGGGGGCGCCGACCGGTCCTACGGCATCCACGTCGGACGGCTGGCGGGCCTGCCGGCCCCGGTGGTGGCGCGGGCGTGGGAGGTGCTGAAGCTGCTCGAAGCGGGCCACCACGTGGCGTCGCAACACGCCCCGCGGCCCCCCGACGCGAGCCAGCTCGCGCTCTTCGCCGGTGTACCGCACCCGCTCCTGACGGAGCTGGATCGCCTCGATCTCGACACGCTCTCACCGATCGATGCGCTGAACCGCTTGGCCACCTGGAAGAAACGGCTGGAGGACACCTAAGTGCGCAGATTCGCCGCGACCCTCGTGGTTGGCACGCTCGCGTGCGGCGGCTCCCCACCGCCGCCCGACGCGCAGGGGGCCCAGGCCCCGCCACCACCCGAGTCGGAGGCGCCGGTGGCGCTCAACCCCGACGTGCCGATCGCATATCCCGCCCCCCTGTTCGAGCAGCGGATCGAAGGGGAGGTCGTGCTGCGCCTGTTCACGGATTCGATGGGCCGGCTCATCCCCGAATCGACGCGCGTCGCGGAGTCGAGCAATTACCCGGCGCTGGATTCCGCCGCGCTCGCCGGTTCCGCGAGGCTGCGCTTCGCGCCCGCCCGCCGCCGCGGCGTGCCCGTGGCCACCACGTTCCTCCAGCCAGTCGAATTCCACTACCCGGGCTCGCCGGAGCGGGCGAGCGAAGGGGGCACGACGCTCCCGCCCAACTCCACGGTCCCCGCGCCGGAGCGCGTCCCGACGGCTCCCGCGGTCACGCCGCGGCCGGTGCCGCCGAGAGTGCGGCCCGACTCAGCCCGCCCGCCGCGGGACACGACGCGCCAGCGCGCGGACACGACCCGACCGGACAGCACCCGTCCGCCCGCGGACACCACCCGCCCTCCGACAGACACGACGCGCTCGCGACCGGACGCCAGTGGCGCAGCACACTAAGCCCTACGGCGACGTTCTCGAGACGATCGGCTGGACGCCGCTGATCCGTCTCAACAAGGTGACGCGGGGGTTGCGCACGCCGGTGTACGCCAAGGCGGAGTTCTTCAATCCCGGCGGATCGGTGAAGGACCGGATCGGCATCGCGATGATCGAGGCGGCGGAGCGCGAGGGGCGCCTCAAACCGGGTGGGCTGATCGTCGAGGCGACGTCGGGCAACACGGGCGTGGGGCTCGCGATCGCGGCGGCGGTGAAGGGGTACCGCTGCATCTTCACGATGCCCGATAAGATGTCGCAGGAGAAGGCGCGCTTGCTCCGCGCTCTGGGCGCCGAAGTCATCATCACCCCGACCGCCGTGCCTCCCGATCACCCCGACAACTACATCATGAAGGGCCGCGCGATCGCCGCCGCGCACGAGAACGCGATCTTCGCGGATCAGCACTACAACCCGGTCAACCCCGAGGTGCACTACCGTACGACCGGCCCGGAGGTCTGGGAGCAGACCGAGGGGAAGATCACGCATTTCGTGTGCGCGCCGGGGACCGGGGGCACGGTGAGCGGCGCGGGCCGCTACCTCAAGGAGAAGAATCCCAAGATCCGCGTCGTGGCGGGTGACCCGGTGGGCTCGATCTACACCGAGTACGCGAGAACGCACAAGAAAGGGGAAGGCCAGCCCTACAAGGTGGAAGGGATCGGTGGAGACAAGATCCCGACGTCGCTGCACTTCGACGTCATCGACGAGTGGATCTTCGTGACCGACAAGGATGCGATGCTGATGGCGCGGCGGCTCGCCAAGGAAGAAGGGTTGTTCGTGGGCGGCTCCACGGGCGTCAACATCGTTTCGGCGCTCGAGGTGGCGCGGCGGGTCGACGACCCCAAGGCGTACGTCGTCACCGTCCTGGCGGACACGGGCGAACGCTATCTCTCCAAGGTCTACAACGAGGAATGGCTGCGCGAGAACGAGCTGGTCGATGACGAGCGGCCCACCGTTGGGCGGCTCGTGGCTGCGAAGAACAGCGATGCGCCGCCGCTGATCCACGTGACGCCGGAGGCATCGGTGCGCGAGGCGCTTAACCTGATGAGTACGTACAACGTGTCACAGCTGCCGGTGCTGGACGGCGCCGACGGTGTGGGCGCGGTGTCGGAGCAAGCGCTGATGGCGCGGGCGATCGGACAACCGAAGATTCTCGACAGTCCCGTGCGCGAATTGATGGATCCCCCCTTTCCTGTGGTCGACAGCCAGTCTCCCGTGGCGCAGTTGGCGACGCTGCTATCGCGCGCCACGCCGGCGGCGTTGGTGCGACGCGACGGGACGGTCGTCGGGATCGTCACGCGCTACGACCTCTTGCATCAGCTCGCCGGGATCCGCTGATGCGCGTCACGGTACTCACGGGCGGTGCCACCGCCGAACGGGCGGTCGCGTTCGCCACCGCCTCCCAGATCGTGACGGCGTTACGGAGCCGCGACCACGACGTCCACGTCGTCGACACCTGCACCGGTCTGCTCGATGAAGCGGAGGAGGCGGGCGTGCTGGGCGGCGCGGTGGGCACGACGCCGCCCTCGGTGGCCGAGCTCGAGGAGCAAGAGCGCAAGATGCTCTCCGAGGGCCTGGCCGAGCTGGCCGTGGTGCGGGGCTCCGACGTCCTGTTCCTCGCGCTGCACGGCGGCGCGGGCGAGGGCGGCACGTTGCAAGCGATCCTCGACGTGATCGGCGTGCCGTACACCGGGAGCGGTCAGCTGGCGAGCGCCCTGGCGATGGACAAGGATTTGTCGAAGCGTCTGTTCCGCGCCGCCGGCGTTCCGGTGCCCGCTTGGTTCATGTCGCCGGTGGCCCCGGAAGACGTGCAGACGGGGTTGGGATGGCCAGTCATCGTCAAGCCGTCGAAGCAGGGGTCATCGGTGGGACTGACGCTCGTCCGCAAACCGCAGGATTTGGCGGCCGCCGTGCAGGTCGCGGCCCGCTACGACGACGAGGTGATGGTGGAGCAGTTCATCCCCGGCCGGGAGCTCACCGTCGGCGTGCTCGGCGACGTGCCGCTTCCCGTCGGCGAGATTGTCCCGAAGCACGAGCTCTTCGACTACGAGTCGAAGTACACGCCCGGCATGTCCGAGGAGACCTTCCCGGCGAAGATCGCGACCCGGCTGGCGCGACAGCTGCAGGAGTACGCCCTCACGGCACATCGCGCACTCAAGCTGTGGGGATACTCACGCGTCGACTTCCGTGTCAGCCCCGACGACGACATCTTCTGCTTGGAGGCCAATTCGCTCCCTGGGATGACGCGGACCAGCCTGTACCCACAAGCCGCGCGAGCCGCGGGAATCGAGTTTCCGGAGATGTGCGAGCGGATCTGCAAGCTGGCCCGGAACAACAGGGCTGCGCGAGGGGATAACTAGAGACACACCGCCGCCATGATGACCGAGGACTTGCTGGGCCCGCCGCGGATGTACGCGCTCACCCCCTGGGTGCGACGCCTGCTGGTCGCGAACCTGATTGTCTTCCTGTTCCAGGCGACGCTCTTCACGTCGCGCGCGTTCACCGATAATTTTGGCTTCGTCCCGCTCTACGCGCTGCAGCATCCCTGGACGTTCATCACATACATGTTCCTGCACGGCGGGGCCCTGCACCTCGCCTTCAACCTCCTGGCCCTCTTCTTGTTCGGCGGGCCGGTCGAGGATCGTCTGGGCAGCCGGTCATTCGTGTGGTTCTACCTATTGTGCGGCATGGGGGGGGCGGCGCTGTCGTTCCTCCTTATTCAACTGGTCCCGATCGGCGTTCCGATCGTAGGCGCCTCGGGGGCCATCTATGGCGTGATGGTGGCGTTTGCCTGGCATTGGCCCGATGCGCCGATCTACATGTTCCCCTTCCCGGTCCCGATCCCCGCCAAGTGGCTCGTGACCTTCGCCTTCGCGGTCTCGCTGATGCTGGCGCTGCCGCCGTTCGGTGGGGGGAATGGCGTGGCACATCTCGCCCACCTGGGCGGCATGGTCGCCGGATTCCTGTACCTGAAGGCGCACGCCATGCGTCTGGGACGGGCGGAGCGCCACGTGCGCCGCGCATCGGAACCGAGTGTGTTGGTGACGCCGGTGCCGCGTGGGAGGGGTGCGAGAGAAAGGGGTGGCAGCGCCCCGCAACCGAAGCCGCGCGTCGCCCCCGACGACCGGGCGCTGGCGGAGGTCGATCGCGTGCTCGACAAGATCAATGCGAGCGGCATCGCGAGCCTGACTCCCGCCGAGCGGAAGTTCCTCTTCGAGATGAGCCGCCACCTGCGGACGAAGCACTAGAAGGAAGGAACCTATGCTCGCGCTATTACTGGCAGCGCTGGGCGGGAGCGGAGTCGTACAAGACACATCGACCGCGCGTGCGGAATCGCTGCTCGCCGTCGGTCGGATCCAATTCGCACGGCCCGTCGTGGGCCGCTACGCCGCCCTCGAAGCCTTCCGCGCCGCCTCCCGCCTCGCTCCCACGAACCCCGAGCCGCTCTACTGGCAAATGAAGGTGGGATTCTTCTTGGGGAGCGACGAGGGGGACGTGCTGGCCCGTGAAGCGATCCTCAAGATCCTCGAGCTCACTCCCGACTATCAGGATGTGTGGGAGCGCTTCGAGATGGTGTACCACAATCCCTCGATCTGGCGCCGCGCCGACCGCGCGCTCGCTCGCCACCCAGACGACCTCATCGCGATGGAACGGCGCGCCGAGCTGGCGATTTCGCTGGAGCAGCCGCTGCGCGCCGATTCGCTGGTAGCCGAAGTGCTGCAGCGTCGGGGCGAGCCGAGCGTGGCGGGCTATGTGGCCAGAGCCGAGGCCAACTTCAACGCGGCGCGCGATTCGGCCGGATATGCCTGGTACGACTCGGCGCTGGTGTACGCCGACTCCGACCCGACGGGCGCCATGTGGGACGCGGTATGGATGATCGCGACCCCGGACGAGATCCGGGCGCAGGACGCGACGCCCCCCGGGGGCGGGGGCCGCCGCCAGTTCTTCGAGCGGTTCTGGGCGAAGCGCGACGCGAACGTCGTGACCGGAGGAAACGAGCGGATCGCCGAGCACTTCCGGCGCATCGCGTACGCACGGCGTTACTTCCGGCTGCTGCACCCGTTGAACCTGTACCACCGGTCACCGCGTTACCGGGCGATCATTGCCCAAACGCAGCGGGACTATTTGCAGCAATCTGCTCAGGCCGGCGAGCCCTATCCCGGCTCCGAGGCCGACCAGATGCTCGCAGGTAGCCGATCACTCCCCGACGTCGCCCCCGGGGCGGGGACGAACTCGGCACTGGCGGGACTCGACGCCCGCGGGCTGATCTACGTCAGGCTCGGAGCACCCGAGGTGCGCCTGCGGGGGTACCTCGATCCGCTCCATCAGGTCGCGGAAGGCGCCGCTTTGGACATCGAGGGATGGCTGTATCACACACCCGAAGGGACGCTCACGATCGGGTTCCGGCGGGGCAGCGGCAGCACACATGCGGGAATGGCCGCCGGCGACTTCATCTTCCTGCCGACCAACCGCCGCCAGGCGTGGAGCACGAAGGTCGCGCTCCGCACCGACCACACCACCGTCCCCGCGCCGCTCGAGGCACGCGCCTGGAGCGCCTACTTCAAGAGCCCGGAGCCTGGCCTCACCGACGCCTACTACAAAGCGAAGGGCGATTCGGCGGGTGTCGTGTTGTGGGACGCAAACGATACTCCGTTGCGCGCCAGTGGCGCGGGACTGCTGCAGCTCATCGTGCCGCCGGGTGCCTACCGACTGGGGTTCGACGTCGTTTCGGCGGGCGTCCTCGGCCGCACGCGCCGGGATGCGATCGTGCCGCGGTTCTCGCAGGTGGACCTCGGTCTGTCGAGCCTGGCGCTCGCGCCCGCAGCATCCCTGCTCGAGCGCGATGCCGCCCTGCGCGGCATGCCCGCGGACCTCGTGTATCCGACCGGCACACCGCTCTCGGCGTATGTCGAGGTGTACGGTTTGACGGCCGACCAGAGTGGCCGGTCACAATACCGCGTCCGGTACGAGTTCGCACCGGTGCGCTCGCTTCCCGCGCGCCTCATCAGGGGCACGCGACCGGTGGTGTTCGAGTTCGATCGGAGCGCATTCGCGACGCCCGCCGTCGAACAGCTCGTGATCGAGCCTGGCAAGGTACCGTCGGGACGCTACCGCGTCACTGTCGTCGTGACCGACCTGCAGCGAAATGTCAAGTCGGAGTCGGCGGCGATCGACGTAACGATCCGCTGACGGACGCTTGTCACGGAGCCCGCGCCTTCCCAGATTGGGACGGCCAAACGGCTCATGCTCGTCAATCTCATTCCGGAATTCCTCTCGGTACTGGCCGCGCCCGATCGCGCCGCGGCATACCACGAGTACCTCGATCGCCATCGTCCCGTTCTCGCCGCCTATTGGCACAACTACGTCCTGGATCTCGACTCGCCGCACGCGGAGCAGATCGTCGCCGCGGCGATGCGCGCCGACCGCAGCGATCTGACGCGGCTGCTCGAGGACGTGGACGTCGTCGCGATCGCCGAGGAAGCGCTACGGCGCGCGACGGAGGTGCTCGAGGCGGACTGCCCGGTCGATCTCTACCTGACGGTGGGCGTCGGCGCCGCGAACGCGGGCGAGCTCGTGGTGGGCGGCCGGGGCATCGCCTTCGTGTGCCTCGAGCACTTTACCGGGCGCGCCAACGCGCAGACCTACGGGATGGGCCTGGCGCCTCATCTGCTGCCCCTGTGGATCGCCCACGAAGTCGCGCACGTGATTCGCTACACGGCGCCCACGAGCCGCGCGGACCTGCGGCGCCTGGTGGGTGACCTGGGCGGGTACTACGACTACTGGGAGACCGGCTCGCGCGCCACGTTGCGCGAGCTGCTGGCCAACGAGGGCGCCGCGGTCGCGGCAGCGCAGGCCGTCGCCCCGGGCTTCGAGCCGTGGGAATACCTGGGCTACAACCGCCGCCAGTATCGGCGCCTGCGCGAGCTGGATGCGTTTCTGCGACGCGCCGCGACGGGCGATCTCGACGCCTGCGGGCTCGGGCTCAAGCTCAAGTATCTCTCGGGGGGAATGAGCCCCGCCGCGCGGCTCGTCAGCGGCAAGGTGTTGCCGGAACGGTCGGGGTACTACTTCGGCCTCCGCCTCGTCGAGAACTACCTGGCCGAGCACGGGGTGGCCTCGACGGTGCGGGCCGCCACCGAAGAGCTCAAGCAGGCCGACGACCGGGCGCTGGGCATCCAGACCGCATGAGCCCGCCCAAGAAGAAACCGCCCGAACGCCGCCGCAACCGCCCCTTGCGAGAGGTCCTGGACGATCTGCTGTCGCATACCCGCGAGATCGTGCGCCGCACGAAGGCGATGACGCCCGCGGAGCTGGACTACGCCCAACAGCGGCTCGAATGGCTGGCGGACGAGGTCTGGCGCGTCGCGACCGGCGAGACGGCGCCGCCCGAGTAGATTACGCGGGGTATGGGCACCCGCGGCGCGTTCAAAGTGACGGTCACGAAGGAAGACCTGGTCTTCGCCTCCGCACACTTCATCACGTTCGCCGGTCACCGGTGTGAAACCCTGCACGGGCATAACTACCGCGCCGGCGCCGTAGTGGAAGGAGGCCTCGAGCCTGACAGCTGGTTCGTCCTCGACTTCGCGGCCCTGAAGCGCGTGATGAAGCGGCTCACCGACGAGCTCGACCACCGCGTGCTCCTGCCGCGCGACAACCCCAAGCTCACGATCGCCGCGGACACCGACACCGTGCGCGTGTCGTTCGACGGCCGGCCCCGCTACGTCTTCCCCACCCGCGACTGCGTGATCCTCCCCATCCCCAACACCACGGTCGAGATGCTGGCGCAGTACCTGGCGGGGCGTGTGCGCACCGAGCTCGTCGCCGCGGCGGGCGGCGGCGCTGTTCACCTGACGGCGATCGAAATCGACGTCGAGGAGAACTTCGGACAGTCGGCGAGCTACCGCGAAACCCTCGACTGAGGACAGCGTCATGACCAAACCCACAGCTCTGTCGCCCGCGGAGATCGCCGACCGGCTCAAGACGCTGCCCGGTTGGCGGCTCGAGAGCGGAGCGCTGGTGCGCGAGTATCAGACGGACGGCTGGCCCACTACGCTGATGCTGGTCAACGCCATTGGGTTCTTCGCCGAGGCTGCCGATCATCACCCCGATCTCGCCGTGAGCTGGGGCAAGGTGGGCGTGAAGCTGTGGACGCACAGCGTCGGCGGCATCACGGCGAGTGACGTCGAGCTGGCGCGCTTGATCGAGCAGACGGCTCTGTGGCGGCCTCCCGCGGGCAGCTCGTTCCGGGGCACGCCCAAGAAGTTCGTCTCGTGACGCTGGCGGTCGAGCTCCGGCCGGCCCCCGACCCGCTCGACGCCTGCGCCCGCTTCACCGACCTCCCGCACCTCGTCTTTCTCGACAGCTCGGCCCGGGGTGCGCTGGGCCGGTATTCGTTTCTCACCGCCGACTCGATCGCACGAGTGGGGCCCGACGGTGACCCCCTCGTCGAGGCTCGCGCGCTCCTCGCCCCACGTCACCGGGCGCCGCTCCCAGGCCTGCCCCCCTTCCAAGGCGGGATCGCGGGATACGTCGGCTACGACTGGGGTGCCGAGCAGGAGCGGGTGCGGCGGCCGGCCGCCACTGAGCCGCAGATCCCCGACGCCGCCCTCGGCCTGTACGACTGGGTGATTGCGTGGGACCACGTGGATGGACGGGCCTGGAGCATCGCCTGGACGCCGCAGCGGCTGGCGTGGGTGAGGGAGCGACTCGGTGCCCCCGCGCGCCCTCCCCCCCCCTCCCCCGTCCCGCGCCGTCCTCCGCCGTCTTCGGTCACCTCGAACTTCACGCGCGGCCACTACGAGGCCGGCGTCGCGAGGATCCGCGACTACATCGCCGCGGGCGACGTCTACCAGGTGAACCTCGCGCAGCGGTTCCGGACCGCGTTCGCCGGAGCGCCGCTCGAGTTGTATCGCCGTTTGCGGGCGCGTAGTCCAGCGCCGTTCGGCGCCTACCTGTCGCTCGGTGACCTGTCGATCGCGAGTATCTCACCGGAGCGGTTTCTCAGGCTCGACGCGGCGACGCGCGAAGCCGAAGCGAGGCCCATCAAGGGGACGCGACCGCGCGGCGCCACTCCGGCCGAAGACGCGGCGCTCGCCGAGGCGCTCACGGCGAGTGAGAAGGACCGCGCGGAGAATGTGATGATCGTGGATCTGCTGCGAAACGACCTGGGCAAAGTTTGTCGCCCCGGGTCGGTGCGCGTCCCCGAGCTCTATGCGCTCGAATCGCATCCGACCGTGCACCACCTGGTCTCGACCGTGACCGGCGTGCTGGCGGATCGTGCCGACGCCTTCGACCTCCTGCGGGCGGCGTTCCCCGGGGGCTCCGTCACGGGAGCGCCGAAGATCCGGGCCATGGAGATCATCGCCGAGCTGGAGCGCGCCCCGCGCGGCGTGTATTGCGGCGCGATCGGCTACGTCTCGGCCACGGGCGCGATGGGCCTCAGCATCCCGATTCGCACTGTCGTCGTGCACCACGGGGTTGCCTCGTTTCACGCGGGCGCCGGGATCGTGTGGGACTCGGATCCCGCGGCGGAGTACGACGAGACGCTCGCCAAAGCGCGGGCCTTGATCGACGCCCTGACGCAGCCGTCAACGCGTGACCGGGCTGTTACGTCCTCGTCGTCGCGGCGGTGACAACCACGGGCGAACCTAACGCCTCCACTCCGTGCACAACACGTAGCCAGGAGGCTCTCGATGTCTCACCGACTGCTCCGCGCCGTCCCGCTGCTGCTGGTGGCGGCCGCCTGCGACCGCACGCCTAATGCGCCGGTCGCCCCCATCGCCGCGCAGGCGCTGCACGCCGGCGCCGAGTTCACCCCGCTCGCGTCCTCGGCGCAATGCACTCCGGGGCGAAACGTGGGGGCGCTGCTAAACCTCCCCGACGGGTACTCGCAGACCGTCATTGCGAGTGAACCGGACTACCTCGATGTCCCCGACATGCAGACGCTGAACCAGACCGGTCCGCAGGAAGGCCGCTACCTCTACCGCACGCACGAGGTCGGCTCGAACGGCGGCGTATCGGTCACGGACGTGTGGACCGGCGAGACGCACGTGCTGGTGCGCCGAGCCGATTGGGAATCGCTCGACGGCATCGCCTGGACACCGTGGGGCACGATTCTGTTCGCGGAAGAACGCGGCGCAGCCAGCCGCCCCGATCCCGACTTCCCCGCGGCAACCGCAGGGCTCATCTACGAGCTCGACCCGGCGACGCTGCAGGTGACGGTACGGCCGGCGATCGGCTCGCGGTCGCACGAAGGCATGCGTTTCGACCCGCAAGGCAATCTGTATGGGATCTCGGAGACCAACCCTGGGGCGATCTTCAAGTTCGTGCCAGACCGGCGGGGCGATTTGTCGTCCGGCCAGCTGTACGCCCTGAAGGTCGTGAACGACCCCGGCGACGGCACTGGCCCGGCGGTGTGGGTCCCGCTCGACCGCGCGGCCTCACAGGTCAACTCCGACGCCGAAGCCACGCGCGTCGGTGCAACGGGCTACTTCCGTCCCGAGGACATCG
>Ga0184608_10000473_pt1 | contig 10751 bp, 7 predicted proteins | sample PLM1_30_coex_FD_133010 | JGI IMG/M metagenome (GOLD analysis project Ga0184608, IMG submission 133010) | Groundwater sediment microbial communities from an aquifer in East River, Colorado, USA - PLM1_30_coex | ecosystem: Environmental > Terrestrial > Soil > Riparian zone | place: USA: East...
GTTATCAGCACATCGAGACCTCGTATCGCGGCGATGCGAAAGGCCGCGGCGCGGGTCCGACCGTCGCGATCCTCCAGGAGTACGACGCCCTCGCCGAGATCGGCCATGCATGCGGCCACAACCTCATCGCGATGATTGGCGTGGCCGCGTCCGTCGGGGTGCGCGCGGTGATGGATCAGGTGCCCGGCAACCTCGCGGCGATTGGGACGCCGGCGGAGGAGGGCGGGGGCGGCAAAGTTGCGCTCATTCGAAAGGGCGGATTCGACGACGTCGACGTCGCGATGATGATCCACCCCACGTCCGGACGGTCGCTCGCGGGCCGGCACTCGCTCGCCTCGAATCGCGTGATGGTCGAGTTCCGCGGGAAGTCCGCGCACGCGGCGTCGCAGCCCGACCTCGGGATCAACGCGCTCGACGGCGTGCTCCAGCTCTTCAACAACGTGAACGCGATGCGCCAGCAGCTGCGGCCGGACGCGCGGGTTCACGGAATCATCACGAACGGCGGCAGCGCAGCGAACGTCATTCCCGACTACGCGGCGGCGCGCTTTTCGATCCGCGCGCTCGATCGCCGATACCAGCAGGAAGTGCTGCGCCGCTTCATCGCGTGCGCGGAGGGCGCATCGCAGGCGACCGGGACGAAGCTCACCGTGACCGTAAACGAGAACGCGGGCTACGAGAACATGGTGTTCTCCACGCCGCTCGCCGACCGGTGGACGCATCACATGCGGTCGCTCGGCGTCCAGGTGTTCGAGGCGCGGGACGACGAGCGCGTGGGCTCGACCGACATGGGCAACGTGATGCAAGTTCTGCCCGCGATTCACCCGTACATCGCGATCTCCCAGGAATCGATCCCCGGTCACTCGACCGCGTTTCGCGAGGCCGTCGTTCAGCCGGAGGCGCACGAGAACGCGCTCATCGCGGCGAAGGCACTCGCGCTCACCGCGATCGACGTGCTCGCCGATCCCACCGTTCTTCGCAAGGCGCGCACCGAGTTCGAGGACCGTCGCGCCCGCGGGATCGTGAAGGGCCGCAGCTGAAGCTCTCGCGCGACATCTGGCTCCTCACCGGAGCGCAGGTCCTGTTCGGGTGCGGGTTCGGTCTTCTCTCGGCGGTATGGCCGCTCTTTCTCCGGGACCTCGGCGCGAGCGCGCAGGAGATCGGGATCGTCTTCGGCGCGGGAAATCTCGTGGCGGTGCTGTGCTTCCTGCCGGCGGGCTATCTCGCCGACCGCATCGGCCGCAAGCCGGTCATCACGGCGGCGTGGCTCTGCGCGGCTCTCGGAGTCGCCACGTTCGTGCCGCTCACGGACTGGCACGGGGCGTTCGTCGGCTCCGCGCTGTATTGGTCCGGGACCGCGGGTCTGCCGCTCATCATCGCGTACGTCACATCGACGACACAGCGATCGGAGCTCGGCCGCGCCCTCGGGATCGTGCTCGGCGCGTACTTCGCGGGCAACATCATCGGCGCGCCGATCGCCGGAGTGCTCGCGTCATCGATCGGCTTCCGCGCGGCGATCGCGATCGCAGCGGCCCTCCTCGCGGGTTCGGCCGCGCTCACGTTCGGGTTGCGATCCATCCCGCCCCAAGTCGAGCGCGGCCCGTTCCGGCCGCCGCGCACGTTCTGGATCCTCCTCGCGATCACGCCGTTCGCGGCGATGCTCTCGATCATCTCGCTCGTGTTCCTTCCGGTATATCTACGCGACGTCGCCGCGATCCCGCTCGATCGCGTCGGCATTTATCTCGGTCTCGTCTCCGTCGGTGCGGCGGGCCTCGCGATCGCCGCGGGCCGGCTCGCCGACGCGATCGGCGCGGTGCCGGCCTTGCTCGGCGCGGCCGGAGTGATGACCGCGGCGAGCGTGCTCATGACGCTCTCCGGCAGGGCCGAACCGCTCGTCGGACTCGCGGCGCTCCTCCTCGGCGCGACGCAGGCCGCGAATCCCGTCGTCGCGTCGGCGGTCGAACGGATCATCCCGCCCGCGCGCGCCGCGCAGGGGTACGCGACGTACCAGGTGGCGTTCGCGCTGGGATTCGGGGCGGGCGGCACGGTCGCGGGATTTCTCTTCGAGGCCGATCCGCTCCTGCCGTTCATCGCGACCGCGGCCCTCGCGTTGCCGGTCGCCGCGATCGTGGCCGCGGTGCTCTCCCGCGCCACGGGGCCGCTCGATCGGATCGCCGAGCTCAGCTGAAGTCTCTTAGCCCGATCTGACCGGCGATTTCGCGTGACCGGCGCTCCGCGTCGTCGGCCTCGCCTCCGCGACTAAGGGCGCGTAACACCAGCGCTCGGTCGCGGAGCGTCCGCGCGAGCGATGGACGTGCCTCCATCGCCTCGAACAGCGGGACCGCGATGTCGAGGTCGGTCAGAGCATCGGCCCAATCCGGCTTCGCTTGCCGGACACGCGTTCGAGCCCGGCCCCAGAGCGTCACGGCCTCGCCGAAGCGATCCCCACCGGTGTGGGCCGCCGAGAGCGCGTCGTTCCAGCCGGCGTCGCCGGCGGGTATGTCGCCGAGCTCCGCTCTGACAGACCCGAGCATGCCTTTGGCGAGCGTCCGCATCGGCGCCATGTCCGTCACGAGCGAAAGCTCGACACCGCGCTCGAGCGGAGCGCGTGCCCCGAGCGCATCTTCGAGCGTGAGTCGGGACTGCCCGAGAAACACATTCGACGCGACCGCGCACGAAACGGCGCCGAGCGTCTCGGACGTTTCCGCGCATTGCAGCGCGAGCGCGGACCCCTCGGCGATATCACCGCGCTCGAGGTTGATGGCACTGCGCGAGATGAGCGCGTCCAACCTCGCGATCTCATCGCCTTGCGCGGCGAAGCGGTCGGCCCGGACCAGCGCACGGTCCGCCGCCGCGAACTCGCCGAGACGCGCGTACGTGATCGCGAGGAATCCCGAAAGGACGGCAGTCGATAGGGCGTCCGTCCTTCCCTCGAGCTCATCGAGCGCTTCGTTGAGGAGCTTGGCGCCCTGCCGCAACTCGCCGTTGAACATGACGCCGATACCGAGGAAGGCCTTGGGGATCGCATGCGCGGCCGGATCCCCGAGCGCTTCGCCGATGGCCTCGGCCCGCTCGAGCGCATGTTTGAGCTTCGGACTCGATTCGATGGACTCGCCGGTCAGCCGCCGGAGGAACGCGACCCAGAAATACGCGTCGGCGAGCACCTTCTGGTCGGCACGGTCGCCAGCGATCGCGATCGCGCGTTCGAGCTGTTCGATCGCCCCGCCAAGGCCGCTGAATGTCCATCCCGCTTTCGCGACGCCGATCGCGGCCCTGAGTCGCAGGTCGACGCGCGAGTCATCCGCGGGCAGGAGCTCCGCCGAGCGCGCGAAGAAGGAGACCGCCTCTCGTTGAGCGAAACGCTCGAGCGCGTGCTCTCCGGCGACGACGAGGTACTCCGCGGCGCTCCCCGAGTCGCCAGCCTGCTCGAAGTGCATCGCGATGACCGCGGCGAGCTCGCGAAGCCGTTCCGGGTAGAGCGAGAGGAGGGTGTCAGCCGCGAGCTTGTGCAGCGCACGCCGGTCCTGCTTGAGCAGCGAGCTGTATGCGGCGTCCTGGACGAGGGCATGCCGGAAGAGGTACTCAAGCTCGGGCTGCACCGCGGCGACTTGGATCAAGCCACTAGCTTCGAGCGTGCCGAGGTCGGTCTTCGTCGTCATGTCGTGGGCACCTCGAGCAGCCGCTCAAGGATCGTCACGCCGAACTGACGGCCGATCACCGACGCCACACGCAGCGTTCTTCGACTCTCCTTCGGTAGTCGGTCGATCCGCTCGAGAAGAAGTCCCTGGAGGGTGTCGGGGATTTCGACGCCGACGACGCTCGCGGTCGCGATCCAGCTGTTGCCTTCGCGTCGGATCGCGCCGCGGTCGATGAGCATCCGTATGACCTCTTCGACGAAGAACGGGTTCCCTTCGGCTTTCGAGAGGATGAGGTCGCGCGTTTCCTGCGCGAGCGATTCGATCTCGAGAAGATTCGCCACGAGGCTGCGGGCCTGATCGCTCGAGAGCGGGTCCAGGCGGATCTCTGTCAGGGCATCGCCGAACAGGTCGCGGGCGCCGGAAACGAGGCGCCAGCCGACGGCATCACGATCGCGGCGTGAGCTCAGGATCGAGAGCAACGGCAGATCCGCGGCAAGCGGCATGAGCATGAGCAACGCATCGGTCGACGCGGCATCGGCCCAGTGGAGATCCTCGAATACGAAAACGACCGGACCCCTGGTGCTGATCGCGCGCACGATCTGCAGAAGTGACGCGACATACCGTTTGATCGCCTCCCTGTCGAGGGCGGACAGACGGGCCTGCGCCTCGGGGTCGAGCTTGAGCGAGAGAAGGTGGCCGAGGTACGCATACGGTTCCGCCCAGCCGTCGCCGAGGAGCTCGCGCATGACTCGTTCGAGTGCTTCGCGGACCTCGGGTTCGCTCGCGGACGCGCTCACACCGATGACCGAGCGGACCACGTCGAGCACGAGGTGATACGGGAGCGTCTTCCCGTACGAGAGGCACCGCCCCTCGATCCATCGGACGGAGCTATCTTCACCCTCGACGGACGCGCGGAACTCGGCTAGGAGGCGGCTCTTGCCGATCCCGGGCTCACCAAGTACCGACGCGACGCGGCCCTGCCCCGCTCTCGCGATCCCGAACAGCTCCCTCAGGCGGGCCAGCTGCGCGTCGCGTCCGATCATCGGGGCATGTATCCCGGTGAGGCCGCGGCCGGTCGCGCCTTCCTTCAGCCCGGTCACTTCGTACGCCTGAACGGCGTTGGTCTTTCCCTTGAGGTCGAGCGGGCCGACGTCGACGGACTCGACGAGCGCCGCGATGAAGCGATGGGTGGCGCCGCTCACGAGGACGGTGCCCGGCCGCGCGAGGGCCTGCATCCGTGCGGCGACGTTCACCGCGTCGCCCATCGCGGTGTATTCGTTCGCTGACTCGGTGCCGACGATGCCGACAACCACAGGGCCGGTGTTGATGCCGACACGAACACGGAGATCGATCGGTTCTTTGGCGTTCAGCTCCGCGCTGAGCTCGTCGACCGCGCGCGCCATGTCGAGGCCGCATCGCACCGCGCGAACCGGATCGTCCTCATGCGCGATCGGCGCCCCGAAGAACGCGAGCACGCCGTCGCCCATGAGGCGCGCGATCGTTCCGTCGTAGCGCGTCACCGTCGCGTTCATCCGCGCGAAGGCCTGGCTCACGATCGCCGTCCAATCCTCGGGATCCATGCGCTCGGCGAGCGCGGTCGATCCGGCGATGTCGGCGAAGAGCACCGTGAGGGGCCGGCGTTCGCTCGTCCCCACGGTCGCGCGGGTCCCGGTCGGCTGAGGCTCGCTCAATCCCTCGAGATCCCCCGACCCTCAACCGCGTACGCGATGCCGGCGGCGACCTCCATCACACGCCCGCGCTCGAGCGCGAGTTTGAACTCCGGTGCAATGTCCTTCACCAGCGCGCGCTGGTCCTGTCTCGCCATCTCGTTGATGATCCCGGCGCCCACCCGCTGGGCCAGAGCGTCCGAGAATCCCACCAGCGTCGCCTGCCGTTCGAGCTGACCCTGCGCCGCAGCGAGCTCGGCGCAGTCGCTCGCGATGATCGCCAAGCCTGAGAGATCATTGTCGTCGGTGAAGATCTGTGCGGCTTCGCGAAATGCAGAACCAGCGTCCGCGAACTCGCCGCGTTTGATGTCGATCATGCCCGATAAGTGGAGGCTCCAGGCCAGGTCGAAGCGGTTGGTGCCTTCGCGGTGAACGGCCAGCGCCTCCTGCACGTAAGCGTGTGCCTCCTCCAGGTTCGCCGGATCGATCGTGCCGCGCCGGCCGAAGTGCAGGAACGTCGCGAGTGCCCACGCGGCGCGGCCAACCCCGGCACGATCGCCCACGCGCGTCCATTTCTCGCGGGCGCTGCGTAGGAGGTCTAGGGCTCGCGGTAGATCAGATCCCGGTATTCCGTACGCGAACGAGAGGTTGTAGTCGGCATTGGCCTGGGTGGCGTCGTCACCGTGTGCATGCGCGATATCCCCGGCCCGTGAATACGCGGCCGTCGCTGTCGGAATGTCGCCGCGCCAATAGGCGACGCCGGCGGCGGCCTCGAGAGCGCGCATGAGAACAAGCGGCGGGACTGACTCCGTCGGAAGCGCGAGGACACGCTCGCACCAGTGCGTTCCCTCGACGAGGTGACCGCGGATCTGCCAGAAGCGCCAGAGTGCGTAGACGAGGCGGCATGCCTCCTCGCCGCGACCGTCCGCGATCGAGGATTCGAGGGCCGCGCGAAGGTTGTCGTGCTCATCCTCGAGGAGATCGACCCAGCGCTTCTGGTCGACGCCTTGAAGGTACGTGCGTGCCTGCTCGGCGAGCGCCAGATACGCACGCGCGTGGCGCACGCGAATGAGGTTCCGCTCGTCGCTCTCATCGAGACGTTCTAGCGCGTACTCGCGGATCGTGACGAGCATCCGGAATCGCGGTTGATCCGCGATCTCCAGCTGTCGAACCAGACTGTGCTCGACCAAGCCGCTTAGCACGTCGAGCACGTCACCACCGAGATCCTTCGCCGAACCGCATACCTCCTCGATCTGCGCGAGCATTCCACCACTCACGAACACGGCGAGCCTCGAGAAGAGCTTGCACTCCGCAGGATTGAGGAGGTCCCAGCTCCACGAAATCGCGCCGCGGAGCGTGCGCTGCCGCTCCGGCAGGTCTCGTCCGGTCGAGGCGAGCATGTCGAGCCCTTCGCGGAGCTTGGGCAGCATCGCCTGTGGCGTGAGCACCTTGACCCTGGCGGCCGCGAGCTCGATCGCGAGGGGCAGCCCGTCGAGCCGGGACACGATCTCGGCGACCGCCGAAGCGTTCTCGGGCGTCACCCGGAAATCGGGACGCACCGCCATCGCGCGCTCGATGAACAGGCGGACTGCATCGGACTGCGCGAGAACGTCGAGTCGTGGCAGATGCGCGGGATCCGGAAGGTCGAGCGGCGGGACCGGGTACTCCTGCTCGCCCGCGATGCGAAGCGGCGCGCGGCTCGACGCGATGACCTTGAGGCCCGAGCTCGCTCCCAGCAGCTGACCCACCACCGGCGCCGCCGCGAGAATCTGCTCGAAGTTGTCGAGCACGAGCAGCATCTGCTTGCCGCGCACGTGGTCGAGCACTCGTGTGAGCGGTACTTCCGCCCCGGAAAGCTGAACACCGAGGGCGTGCGCGATCGTCGACGGCACTAGCTCGGCATCGCTGATCGGCGCAAGGGGAACGAAGTACGTCCCATCGTCGAACGCCCCGGCTGATTCCTCGGCGATGCGAAGCGAAAGCCGAGTCTTTCCGGTGCCGCCTGGACCGGTCAGCGTCACGAGGCGTGCGCGCTCGAGCAGCCGCTGACCTTCAGCGATCTCTCGCGCGCGGCCGATGAACGACGACGGCTGGGGTGGAAGGAACGTCGCGGTGCGGTCGAGCGTTCGGAGCGGCGGAAAGTCGGCGGCGCACCCGCTGATCACGAGCTGGTAGAGGTGCTCGGGGTTCGCAAGGTCCTTCAGCCGGAATTCGCCGAGATCGCGAAGCGAGATCCCGTCGCCCAGGTCGGCGCGCGCCAGCGTCGCCGTCGCCTCGGTGACCAAGACCTGTCCGCCGTGGCCTGCGGCGGCGACGCGGGCCGCGCGATTCACATCGATGCCGACGTAATCGGCTCCGGCGTCGGCGCTCGCGGGACGCCCCTCTCCGGTGTGCATCCCCATGCGTACGCGCACGGTCGCGCCGTGCGGGAACGTCGCCGTGCCGAGCGCGCGCTGCGCGGCCGCGGTGGCCCGAACCCCCTTCGCGGCGACCGGAAAAACGACGAAGAGCGCGTCGCCCTCCACGCGCACCTCGAACCCGCCGTCTTTGAAGGCGTCGCGGAGGATGCGCGTATGCGTTTCGAGGACGTCCTGGTAGCGGTCGGTGCCGAGCTCGGCCTGTAATTTGGTCGAGCCCTCGATGTCCGTGAACAGGAACGTGAGGGTGCCAGCCGGCAACCCCCTCCCCGCACTCATCCTGCTTTGATTCTGCGCTTTCGCGGGTTTGCCAAGACCGAGGCGCGCCTGTAGACAACAGCGATGCGCTCGGCGCCCGACGACATCGGCGACACACTGGCGGGTCTTGCGATCTTCGCCGACCTCTCGCGCCCTGAGCTCGAGCGCGTGGCCCACACGCTCGAAGAACGCTATTTCGCTCAGGACGAGCGGGTCCTGCGCGAGGGCATCTCAGGGTCAGCCTTTTTCATCATCCTCGAGGGCGAAGCCGCGGTGAACGTGGGCGGTAAACGCGTAAATACGCTCGGGCGCGGCGAGTTCTTCGGGGAGATCTCAGTGCTCCTCGGCGAGGCGCCGGTCGCCGACATCGTCGCGGCGCGGCCGCTCCGCTGCCTCGTGCTTCCCGGTGAGCTTCTCAAGGAGTTCCTTCAGACCAATCCGCGCGTCTGTTATCGGATCCTCGTGGCGGAGGCGCGCAAGCTGTCCACCGTCACGCGGAGGAGCGGCTGACCGACCGGCCCCACCCGCCCGGCGATTACCCGGTCGTCGTCGTCGGCAGCGGGCCCGGCGGCCTCCAGATCAGCTACTCGCTTTCACGCCTTGGCGTGAAGCACGCGGTGCTCTCGGCGGACGAGAGTGCCGGCGGCATGTTTCGGCGATGGCCGTTCTTCCAACGGCTGCTCTCGTGGACCAAGCCTTACGCACCCTTCGAGCAGGGCACGCGCGAGTACGAGCGCTACGACTGGAACAGCCTGCTTCCCGAGGAGAAGGGCAATCGCGCGCTCATGTGCGCGATGATGGACGGCACCTCGTACTACCCGTCGCGCCCGGAGATGGAACGGAATCTCGCCGCGTTCGCGGAGCGGACCGGGCTCGAGGTGCGCTACGGATGCCGCTGGACATCGACGCGACGCGACGCCGATCGCTGGGTCCTCGAGACGAGCGACGGCGAGTATCGGTGCCAGGTTCCCATCTTCGCGGTGGGTGTGGCCGAGCCGTGGCGTCCGCAGATCCCCGGTATCGATGATGCCCCCCACTACGCCGAGACGCGTCCGGCCGAGACGTACGCCGGCCGTCGCGTGTTCATCGTCGGCAAGGAGAACTCCGGCTTCGAGCTCGCGACGGGCTTTCTCCAATGGGCAAGGCAGATCGTCCTGGCGTCGCCGTCGCCGGCGAAGCTCTCGATCAACACGCGCTCACTCGTCGGCGTCCGCGCCCGCTACGTGCAGCCGTACGAGGACCACGTCCTCGCGGGCGGAGTGATCGTCCTCGATGCGTCGATCGAGCGGATCGAGCGAACCGGCCAAGTCTTCCGCGTGCACACGCGCAAGGCCGAGAGCGCCACCGAACTCATCTTCGAAGTCGATGACGTCATCGCCGCGACCGGCTTCACGAGCCCGATACGGGACCTCACCACGCTCGGCGTCGCGACAGTCGGCCGCAACAAGCTTCCCGCGTTGACTCCGCTCTGGGAGAGCGCTTCGGTCCCAGGCGTGTATTTCGGCGGGACCATCCACCAAGCCTCGCCCGGCCTTCGCAAGCATGGGATCCCGAGCAACTCGGGCGGCGTGAACGGCCACCGGTACAACGGACGCATCCTCGCGCGCGAGGTCGCGCGAAAGCATTTCGGCATCGACCCTGAACGGCCCGTCGTGCCCCGGGCCGAGGTCGTGTCCTATCTATTGCACGAGGTCACGAACGCGCCCGAGCTCTGGCACCAGAAGTCGTATCTCGCGCGCGTGCTGATTCGCGATGAGAAACGCGGGATTGTCGACGACGGGATCGTGCCGCTGCAGCGCTTCCTCGATTCCGGCCCCGCCGACGCCGTCGGGGCGACGCTCGAAGAGAACCCCGCCGGCGACATCTACCCGGTCCTGTATACCCGGCGCGGCGGCGTCAGCGCCGAGCACGATCTGCCGCCGCACCCGCTGCACGATTTCCGCACGCGCGATCACGAACGCGCGGTCGTCGAGGCGCTCGAGGGACTGCTCGTCTAGATCCCGCTACTTGCCGTCGGTGAGACCGATCACGTTTCCATCGGGATCGCTGAAGAGCGCGATCGTCGTGGTCGGCCCGACCTTCGTCACGGGGAACACGACCTTTCCACCACCGTCGGTGGCCTTCTTCAGCGTCGCGTTCAGGTCGCGGACGACGACGTAAAACGTGACGAACGGCTTCGGGCCACGGAGCGGGCCGATCCCACCGCCGACGCCCTTGCCACCGGCGTCGGTGTCAACGAACGTGTAGTCGTTTGGGACCTCGTTCATCTTCCAGCCGAACACAGATGTGTAGAAACGGCGAGCCTTCGCCGGATCTGCACTGTTGATCTCGAAATTGGTGACCGGATCTCCCACGTAGACCTCCCATTGCGCTGTTGCGCGATCGCCTTACGTTAGCCTGCGCTTACCAATGAAGTCAAGCGCCGAGCGCTCCAGAGCGAAGCCGCTCCTCTAGTACCTAAGCGCGACGCGAACGCGCTCCGGAAGGAGCGCGATCATGCCGTTCGGGCCGACGAGATAGACATCGCGCTGGTCGGATCCCCCAACGAAACCGATGCCGACGGCGAGACGCGGCCCGGCGGGCTCGGGGAGATATCCACCGTATGTGCCGGTGGCACTCCACGCCTTGCGCCCGATCTTCCAGTCGATGACCGCGGCCGAGGTCTCGTTTGCACCGACGACGAGTGCCTTGTCGCCCGAGAATCCCTGGACCACGAAACCATCGATCGTCCCGAGCTGCGCGCCATCGTCCGTCGAGCGAATCGTCGCCTTCCA
>Ga0184608_10000475_pt1 | contig 10729 bp, 9 predicted proteins | sample PLM1_30_coex_FD_133010 | JGI IMG/M metagenome (GOLD analysis project Ga0184608, IMG submission 133010) | Groundwater sediment microbial communities from an aquifer in East River, Colorado, USA - PLM1_30_coex | ecosystem: Environmental > Terrestrial > Soil > Riparian zone | place: USA: East...
ATCCTGTGCATCACCGCAAGGGCCTGTTCGAGCTTTCCCGTCTGCGTATAGATGTTCTTCAGGTTGCGCAGCACCCTCGCGATGATTTGGCGCGGCGTCGCCGGCTCAAGATACGGGTCGAGCTGCGCCTGCTCGGCCTTCCCCGTGGGCAGAACCTGAGCCAGGCGCTGGCGCAGATCGGCCTCGGATTGCGCCTCTCCGCCGGTGAAAGGGTCGAGTACAAGTTGACCGCGCTTGACCGCGAGCTTGACGAGGAAATGCCCGGGGAAAGAAACGCCTTTCAGGTTGAGGCCGAGGCGTTTGCCGACTTCCAGGTAGAGAATGGACAAAGTGATCGGAATCCCGGTGCGACGCTCCAAGACCTCGTTCAGGTAGCTGTTGCGCGGATCGTAATAGTCCACGAGGTTGCCCGAGAAGCGCATCTCGTTGAACAGGTAGTAGTTCAGGGCGAGCACCCTCTGCTCGGAAAACGCGTCGCCCGGGAGGCGCCTCTTGATGGCGACCGCGATACCGTCGAGTTTGCTCAAGTAGCCGGGAATGTCCAGGTCCGGATAGATGTCTTGGGCGAGCATCAGGCTCGCTTCGGCGAGATTGAACTGGTCCCGCGAAACGATTTCCGCGAAATGCTCGAGGCGGGCGTTCACGCGGCGCGCCTCGAGAAGTCGCCGAGCCTGAAGCCGAGCAGCCACAGGCTCGCGAAGTACGCGGCCCCGCCCAGGAGCACGAGTCCCGTGAGCGCGGCCGCTCGCGTCGGCCCGGATACGGCCAGCCACCAGGGCGCCGGACCCATCGCGAGCCACAACACGAGCGCCATTGCCGCGAGGGCCGCCGCGACCTTGAGGGCAAATGTTCCCCAGCCCGGCTGCGGACGATAGATTCCGTGCTGCCGCAGCTTGCGGTAGAGCAGACCGGCGTTCAGACAGGCGCCCAGCCCGATAGCGAGGGCAAGACCCGCGTGCGGGCCGATGCCGGTCGCAAGCTCGAGCCCCCTCTGCTTGAGGGACAGGATGAACACCGCATTCATTACCTGGGTGGCGATCAGGGTCACGATGGCGATTCGGACCGGGGTCCTGATATTTTGCCGCGCATAGAAGCCCGGCGCCAGTATCTTGACGAGAATCAGGCCGAGTAGTCCCGCGCTGTAGGCGATCAGCGCCTGTCGCGTCATCCAGACGTCGTGCTCGTCGAACTGCCCGTAGTGAAACAGGGTCACGACGAGCGGCACCGAAAGCAGCGCGAGCGCCACGGCGGCCGGCGCTGCGAGTATGAACGTCAGGCGCAGGCCCCAGTCGAGAAGTTTCGAATACTCGCCTTCGTCGGAAGCGGAGTAATACTTCGACAGGCTCGGGAGCAGTATGGTTCCGAGCGCCACCCCGAGCAGTCCCGTCGGGAATTCCATCAGCCGGTCGGCATAGTAGAGCCAAGAGACGCGGCCGTCGCCGAGGTAGGACGCGATGATCGTGTTGATCAGGAGGCTGACCTGGGCCACCGAAACGCCGAACGCTGCCGGCCCCATCAACAGAAGAATCCGCCGCACTCCGGGGTCGGAGATGGAGAGGCGCGGCCTCGGAAGCATGCCGATTTTCGCGAGTGCCGGAATCTGAAAGCCAAGCTGCAAAACGCCGCCGACGAATACCGCCCAGGCGAGCACCATCACCGGCGGCTCGAAATAGGGCGCGAAAAACAACGCGCCGAAAATGAAGGCGAGATTGAGCAGCGCCGGGGTCAGCGCCGGTATCGCGAAACGGCTCCAGGTGTTGAGGATGCCTCCGGCGAGCGAAACGAGCGAGATGAACAGAATGTAGGGAAACGTGATCCGCAGCATCGCCACCGTGAGGTCGAACTTCGCGGGCGTGGCCGCGAACCCGGGCGCGCTCACGTAGACGACGATCGTCGCCGCGGCGACGCCGAGCGCCGTCGCCGCAAGGAGCGCGAGAGTCAGCAGGGTCGCGGTGCGGTCGACGAGCAGCTTCGTTTCCGAGTCGCCCCGACGGGTCCTGTATTCCGAGAGCACCGGAACGAAGGCCTGCGAGAAGGCGCCTTCGGCGAACAGGCGCCGCAGCAGGTTGGGAATGCGGAAGGCGACGAAAAAAGCGTCTGTCGCGAGACCCGCTCCGAACAACCTCGCGATCAGGACGTCTCGGATGAATCCGAGAATGCGCGATACGAACGTCATGCTGCTCACGGTCGCGAGCGCTTTGAGCAAGCTCATGCGGGAATTATAGCTTTCACGGTCGGAAAACCTTGCGCGGGCCAGCTACTACGACTACAATTGCGCCCTTTCGTTCGGGGTTCCGCATGGCGAATACCAAGGGCGCGCGCAAGGCCGCCCGCCAGGCCGAGAAGCGACGCAAGCACAACGCCAGCCTGCGCTCGGCGCTGACCAGCGCGATTAAAAGCGTCACCAAGGCGATTGCCGCCGGCGACAAGGCCGCCGCGCGGAAGATTTTCAGCGAGGCCTCGGGAATCATGGATCGCATCGCCGACAAGAACGTCGTCCACAAGAACGAAGCAGCGCGGCACAAGAGCCGCCTTGCCGCGCGGCTCAAGGCGATGCCGGGATAAGCCCGGTCAAGCGCGCGGCGGAAAAAGGCGGCCCGGCCGCCTTTTTTATTGGCGTTTCCTCCTTGCACTCCCCTGCAGTTTGCCGCAACAATCCCGTTTTCGTTTTGCGCTCCGCCACATGAAAAAGCCGGTCAGCCGAGTCCTCGTCATCAACGACGAGCCGCTCGTGCTCAGGGAATTCGTCAAAGGCTTGAACGCTGCAGCCCGCTCGCTCGACAATCCGCTCGGTATCACGTTTTCCGGGGTGATCACGGCGCGCGAGGCGCTCGCCGCGATCGAGGAGGACGGCGACCTGCAGGCGGTGGTGGTGGACGACAAGCTCTACACCCTGAACCAGAAGAGCCCCAAGAAGGAGATGTCGGCGCTGGAGCTCGTGCAGCGCGTCACGCGCTTCCGGCCCGAGCTCGACGTCTATATCCTGATCGCGCAGGAGCACGAAGACGAGATCGTCGATGCCCTGTTCGCGGAGGCGGTCGACGGCTACTTCTACCGCGAGGAGCGCGACTACCGCGGCATGTACCGCATCCTCAACGCGCAGGTCCAGGAGCGTTCGCGCACGCCGTTCTACGACCAGCTCAAGAACTACGTCTGGATGGCAAAAGACTCCTGGCACACTCCGGGGCACTCATCCGGCGAGTCGCTGCGCGGCAGCCCCTGGGTCAACGACTTCTACGATTTCATGGGCGAACATATCTTCGACGCCGATCTTTCGGTGTCGGTGAAAATGCTCGACTCGCTGATGGAGCCCACCGGCGTGATCGCCGAGGCACAGACCATTGCGGCCAAGGCCTTCGGCGCGCGTCGCACTTTCTTTGCGACCAACGGCACCTCCACCTCGAACAAGGTCATTTTCCAGACGCTGCTCGCCCCCGGCGAAAAGCTGCTGCTCGACCGCAACTGTCACAAGTCGGTGCACCACGGCGTGGTGCTCTCGGGCGGCCACCCGGTTTATATGGATTCCTCGATCAACGCCAAGTACAGCCTGTACGGTCCGGTACCGAAGAAGACCATTCTTTCCGCGATACGCAGGCATCCGGACGCCCAAGCGATCATTCTCACCTCCTGCACCTACGACGGACTGCGCTACGACCTCGCGCCCGTCGTCGAGGCGGCGCACGCGAAAGGCATCAAGGTGATCGTGGACGAAGCCTGGTACGGGTTCGCGCGCTTCCACCCGGCGTTCCGGCCCACGGCGCTCGAGGCGGGGGCGGATTACGCCACGCAGAGCACGCACAAGGTGCTCTCGGCTTTCTCCCAAGCCTCGATGATCCACGTGAACGATCCCGGCTTCAACGAGCACCTGTTCCGAGAGAACTTCAACATGCATACCTCCACCAGCCCCCAGTACAGCATGATCGCGAGTCTGGACGTGGCGCGGAAACAAGCGGTGATGGAAGGCTACAAGCTGCTTTCGCGCACGCTCGCGCTCTCGCAGGAATTGCGCGCCCAGATCAACTCGACCGGCGTGTTTCGGGTGCTCGAGCTCGACCAACTTCTTCCGGAGGAAGTCAGGCGGGACAATATCCGCCTGGACCCGACCAAGGTGACCGTGGACATCTCGAGCTGCGGCTATACGGTGGAAGATCTGCAGCGCGAGCTCTTCGACCGCTACAACATCCAGGTCGAGAAATCCACGTTCAATACGCTGACTCTGCTGCTGACGATCGGAACGACGCGGAGCAAAGTCTCGCGCCTGTACGACGCGCTCATGCGCATCGCGCGCGAGGGCCGGGCGCCGCGCCGCCTGTACCGGTTCCCGGAAATCCCGGGCTTCACCCGGCTGCGCTACCTGCCGCGCGACGCTTTCTATTGCGGTGGGGAACTGGTGCCCCTGGTAGACGAGAAAGACAGCATCAGGCGGGACCTGCTAGACCGGGCGTGCGCCGACCAGATCGTCCCCTATCCCCCGGGCATCCCCGTGCTCGTCCCGGGGCAGGTCATCACGCGGGAAATCGTTCACTATCTGGTCGGTTTGCTGCGCTCCCAGAAGCGCGTCGAGCTTCACGGGATCGTCTACGACGGGTATCTGCCCTGCCTGAGGGTCTTGAAGCCGGCCGAGGAGCGCGGCCTGCGCCGCATCGGCTAGAACATCCGCCGAGCGTTGATCCGGTCCTTGCACCACGAAAATTGGTATGTTATACAGACGTTTCCGGGAAAATTATGCTGCCGTCATTGAACACGACGAAATTCGGGTTTCGCATCCGCACCCGGCAGGGCCTGGTGGTCGAGCACCTCATGATTCACGGCCGCGACGAAGCCGACGCCGAGAGGAAGCTTCGGCAGATGTACCTGCACTGCGAGATCCTGGAGCGCAGCGTCATGCAGCCCGCGGTGATGCAGCCGAGCTTGGCGCCGGCTTCGGGTGCCCCCGACGGAACGAGTTTCGAAGAGATTGTTTCCCTGATCAGCAAGTAGCAGCGGGCGCCGACGAAGCTTCGAGAAATCCCGAAGACAGCAACTCCTCCAGCAGGCCCGAGTAGTCCTGCGCCCCGCGGCTGTTGGGCGCATGGCTGAAAATGTCCTTGCCGAGCGCGGGGCTCTCCGCGATGCTCACGGCTTCGGTGATGCGCGTCTGGCACAACTCCGCCCCGAACCGGGAGGCGAGCTGTTCGGCGATGTCGTGCGACATGCGCCGGCGCGAGTCGAACCGCGTCAAAAGGTAGCGACGCTCGACGCGCCGCTTCAGCACGTGTTCGAGCGCGCGCAAGGTATTTTCGAGCGCGAGCGCTGCCCTCAGGGCCAAGTAGTCGGTCGAGATCGGGATCAGGACCCGTTCGGAGGCGAAAATCCCCGAGAGAGACAGCACCCCCAGCATCGGGCAGCAATCGATCAGCACCGGGCGCTTGCCGTCCCAGCCCGCATCCAGCCCCTGCTTGAGCTTGTTCAGGATGTCCGGCCCCTTGCCGAACAACGAATCCACCTTGATTAGCTCCATATGCGCCGGGATGAGCTCGCCGCCGAAGCGAATCGGCCGGGCAACTTCCTTGAGCGGCTTGCCTGCATTGAAGTACGCGAACAGACTTTCCCCGCTGGAAGCTCCTGGGTTGAGGATCGAGCTGAGATGCGACTGCGCGTCGAGGTCCACGAGCAGCGGCACGCCTCCCCGCCGAGCGAGCGCCGCGCCCAAGTTGAGCACGGTCGTCGTCTTGCCGACCCCGCCCTTTTGATTGAATACCGTCAGGCGCGTTCCCATGCCGAATTCGTTGTGCTAAGCTATTCGCCCTTCAGAGCAATTCGATTATCGCACAGGGCGACGAGATGACCTTTATCCGGCTAGCGCGTCACGCAGGCGCCGCGGCTTCGCCCATTCGGCCCGACACCCGACGACGCCGAGCGCGGCAATAAGCGCAAATCGGCGCGCCCTACGGCGCGTTCCAAAGAGATTTTCGCGCAAGCGTTTCGCTGCGCCGTAAACCATTGACGGGTGATTCCATGTCTCATTCGATGAACACATACAGCCGGATTCCGGTTGCCTTTACCCGCGGCGAGCGCGTGTGGGTGTGGGACGAGTCCGGCAAGAAGTACCTCGATGCGCTCGCGGGAATCGCGGTCAATACACTCGGCCACGGCCACCCGAAACTGACTCGGGCGATCGCGGAGCAGAGCTCGCGTCTGATCCACACCTCCAACCTCTACCGCATCGCTGAACAGGAGAAACTCGCGGACAAGCTCGCGTCGATAAGCGGCACGGACAGCGTGTTCTTCTGCAACTCGGGTTGCGAAGCCAACGAAGCCGCGATCAAGCTCGCGCGCTTGTACGGCCACGGCAAGGGGGTGGAGAGCCCCGGGATCGTCGTCATGGACAAGGCTTTCCACGGCAGGACGCTCGCGACGCTCTCGGCCACCGGCAACCGCAAAGTGCAGCAGGGATTCGAGCCCTTGGTGCCGGGCTTCGTGCGTGTGCCGTTCAACGACATCGAATCGGTGCGCCAGGTCGCGTCGCACGACAAGAGCGTCGTCGCGGTGCTGGTCGAGCCGATCCAGGGCGAAGGCGGAATCAATATCTCCTCGATGCGGTACCTGCGCGATCTACGCGAGCTCTGCGACCGCCAGGGTTGGTTTCTCATGGTGGACGAAGTCCAGTGCGGACTGGGCCGCACGGGCAAGTGGTTCGTCTATCAGCACGCTGAAATCCAGCCCGACGTCGTGCTGCTCGCCAAGGGCCTCGCCTCGGGGGTGCCGATCGGAGCCTGCCTCGCCCGCGGAGCGGCAGCCGGGGTGTTCAAACCGGGAACTCACGGCTCCACGTTCGGCGGCAACCCCCTCGCCTGCGCGGCAGCCCTCGCGACGCTTGCCGCCATCGAGGAAGAAAGTCTCATGAAGAACGCCGAGCGCATCGGCGGGATTCTGCTCGCCGGGCTGCGCGAGGCGCTCGCGGGGCGTCCGGGCGTGGCGGAGGTCCGCGGTCACGGCCTGATGATCGGCGTCGAGCTCGACCGGCCCTGCGGAGATCTGGTCGGGCAGGCGCTGGAGGCGGGGCTGCTCATCAACGTCACCATGGACAAGGTGATTCGCCTGCTGCCACCGCTCGTCATGAACGAAGGCGAAGCTCGCCAGGTGCTTTCCATCCTCGTGCCGCTGGTGCGTTCGTTCCTGTCGCAGCCCGCCCCCGCCGTACCCGCCCGCGCATGAATAAGGCGCAGGCCCGGCTGCGGCACTACCTGCAGTTCAAGGACTTCTCGCGCGAGGAGTACGAGCATCTGTTCGCGCGCACGCGCTGGATCAAGGACAAGTTCAAGCGCTACGAGCGCTACTGGCCGCTCGAAGATCGCACCCTCGCCATGATCTTCGAGAAGCCCTCGACGCGCACGCGCCTGTCGTTCGAGGCGGGCATGCACCAGCTCGGCGGAGCGGCGATCTACCTGTATACGCGGGACTCTCAGCTTGGGCGAGGGGAGCCGGTCGAGGACGCCGGGCAGGTGATCTCGCGGATGTGCGATCTGGTGATGATCCGCACCTTCCAGCAGGAGATACTGTCGCGCTTCGCGGCGAGCTCGCGCGTCCCGGTGATCAATGGCCTCACCAACGAGTACCACCCCTGCCAGGTGCTCGCCGACATCTACACCTACATCGAGCGGCGCGGGTCGATCCGGGGAAGGACGGTGGCGTGGATCGGAGACTCGAACAATGTGTGCAACACCTGGCTTCAGGCGGCGACCATCCTCGATTTCAACGTGCACGTCTCGACCCCGCCGGGCTACGAGGTGGAACCCGAGCGCGCCGGGATCTACGACGACGCGAACTACGAGAGCTTCGCCGACCCGATGGACGCCGCACGCGGCGCCGACCTCGTCACTACCGATGTCTGGACCAGCATGGGCTTCGAGTCGGAGAAAGAAGAGCGCAGGCGCGATTTCGAGAACTGGCAGGTGGACGCGGACATGATGCGCGCGGCGAAGAAAGACGCGCTGTTCATGCACTGTCTGCCGGCGCACCGCGGTGAAGAGGTCGCCGGCGAAGTGATCGACGGGCCGCAGAGCGTCGTCTGGGAGGAGGCGGAGAACAGATTGCACACTCAGAAGGCGCTGATGGAATTCCTGCTGCTCGGCAAGGTGAAGAAGGGCAAAAACAAGAAGGTGAGAAAGTGAAAGGCAAGGTCAAGAAGGTCGTCCTCGCCTACTCGGGCGGGCTCGACACCTCGGTCATCCTCAAATGGCTGCAGGACACCTACGGATGCGAGGTCGTCACCTTCACCGCCGACATCGGCCAGGGCGAGGAGCTCGAGCCCGCGCGGAGGAAGGCGCGGAAGCTGGGCGTGAAGGAGATCTTCGTGGACGACCTGCGCGAGGAGTTCGCGCGCGACTTCGTGTTTCCCATGTTCCGGGCGAACGCGATCTACGAGGGTGAATATCTTCTGGGAACTTCGATCGCCCGCCCGCTCATCGCCAAGCGCCAGATCGAGATCGCCCGCAAGACCGGGGCGGACGCCGTTGCGCACGGCGCAACCGGCAAGGGCAACGACCAGGTGCGCTTCGAGCTCGGGTACTACGCGCTCGAGCCCAATATCCGCGTGCTCGCCCCCTGGCGCGAGTGGAACCTGACTTCGCGAGAAAAGCTGCTCGAATACGCGGAGAAGCACCGCATCCCGATCGAAGGTAGGAAAAAAAACGGGTCGCCCTACTCGATGGACGCGAATCTGCTGCACATTTCTTACGAAGGCCGCATCCTCGAGGACCCCTCGCGCGAGCCCGAGGAGGACATGTGGCGCTGGACCGTGTCGCCCGAAAAGGCTCCCCAGCGCGGCGAATACGTGGAACTGGAATACCGGAGCGGGGACATCGTATCCGTGAACGGGAAAAAGCTGAGCCCCGCGAAGGTGCTCGCGGAACTGAACCGCCTAGGCGGAAAGCACGGCATCGGGCGGCTGGATCTGGTCGAGAACCGCTACGTCGGTATGAAGTCGCGCGGCTGCTACGAGACACCGGGCGGCACCATCATGCTGAAAGCACACCGGGCGATCGAGTCGATCTGCCTGGACCGCGAGGTCGCCCATCTCAAGGACGATCTGATGCCGCGTTACGCCTCGCTCATCTACAACGGCTACTGGTGGAGCCCGGAGCGAGCCCTCCTGCAGACCCTGATCGACGCTTCGCAGCACGGCGTGAACGGCCGCGTGCGCCTGAAGCTCTACAGGGGCAGCGTCGCCGTCGTCGGCCGGGACTCGAAGGCGGACTCGCTCTTCGATCCGGGGATCGCGACCTTCGAGGACGACCGCGGCGCGTACAACCAGGCCGACGCCTCCGGATTCATCCGCCTGAACGCGCTGCGGATGCGCATCGCCGCGAACCACCGGCAAAGGCGGAAAAGGCGCTGAGCTTCGTTCCTATTCGAACTTGTTGGTGAGCGTGCCGATGCCCTCGATCACGATGCTCACCGTGCTGCCGAGCGTCATCGCCCCCACGCCCACCGAGCTGCCGCAGGCGATCACGTCGCCCGCCTCGAGCGTCATGTCCTGCGAGATCAGGCTCACCAGCTTTTCCGGGGGAAAGACGATGTCCGAAAGCGGATAGTTCTGCCGCTCATGGCCGTTGAGGATGGTCTTCACCGTGAGCTTGCCCGGTTCGATCTCGGTCTCGATGCAGGGACCGAACACCCCGAAGGTGTCGAAGCTCTTCGCGCGCGTCCATTGGGCAAAGACCGGATCCTTCGCGATGATCTCGATCGCGGTGACGTCGTTGACGCAGGTGTAGCCGAAAATGTGCCGGGCGGCGTCGCCCTCGGGCACGCCGTTCGTGCGCTTGCCGATGACGATGCCGAGCTCGCCCTCGTATACCACCTTTCCGCTGTAGGATTTCGGACCGCGGATCGACTCGCCGTGCGCGAGGAGCGAGTTGTTGCCCTTGAGAAAATACAGAGGCTCGGCCGGGACTGCGTGGTCGAGCTTCGCGAGGAGCTCGCGATAGTTATCGATCAGGGCGATGATCTTGCCCGGCACGCTCGGCGTGAGTAGCTTCGCGGCGGCGAAGGGGATCGCCTGGGAAGTCGCCTCCGGGCCCGCGAACATGCTGCCCGAGTGCACCCGGATATTGTCGCCTTCGAGCTTTCCGAAGTATTCCCGTCCCTGATAGGCGACGCGTACCCACTTTGCCATGAAACCTCCTCGAGTCGGGCGGCCTATTGGAGTATGTACTGGACCTTGCCGATGATGTTTCTTGCGGGGACAAATCCCCAGGTGCGGCTGTCGATGCTGTTGTCGCGGTTATCACCCAAGACGAAGTAGTGGCCATCGGGTACCCGGCAAGACAGGCCCTCCGCCGTGTAAGCACAATGTTCCTTGAGTGGAAACGCCCTCACGATCGGTACGGCAGCAGGCGCCTCGGGTTCGATGCGGATTGCGTACTCCCGGTCGCCGAGCCGTTCCAGATACTGGCGGGAGGGGGTAACGCGATCTTTGTGAACGTAATCGCCGATTCGCCGGATCGGTATCTCTTCATCGTTGATCTTGAGTCGCTTGTTGGTGTACGAAATTCTGTCACGCGGGAGGCCGATTACCCGTTGTGCGAAGCTCAAGGCTGCATCTTCAGGATACTCGAAGACGATGATGTCTCCTCTTCGCACATCGGATGACATGCCGGTCCTCATTAGGTGAATTCCGTACGCTCCGTAATTGCCATACCCCCACTTCCCGACAATCAGATGGGCGCGGGGCTCGATGGATGGAGCC
>Ga0184608_10000476_pt1 | contig 10726 bp, 9 predicted proteins | sample PLM1_30_coex_FD_133010 | JGI IMG/M metagenome (GOLD analysis project Ga0184608, IMG submission 133010) | Groundwater sediment microbial communities from an aquifer in East River, Colorado, USA - PLM1_30_coex | ecosystem: Environmental > Terrestrial > Soil > Riparian zone | place: USA: East...
GCAGAAAGCCGGTGCTGGTGGTGAGCCAGGCCGGCAGCGCCGCCGGCTTTCTGCTCCTCGCCGCTTCCGGATCTCTCTTCCCGATGTTCGTTTCTCGAGTGGTCGATGGAGTCACGGCCGGCAACATCAGCACGGCCTACGCCGTGGTCCTCGATCGGTTCCGTCGGGAGGAATGGGCAGCCCGCTTCGCGATGCTCGGGTCCGCTACGGGTGCGGGCATCGTGTTCGGTCTCCTCACCAGCTCGTTGCTCGCGAGCGGTGGTTTGCGCGCTGGTGCGCTCGTCGCGTTCGCCCTCGCCGCCCTCACCGCCGTCGGCACCTACATCCTTCTGCCGGAGACGCGGCGCATCGGTGGGCCCACGCAGGAACGAATCCCGCTCCGCGAAGCGTTCGCGACCGGAGGGCCGAGCAGCCTGCGTAGGACCGTCGCCGCGGCTCTCGTCTCGATGGTCATGCAGGCCGCTTTTCTGGTCGCTCTCCCGCTGTATCTCCTGCGCACGCTCGGTTACGCCGAACAATCGGCCACGATCTTTCTGACCGTCCTCGTGGGCGGCGCCGCCGTCTTTCAACTCGGACTGCTTCCCCACCTGCTCCGCGTCGCCGGCGAGCGCCGCGCGGCGCTCCTCGGCTTCGCGTTGGTGGCGCTCGGCGGCATCATCTGCGCCATGGCGGCGAACCTCGTGTTCGCCGCGCTGGGAGCGGGCCTCGCGATGGCCGCGGTCGTGATCCTGAATCCGGCATTCACCTCGCTCATCGGCCAGCGCCGCGAAGCTGCCGGCGAAGGCACGCTCATGGGGATCAACCAATCCACAGCGAGCCTCGGCCAGCTGCTCGGCCCACTGCTGGGGTATGCGGCGCTCGGGATCGGGGGCGGTCCGGCGTTTGGCCTGCTGCTCCTCGTGCTCGGCATCGGCGGCGCGGTGGTGACCATCAGGCTCGCGACCTGATCACCGCGCGGACATCGACATCGGTCGGTCGATATTTATGGTCCCAGTACCAGAGCAGCGTGCGCACATAGCCGTACGCGCGCAGCCGGCGGATGGAGTTGAAGACGACCATCTGGTCGTTCTTCCCGATGCGATTCGTCACGGTGCGCACCCGGTTCACGAGCGCACGGTCCTCATGCACGTCCTCGATTCGCGTGCGGGGAAAGCCGCCGCACCGGAGGTAGGTCTCGGCTCGGATCGCCAGATTGTTCCCCGCGGCCATGAGGTAACCGGTGCGGTACTGAGGTCCGCGGTTCCCAGGGCGGATCGTGCCGACCCAGCTCGCGATCGCCACCAGCGAAGGAATGAACAATCGGTCAAGCCGCCCGAGTCGATAGTCATCTGCGCGCGGCTTGATCGCACCGACCACGAACTCGAGTTCGCGCTCGCAGAGGCCCACCTTGACCTGTTCGATCCAATCGCTCCGCGGGAGACAATCCGCGTCGGTGCGAGCGATCCCCCACGCGCCGCGGGCGGCCGCGCGGCGGAACCCCGTGTCCGAAGCGGCGCCGGTGCCCTTCTCCGGCTCGTCGATCAGCTCGACGTCGAGCTCGGGGTGCTCATCGATGAAGGCGGCGATAACAGCGCGCGTCTCATCACAGCTTCCGTTGTCGACGAAGATGAGAGCGAAGTCGCGATCTGACTGCGTGGCGAGCGCGTCGAGCGTCGGTCCGATGCCCATCGCCTCGTCCAAGCACGGCACGACGACGAACAAACGATCGCCCACTAGAGCTCCATCAGCATCACGCCGAGACTGATCCCGCTCGCCATCCCGACCCACGCGACGAGGTCGCCGGATCGCACGTCGCCGCGCGCCTCCGCGAGCGCCAGCTGCACCGGCATCGAAGCCGACGCCATGTTCCCGAGTGCGGGCAAAGTGACGACGAGCTTGTTCATGGGAACTCCGGTCGTCGCGCAAAACTCCTTGAGGAACGGCATGGTCACCTGGTGCACGAGGATGCGTGCGTAGTCGTGAATCGTGGTGCCCGTCTCGCGCAGCGCGTCGTGGAAGATGCCCGGGCCGATGGAAGCGACCGCGGCCCCGATGCGCGTCCCGTCACCGACGAAGTACGTCCACTCGTCGCCACGAGGGTGCATCGAGCCCCCGCCGGGTACGGTGCCGATGTTCCAGTAGCGGCTCTCCGTCCGGAACTTGCGGTAGAAGATGCCGCGGTGGTCGTCGGTACCCGAGACGAGAGCCGCGGCACCGGCGTCGCCAAGGGTGTAGCCGGCGAAGCTCAGGCGGAAGTCGTCGAAGTCTCGGACCGACCACTTGATGCCGCGCGACGGGATCTCGCCCGACGCCACCAGGACGTTGCGGTACTGCCCGGAGGCGATCAGCGATTCCGCGACCTGGAGGCCGCAGAGGAAGCTGTTGCAGGCGTTTTTGATGTCGAAGACCGGACAATTCGTGCCGAGCTTCTCCTGCACGATGTTGGCGGTCGCCGGCTCGGTCAGATCCTGACTTGCCGCCGCGAATATGAGGGCGTCGACGTCTTTGCGATCGACATCGGCTCGAGCGAGACTGACCCGCGCGGCAGCCGCGGCCAGATCCGACGTTTGCTCATCATCCGCGGCGATGTGCCGCGACTTGACGCCGCTGATCCGCCGTACGGCGTGCCACGGGATGTTCACCCCGGGGCTTTGGGCACGGACTCGCGCCTCGAGCTCTTCGCTGGAGAGAACGGTCGCCGGAAGGTAGACCGCGGCACCCTGCAGGCGCGCGACTCCTTCGAGTTGCCGATCGTTCGCGGACCGAACGAGTTCGCGTACTGCGAGACCCATCACCACGTCACCCCGGAACGGCGCGAGCATACGCCAGCCAAATCAGCGCTAGGTGCTGCTCGCGGACGCCCCGCCCTTCCTGGGATGAGTGATAGCTGTCAGGCGCACAAGCACGACACCGCCCGGCTCACGCAAGGAACGTGTGCGGCGACACATGCAGGGCAGTTCGCGTATGAGCGGGGAAAGGCGGGCGGCACGCTGGCGCGCGTAGAGCGCGTGCGGCAAAGCGTGCCGCACGCGGCTCTGGATTACTGCGCTGAGAGGTCCGCGGGCTGCGTCTCGACCACTTCGCGGTTCTGACGGCGGTCCTGGTGCTTGTTGCCGCGCCCACCTTGCCACGACTTGCGGCCCTCGCCGGTCGGCAGCGAGACGATGTCGCGCTTGTCCATCATGTTGCAATACCCGTCGAAGACGACGCCCTTGTCCATGACCAGCGACGGGGTGACGATGTCGGCCTTCACGCGAGCGTGGCCCTTGAGCTCGACGGAGTCGCGAGCCTTGATCTTGCCGTTGACCTCGCCGTTGATCACGACGGAGCCGCAGGTGATGTCAGCCGAGACCTTCGCGGTCTCGCCAATGATGAGGAGATCGTCCGTGGTGATCTCGCCGGTGAAGGTTCCGTCGAAACGGACCTGACCCTGGAAGCTCAGCTTTCCTTCGAAAACCAGCCCTGGGCCGAACGTAGCGTTTCCAGCCGCGTCGGCGCTCCCGCTTTGGTATTCACGCATTTGTGGTCTTCCCTCCTGCCGCCGGCGCACGCCGGGGTCGCGTAACCATGAACGTTGCCGGGGTAGTGCTGCAATGGCCTGGAGGGGGCAAACCCGTAACGATGGGCGCGGACGCTCAAGAGGTGCTTGTGCGTGTCTCCACGAGAAGGACCTCGGCGCCGTTTGGACCCGCCTCAAGGTCGATCGCAGGCTCGGCCTGGATCTTCGCCGCCCCGCCCTCGTCGAGATCTGGTCGGACCAGGGAGCCGTGGACCACGAAGAGGTAGCCGTCAAAGCCCGGACGGAACTCGTGGCGCACCTTCTTGTTCGCCTCGAGCAGCCCGGCGTAGACCGCCGCGTCCTGATGCACGGTGACCGCATCGCCTGCCTGTGGTGGTGCGCCGTCCCCACCGAACCCCTTCGCCGGGACGAGCACCGGCTTCAAGACGTTCCGTCGCGCATCGGTTCCGAACTCGCGCTGCTCGATGCTCGGCTCGAGCCCCCGACGCGAGGGCATGATCCACATCTGGATGAAACGCATGGGCTCTGTCTTCGAACCGTTCCGCTCGGAGTGCTGCATCCCAGATCCGAGGGTCGCTCGCTGAACGGCGCCCGGATGAAGCACACCGCCGTTGCCGCGCGAGTCCGCGTGTTCGAATGTGCCCTCGGCGACGTAGGTGATGCCCTCGATGTCGCGGTGCGGGTGCATCGGCCACGCCGCTCCCGGCACGAGCCGATCGTCGTTGAAGACGCGAAGATCTCCGATCCCCATGTTGGCCTCGTCCCAGTACTGGTCGAAGCTGAAGTGCCAGTTCGCGCTGAACCAGCCACCTTCAGCGTGGAACAGCGACGCGCGCGGTCGCAGGACGATCGTCATCGCGGCTTGCGAGCCCGGATCACGAAGCGCCCTTCGTCGAAACGCAAGGCGCCGGTCTCGTCGAGACGCCGCTGCAGCCCGAGCAGCTCGGGCTTGAAGCGGTCGACGGAAAAGTCGGGAACTTCCCACGGGATCGCCTTGAGGTAGTAGACGATGGCGCCGACGTCGAAGAACGAGATCGTGCCCCACCACGATCGCGCCAGCTCGATGTCGAGACCCATGCGCACCAGATCCGCCGCGAGCCGATCGACCGTGACGTCGGGCCAGTGCGGCTCGGTGCCGAACCAGCCGAGAAGATCGGCGTGGCTTCGACCGTTCACCTGCTGTGTCAGGAAGACGCCACCCGGCGCGAGGACCCTGGCGACTTCGCGTGCGTCGTAGGCCTCGTGACGATCGAGGACGGCATCGAATGCGGCATCACGAAAGGGCAGAACGCTGGAGGTCTCGTCGGCCGCGTACGCCACAACTGACGCGCCGGTCGACGCAAGACGGTCGCGCGCCACGGCCCAGTTGGGCGGATGGGCCTCGGTGGCGACCATGCGACCAGGAAAAGTATCGGCAAGCCTCGCGAGCACCTCGCCGCCGCCGGTTCCGAGGTCAACCGCGGCACGCGCTCCGCGGAGAACCTCGCGCGCCAGCTCCTCGTAGGACCACGGAGGGTTCTCTTCGGAATATCGGCGGCGAAGGTGTCCGAAATCCCAGCCGCTGAAGGGCTGGGACTCTTCGTTCGCCCACGTCGCCATCAAAACAGCCTCATCCATCGGGATGAGGATCGCCCGCCCTTACGCGGCGGCGGTCCCGGTGATGTGTGGCTGGAGCTTCTTCAGAAGCTGCTCTTTCGGGTGATACCCGACCACACGGTCGGCCTCGCGGCCGTTCTTGAACAGGATCATCGTCGGGATCGAGCGGACCCCGAAACGACCCGCGGTGATGGGATTGGCGTCAACGTCGAGCTTGGCGATCTTTACCTTCTCACCCTGCTCGTTCGCGATCTCCTCAAGGACCGGAGCGACCATCCGACAGGGGCCGCACCAGGCCGCCCAGAAATCCACGAGAACGGGAGTTTCGGACTTGATGACCTCCGCCTCGAAGTTCTGGTCGCTGACTACTTGCGGCTTGCCCATGCACTCGCCTCCTGTTACTCCATCCCGGCGAAGCCGGGTGCAGCAGGACCGTGAAACCGTCTCACGGTTTCACGACCTACCACCTAAACGCCAACTGTTGGCCGGTTTGTTCCACCTCTGGAGATAGGCCCAGGACCGGCTCGAGCAAGTCCAGCGCCACATCCGGCCGTGTCGCCCACGATCGTAGCGGCCCCCACTTTACGAAGCGCCAGCCGCGCCGCCGGACCACGTCGGCGGTGCCCGCGGCCCGCCGCAGCTTGAACTCCGCCAAGGCGCGCCGCTCGTCGGCGATTGCGAAGAAACGGAAGACGCGGTCCTCATCCGGGACGGCCTCGCCGAGGGCCATGACGCTCCGATGGAGTCGCGCCGTCCACTCGAGCTGCCAGAGAAACACCATCCGCCCCTTGTCGTACCAGGCGCAGTCGAAGTATTCGAGGGCGTCGGAACGAATTCCAGATACCCGCGAGACGTCGGCCGCCCGCTCCGCCTCGGTCATGAGATCTCCGAGCACTGCGCCGCGATGGCCATGCGCTTCGGGCAGCGGGCGGCGCTCGATGTCGCGACCGACGTGCACCTTGAAGCCGAGGCGGCGGCCCGCGTCGACGAGCTGGATCGCGAGGAGGGTCTGGTCCGCCTGTCTGCGCACCAACGCGTCCTCGTCCCGCAGGCGCCATCTCCCGTCGTCCTCTTGATGCCCGTACGCGGCGATGCAGCGCTCGACGAGCTCGCGGTCGGGCGTCTCGACGTCGCGAAAAAGACCGTAGGCGCGACGGAGTAGCGTGCGAGTCTCGACGTCGCGCGATGCCGAAAGGAGTCCCCATACACCCCACTCCAGACGATCGTCGAGCGGGGTTGCGTCGATCGGTTCGGCGAGCGAATACACGGTCGTGTCGTGCGCGTGCTCGGCCGCCGCACCATCCAGCTCGATCTTGACGATGCCGGAGCGCGCCGCGTCGGCGAGAGCCGAGCGGAAGTGGTCGAGGAAGACCTCGAGCTCGGACACGCCGCCGGCTCGGGCGAGCGTGAGTGGGGCGAGCAGCTTGCGGGCGGCGAGGGACTCGAGCGCCGCGACAGCGGCGCGATCGGTGGCCACCGGCTCGCCCCGGGAGCGGATGACCTCGTGCACGCCGGCGCGGATCGCGTCCTCGATCCCGCTCGCGTCGGCCGCACCCTGATCGCGAAGGAGCGGCACGTCGCGGTCGAAGTCACAGACGGCCGCCGCGCCGGAACCGCTCGCTCCCGCGGTCGAAAGCGCGTCCCGCTGGTACGTGATGCCGCGCAGTCGGTAACCCGCGCCCGCTCCGGCGAGGGCGACCGCCGCGATCGTGGTCAGGTCAGCGTGCGGCACGTACACGACGGCCGGCGCCTCCGGACGCGATCCGCGATGACCGTCGATGAGCGCGGCGCGCATCGTCCGAAGCAGACGTTCTCGCCCGACGACCCGGCCATCGCCGGCGTCGGTCGGTTTCGTCCCGCGGATCCCGAGGAGCGCGACCGCGGCGATCCCGCTCCAGCCCCCGAGAGCATCTTCGACCGGCGCCTGGCAGAGGACGAGGTCGGCGTCGCCCGTGTCCAGCGCGAGCGTGGCGGACCGCGGGCGCGCCGGCGACGGGTGCTGCGCGAGCCACGCGACGAGCTCGCGCACCGTCCGGTCGAACTCGAGCCAGACGTTCACCTCGCGCGATTGGGATGCATGGGACCGGCGCGCACGACCCTTCTCCACGCGAAGGGGCGCGCCGCGCCCCGCCAGCGTGTTCAGGCGGCTGCCCGAGATGAGCACCTCGAGCACACACAGGAGAAGCACATCGCGAGCTGGCGACGCCGGCACGGCGGTCTCGACCGCGCGCAGCGTGGCCACGAGCGCGGTGAGATTGCGCGGCGTATAGAGCGCCGCCGTGCTTTCGCCGAGCGCCTGCGCGTTCGGATCGGGACCGAACCGCTCGACGAATTGCCAGTACGCCATCCCGCGCTGCTCGAGCCGCTGACTCGATTGCTCGTCGCCCTCGGTGGCGGCCTCGATGAGAAGCGCGCGCCCTTCGCGAGCGCAGATGCCGCAGCGGAAGGCCTTCTTCGTCGGCGTCGGCGCGTCACGCTCCCAGAGAAACGCCTCGACGACCACTGGACCGCGGCAGGTCGCGCACGTCGAGCCGTAGATCTCGCGCATCGCGACGCGGTGCGGTGTGCCGACGAGCGCGCTCTCTCCCACGCGATCGAGCGCCGCGAGGATGTCCTCGCCCGAGGGCGCGAGCGCGATCGCGCGGCGTGCCCATTCGCCGAGCGGCTCGCGCGATTTCGCGACACCCCGTCGATCGGCGCGCTCCGCCGCGTCCGCCGCGGACCACGGATGCGCGAGCGGATCGAGGACGACGCCGCGGCGCGGCGTGTATGCGTTCGCGTAGAGATCGGCAAGCGCCGAAGGAAATGCGGTGCCGAAACGGTCGAGCGGACGGGGAAGAGGAAAGATCTCGAGTGGGACCATGGAGCGGACGCGCTCAGGTTGGCTCAAGGCAGTGTGAAGAGTACGGCCCTCCTCGCGTCCACGATCACTCCGACGACCCGGCCGTCGCGCGACATGGTGAGGTCGTTGATCGTCCCGCCGACGCCGAGCTCCTCGGCGGTGCCGTCCGCTGGGTTGAACACCAGGGCCCTGTCGGTGCCGTCCAGAACCACCGCGCGGCGCGCCGCGACCAGACGCCTGCCGTCGATGAGCGGCGCCGTCCACTTCGCCGTGCCGTCCGGGCCGACCGCCAGGAGCGAGGTCTGGTCGAGCACGTAGAGGGTGCCGTCGGCCGCGAAGGCGACATCGCGAACCGTGCCCGCGACGCGCGTCAACGTCGCTTTCGGGTCGGCGATCGCGAAGCGGTACGTGCCCTGGTCGGTGACTGCCGCGGCGAACTTCGCGTCGCGGTCGATCGCGAGCGCGGTCCCGCTGCCGGCGATGCGCGCCACCGATTTGAGCTCCGCGTCGCGGCCGGGCCGGAAGACCTCGACGTCGAACGCGCCCTCGCTGGTCGTGCCGACGTACACGTCTCCGGCATCGCTGGCCGCGATCCGCGCGCCGGCGGCAGGCGTGACGATCGGGAACGGGTCGCCGATGAGCTCGCCATCAGCGGTCCGTCCGCCGATGAGCCCGGGACTACCGCCGGGGAGGCCCGTCGAGCCGGGCGACGCCGCAACGAAGATGCGCGTCGACGGCACGAACAGGATCTGCGTCGCCGCGCCCGTGAAGCGCATTCCCTCGCCCAGGTTCTGACCCGCCGGGACATCTAGGAAGGTCACGACCTGACCGCCGACCGCGAAGGACTGATGGTTGCCGTCGACCGAGAACTGAAGGACGCTCATTCCGGCGTAGCTCTGCGGGAGAGCGGTGAGCGCGCCCACCGGGTTGAAGAGCGCGGCATAGCCGTCGTCGCTGCCCGTCACCACCCACGAGCCATCCGAGCTCAGACCGATCTTTCGAGACGTGGCCCGGACCTCCAGCACGCGCGACGGCTCGCGCCACAGCTCCGCATCCGGGAGCGGTCCGCTTCGTGCGAACGCATACGACGCGGCGTCGGTCACGACGTTGATGACGCCCTGCTTCAGAAGACCCGCACCCGCCGTGTCCGCGGAGGCGCGATCGCTATAGGGGCCGATCCGGACCACGTACGGAGCACTTTGAGTGAACGAGCCGTTCAGCGGCGAGCCCATGCGCTGGAGGGCCTGCTTGGCCTCGGCGGCGCTCGCGTACGGCCCGGTCGTGATCGTCGACTGCGTCGACGACTTGCTCGTCACGACATAGGACATTCCGCGGGCGATCGTGTTTTGCAGCGCGTCGTCCTTCGGCAGCGTTGTCGAGAGATCGCGGAGGCGCTGCCAGCCCGCCGTGACATCGGTGAGTACGCGGGCGAACGCGGCAGGATCGCCGCCGTCGGCGTACGTCTCGCCGTCACGCGCGAGGTCCGAGAGGCCGTCCGCAAGCGGCACGAGCTTCTCGCGGATCGGCCCGGTGCGATCGAGCGTTCCCGCCAGGACGGCGGCATTGAAAGAGGCGATCGACTGTGTCGTGCCGCGCATGACCGCGCCGTATCGCGCCGCCGCGACCGTGCGTCTCTGGTCGCCGGCGAGCGCTCCGGCGAGACCGTAGTCATATGCCGACACCTGCAGGAGAAGCGCGCCGGCGTCGCGCGCGAGCTTCGGCGCGCCTTCGACGTCGTTGAACGGCCCGGTCTTGGAGGGTTGCCCCGACTCGGTGCAGGACGCGACGAACGCTACGGCGAGGATGGAAGCGAGCGCGCGGCGCGTGGACGCGCCGCTCACTCTTCGGCTTCGTCCTCCGAATCGTCGTCGTCCTCGGTGTCGACGGCGAGCGGCTCTTCGGTGACCTCGGCCTCGTCCAGCACTTCCTCGGCGGCCGGGGTTTCTTCCTCGACCCCCTCGGCCTCTTCCTCGATCTCGTCACCGCCGTCGCGGAAGAAGGTGCCGCGGACATAGGCCCGCTCCTTCGTCTCCGCCGAGCGGTGATGGCCCGGGAACGAGATGCGGCTCGCGTTCTCGGCGCTCGAGAACAGCTCGCGGATGGCGACGCGGGCGTTCGCCGGGTCGTTGCTCACGATCGCCGCCACGTACTGATTGCCGGTACGGATGAGGTCGATGAGGCGCCGGCCGACCTTCGGCTCGAGGAACCCGATGAGGTCACCGTCACGCGCATGAACGGCGAGAAGGCCTTCCTGTTCGCGAAGCTCGCACTCAGCGCCGGGGCTGTATTTCGCGAGGACGTGGGTCGGCGCCGGGTTGATCAAACGGAGGATCCCCGTCTTTCCCATGTCCTCGATAAAGAGGCGGGGCTGCGTCTTGGTCGTCGTCGTGAACGGCTTGACCTTGTGCTCCTGCAGCGTCGTGACGCGCGAGTTGCCGCGCAGCGCGATCGAGTTGTACGGCTCGATCTTCAGGACCGCGGCGAACGCGGCTTTGGCTTCGTCCAGCCTGCCGAGCTCGAGGAGCGCTCGGCCCAGCCGGTTGCGAGCTTCAAGATCCTCCGGTGAGGCCTCGACGAGCTTTTGGTTCAGGTCCGCGGCGCGCGGCCAGTCGGCTTCGAGTGCGGCTGCGGTGGCCTGATCGGCGAGGGCGCGCGCGCGAAGACCAGCATCGGTTATCTGTGGCACGGGGTGTTCCTCCAACGCGTGAGGGTACGCCCGGTCGGGCGCTCTGGGATATACGAATTGTACCGGTTACGCTTCCGGCGTCGTGCCGTACCTGTCGGAAATA
>Ga0184608_10000478_pt1 | contig 10712 bp, 9 predicted proteins | sample PLM1_30_coex_FD_133010 | JGI IMG/M metagenome (GOLD analysis project Ga0184608, IMG submission 133010) | Groundwater sediment microbial communities from an aquifer in East River, Colorado, USA - PLM1_30_coex | ecosystem: Environmental > Terrestrial > Soil > Riparian zone | place: USA: East...
CCACACTTGGCGCCCGCGAATGCGGTCGAGCGTTGCCGGCGGTGTGTACCCGAGGGTCAGCGCCTCGTAGAGCGCGACGTCCTGCTGCTCGCGGTTCCAATCGAGGAAGCTCGTATCGACGCGCGCCACCGTGCCGCTCGCCGCCGCGAGCACCGGGGTTCCGGTCGGCGAGGGAAAGTCGATCCCCTCGTGGATGCCACCGCGATAGTCGCGTGGCGCGCCGGGGAGAAGCTCGAGGTCGCTAGGGATGTCTCCGCCCTCGATCGGCGACGCGAACATGCCCCACAGGCGCGCATAAGTGCGCGCGCCGCGCTCGCCCACGTCGGGTGGCGTCGTCGCCACCACGGGCATCGGCGTGTACCGGGGCGCAGGAGTCGGGCCCGCGGCCAACGGCGCCGAACCCGACGCGGTCACGGCGACCGCACCGAACAGCAGCACACAGATGATCGCGAGGATGATTCGCACGGCGACCTACGCTACCGCCGGAACCGTGCCAACCCAGCGCAATGCGGTTTCATCGAACCTATACTTCGCCGAGCGCCACCACCTTTAACGACCGGTCCTGTGAGGCCGGGAAGGAGCGCCAGACGACCACGCTTCTCGAGGCGGACGACGTCCGCCGCGCCATCACGCGGATCGCGCACGAAATCGTTGAGCGCGACCGCGATCTCTCCGCTCTCGCGATCGTCGGTATCCGCGCGCGCGGCGACGCCCTCGCGGCCCGCATCCAGGCGGCGATCCGAGCGAACGAGGGGGTCGACGTTCCGCTTGGCGCGATCGACATCACGCTCTATCGCGACGATCTCACCCGGATCGGCTATGCGCCGGTCGTGCGCGAGTCGGAGATCCCGTTCTCCGTCGACGGTCGCGTCGTCGTACTCGTCGACGATGTGCTCTTCACCGGCCGCACCATCCGCGCGGCGATGGATGCGCTCGTGGACTACGGGCGTCCCCGTGCCATCCGGCTCGCGGTCCTTGTCGACCGCGGACATCGCGAGCTTCCGATCCGAGCCGACTTCGTCGGCAAGAACGTGCCGACCGCCGCGGGCGACGACGTTCGCGTGCACCTTGCCGAGGTCGATGGCCGCGACGAGGTCGAGGTCGTCACGAGGGTGCACGCGTGAAGTGGAGCCGACGTCACGTCCTCGACACCGACGACTGGTCGCGTGACGAGATCGAGACCGTTCTCGATCAGACCCGAGCGATGATCGAAATTCTTCAGCGTCCGATCCGGCGCGCCCCACCGCTTCGCGGACGCACGGTGATCCTCTTCTTCGCGGAGGCATCCACCCGCACGCGGGTCTCATTCGAGCTCGCGGCGAAGGCGTTGTCCGCGGACGTGACGAACATCACCGCGAGCGGATCGTCCGTCGAGAAAGGCGAGTCGCTTTACGACACCGTTCGCACTCTGGAGGCGCTGGGTGGCGACGTCGTCGTGATGCGACATGCCTCTTCGGGTGCTCCGTACTTCGTCGCCGAGCGAACCGACGCCGCCGTGATCAACGCCGGCGACGGCTGGCACGCCCACCCGACCCAGGGCCTTCTCGACGCCTACACGCTCCGCGACGCGCTGGGCGATCTGGACGGAAAGCGCGTCGTCGTGGTCGGCGACGTACTGCACAGCCGCGTCGCGCGTTCGGACATCAATACCCTCGTACCGCTCGGCGCTCGGCTCACGCTCTCGGGTCCGCCGACCCTGATCCCGATGGCGTGGCGCTGCGGCCAGCTCCCGCCCGGTGTGATGTACGAGTCGGATCTCGACAAGGCGCTCGACGGCGCCGACGCCGTGATCGCGCTGCGACTTCAGCGCGAGCGTCAGGAGTCGGGACTTCTGCCGTCCCTTCGCGAGTACTCGCGGGTCTGGGGTTTGACCTTGGACCGGGTCGCGCGCATGCGTCCGGGCGCTCCGGTCATGCACCCCGGTCCGATGAATGAAGGCGTTGAGATCGACGCGGCGGTCGCTCACGGGAGCCGCTCGCTGATCGAAAAGCAGGTCACGAACGGCGTGGCCGTCCGCATGGCGCTCCTCTATTTACTCGCTGCGCGGGTAGGGGCCCCCGATGGGGCAGGGGCCCCAGCGCCTCTTGAGGAGCGGGCATGAGCGTCGACAGGCGCGCGCTGGAAGCGAAGGGCTATCTCGTGGTGCCAGGGTTCATCGATCTTCACGCGCATCTGCGCGAGCCCGGGTTCGAGGATTCGGAAACGATTGCGACAGGAGCGAAAGCCGCTCTGCGCGGTGGATTCACGACCGTGTGCGCGATGCCGAACACCGAGCCGACGATCGATTCGCCTGGACTGGTCGCCGAGTTGATCGCCCGCGGTGGCGCTGCAGGTGGAGCGCGCGTGCTGCCGATCGCATCGATCACCCGTGGCCGGAAAGGGCGCGAGCTCAGCGACCTCGTCGAGCTCGCGGCGGCCGGCGCCGTCGCGTTCTCCGACGACGGATCGCCAGTCGAGGATCCGCGGCTCTTCCGGAGCGCGCTCGAGTACGCGCGGGTGACCGGCCGTCCCGTCATCGAGCACCCTCAGGATCTCGCGCTCTCGGCAAAGGGCGTCATGCACGAAGGCGCGGTTTCCGCGCGGCTCGGCCTTCCCGGGATGCCGGCGGCGGCGGAAGAGACGGCGGTCGCCCGCGGGATCGCGCTCGCGAAGATGAGCGGCGGACGTCTGCATCTCACGCATCTTTCGACCGCCGGATCGATCGAGCTCGTGCGGCGCGCCAAGGCGGAGGGCGCTCCGATCACCTGCGACGTCACGCCGCATCACCTCGCGATGACCGACGACTGGGTCGCGGGCTCGCGCGCGTTCGCATGGGAGGTACCCGACGAGGCGCTGCAGGGCGTTCCGTACGACTCGTCGACGAAGGTCAATCCGCCGCTTCGCGGTCACGCCGACGTCCGCGCGCTCTGGGCCGGGGTCGCGGACGGGACGGTGGACGCCATCGCGACCGACCACGCCCCCCACGCCTCCGTGAAGAAGGAGGTCGAATTCGATCAGGCCGCTTTCGGGATCTCCGGTCTCGAAACCGCGCTCGCCCTCGTGCTCGGCGGCGTCCGGGTCCACTGGGCGCCGATCGGAGCGGTGATCGACGCGCTGACGATCGGACCCGCGCGCGTGCTCGGGATCGACCTTGTCGAGGACGATTGGATCGCCATCGACCGCGACGCCGAATGGCTCGTGACCGCCGACGAGCTCCAGTCGAAAGGCAAGAACACGCCAGTCCTCGGACGAACGGTGATCGGTCGGGTCGTGCACGTCTCTATGGCGGGCGAAGCGAGGCTTCGTGGAAGGCGGGAGGGAAATGCGGAAGCGGTCGGCCGTCGCTGAGCTCGAAGGGCAATTGCATCTTTATGCATCTGAAACGTATAGTTATGCACCGATGACCAGGGCGGCGGTTCTCGGGCTGGAAGACGGCTCGACGTGGTGGGGCGAGGCGTTCGGCGACGGATCGCCCGCGTCGGGCGAGGTCGTGTTCAACACGGCGATGACCGGCTACCAGGAGATCGCGTCCGACGCTTCGTACAACGGACAGATCGTCGTCCTGACGTACCCGCTCATCGGCAATTACGGAACGTTCGAGCGCGCGGCCGAGAGCCGCCGTCCGTGGGTCGAGGGACTCATCGTTCGCGAGCTCGTCGACACGTGCCGCGACGGGACGATCGATCTCGCCGCATACCTTCGCTCGTACGGCGTCCCGGGTCTGGTCGGCATCGACACGCGCGCACTTGTCCGTCGCCTTCGCGCCAAAGGCACGCTTCGTGGCGCGATCCTGCAGGTGCCGCCGCACCGTTCCCAGAGCGAGGACATCGCGCGCGAGGCCGTTGCGACGGCGCGCTCTATCCCGGCGCTCGCAACAAAGCCTCTCGTCGTCGAGTCGAGCGGGCTCGAGCGCCAGGTCGGAAGCGGCCCCAAGGTCGCCCTCCTCGACACCGGCGTAAAAGAGAACCAGATCCGCTGTCTCGTGCAGAAGGGCGCGACCGTCAAGGTGTTCCCGGCGACGGCGCTGGCGCGCGAGATCCTCTCGTGGTCTCCGGAGGGAATCGTCATCTCGAATGGCCCCGGCGACCCGGCGGCGATACCGCTCATCGCGGCGGCGACGCGGACGCTGATCGAAGCGGCGTCGTCCCGGGGGATGAACCGCGCGCTGCCGATCCTCGGGATCTGCCTCGGCCATCAGCTCGTCGGGCGCGCGATCGGGGCGACGACGTCCCGCCTCCCGTTCGGTCACCATGGAGCGAACCACCCCGTCCAGGACCTCCGCACGGGTCGCGTCGCGATCACGAGCCAGAACCACGAGTTCCAGGTCGACGAATCGTCGATCCCGTCTGGATCGGGATTTGTCGTGTCCTCGCGGAATTTGAACGACGGCTCCGTCGAAGGCCTCGCGCACGAGCGTCTTCCGATCCGCACCTACCAGTACCACCCCGAGGGCGCGCCCGGGCCGAAGGACAACGAGCCGGTCTTCGACGCGTTCCTGGACGACGTTCGGGAAGCCGTGTCGCGGAAGTGACTCGCTACGAGTACCGCATCGTCGACGTCTTCACGGATAAGGCCTTCGGCGGCAATCCGCTCGCGGTCTTCCGCGATCCCGCAAAGCTGGACACCACGACGATGCAGGCGATCGCGAAAGAGCTTCACCTGTCCGAGACGACGTTCGTGCTGCCACCGTCTTCCGGAGGCGCCGACCATCGCGTTCGGATATTCACGCCCGAGGTCGAGATGCCTTTCGCCGGGCATCCGACGCTCGGCACGGCGCACGTTCTCGCCGACGGCAAGGACGGAACGATGCGACTCGAGGAAGGTGTCGGTGTTATCCGCGTGACCCTTCGCGAGGGGTTCGTGCAGATGGATCAGCCGCTGCCCACGTTCAGTGGGACGACGATCACCCGAAAAGTGGCGGCCGACGCTCTCGGTCTTGCCGTCGAGGAGGTGCGAAGCGACGTTCCGATCCAGGTCGGGTCGTCGGGCATCCCGTTCCTGTTCGTGCCGCTTGCCAACCTGAAGGCGGTTCGCCGGGCCCACCGCCCGGGCGGACTCACGGGGCACGTCTACGTCTTCGCGATGAGCGGCGAGCGCTCCGGCTCTCACGTGCACGGCCGCATGTTCGATGAGGGCTTGGGCATCGGAGAGGACCCTGCGACCGGGGGTGCTCAGGGTCCGCTTGGCGCCTACATCGTGGCCCACGAGCTGGTACGAGTCGAGCCCACGACGCGCATCCGCGTGGAGCAGGGCTTCGAGATCGGACGCCCGAGCATCCTCGACATCGAGGTCGATCGCGCCGGCGCCGCGATCACCGCGGTGCGCGTCGGCGGCCGGTGCGTGCCGATGGGTGGCGGATGGCTGGACGTATGACCGCGATTCCGTTCAGCTCACTTATCGGATCAGCGATGACGATCGCGGCGGGTTTCATGTCTCTGCTCGGTCTTCAAGTCGAATGGATGGGCTTCCTTGGCCTAGCGGTATTCGCTGTCGGGGTCTTCTGGCTGCCGACGGACAGCACGCACACACTCTCCATCCTCGGGGCCTGCCTCGTATTTCTCGGTGGCTTCTTCGGACTCGCGCGACTTGGTCTGGTCGGCCTTTTCGCGCCGGGCGTCGCAAACCCAAACGTCCCGCGAGCCTCCCTCGACCAGTACCTCATCGTCATGGTCGCGTTCGTGGCGACGGGCCTGATCCTCATCGGTTTGGACATCGCGCGGGACACCTCCCGTGCATTGCCGTCGCGCTTGGCGCCGCTTCTCGCAGGAGCGGTGCTCCCGGTGTTGCTGCTCGAGATTCTCCGGTCAGGGGTTGGCTTCGTGCTCGCAGGCGTGTCATGGCTGCCCTGCGCACTCCTCGTCTTCAGCCGACGGGGCGCAGCTCCCCGGTGAAAGTCCTGATCATCGGCAGCGGGCCGATCTTGATCGGCCAGGCTGCGGAGTTCGATTACGCGGGTACGCAGGCGTGCCGCGCGTTGCGCGAGGAAGGCATCGAGACGGTCCTCGTGAATTCCAACCCCGCGACGATCATGACCGACCCCGGTGTCGCGGACATCACCTACCTCGAGCCGCTCACCGTCGACGTGCTCGAGCGGATCATCGAGAAAGAGCGGCCGAGCGGACTCCTCGCGACGCTCGGCGGACAGACCGGCCTGAACCTCGCGGTGCAGCTCGCGGAGTCGGGCGCGCTCGAGCGATATGGCGTCAAGCTCCTCGGCACACCGCTTTCAGCGATCCAGCAGGCGGAAGACCGCGAGGCGTTCAAGCAGCTTCTGCTGTCGATCGGCGAGCCCGTTCCCGAATCGATCACGGCACATTCGGTCGACGACGCGTTCGCCTTCGCGTCGCGCACCGGCTACCCGCTCGTTGTCCGCCCGGCCTTCACGCTGGGCGGCACCGGCGGTGGCGTGGCAAACGACCCTGCCGAGCTCGGCGCGCGGGTGTCGAGCGGGGTCGCGGCCTCGCCGATCGGACAGGTGCTCGTCGAGCGATCCCTCCTTGGTTGGAAGGAGATCGAGTACGAGGTGATGCGCGACGGCGCGGACACGTGCATCACCGTCTGCAACATGGAAAACATCGACCCGATGGGCGTGCACACCGGCGACTCCATCGTGGTCGCGCCATCGCAAACGCTCACCGACAAGGAGTACCAGATGCTCCGCTCGGCGGCGCTGCGGATCATCCGGGCCCTCGGGATCGAAGGCGGCTGCAACGTGCAGTTCGCGCTCGACCCCGACCGCTCGCCGTCGAGCGACCCCGAGGCCCAGGTGCCGTACTTCGTCATCGAGGTGAACCCGCGCGTTTCGCGAAGCTCCGCACTCGCCTCCAAAGCGACGGGCTATCCGATCGCGCGCGTCGCGGCCAAGATCGCGATCGGCAAGCGCCTGCACGAGATACCGAACGCCGTGACCCAGAAGACGACCGCCGCCTTCGAGCCGGCGCTCGACTACGTTGTCGTGAAGATCCCGCGGTGGCCCTTCGACAAGTTCGCGGCCGCGGATCGCACACTCGGCACGCAGATGAAGGCGACCGGCGAGGTCATGGCCATCGACGGGTCGTTCGAGGCGGCGTTGCAGAAGGCGCTCCGCTCGCTCGAGGTGAAGGGGCAGGGTCTGCTCTGGGAGGCGCCGAGTTGGGTAGACGTGACCGAGCCCACTCGGTTCGTCGACGAGTTCCTCTCGGGCCAGCCGACGGACGATCGACTCTGGCGACTGTTCGCTGCCCTCCGGCGCGGCGCGCCGATCGATCTCATCCACGAGCGCACGCGCATCGACCGTTGGTTTCTCCGCAAGATCGCGCGCATCGTCCGCTTCGCGGAGGACGACCTTCAGGGAAGGACGCCCACGCCGGCACTCCTTCGCGCCGCGAAACGCATGGGCTTCGCCGATGCGGACATCGCCACGCTCACCGGCATGCTGCCCGCCGACGTGCGGCGCCTCCGCATGCAATGGGGGATCCGTCCCGTCTACAAGATGGTCGATACGTGCGCCGCCGAGTTCGAGGCGGTCACCCCCTACTTCTACTCGACCTACGAACAGGAGAACGAAGCTCTTCCACTCGCCGGTCCGAAGGCCGTCATCCTCGGCAGCGGGCCGATCCGTATCGGGCAGGGCATCGAGTTCGACTGCTGCTGCGTGCAATCCGCGGGCGCGCTCCGCGAGCTGGGTGTCGCCCCGATCATGGTGAACAGCAATCCGGAAACGGTCTCCACCGATTTCGATTCCTCCGCGCGCCTCTACTTCGATCCGCTCGACGAGGAATCGATCGCATCCGTGCTCGAGAACGAAGGCCCCGGACCGACGGCGGTGCTCGCGCAGTTCGGCGGGCAGACCGCGCTCAATCTCGCCGATCGGCTCGCGGACATCGGTGGCGAGATCGCCGGCACGAGCGCGGATGCGATCGCGCTCGCCGAGGATCGCCGCCGTTTCCATGACTTCGCCGACGCGCTCGGGATCCCGCAGCCGCCGGGCGGCACCGCCTCGTCGCCGACGGAGGCGCTCGCCGTCGCGGATGAGATCGGCTACCCCGTCCTCGTCCGGCCCAGCTACGTGCTCGGCGGTCGCGGCATGGAGATCGCGTATGGCCCCGAGGATCTCGAGCGCTATTTCCGATCGGCGCTCGAAGCGGGGACCGGCCGCGTGCTCGTCGACAAGTACCTGCGCGGCAAGGAGGTCGAGGTCGACGCGGTCTCCGATGGCAGCGAGACGCTCGTCGCCGGGATCATGGAGCACATCGAGCGCGCCGGCGTTCACTCCGGCGACAGCTACGCCGTCTACCCCGCCCAGAATCTTCTCGCGGTCGAGCGCGACGAGATCGTCGCTCTCACGCGCCGCATCGCCCAGGCGCTTCCGGTGAAGGGCCTTCTCAACATCCAATTCATCGTCGAGAACGGCAGGGTGTGGATGCTCGAGGTGAATCCTCGCGCGAGCCGGACGGTGCCTTTCCTTACGAAGGTCACCGGCGTCCCGCTCGTGAAGCTTGCGGTCGCGATCGCGCTCGGGTCGTCGCTCGCGGCCGAGGGCTACGCGCGGGCCGATGGCATATGGCCGACCGGATCGCTCGTCGCTCTCAAAGCGCCCGTGTTCTCGATGGCCAAGCTGCTGGACGTTGATACGTATCTCGGTCCCGAGATGAAGAGCACCGGCGAGGTGATGGGGATCGATCGTTCGTTCGCGCCTGCCTTGTGGAAGGCCCTCGTCGCCGCGGGTCTCGCTCCCGCGCGAAGCGGGAAGATCCTTGTCACCGTCGCGGACAAGGACAAGCCTGAGGTCGTCGCGATCATCGAGGGATTCCACTGGCTCGGATACGAGCTGGTCGCGACCTCCGGGACCGCCGCGCTCGTGCGATCCCTCGGCATCGATGTCACCGAGGTGCGCAAGCTCGCCGAGGGAAGTCAGGACATCCTGAAGCTCATCCGCTCGGGCGAGTGCGCGGCCGTGATCAACACGCCGACGCTCGGGAAGACCGTCGACCGTGACGGTTTCCTCATCCGTCGCGCCGCCGTCGAAGCCCGCGTCCCGTGCCTTACCTCGCTGGACACCGCGCTCGCCGTGGTCACTGCCCTTCGCGCCAGCGCCGTAGCGACGACCGTCGCCCCGCTCGCCGAGTACCGCGCACTGGAGCCGGTGGCAACGACCGCCGCGGACTGACGTGAAGAAGCGGAAGACGGAGCCCTGGATGAGCGCCGCGGAGTACGGCCGGACGCTCTCGGGACTCAGCGTGAATCTCATCGTCCGTGACGTCGCCCGCAGCGTTCCTTTCTATACGGACGTCCTCCAGCTGCGGCTGCTGTACTCCGATGAGGACTTCGCGGCGTTCGAGCGTGACCGCGTGAAGCTCCAGATCCACGCGGATCACACCTATGCGCGAATGCCATGGGCCGCGCGTCTGAGGGACGAGTCGCGCCGTGGGCTGGGGGCGGAAATCCGAATCCTCGGAGTCGATCCCGACGCCGCCGAACAGCGCGCACGCGACGGCGGGTTCACCGTCGCGGTGCCGGTGCGCGACTGGCCGCACGGGTGGCGCGACTGCGTGCTCGAGGACCCGGATGGCTATACCTTCGCCGTCGGAGTACCGCTGTGATCCTCGAGGATGGACGCGTCGTGGCGACGGCTGACATCGGGCAGCTCGGCACAGTTCTGAGAGTGTCTGCGCCCGGCATCGCGGGTCAGGCGCGCGCCGGCCAGTTCGTCCACGTCCGTCCCGGTCTCTCGTTCGATCCGTTGTTGCGCCGGCCGTACTCCTTCAACCGGATCGACCGCGGCGGCGGTGAGATCGAGCTGATCGTCAAAGCGCTCGGCGCGGGCGGTGAGTGGATCGCCACACGCCGGGAGGGGGACCGGCTCGATCTTCTGGGTCCGCTCGGTTCGGCGTTCGTCATACAACGGTCGACGCGAAACCTTCTCCTCGTCGCGGGCGGGACCGGTATCGCACCGATGCGCGTCCTCGCCGAGCAGGAGTCCGGGCGGCGCAACGTCACGCTCCTCATGGGCGGGCGATCGGTCGCGCATCTTTGGCCGAGCGATCGCCTTCCCGCATCGGTCGAGTACGTGACGACGACCGAGGACGGCTCGTTCGGGATCAAGGGGCGGGTCACCGATGCGATCCGACCGCTCCTGGAATGGGCCGATCAGGCGTGCGCGTGCGGTCCGTGGCCGATGCTCGCCGCGCTCGGGCGCCTTCGCGACGAGGCGGAACGCGCCGCGGGGACGTATCCCGGCCGCGCCACCCTGCTCGAGACGCAGATCGCGGTCGAGCAGCACATGGGGTGCGCGATGGGCGTTTGCCGCGCCTGCGTGATCGTGACCGCACAAGGCAACGCGCGAGTGTGTCGCGAGGGCCCGGTCTTCGGTCTCGGCGATGTCGCCTTCGAGCAGGGCGAGCCTGCGACCGTCGGAGTAATCGCGTAATGCCGTGGCGCCGTTTTCGCAAGAAGGTCGAGCGACCGATCGACGTCAGCAAATCCATAGAGGAGTCCCTTGAGGACGCCGCCGATGGCGAAGCCGACGAAGACCTCGTTGAGCTCGCCGAACTCGACGACGCCACGATCGCCGAAGCCGCCACCGGAGAACCTGACGAAGACCGCGCGCCGACCGAACTCGGCGACAAGCTCCGCGGTGTGCTCGAGGATGCTGCGGAGCGCGGGGGTCCTCTTCGCTCGGCCCCTCGTGGGATCGCGATAGACCGCCGTCCAGGGGCCGCTCGCTCAGAAGACCCCCACGCTCCGCGGTATCC
>Ga0184608_10000479_pt1 | contig 10706 bp, 8 predicted proteins | sample PLM1_30_coex_FD_133010 | JGI IMG/M metagenome (GOLD analysis project Ga0184608, IMG submission 133010) | Groundwater sediment microbial communities from an aquifer in East River, Colorado, USA - PLM1_30_coex | ecosystem: Environmental > Terrestrial > Soil > Riparian zone | place: USA: East...
CGGCGTGCCACCTCGATTGGTGTCGTCGGCAACTGTGCCGAGGTCTTCCCGGAGTTGTTGCGGCGCGACGTGCCGATCGACATCGTCACCGACCAGACCAGCGCCCACGACCCGCTGTCCTACCTGCCGGAAGGGATCAGCGTCGAGGACTGGGCAACCTATGCCGAGCGGAAACCCGAGGAGTTCACCGACCGGGCTCGGGTCAGCATGGCCCACCATGTTCAGGCGATGGTGGAGTTCCAGGATGCCGGTGCTGAGGTCTTTGACTACGGCAACTCGATTCGCGACGAGGCGCGGCTGGGTGGCTATGAACGTGCTTTTGAGTTCCCCGGTTTCGTGCCGGCCTACATCCGGCCGCTGTTCTGTGAGGGGAAGGGCCCGTTCCGCTGGGTGGCGCTGTCTGGCGATCCGCGCGACATCGAGGCCACTGATCGGGCTGTGATGGATCTCTTCCCCGACAATCACCGACTACACAAGTGGCTGCGTGGCGCTCGGGACAAGATCAGCTTTCAGGGTCTGCCGGCCCGGATCTGCTGGCTGGGCTACGGCGAACGGGACAAGGCCGGCTTGGCCTTCAATGAGCTGGTCGCCGCGGGCAAGATCAGTGCGCCCATTGTCATCGGTCGTGATCACCTGGACTGCGGCTCGGTTGCCAGCCCGTACCGCGAGACCGAGGCGATGCTGGACGGCTCGGACGCGATCGCGGACTGGCCACTGCTGAACGCCATGATCAACACGGCATCGGGAGCCTCCTGGGTATCCATCCACCATGGTGGCGGGGTAGGCATCGGCCGCTCGATCCATGCTGGTCAGGTCTCGCTGGCCGACGGTACGGAGCTGGCGTCCCAAAAGCTGGCGCGTGTCCTGACCAACGATCCCGGGATGGGAGTGATCCGGCACACGGACGCCGGCTATGAGCGGGCCGAGCAGGTCGCCGCCGAGCGTGGCGTACGGATCCCCATGCAGGAAGGAAACTGACGGTGATCATGAGCCAAGCCCGGACGTTCGAAGAGCTCTGGTCGGCGATCGCGGACATCGGTCGCGATCCGACCACTGGCGGCTATCGTCGCTTCGCCTGGACTGAGGCCGATTTGAGCATGCGCGAGTGGTTCAGCGGCGAATGCTCCGCCCGAGGCCTGGACCTGCTCGAGGGTCGGATGGGCAACCAGTGGGCCTGGTGGGGCGATCCCGACATCTCCGCTGACGGCAGCGTCCTGACGGGCTCTCACCTGGACAGCGTGCCGGACGGCGGCGCCTTCGACGGGCCGCTCGGCGTGGTCAGTGGACTGCTGGCGATCGACCGGCTCAGATCCAACGGCTTCACGCCGCGCCGCCCGATCGCCGTCGTCAATTTCGCAGACGAGGAGGGCGCCAGGTTCGGGGTCTCCTGTGCCGGATCGCGCGTGATCACGGGTGCTCTGAGCGCTGATCGAGCGCGAGCACTCCGTGACGCGGACGGCGTCACGATGGCGGAGGCGATGCGGGCCGCTGGGCGGCAGTCGGACCACCTGGGCCCGGATCCCGAGGCCCTGGCTCGCGTCGGAGCTTTCGTCGAGCTACACGTGGAGCAGGGTCGCGGCCTGATCGACCTAGGGCGTGCCATAGGAGTCGGCAGTCGGCTCTGGGCGCACGGTCGGTGGCGGATCGAGATTCCTGGTGAGGCCAACCACGCTGGCACGACGAGACTGAGCGATCGCCGGGATGCGGTGATCGGATGTGCACGTGCTGTGCTTGTCACGCGTGCGGCGGCTGAGGCACATGGCAGCCTCGCGACCATTGGCAAGATCAGCATTCAGCCCGGCGGGGTGAACGCGATTGCTGGTTCGGTCACTGCCTGGCTCGATGCCCGCGCTGCCGATGAACCGGCGCTGCGCGCCACCGTGGCTCAGATCGAGGACGAGGTCGGCAGCTCCGGTGCCGTGGTGACCGAGGAGTCGCGGACTCCGCAGACTGCATTCGACGATGCCCTGGTCAGCAGGCTGGCCAGCCTGCTCGATGGTGCACCAGTGATGAGCACTGGCGCCGGGCATGATGCCGGGATTCTCGCGAACGCCGGGGTGCCGGCGGCAATGATCTTCGTCCGCAACCCGACCGGTGTGTCTCACTCGCCTGCCGAGTGGGCTGATCCTGAGGACTGCCTTGCCGGTGTTGCCGCCCTGGCGACAGTGCTGGCTGATCTCGCCGGAGGGGAACAGTGAGCGCCTACTGGGCGGCGTACGCGTGGCTGCCGGATGGTTGCCGAGCCGGGGTCAGCTTTGAGGTGGACCACGGGCGCTTCGCGCAGGTGCGGGTCGGCGTCGAACCGCAAGATGGTCAGGAGATCTTGCGCGGCGTGATACTTCCCGGTCTCGCCAACGGCCACAGCCACGCCTTCCACCGGGGACTCCGGGGCCGAACGCACGCCGCAGGCGGCAGCTTTTGGACCTGGCGCGAGCAGATGTACGCCCTTGCCGCCCGTCTCGACCCCGATTCCTATCTGGATCTCGCCCGCGCGGTGTTCGCCGAGATGGCGCAGGCCGGATACACCGTCGTGGGGGAGTTCCACTATCTGCACCATGATCAGAACGGCCGCCCGTACGCCGATCCCAATGTCATGGGCAAAGCGCTGATCCAGGCCGCTACGGACGCCGGCGTCCGGCTGACACTGCTGGACGCCTGCTATCTGGCCGGCGGGCTGACCGCAACCGGCCATCGTCCGCTGGATCCGATACAGACCCGCTTCAGCGACGGGGATGTTGATCACTGGCAGGCCCGGGTCAGTCTCCTCAACGATAGTGATCAGATACGCATCGCCATCGCGGTGCACTCAGTTCGGGCCGTACCCGCCGACGCCCTCAACAAGATCGACAAGGCGGCAGGGGAGCGTCCCCTGCACGCCCACCTCAGCGAGCAGCCGGCCGAAAACGCTGCTACCCAGGCCTTTTACGGTCGCACCCCGACCGAATTGCTTGATGATCATGGCCTGCTCGGCCGTCGTACGACCGTGGTGCATGCCACCCACCTCACCGACACCGACATCAAGACCCTGGGCCGTACCCAGACGTCGGCCTGCATCTGCCCGACGACCGAGCGTGATCTTGCCGACGGCATCGGTCCAGCGCGGCGGCTGGCCGACGCAGGCAGCTTACTGACCCTCGGCTCGGATCAACAGGCAGTGATCGACCCATTTGAGGAATTGTGCGGAGTCGAGCTGCACGAGCGGCTCGCTACCGGCGAGCGCGGCCGCTTCACTCCCGCAGAGTTGATCATGATCGCTAGCGAGGCCGGCTACCGCAGCCTTGGCTGGTCCGAGGGCGGTCGGATCGCCGATGGAGCCCTGGCGGACTTCGTCGTGGTTCGATCAGACTCGGTGCGCACCACGGGCGCCCGCCCTGATCAGATCGCCTACGCTGCGACCGCGGCCGACGTCGACCAGGTAGTCGTCGCCGGTCAGGTGATCGTCCGCGACGGGCGGCATCGGCTTGGTTCACCGGCCCGGCTGCTCGCAGCCGCTCTTGATCAACTGGGCGCTGCATGAATAGCACAGTGGTCACCGGAATCGGTGAACTTGTGACCTGCGACGGTACCGATCCTGACCTGCTCGGCATCCGGTCCAACGCCGCCCTCGTGGTCGAAGACGGCATGATCGGTTGGATCGGACTGGCGGCCGATGCCCCGGCCGCGGACACCAGGATCGACGTTGCCGGGCGGGTGATCATCCCGGGTTTCGTCGATTCGCACAGCCACCTCGTGTTCGCCGGCGACCGCAGCGCCGAGTTCGTGGCTCGGATGACCGGCCAGCCCTACGACGGCGGCGGTATCGGCGTCACGGTTGCCTCGACCCGCACCGCTACCGACGATGAACTGGCCCGGCTGCTCGGGTCGCGGATCGACGAAATGCGCGCTCTCGGCACGACCACGGTAGAGATCAAGAGCGGCTACGGGCTGACGGTTGCCGACGAAGCCCGGGCACTCCAGATTGCTCGTCAGTTCAGTACCGAAACCACGTTCCTGGGCGCCCATGTGATACCGGCCGAGTACCTCCATGACCGGCCGGGATACGTCGATCTTGTGACTGGGCCGATGCTGCAGGCAGCGGCACCGTACGCACGCTGGATCGATGTCTTCTGTGAGCCCCACTTGCCGCATGCCTTCGGCGCCGACGAGGCCCGCCAAATCTTGAAAGCCGGAGCGGCAGCCGGCCTCGGCCTGCGCGTGCATGCCAACCAGCTCGGTCCCGGGCCTGGCGTTCAGCTGGCGGTGGAGCTCGGCGCGGCCAGCGTTGATCATTGCACCTACCTTGAGGACGCCGATGTGGATGAACTGGCAGCTGCTGCGGAAACCACGGTGGCCACGCTGCTTCCTGGAGTCGAGTTCTGCACCCGTTCGCCCTATCCCGATGCCGCCAGGTTGCTCGCCGCGGGCGTCTCGCTGGCATTGGCGACCGATTGCAATCCGGGAACCTGCTACTCGAGTTCGATGCCGTGGGTGATCTCTCTTGCAGTGCGGGAGATGGGCTTCACCCCGGCTCAAGCGCTGTTCGCCGCTACCGCGGGCTCGGCAAAGTCATTACGGCGTACCGACATCGGCCGTCTGGTGCCTGGAAACCGGGCTGATCTGACCGTGCTCGACGCGCCGTCGTATCTGCACCTGGCCTACCGCCCCGGAGTGCCGATCGCCCGGGCTCTCAGTTTGACGGCAGCCGCCGAAATGCTGGCGGAGTGATCTGCAGATTCTTCCAAACAAAGGATGGAACGCGACCGAAGAACTCGTGGGCGAAGTCGGCACACAAACCGATCAGCTGCGTATCGTGCTTGTCGACCGAGAAGCGCATCACATCGCCCTCGATCCGAAAGCCCGGCGGCTGCACCGCCATCAAGAACTCCATCGTGCGCGGATGGATGACCTCAGATGCGAACTTGGCGTCCTCGGTGCGGACCGTGAAACGGTCGTTGAACTCCTCGCTCTCAAACCGGACCTTCTTGCCACCCCAGCCGCCGCCCACAGAGATCAGCGGAAACGAAAAGGGCATCGTGATCGCGGTGAGGACCTCTGAGTGATTGTCGGTCACCGTGCGGGTCTGGGTGCGGCCGTTGGAGTCGGTATAGGTCTCCTTGCGCTGGGTCTTCCAGCGGTGGATGAACGCCTCGACGGGCAGCCCGTCGTTGGCCCCGCGGGCGTCGTCGCGGTCGATCAAGAGCCAGTCCGGATGACCGTAGAACCCGAATCCCGGCGGCGGTGGCGTCGTGGTGTACGGCGCTAGGCCAGCTGGGTCGATGGCCTTGGCGACCCCGCCGAGCAGCTCAAGATAGGTCTGCAGCTGGTCGGGATCCTTGGGCGCACCGACCGCAACCAGGTGCTCGCCATCGATACTGAGGTCGACGTGTTGCCCGGCTTGACCGAAGGCGGCGATCGCTTCTAGCACGGGAGCGGACAACGCCATGCGGGCATATCCAGAGTCGGCAGCGCGTACCTGGTAACGCGGATCGACCTCGATGGGCGTGGCCTGTACGCCACTGCGCACCTGATCAGCGGACACAGCGGACACGAAAAGATCAGGGAGCGGTAAGGGCAGCTGCATGCTCGCGATGCGCTCGTCGAATCGCGACCCGCCCTCGCTGGTCGCGTACTCGAACACCCGAAACGGGACGCCGGCGGCTGTGGTACCGGAGACTGCCTCGTCTACCTCGCGCTCGAAGCCGAGGCCGAACGGCGGCGCGTGGTGGTCGAGAACCGACTCCAGGGCGGGCCGCGACTCGAACGTCCAGCCGCGTCCCCGCAGCGCGCGGACGTAACGCTGCCTTCGGATGATCAAGAAGGCGATGACAGCAAGAACCAGCAGCGCGATCGCGATCAGGATGATCACGATAGTGCTGTTCAACCGACGTACTCCTTGCTCCTGAGGAAGCGTCTCTCGGGCTGCTCGACGAGGTACATCGAAGACACAATGAGCAAACCGCCGATAACCATCCGGGCGGTAATGCTCTCTCCACCAAACGCGACCGCGAAGGCTGCCGCCCAGACCGGCTCCATGGCCATGATCACCGCAGCCCGGGAGGGCTCGATGTGCGCCTGGGCCCAGGTCTGGAGGACCATCGTCAGCGCGCTTGCAATGAGCGCGAGGTAAAGCACGATGAGCCAGTCGTGGTTCGTCTCTGGCAGCTGAATGCCGGCTTCTGATGTCGAAGTTGGCCACCAGGCGGCTGCCGCACACACGAGCGTGATCACGATCAGTTGCACGAGGCTGAGGCTCATCGCAGTCTGGGGCGTGCTGATGTGTCCCAAAGCCACGATGTGACGGGCATAGAGCAGCGCCGCTATGACGGTGAGCAGCTCACCGTAGCCGAGTGCAAACCCGCGCAGCGACAAGATGCCGAGCCCGATCATGGCCAGGCAAACCGCCAACCATGTCACACGGGCGATCCGACGACGCAGGATCACTGCTGCGAGCAGTGGTGTGGCAACGACGTACAGCCCAGTGACGAAGCCCGAGACACTTGCAGCGGTGTGGGCGAGACCGGCGGTCTGCAGGATCTGCGCAGACCCGTAGAGCAATCCGAGCAGAGCGCCCTTGGCCAACACATCACGGGATATCTGGATTCGCGGCCCGACAACGATGCCAAGCGCCAGGCTTGCGATGGCGAACCGGACCGCAAGCAGGTCGGCTACCGGAATCCGGCTTACGACGTCCTTGATCAGAATGAACGTCGATCCCCAGGCGGCGGCCATCACCAGCAGTGCCAGGAAAGCCACGCGCGTGTGTGACCTGGCAACAAGCATCGACCCAGCCTAAATCACGCTCACGCGATACTGGTGTGGTGACCAAGGTCGAGCTAGCCGGCGAGAAGCCACACTCCTAGGTCAGGCGAGTGGCAAGTGCTGGCAAATCACCGGTTCCATCGCTCGAAACATGCCATCTTTCAGCACTTTCATGGCAGCACGGGATGTCAGACGACGTAGAGAGTGATCGTCGAGCCTTTGGCCGCTGTCGCACGCGCTCCTGGGGAGGTGTAGACCACGAAGGCAGCTCCAGCGCGGTTGATACCGACACGCTGCACCTGGGTCTTGAAGCCTGCTTCCCGCATCACCTTCCGGGCGGCGGGTAGGGCCATCCGCTGCACATTGGGCACGGTCACCTGAAGCGACCCCAGTGATCTAGTGAGTGTGATGGTCTCACCATTTGCGCCGCGACCAGACTGCGGATCCTGACGGAGCACCAAGTCTTTGGCGACCTTGTTGGAATGGGCGCTTCGCTCCACGACGCGGAAGCCTGCACTGGTCAGAGCTGCAGCCGCAGTATCGTACGGGGTGCCCTGGTAGTTGGTGATCACGATTGGCTTGGGCCCGCTCGAGACCACAAGATCGATGGCAGTGCCCTTCTTCAACCTGGCCCCGGAGCGCTCCGATGCACTGAGCACAGTGCCGACGGCCACCTTGTCGCTATAACCGTCAGCGACCTTGCCCGCGGCCAGCTTCGCCTCCGTGATCGCGGCAACAGCCGCAGCCTGCGACAGGCCGACGACCATGGGCATTGGATACCGCTCGGGCCCCTTGGACAGAGCTGCCTCGATCTTCGCGCCTCGCAAGATCTTGCTGCCAGGTCCAGGCTTGGTGGAGATCACCATGCCACGGGGCACCGTCTCGCTGTACGTGTCGGAAAAGTCGATCGAGAGGCCCACCTTCGCCGCCGAACGCTGGGCATCGGCTCTGCTGAGCGAGTCAAGGGCCGGCGCCGTCGTGAACCTGCCTTCCATCAGGTACCAGCTGGCGAGGGCGGCGGAAGCCGAGATCATGATCACCAGTAAGAGAGCCAGCCAACCCCGGCGACGCTTCCGGGCTCGGCGCTCGCGCTCGCTCGCAGCCAAGCGCTCCACAGTCGGCTGGTGCAGGGATCGTAGAACGGGTGGCGGCGGAGCGTCGATCACGGTACGCGTCCCGAAGGGTCGAGGCTGGGCTGAAGCAGCGACCATTGGTGCCGGCACCATCTGGGTCACCTCGTAGTCGGCGCGGTCTCGCCGCTTCTGTCCGCCGGTTTCCTGCCTCGGTGCGTTGCGCAGCTCACGGGTGAGCTCAGGGTCATCGGCCAAGCCTTGCTGGATCGCGATCCGAGCGCGGCGTACCTGAGCCAGCACAACCTTTGCGTCCGGCTGCCGGAGGTTCGCATCCCGAGCTGTCGCCCGTGTGACCAGAGCGTCTACGTAGGGCGGAATCGCCCCTGCGGTTGGGCCAACCGACGGCGGGGGCACGTCGCGATGCACGTGCGCGTACGCGATCTGGATGGGGGTGTCACCGGTGTGCGGCTTGCGCCCGGTCAGCAGCTCGAAGAGCACCACGCCGGTGCTGTAGACGTCCGATCGCGCATCGGCTCTGCCGGACACCACGAGCTCCGGCGGGAGGTAGGAAACGGTTCCGATCAGCAGGCCTTGGGTGGCGGTGGAGCTCTGCGAGGACACCGCCTTGGCCAGCCCGAAGTCGGCGACCTTGATCCGGCCGCGGTCGCTGATCAATACGTTCTCAGGCTTCACGTCGCGGTGGACCAGTCCGGCGTCGTGGGCAGCGGCGAGAGCAGCAAGCACCGGCTCGATGATCTCTAGTGCCCTGGCCGGCGGCAGCGGGGCCTCCCGATTCAGCACGTCGCGGAGCGTTTGCCCCTCGACGTACTCCATCACGATGTAGGGACGACTGTTGGGGCCCTCGACATCTTGACCTTGATCAAAAACCGAGACCACATTCGGGTGGGACAGCTTGGCAGCCGCGCGCGCCTCACGATCGAACTTGCTCGCGAACTCGGCGTCGTCCCCGAGCCCGACATGCATGACCTTAACCGCGACCGTACGGGTCAGACGCCTGTCGACAGCCCGGTAAACGGTGGCCATTCCACCACGGGCCAGCCGCTGGGTGATCTCGTAGCGACCGTCCAAATGGCGACCCACCAACGGGTCGCCAACGGTCGTCATCGTCACGCTTGCTCCAAACACGGTGGGGAAGGTGGCCGTGCTGGCCTCGGGCCCGAGTTTAGAAGTCGGCTCGTACTGCCACGACTGAGGCGCGCCGCGGCTCGTCGATTCGTCGTGCATTAACGGCTAGTGTCCCTAGTCGATTCGTCCGGCATGAGTCGAGGATGCCTCAGCGTATCGCCGAACCGGAATCCGTCCTGCACATCGAGCCAGCCGGCCCGCCCGTACGGCGTACTTCATCGCTTCGGCCATACGTACGGGATCCTCCGCCCGGGTGACCGCCGAGGCGAGCAGCACAGCATCACAACCCAGCTCCATCGCTCGGGCCGCTTCGGAGGCGGTGCCGATGCCTGCGTCGAGTACGACCGGCACCGACGCGTGCTCGACGATCAGTTCGATGTTGTGCGGATTGCGGATGCCAAGGCCCGAACCGATCGGTGCGCCCAGCGGCATCACCGCAGCGCAGCCGGCATCCGCAAGCTTGCGCGCCAGCACCGGATCGTCGTTGGTATAGGGAAGGACGACAAAGCCATCAGCGACCAGGCGCTCGGCTGCGTCCAGCAACTCGATTGGATCGGGCAGCAACGTGATCTCGTCGGCAATCACCTCGAGCTTGATCCAGTTGGTTTCCAGTGCCTCCCGCGCGAGTTGGGCAGTCAGCACCGCATCTGTGCTGGTGTAACAGCCGGCGGTATTGGGCAGCACGGAGATCTGATGCCGGTCGAGGATCTCGAGCAGTGATCCCGGCGTGCTCACCTCGATGCGACGCATGGCGACCGTCGTCAGCTCGGTGCCCGACGCCAGCAGCGCTGCCTCCATCACCTCGAGGCTGGGTGCACCGCCAGTGCCCATGATCAGCCGCGACATGAACTGCTTGCCGGCTATGACGAGGGAATCGGCTTGCACGAGTGTGTCAACCACCCTGCACCGCCGTCACGATCTCCACCCTTGCGCCTTCGGTCAGTTCGGTGTTGGCGTGCTGGCTTCTCGGGACGACCTGTCCGTCCACGGCGACGGCTATGCCGCGGGGGGTTGTGGCATCGTCCGGCAGGTCGAGCACATCGCGTAGCCGAACCGGGGGCGCGACCTCGCGAGGCTGACCGTTGACGTGGATGATCATCGCGATCGCCCGCTGGCCAAGGCGAAGCGGTCGATGGTGAACGGGGCCGCGAGGCTGTCCACTTCACCCGTGATGATCAGGGTTGAGATGACGTCGGCCGTAATCGGGGTCAGCAGCACGCCATTGCGATAGTGGCCGGTGGCCAGTACCAAGCCGTCCAGATCGCACCCTCCCAGGATGGGCGCATTATCTGGAGTACCAGGTCGCCAGCCGACTGAGGTTTCGGCCAGCGCGTATTCAGCGGTCATTGGCATCACGGTACGTGCATCCCGGAGCAGCTCGTAAACGGCGCCGGCAGTCACCAGATGATCAAACCCGAGCTCCTCGACAGTCGCACCGAGAACCACCTCACGGTCACCTTCGCGTGGCACCAGGTAGATCTCCGATCCGCGACTGTACGCGCGAATGGTCAGGCTAGGCGCCGGCAGCCGGCCTGGGTCGAGGCGGACGATCTGGCCCTTCACGGGCCGAACGGGAAGATCAGGAAGTCCATCGATCTGGCGTGCCCAGGCGCCGTTCGCCACCACGACGCAACCGGCGCTGATGGTTTGTCCGTCCGCGAGCTGAACTCCGGTCACCCGACCAGTCGAGGAGTTCACCCTGTGGACAAAGCCGGGAAGGTCCCGTACGCCGATCCGGTGTCCGGCCTC
>Ga0184608_10000480_pt1 | contig 10705 bp, 8 predicted proteins | sample PLM1_30_coex_FD_133010 | JGI IMG/M metagenome (GOLD analysis project Ga0184608, IMG submission 133010) | Groundwater sediment microbial communities from an aquifer in East River, Colorado, USA - PLM1_30_coex | ecosystem: Environmental > Terrestrial > Soil > Riparian zone | place: USA: East...
CGCTGGCCGGCGATCGTGGTGCCGGTGCTGCACGGTTTCGTCCTGATGCTGCCGATCCTGCTTGGCGGCCTGCTGCGGCCGCACGACGATGCTTTCGCCAGCAGCATCTGGGTGACGGTGTTCTCCATCGAGCTCGTGCTTTATGCGGTCGCCACCGTGTTCGTGATCTTCATGCTGGTGTCGGAGCGCGTGGTAACCGCGCACAAGACGGCGGCGTCGACGGACCCGCTGACGGGCATGTTCAATCGCCGTGGTTTTGCGGAGGCGACGTCGCGGGTGATCGAGCGCGAAGCGAACGCCGGCCGTCCGGTGACGGTGCTGATCTTCGACCTCGACCATTTCAAGTCGATCAACGACCGTTTCGGCCATTCCGCGGGCGATGAGATTCTCAAACTATTCGCCACCGTGGTGCTCAGCACGTTGCGGATCACCGACCTTTCGGGGCGGGTGGGCGGCGAGGAGTTCGCGGCATTGCTGCCCTGCCCGCTGGAAGAAGGGGTGATCGCGGCCGAGCGTGTGCGCGAGGCATTTGCGGATTCCGGGATCGTGGTCGAGGACGGGCCGGTCGATACCACCGTCAGCATCGGTGTGGCGGGCGGGCCGGCCGGCACGGAGCTTGAGGTGTTGCTCGCGGCCGCCGATAGCGCGCTTTATCAGGCCAAGCGCAATGGCCGCAATCGCGTCGAGGCGGCCGAGGAGCTGCCGCTGTCGCTGGAAAAATGGCGGCGAAAGACCGCGGGCCTCCCGGGTCACCTGCGACAGCCACAGAGCGTTGTCAGTCCCACGTAGAAGCATGCCGCGGCGGTAACCTGCCGTTTACCATTCGGTCCATATCATCGTGAGGATGGACACGACCCGCAACCAAAGCTCTCACGCCGCCCTGAACTCACTCGAAGCCGCAGCCGTATCGGCGCGGGGCGGGTTTGCCTGCATGTTCTCGACGTCGGATGAATATGAGACGGCGCTGATCACCGAGCGTCGCGCGCTGGGCCGCTACTCCTCACCGCGCAGCCGATGGCCGCTGTTCGTGTTCGCGGGCTGCGCGCTGATGGTTGCCGGCGCAGTGCTGTTCTTGAGCTGAATTGCGAGGGAGCATGGGATGCCGGGGCGCTGCGAGGCGCCTTTTTCTTGGCGACTGTCTGGGTTAGAGACCTAGGAATTCTCAACCGGAGGCCACAACCCATGATTACCGAAATCGCACAAATCGACGTCAAGCCGGGCACCGAGAAAGACTTCGAAGCCGCGGTCGCCAAGGCGCGCCCGTTATTCCTGCGCGCCAGGGGCGGCAAGGGTTTTGAACTGCACAAGTCGATCGAGATGCCGTCACGCTACCGGCTGATGGCCAAATGGGACACGCTGGAAAATCACACCGTCGATTTCAGAGGCTCTGAAGATTTCTCGGCATGGCGCGGGCTGGTCGGGCAGTATTTCGCATCGCCGCCCGAGGTCGAACATACCGAGACGGTGCTGACCTCGGCGGGCTGAAGGACGGGCGATAGGCGGTCTCAGGCCGCCACCGCATCGGCTGCGGTTTCGGCCTTGAAATAATCGATCGTGACTTTCACGATCGCCATCAGCGGCAGGGCCAGCGCCAAACCCCAGATGCCGAACACGACGCCCAGCAGGATCTGGAACGCGAACAACGTGGCTGGCGGAATGTCGAGCGCATGGCGCTGGATGATGGGCGTGAGAATGTAGCTTTCCAGCGCGTGAACGCCGAGGAAAAGCACGAAAGCGCTGGCCGCGGCGACCCACCCGGACGCAAGGCTCGCGAGCACCACGATCAACCCGCCGATCAGCGCACCGACCGTCGGAATGAAGCCAAGCAGTCCGGCCTGGATGCCCAGAATGAAGGAACTCTGAATGCCGATGATCGTGAGGCCAATCCAGGTTACGAGAAAAATCGCGAACATGGTGATGATTTGCGCAATCAGCCAGCGCTCCAGCGTTTCGCCGATGCGGTCGACAATCACGGTCGCGCGTGCGCGGTGCCGAACTGGCGCCATGAACAACAGCCCCGTTCGGTAGACGCTCGGCTGGGCTGCGAACGTCAATCCGAGGAACAATACAATAAAGAAGTTTCCGACCGCGCTCACCGTACCCAGAAGCAATTTCAGGGTCTGGCTCACGATCGCGCCGCCGCTTGAAGCGATCGCGCCGGCGCTGGGAAGATTATGCGTCGTCGGCGCACCTGATGTTGCCGGTGTCGATGAGTCCGTGGGGGCCGCGGCCGGATTGCCGAGCTCGAAATAGCTGGTATCGATGCCGTGTCTGTCAAGGAAGGCTTTGACGCCGACCAGTTGCGACTTGATCGTGCCGCTCAGCACCGTGGCCTGTTGCGCGATGGTGGCGCCGCCGAGGAACACCACGCCCGACAGCAGGCCGGCAAGCACCAGACAGACAATTGTCAGCCGCAGGGAATGAGCTAGGCTGACGACACGGCCGAGCATGTTGGTCATGGCGTTGAGCGCGACACCGAGCAGCATTCCGGCAAAGATCAGAAACAGCGTCGCGGCGAAATACCAGGTGAAAAGCAACAAAGCAGCAAATCCGACGACACCGATGCCGCCAACCGATATCGCCCATGCCAGGTCGTTGCGGGCCGCAAGACGATCCTTAGCCGAGACTGCCACGTTGATTCCTTTTCCAGCCATATCCGACAGCACTCTTTAGCCAAACGCGTCCGGGATCAAGCACAGAAGGCGTGCCGGTTTGACGCTGGCATATTGGTTGTGCAAAGCGATGAATGGAATGGGAACGCGGCATGGCGAGAGGGCTGAAAGCATGAATTTCAAATGGGTCGGGCCGCTTGCCTTGCTGGCAGCCCTGGTGATCGGCGATCAGATTCGCATCAATCGGCCCGGTCACAAATATCGGCTGACGGTTGAGGTGGAAACGCCCGAAGGGATCAAATCGGCCTCCGGCGTCATGGCCGTTCATCCCGACAGAAGTTATAGCCGTGGCGGACATACCCTCACCAGAGGCGATGCCGTGTTCGTTGACCTCGGTGGTGGGAAAAATCTTGTCGCGCTACTGGCGCATATCGATAACAACTCGGTCGATCTCGAGGGAATGAATTATCTGGCGCTGCGCGCCTACAACGCGGCCGGCCGCAAGGTCTCATTCAACGAGATGAGCAGGACGACCGGCGTCGTGCCTGTGAAAGGCGCGCTGGTGCCGGTTCTGGTCACGTTTACTGATCCAGGCGATCCCGGGACCGCACGTGTGGTGCTGCCGGATGCAACGGAAGGGGCGCTAGGGAAAGGCTTTCGTGTCGGCTCGATTTCAGCCGAGGTGGTGCCGAACGGTTTGTGGCCGCTCGATTTCGGCGGTCCGCTCGGCGAGCCGGTGACACGTGGGATCGAGGCAAAATTGCCGTGGTGGAACGGTGCGGATAATCCGGCGGGGAAGGCACTTCAGGCGGCGGGATTGCAGACTGGCGCGGCGATCGATCCGAAAGAGACTTTTACGCGGAAGCAATGACCGCGAAATTAGCTCCGACTCCGCCCGAGTGCCCGCGCCAGCGCGCGCTCGGCTCCGCGGCGCGCGAGCGGCCTGATCAGCGGCGAGGTGAAATACGCCTGGTTCGATTGAAGCGCGCGATGGAGATCGGCGATGCGATATAATTTGCCCGCCGCGACCACGGCTTCAAGGCTCGAAATGTTGCCGATCGCTTCGGTCGGATCGTGCCGAAACAATAGAATATCGGCCGGCGCATCGGTTTCGACCCGTCCCAGCCCGCCCATACCGAGCCGGTCGCCCGCATCGCGCGTCGCGAGCTTCCAGACTTGCTCGACGCCGATCCCGGCTTCGACAAACAGCGCCATTTCCTCAAGCAGACTGGCTCCGGGAATGACGAAGGGTTGCGCGACATCGGTTCCCAGAAACAGTTGCGCGCCGGCATCGAAGAGTCTTTTGGTCAGTTGCTGTTTTTTGGCGATCGCGGGGACCACCTGACGCTCCAGATAATCGCGCTGCATGCGGTTACCCGGGCCATGCTCGGGATGCCAGATCACGTCGGGATAGAACGGGGGGACCTTTAGCATATCCGGTTGTCGGCGCGCCGCGTCGAAATCCCGATAGCAAAGCATCCTTTGATTGGTGACGATGGTCGGAGTGTTGGCGATACCATGCTTCAAAGTTGTGTCGACGATCGCGTCCATCCGCCGCTCGTCGACTGCGTGCCAGTCGCAGGAGCGATTAACCAGCGCGTCGCGTTCCAAGGTCTGCGGCTCCGGTACGCCGAAGAAATGCTGCACCTCGGCAATGCGCGCGTCTTCGTAAAGTGTTCCGGCGGGGACATGGCCCATCATCTTGAGCCCGTGCTTGGCGCAGGACCGCTCCAGCGCGCGGATCATCGGCACGGTCAAACCTTCGTAGAATTTCATGAAGCTCGCGCCGGCCGCCTGGACCCGGCGTGCGGCGGCATCGGCCGCTCCCTGGCTCGCGTCCTCGAGCAGAATCGTGTTTTTGAAAGTTGCCTTGCCGGCGCCGACAAAGGGACCGCACGAGAACACCCGCGGGACCGGATGAACTCCCTCGTTGCTCAATCTTCGTGCCGCGGCGACGGCCGTTCCATCGAGGTCGCCGGCTTCGCGAACGCTGGTCACGCCGTGCAGCATGTAGAGAAGCGCTGCGCCTCGGGTGAGCTTCAAGGCGTTGTCCGGCGGCAAATGGACATGCATGTCGACAAGTCCGGGCAGCGCGAAACATCCGCCAAACTCGGATGGTGGCGCGGCCTGCGTGTCGGAAATTCCCGCAACCAAGCCGTCAGCGACCTCAATCGTCGCGTGCGCGCGCCGGTCGTGCATCGGGTTGATCACGGTGACGCCGGCTATTTGGAAGCGACCATCGGCGGAGCACGGCGGAGGCCCAGGTCGTCGCAATCCAAGGCTGTGGAGAACACCCATTGCAAGACCCTCCGGATATGTCACAACGCTCGCAGTCAATATCATGAATATGAGTATATATTCATGATATTGACAATATGAGCCGTTATTCATATTGTCAACCGGGCCCTCGGAGGCGTGATGGCAAAGCCGGCGACAGACAAGCGGACCAGCCCGCGCAGGATGCCCACGCAGGCGCGCAGCCGAGCCCGTGTGGCTGATATTCTCAAGGCGGCCGGGGCGTTACTGGGCGAAGTCGGTTACGACGGCCTCTCGACCAATCTGATCGCGGAACGCGCTGACGTCCCGGTAGGCTCGATCTATCAATTCTTCGAGGGCAAGGATGATATCGTCGCGGCGCTGGTCGAGCAGTTTCAGGAGCGGATCCTCAAGTTGGTGGGCGAGCAGCTCGACGCCGCCAGCGCCATGCGCGACCGCCGGGCGTTCATAGCGAGGCTGGTCGATGGCATCGCCGGCATTCAGGCGGAGGCGTCGGCGTTCGTGTGCGTGTTCTCCGGCAGCCAGTCGCACGCGCGATTCGACGGCCTGGCGCGGGACCTTCGCCGTACGCTCACCCGTCACCTCGATCGAGTCTTTGCCGAAGCGTTTCCGCGGCTGCCGAACGACGACCGCGGCCGGATGCTTGCGGCATGGTCGGATATCACAGGCGCGATGATCTCCAACCTCGATCGCAGCAAGCCGGGAGAGCGCGGCAAGCTCCTCGAGGAGCTGAAGACCGTCCTCGGTGCGTATCTCGACGCTAAACTGGCGGGGTTTCCCGCGTGAGCAGGTCGTCTCTCCTTCTGCATTCGACCCATGCAGACCCATGCCTGGGCGGGCAACGTGTTGATCCGGCGTCGGCGGCAAGGCATGATCAACCCGATATTTGCGGCGTGAGATTGGATAGCAGGCGATGAGGAGGCCGGTGGTCGGTGTGATTGGGAACGCCTATCGCATCGAAGATCGATTTGCGACGCAGTTGGTCGGTGAGCGAAATCTTCGCGCGGTGGCCGAAGTGTCGGGTGCGCTGCCGCTGATGTTCGCCGCCTCGCCTGACATCACGGACATCGGCGCATTGCTGGATGCGGTCGACGGCGTGGTGCTGACCGGCGCCCGCGCCAATGTTCACCCGACCCACTTTCGCACCGAGCCGGATCCCCGCCACGAACCCTACGATCTTCATCGTGACGATCTGGCGCTGGCGTTATCAGAAGCATGCGTCGACCGCGGCATACCGCTGTTCGGTATCTGCCGCGGCCTGCAGGAGATGAACGTCGCCTTTGGCGGCTCATTGCATCCGGAGATCCGGGAGTTGCCGGGGCGCATGAACCACCGGATGCCGAGGCTGGAGACCGGCGAAATCCATCCGGACCCGGATGTCGTTTTCGCCGACCGGCATGACGTCAGCCTGGTTCCCGGCGGCGCGTTCGCACGGCTGTTCGGTTGCGAGACCATCCGCGTCAATTCGCTTCACGGTCAGGGCATCCTGGAACCGGGCGGGCGGGTCGTCGTCGAGGGCGTGGCGGAAGACGGCACGATCGAGGCGATCCGCATTGCCGACGCATCCGGCTTTGCGCTGGGCGTGCAATGGCATGCGGAGTACGATCCGCAGCACAATCCCATCAACCGCGCCTTGTTCCAGGCGTTCGGCGAAGCGCTATCGGTACGCAGGCACCGTTCTTAGCCGTCCACGCGCTTCGCATCAGCCCGACCGAAGCTCAACCCGCTTCTCCGATGTTTTTGCACACGATTCTTATGAGCGGAGACGTCAACCGCCGCAATTTGCCGGGGCCGATAAGGTATGGTGGTGACTGCGCCGCCGATTGCGTGCAGCTGAACATTCAATCTCGTCATGAAGATTTCCATTCGAATGCCTTTATTGTTCGGCCGCCAAGCGCAAGATATCGAGGGCAAGGCGAGGCAGGCAGTTGGCGGCACCTCGCTGTCGACCCGGCTGGCGCTCGCGATGGTGTCGCTGGTGGTGGTGACGACCGTCGTACTAAGTCTCTTCACGTATCACTTCGTTACCGAGGCGGCGATTCCGCGAGCGCTCGATCGGCTTGCCACCAAGGCAATGTTGTACGCGACCAAACTGGAGACGGCGCTGAACGTTGCACGCCAGGACGTCATGGTCGTTCAAGGTTCGACCGGAGTAATCCAGATGGGTGTGGCGCGGGCAGCAAACCCGTCCGAGCCGGTGTCGGATAAGCCATTGAGAGACAGCATTGCTGCGCGGTTTTTGGCAGCGCTGGTGGCGAAGCCGGATTATGACCAGTTGCGCATCATCGGCATTGCTGATGGGGGGCGCGAACTGCTGCGCGTCGACCGCAGGGGCCCGGGCGGCACACCCCGCATCGTGCCCGAATCCGAGCTGATTCAGACGGGCGACCGCGACTATTTCAAGCGCACGATCGGCCTGTCAAAGTCCGACGTTTACGTATCGCCCGTCGAGCTGCAAAAAGGCGGCGAGACTGACGGTCCCGCGGTTCCGATGCTGCATGTCGCAATACCTCTCTGGACCCCCCACGGAGAACCATTTGCGATCAGCGTCATCGATTTCGATATGGGACCGAAGTTCGATCGCGTTCGTGTCGAGGGGGGTAAAGGGAATCAGGTCTTTATTGCGAACGGAGCCGGTGACTACCTGCTCCACCCAGACCGAAGTCGCGAATTCGCGTTTGAGGCCGGGATCCCGGTGCGCATTCAAAACGATTTTCCCGGATTCAAAGAGGCGTTGGCAGGCGGAGCGGCCAACGATAGCGGAATCTGGACCGATCGAAGTGGCGTACGATTCGGGGTGGGTTGGGCGGCGGTGCACCTTGCGGGCGGGGCCGGACTGACGATCCTGGTGGCCACCACCTATTCAAACCTTACGGTTGGTCGGGCAGCCGCCAACAGTTCGGCGCTGACAGGCGGTGCGATCGCGGTGCTGTTGGCGATTTTCCTCGCGGTGGCGATTGCAAGGTCGTTGTCCAAACCGTTGGTGCAAATAACCCGTGCGGCTGAAGGTTTGTCGCGGGGGGAATTGATGGCCATGCCGTCAAACGGCGGCCGGGAGATCAGTGTTCTGTCCGCGACGTTCGCCGAGATGGCAACGCAGATCCGAGCGAAACAGGCGCTGCTGGAAAATACCATCGAAAGCATCAGCGATTCGGTTCTGGTAGCCGATGAACGCGGGCAAATCGTGGTCGCCAATGCCGCCGCCAAACAAATGCTCGAGATCGTTCCTGGCGCCGGCATGACAAGAAAGCTCAACTATTTCTATCCTGACGGTGTGACGCCCATGCCGGCTTCCAATTTGGCGCTGGTGCGGGCACTGGCCGGCGAAAGCGTTGAAGAACAGGAATTCATCGCTGTGCCGGAATCTCCGTGCATTCCGGCATACATCGTCGCGAACGCGCGGCCGCTGAAGGACGAATTCAGCAATCCACGCGGGGCGGTGACGGTTCTTCGCAACGTGACCGAACACAAGCGAGCGCACCAGTCCCTGGTCGATAGCGAGAAAATGGCGCAGGCCATTATCAACACCGCGCTCGACGCCTTTGTCCAGACCGACGAGACGGGTGTCATCCTCGACTGGAGCCCGCACGCCGAAGCGATGCTCGGATGGACCCGGTCAGAGGCCCTTGGTGCGAAGGCGGAAGATCTGATCGTTCCCGAGATGCAGCGCGACGCGAACAACCAATGGGTCAAGCAATTCCTGCATGATGTCGGCATCGGCGCGCCGGGCTGGCGATTCGAAGCGCCCTTGCTGCATCGGGACGGCAGAGAGATTTTCACCGAGATGTCGCTGACGGAGCTTCGTCGCGGCGAAAACCACATCATAAATGCGTTCATTCGCGATATCACCCAGAAGCGCGCGGCCGAGGAACAACTGATCCAGGCACAGAAGATGGAGTCGGTGGGTCAGCTTACCGGCGGCATCGCCCATGACTTCAACAACATGCTTACCGTTATTACGGGAACGATCGAAATGCTGGCTGAGGCTGTAAAGGGCGAGCCTCACCTCGCGCGGATCGTGACGTTGATCAGCGAGGCGGCCGACCGGGGATCGGAGCTCACTGCAAATCTGCTCGCATTTGCCAGAAAGCAGCCCTTGCAGCCCGTCGAGATCGACGTGAATGCGCTTGTGAACGAAGTCGGCAGATTATTGTCGCCGACACTGGGCAGGCAGATCGAGATCAAGTCAGCTCTCGGCGGCGACGTGTGGCCAGCCCTTGTCGATCCAGGCCAACTCAGTTCCGCGCTCGTCAATCTCGCCATCAACGCCCGCGATGCCATGCCCGACGGCGGAACGCTGACGTTCGCGACCAGCAACATCAGGTTAAACGGTCGTGACCCGCAAGGGGTAAGCGGCGTCGATCGTCCGGACGACTACGTCGTCGTGGAGGTAACCGACACCGGCACCGGTATTCCGGAAGCATTTCGCGACAAGATTTTTGATCCGTTTTTCTCCACCAAGGAAACCGGCCAAGGCACAGGGCTTGGCCTCAGCATGGTGTTTGGATTCGTCAAGCAGTCCGGTGGCAATATCGAAGTTCACAGCGAGGAAGGCCATGGCACGACCTTCAGGATTTATCTGCCAAAGGCGGACATTGAAGTCTCGCAACTTCCGTCGGCAGACAATTTGCAAGCAACGGGCGGAACCGAAACCATCCTGTGCGTCGAAGACGACGCCGACGTCCGGGCCTACGTCGTCGCCCAACTTGAAAGCCTTGGCTACAGGGCCATGGCGGCCTCGAATGCGGCTGAAGCTCTTGCAATTGCCGACGGAGGCGCGGAGTTCGATCTGCTGTTCACCGATGTCGTCATGCCAGGAAAAATGAACGGCAAACAGCTTGCCGAAAGGATGAGATTGCGGCGGCCTTCGTTGAAGGTGCTGTTCACCTCCGGCTACACGGACGATACCATCATTCGGGATGGCCGAATTCTGCGGGACGTCTTCTTCCTGTCGAAGCCATACCGAAGGCCGCAGTTGGCGCGGATGGTGCGCCGGAGCCTCGATGCACCGCCGGTCGCCTTCGTCCCGAATCAGCCCAAGACCGCATGAGTCGCGGCAAAATCGGCTGCTCCACTCGCGAGTGAAGCAATCCAGCGATCGCACCATCGTCTGCTCCGTTCGCGGAGCCTGTCGTCGGGGGCGCATTCGCGCCACCCGTTGGCGCAGCGATGACGATCCGAAACGCGGTTCAAGCTGCCTTGCTCGTCTTCTCCACCTTCACGCCGCCGCCTTCCAGCAGCATGACCTTGTTGAGAAGCTTCACCAGCGCGTAGACCGCTTCGATCGCGGGCGCCGCCGTATTGGTCAGCTTGGCCATTTCCAGAATTGAGCCGATCAGCGCTTCGGTTTCAAGCGAGCGGCCGGCTTCGACGTCCTGCAGCATCGATGTCTTGTGCGCACCGACGGCTTCGGCGCCGGCGATGCGCTTGTCGATGGTGACGCGGAAGGTGACGCCGAGTTTCTGCGCGATGTCCTGCGCTTCCTTCATCATGTTCGCCGCCAGTTGGCGCGTCTCGGCGAACTGGCAAATGTCCACCAGCGTGGCGTGAGTCAGTGCCGAGATCGGGTTGAACGAGAGATTGCCCCACGCCTTCAGCCAGATCTCGGAGCGGATATCCGGCAGCACCAGCGATTTCAGCCCGGCCTTGATGAAGACATCGTGCAATTCCTTGACGCGCCCGGTCTCCTTGCCGTCGAGTTCTCCGATCGGGAAGCGGTCCCCCTCGACATGGTGGACCACGCCCGGCGCGGTGGCCGCCGCCGCCGGATAGACCACGCAACCGATGATGCGGTTCGGGTCGATATTCCCAGTGAG
>Ga0184608_10000481_pt1 | contig 10704 bp, 12 predicted proteins | sample PLM1_30_coex_FD_133010 | JGI IMG/M metagenome (GOLD analysis project Ga0184608, IMG submission 133010) | Groundwater sediment microbial communities from an aquifer in East River, Colorado, USA - PLM1_30_coex | ecosystem: Environmental > Terrestrial > Soil > Riparian zone | place: USA: East...
CATGTTCGCGAGCACCGCCGGATGGCGATGCGTGACGCCCGAGACGAGACAGCCGATGCGAACGTTCTCGGTGATCGCCGCGTACGCCGCCTGAAGCTGCCAGCCCTCGAGGTTCGGGCGGTGGAGATCGCCGTTGATCGAATAGAAGTGGTCCCACACCCAGAGCGAATCAAACCCGAGGCGATCGGCGAGCAGCGCGTGCTCGCGCAGCGTCTGCCAGGTGGTGTTCTGCGGCCAGAGGTTGATGCCGAGATGCATTGAGTAGGTCATTCAGTATCTACACTTTCGCCGTGCTCCGCGCCGCGCGCAGCGTCGGGTCATTTCTCGTCGTCATCGGCGCGCTCGTCATCCTCTGGGAGGTCGTCAAGCTACTGGGCGGCGATCCAAGCGAGGCCTGGACGCCTCCCTTTCAGTGGACGGTCGCGAGCGACCTGAACATGCCACACGTCTGGGACATCGCCGCGTCCTTTGTGGAGCCGGCGCAGCGAAACGGCCCGCCGCTCGGCGTCGTGCTGGTCAAGGCTGGGATCTTCACCTTCCAGGAAGCCTTCGGCGGCTTCGTGTTCGGCGCGCTGCTCGGCCTGGCTCTGGCCATCGTGTTCGTGCATTCGCCGTTGCTCGAGCGCGCACTCGTCCCGTACGTCGTGGCGTCGCAGACCGTCCCGATCATCGCGATCGCACCTGTCGTGGTCATCTGGTTGCGCGGCGGCTGGCTCGCCGTCGCTGTCATCTCGGCGTATCTGACGTTCTTCCCCGTGGCGATCGCGGGCCTGCGCGGGCTGCGCTCCCCCGACCCGCGCGCCCTCGAGCTCATGCGCTCGTACGCGTCGTCGTCGCGCGACGTCCTGCTCAAGGTGAGGCTGCCCGCGGCCGCGCCGTATCTCTTCGCCGCCTTCAAAGTCGCGGCGACCGCGAGCGTCGTCGGCGCGATCATCGGCGAGCTGCCCTCAGGGATCCGCGATGGGCTCGGCGGCGCGATCCTGAACTTCAACCAGTTCTACGTGTCAGGCCCGCCGAAGCTCTGGGCCGCGATCATCGTGGCCGCGATCGTGGGCATCGGGTTCTTCGCGCTCGTGCGGGTCGCCGAGGTGATCTTCCTGCGCGGACGAGCCGCGCCGTCTGACGCATGACCGACACGGTCGTGCGCATACGCGGCGTCGATAAGGTCTTCGGCGCGGGCGCCGACAAGACGCCGGCCCTGCAGGAGATCGACCTCGAGATCCCGAGGGGCGCGTTCGTCTCGCTCATCGGGCCTTCCGGGTGCGGCAAGTCGACGCTCCTACGCCTCATCGGCGATCTGACGCAACCCACCGCCGGAACGATCGAGGTAAACGGGAAGTCGGCGCACCGCGCGCGCCTCGACCGCGACTACGGGATGGTCTTCCAGGCGCCGGTGCTCTTCGACTGGCGGACAGTCCAGGGCAACGTCGAGCTCCCGCTCGAGGTGAGCGCGAAAGACAAGGCCGCACGCGCCGATCGCGCCAAAGCGATGCTCGCGCTTGTCGAGCTCACCGGTTTCGAGCGGCGCTACCCGTGGCAGCTTTCGGGCGGGATGCAGCAGCGGGTCGCGATCGCGCGGGCGCTCTCGTTCGAGCCCGCGATCCTCTTGATGGACGAGCCCTTCGGCGCCCTCGACGAGATGACCCGGGAGCGGTTGAACCTCGAGCTCCTGCGGATCTGGAAGCAGACCGGCACGACGATCGTCTTTGTCACGCACAGCATTCCCGAGGCGGTCTTTCTCTCGACGCACGTCGCCGTGATGTCGGCGCGGCCGGGTCGGATCGTCGAGCTCGTCCCGGTGGACCTGCCTCAGCCACGCAATGACCTGACGCGCGAGGACGAGCGCTACTTCGGCTTCATCACCCGTGTGCGTGAGCGGCTGCGGGGACGTGATGTCGGGCGGCCGGGGGCGGCCGAGGTCGCCGCCAGTTGACCAGGCGTTTCGCTTACTACTTTCCCGCCGTCGCCGTGTTCGTGGGGGTGCTCGGTCTCTGGGAGCTCGCCGTACGTGTGCTCGGCATCCAGCAGTTCCTGTTGCCTCCGCCGAGCTCCATCGCGTCGGCGTTCGTCGAGCATTTCGATGAGCTCATGACGGTAGGCCGCAACACTCTCGTCGAGGCTGTCGGTGGCCTATTGATCGGCGGCGTGGCCGCGCTCGTCGTCGCGTTCGCGACAGCACGTTGGGCCACGGCGAGCCGCGCGCTGCTTCCGTTCGCGATTGCCGCCAACTCGGTCCCAATCATCGCGTTCGCGCCGATCATGAACAACTGGTTCGGGATCCTGAACCCGCTCTCGAAGATGATGGTCGTCGCGGTCCTCGTGTTCTTTCCGATCATGATCAACACGCTCCGCGGCCTCACGCTCGTGGACCAGGCGTCGCTCGAGCTCATGCGTTCGTACGCGGCGAGCGAGCTCGCCATCTTCGCGAAGGTGCGTGTCCCGAATGCCCTCCCGTACATCTTCACCGCTCTGAAGGTGAGCGCGACGCTCTCGCTGATCGGCGCGATCGTCGCCGAGTACTTCGGCGGATCGCGATCCGTCCTCGGTCAGTTCATCATCACCGAGGCCGCATTCTTTCGTTTCGCGAACGCCTGGGCTGCGATCGTCGTCGCGTCCGCCGTGAGCATTGCGTTCTTCCTTATCATCCTCACGATCGAGCGCGTCGCGATCCCGTGGCACGCATCGGCCCGCATCACCGACTCGTCGTAGCGCGCACGGTCACGCGTGAGGGAGGTTGCTAAATGCGAGGCGTAGGTCGTTCGTTCGCGTTCGTGCTCGTCGCGATCATGCTCGCGGTCTCCTGCGGTGGGGGCCCGGGTGGAGGCGGCGGAACTCTGACCAAGGTTCGCCTGCAGCTCCAGTGGGTCGCGCAGTCGCAGTTCGCGGGTTATTACGCGGCGCTCGACAAGGGGTACTTCAAGGATCTCGGCCTCGACGTCGAGATCAAGCTCGGCGGTCCGGACATCGTCCCGCAGCAGGTCGTCGCTTCGGACGCCGCAGAGTTCGGCATCGCGTGGGTGCCGAAGATGCTCGCGTCACGTGAGGCGGGCGCCGACCTCGTGAACATCGCGCAGGTTTTCCAGCGCTCGGGAACGCTCGAGGTCTCCTTCAAGGAGAAGAACATCACCAAGCCTGAGGACTGGAAGGGCAAGAAGGTCGGTACGTGGGGCTTCGGGAACGAGCCCGAGCTCTACGCTGCGATGCGCAAGGCTGGCATCGACCCGACGAAGGCGAGCGACGTGACGATCGTGGCCCAGCCGTTCGACATGTCCCTTCTTCTGAACGGCCAGGTCGATGCGGCGCAGGCAATGATCTACAACGAGTACGCGCAGGTCCTCGAGCAGAAGAACCCGAAGACCGGCCAGCTGTACACACCGGCGGAGCTGAACGTCATCGACTTCAACCAGGTCGGGACCGGGATGCTCCAGGACCACCTCTTCGTGCGGCAGTCCTGGCTGTCGAAGTCGGGAAACGAGGACATCGCCGCGAAGTTCCTCCAGGCCTCGTTCAAAGGGTGGGTCTTCTGCCGCGACAACCAGTCGCAGTGCGTCGACATCGTTCTGAAGGCCGGCACGACGCTCGGCAAGGGTCACATGACCTGGCAGCTCAACGAGATCAACGCGCTCATCTGGCCATCGCCGAACGGCATCGGGATGTTGGACAAGACCGCGTGGGATCAGACCGTGAACATCTCGACCACGTACCAGGTGCTGAAGAGCAAGCCCGCCGACGCCGCGTTCCGTACGGATCTCGCCAAAAAGGCGGCGGACGCGTTAAAGGCGTCAGGCGCTGACATCAACGGTTCGAGCTTCAAGAAGGCCACCGTGCAGGTGACCGCCGGCGGCAACTAACCGCACAAAACTGAGCCAATGACCGCCGGGCGCGCGTCCCGGCGGTCGTTCTTTTTCGCGGACTAGACTCGGCGGCGATGGCTGTCGCCACGAAACGACCCGCCGACCCGTCCTCCGTCGCCCAGGACACCGCCGACCACGTACTCGTGGCGTGGTCCGCGCAGGGTGGCATCAAGCAGGTCGTCATCACGCGCGCCGAAGGCTCGTGGCTGTACGCGGGTGAGCGCCGGATCCTCGACTTCTCGTCCGGACTCATCAATGTGAACCTCGGTCACGGGCATCCGAAGGTCGTTCGCGCGATCCAGGAGCAAGCCGAGCGCGCCTGTTACGTGACGCCGTCGTTCGGAGAGGAGAGCCGTGCCACGCTCGCGCGCCTTCTCGCCGAGGTGACGCCCGGAGACCTCTCGAAGACGATCTTCACGACCGGCGGGAGCGAGGCGAACGAGCACGCGATCAAGATCGCGCGCCTCTTCACCAAGCGCCACAAGATCCTCACGCAGTGGCGGTCATTCCACGGCCAGTCCCAGGGGGCGATGACGCTCGGGGGCGACAACCGCCGCTGGCCGGCCGAGCCCGGGATCACCGGCGTCGTGCACTTTCTCAATCCGGATCCCTATCGCTCTGTCTTCGGCGGCGACGTGCAGAAGGCTCTCGCGCACGTCGAAGAAGTGATCTGGTACGAAGGACCCGAATACATCGCCGCCATCCTCGTGGAGCCAATACCTGGGACGTCGGGCGTGCTCGTTCCGCCCGACGGGTACCTGCAGGGTCTGCGCTCCCTCTGCGACAAGTACGGGATCCTTCTCATGTTCGACGAGGTCATGACCGGATTCGGACGCACCGGAAAGTGGTTCGGCGCGGACCACGAAGCGGTTGTCCCGGACGTGATGACCTTCGCGAAGGGCGTAACGTCGGGGTACGTCCCTCTTGGCGGCGCGATCGTGACCGACAAGATCGCTCACCACTTCGATGCCAACGTGCTCTGGGTCGGCTCCACGTACAGCGGTCATCCCCTCGCGTGCGCGGCCGGCGTCGCCTCGATCGAGGCATATCGCCAGGACGGGCTTATCGATCGCTCGGCGCGAATTGGGGAGAAGCTTCTCGCCGAGCTCAATGGGGTCGCGGACCGCCACCCTTCGGTCGGCGACGTGCGCGGCCGCGGTCTCTTCGCGGCGATCGAGCTCGTGAAGGACCGCCGCTCGAAGGAAATGCTGGAGCGCTGGAACGGTCCGTCGAGCGCGCTCGCGAGCGCGCTGAAGGCCGCGCTGCTTCAGCGCGACGTCTACGTCTTCTGCCGCTGGAACATGCTCTTCGTCGCGCCGCCGCTCCCGGTGACCGACGAGGAGCTTGCGATCGGCGTTCGTGCGATCGACGAGGCTCTCGAGATCGCCGACCGGTACGCCGCCACGGGGAAGATCTAGGACCTTCTGCGCTCCGCCTCCCCGGGGCGGCTGTCCGTCGCGAAGAGCTGAGCCGCGATGTCGAGTGCCACGAACGCCACCACGAGAATCAGGATCTCCATCGTCGTCTCCTTCACCACCCTACGGGTGGACACCGGTTACTTCCGATCGACAGGCCTTGACCCGCCCGACGCTAGGTTCTACGCTCTAACCAGTCAATAACCGTTAGGTGGTCAACTCCGTTAGATGCGCGACATTCCTCCAGTCCCTGACCATGAAATCGAGCTCTCCGGCGGAGCCTTGGCGCTCGATTTCGCCAACACCGTGGGAGGCACCCACGTCCGCCCGACCCACGACCACCTGCGGAGCTACGGCGACGTGGCCAGCTTTGCGGTGCTCGCCGGCGGTCTCCCGCCGAGCGTCGCCAAGCGTTTGGCGGAGCGGGCCGAACGAGATCCAAAGCGCGCCGCGGCCGTGTACGAGCTCGGGATCGCCCTGCGCGAGTCGATCTGGGCTGTGTTTTCGGCGCTCGCTTCCGGGGAGAGCCCACGCGACTCGGACTTGGCGCTGATCGGCGACGCCGCCGCGGCGGGCGCGGCGCGGTCGCGACTGGTCTACGACCGTGACGGAGTTGGCTGGTCCCTCCCGTCCGATGGGGAGGAGCTGGAGCGGCCGCTGTGGGATATCGCCCGGTCGGCCGCGGATCTCCTCACGTCGGCCGAGGACCGCGACCGCGTGAAGGAATGCGCCTCGACCACGTGCGAGTGGGTCTTCCTCGATCGAAGCCGCAACCATTCGCGGCGGTGGTGCGACATGAGCGACTGCGGAAACCGCGCGAAGGCCCGTCGTTTTCAGGCTAAGAAGCACGTCGCGCACGCCTAGGCGGACGCGGCCACCCCAGAAAGCGCGGGAATGATGCGCTCGCCGTAGACCTGGAGGATCCGCTCCTCCTCGCCGCTCATGAGATAGATGTTGAACTGACGGACGCCGATCGCCGCGAGCTGACGGAGCTTTTCGATGTGCTCGTCGACCTCGCCGGTCACACAGAAACGATCGACGGACTCGTCGTCCACGAACGCGGCATTCGACGATCCCGACTCAGCGTGATGCTGGTAGTCGTAGCCCGGGCGATTTCGCACGTACGCGGTGAGATCGGCTGGGAGTCCCTTCTCGCCGTAGCGCTTCACGAGGTCGACGACGTGGTTGGAGACGAGAGCGGGGAACCAGCGGACACGATCGCGCACCTTGTCCCGCGGCCCGACGTGCGCCGGTGCGGCGCACATCACCGAGACCGCGCCCGGGTCGCGCCCCGCCTTCCGCGCACCGTCACGGAGCAGGCCGATGCACCAACCGACGAGGCTCGGATCGGCGAGCTGGATGATCGCGCCGTCGGCGATGCGCCCCGTGAGTTCGAGGGCCTTCGGCCCGTAGCCCGCGATCCAGACCGGGAGACGCTGCTTTCCGGTCCAGTCGAAACGCAACGTCGTGCCCTCGTACGCGACCTCGCGCCCCTCGCAGAGGTCGCGGATAACGTTCGTCGCCTCTTCGAGCATCGCGAGATCGGTGGGCTTCTTTCCGAGGACGCGCCGGGCAGAATCGCCGCGCCCGATCCCGAGATCCATCCGTCCACCCGAGAGCTCTTGGAGGACCGCGAGAACGCTCGCAGTCACAGTCGGCTCGCGCGTCGCCGGGTTCGTCACGCATGTCCCGAGTCGCATGCGTTTGGTGTTCTGCGCCATGAGTGTCAGCAACACGTAGGGCTCCTTCCATAGCACGTGGCTGTCGAAAAGCCACCCGTACGTGAAGCCGGCGGACTCGGCGAGCCGCGTGAGCGACGCGACGCGCTCGAGCGAGTGGTCGGGTTTGAGGGTGAATCCGAAGTCCATGAGAGCGCGGATGTTAGGTCAGCCGTGCCACTGGGAGACGTGCTCGATGCGCAGTCGGATCACCGGCGCCTCGCGGAGCGGCATGCCCTCGTACTGCTTGTACTTGCCGGCGAGCAAGTTGAGCGCATGCCGATGGTCGTCGCCCTTCGTGAGGATCTCCGCGACGCCGTCGATGCGCACCCACGCGCACTTGGACCAGTTCTCGAAGTAGACGTCGACGAGAATGGTCGCGCGTCCGTTGGTCTCGATGTTCTTGATTCGTCGAAGGTCGCGCCAATCCTCGACCGACTTCGGTTTCGCATCGATTGGCGTAAAAACGAACGGCGGCTCGTATACGAAGACGATCGGCACGAGGTGTGGCCGTGCGTACTGATCGGCGGTCGCCAGGCGCGCGACGCGTTCGAGGGTCAGCAGCTCGACGGACCGCGCGCTGAGCTTTTCACTCACCCCCGTAGCCGTGGGAGGACCTCCTTCGCGTACAGGCGCATGGTCCGCTCCTGGTCCTGTCCGGGGAAGTGGAAGACGAGATGATCGAAGCCCCAGTCGAGGTACGGCTTGATCTTCGCGACGTGCTCCTCGGGATCGGTCGACACGATGAACCGCGTGTGCGCTTTTCCCTCGGCCGCCTTCGCGCGCCGCTCCATCTCGCGCGGATCTTCGACACCCGCCTTGTCCTCCTCGGGAAGGGCGAGCGCCGCCCACTCCTTCGTGTCCTCCATGGCGCGCGCGCGATCGTGGTCGTAGCTCACTTTCATCTCGATCATGCGCTCGAGCTTCGCGGGCTCCTTTCCGGCCTCGCGCGCGCCCTTCTCGAGCGCCGGGAGGAGGGTGTCCGTGTACAGCTCGGCTCCCTTGCCGCTCGTGACGATGATGCCGTCGCCCTCGCGCCCGGCGAAGGTCGCCGCCTGCGGCCCGCCCGCGGCGATGAGGAGCGGGATCGGGTGCGGCGGCTTGTCGAAGAGGTTCGCCTCCTTCGTGTGGAAGTACTTCCCTTCGAACGTGACATAGTTCTCCGACCAGAGCTGCTTGATGAGCTTGACGGCCTCGCGCAGGCGGCGGAGACGTTCGCCGGGCTCGGGCCAGTCGGTCGTGGTGAGCGGCGTCTCGTTCATGGATTCGCCGCTCCCGACGCCGAGGAACACGCGACCCGGAGCGAGGAGCGCGATCGTCGCCATCGCCTGCGCGACGATGGCCGGGTGGTAGCGGAAGGACGGCGTCACGACGCTCGTTCCGAGGCGCGCGCGCGACGTTTTCGCTGCCGCGGCCCCGAGCCAGGCGAACGCGAACGGCGCGTGCCCACCTGTATTGCGCCATGGATGGAAGTGGTCGCTTATGGCAATGCTGTCGTAGCCAAGCTCCTCCGCGAGCACGGCGTAGTCGAGGAGCCGCTTGGGATCGAACTGCTCCGCGGACGCTTTCCAGCCGAGCGCTAACACTTATCTCAATGAAGACTACGGCGATGTGGAATGGAATGGGTGCCGCATTCCGTTGCTCGGTTGAATGACCAGCGCCCTCTCCGCATGACGCTCTCAATCATCCCTGTCCATGGGATCCCCGAGGTGCGTCCGCGCGACGATCTGGTCGGCCTTTTGCTTGCCTCTGTGAAGTCCGCGGGGGACAAACTTGTCGACGGCGATGTCCTCGTCGTCGCCCAAAAAGTCGTCTCGAAGAGCGAGGGCCGTCTCGTCCGCCTCGCTGACGTCACGCCGGGAAAACGCGCACTCGAGATGGCCGAAGAGTCCGGGAAGGACGCTCGGCAGCTCGAGGTCGTGCTCGGCGAGTCCAAGCAGATCGTTCGGTGGGAGCGCGGCGTCCTGATCGTCGAGACGCGCCACGGCTTCGTGTGCGCGAATGCGGGCGTCGACCGATCCAACGCGGGGGCGCCCGACACGGTGGTGCTGCTGCCTCTCGATCCCGACGCTTCGGCCTCGCGCATTCGCGACGAGATCGCCAAGCGTGCGGGGGTGACGGTCGCCGTCGTGATCACGGACACGTTCGGTCGGGCGTGGCGCGAAGGTCACACCAACGTCGCCATCGGCATCGCGGGCCTGCCCGCCCTGAAGCGGTACATCGGCCAGCGCGATCCTGAGGGGTACGAGCTGCGGGTCACCGAGATCGCCGTCGCGGACGAGATCGCCGCTGCCGCGGAGCTCGTCATGGGAAAGCTTGATCGGTGCCCCGTGGCCATCGTGCGAGGGCTGACCTTCGAAGACTCGGACGAGACCGCGCAGGAATATGTCCGGCCAGCGGCGCGCGATATGTTCCGGTAGTGCAGGCCTCCAAGCTCAGCGCAGCTCAACGCGCGTTCCTCGAGGAGAAACGCTTCGCTGTCGTCGGCACGAAGAATCCGGACGGCTCGGCGCACCTTGCGGTCATGTGGTACCTGCTCGACGGCGACGACATCGTCGTCAACAGCGCCCAGGGGCGGGTCAAGGACCGGAACCTCGCGGCGGATCCGCGCATGAGCGTGCTGGTCGTGGACGAGTATCGCTGGATCCGCATCGACGGCCGCGCAAAGATCGAACACGATCAGGCGATCGCCCACGCGGACATTCGCCGACTGGCGGCGCGCTATTACGAGGATGAGCGCAAGGTCGAGCAAGCGATGAAGAACAATTTCAGCAAGCAGCACCGCATTACCTACCGGCTGCCGCTCCGGCGAGTCGCATCGGAGGAGCTCTAAAAAGAAAGAAGCCCTGTCTTTCGACAGGGCTTCGTTCAATCCGCGTTCGGAGCGCTAGTTAGGCGTACCGGCTACGCGAAGCCGACGGACGCACCTGCTCGAAGCAGGAGCTGCAGTAGACCGGCTTGTCGCCGCGGGGCTGGAACGGCACGCGTGCCTCACCACCGCAGTTGCTGCAGGTAGCCGTGAAGAACTCACGGGGGCCACCCATGCCACGGCTTCCGCCGTATGCACCGCCACCGCCGCCGCCCATGCCGCCGGAGGCGCGACGCGCCGCACGGCAGGTGGGACAACGTCCCGGCTCGTTCATGAGACCGCGCGAGGAGTAGAACTCTTGCTCGCCGGCCGTCCATGTGAATTCCTGACCGCAGTCCTTGCAGGTCAGAGTTTTGTCAGAGAAGCTCAATTTGAAGCTTCCTCCCTTTGTTGTTCGCGCCGCCTTGAGGACTCGCCAGGACTTGGGAGGAAGTGCCTCACTTGACCCGCGTAGTTGACTCTCGCCGCCGCTGCCCCTTTGGGGCATCACAAGCCTAACAGTTCATTGCTGGTCGGGGAAGGTATGTGGATAAGCTTCGCCGAGCCATTCGTCGTACCACTCACCCGATCGGAAGAAGGATTTCCGATATACGCCCATTTGTTTGTAACCCGACTTCTCGTTGGCGCGCCGCGATCCGCGATTGGCGAGCGCGATCCAGTTGTGCACGCGATGCAGCCGTAGTTCTCTCCATGCGAAACCGGTCCGAAGGCGTACCGCCTCGCTCGCGATGCCGCGGCCGAAGAGATCGTGGCGCCCGATGACGATCCCGCTCTCGCCATCACGGCGGACCCAGTCGATGTCGAAGATCCCGGTCCATCCGACCGGCTCCTGCTGGTACGCGATGGTC
>Ga0184608_10000482_pt1 | contig 10680 bp, 9 predicted proteins | sample PLM1_30_coex_FD_133010 | JGI IMG/M metagenome (GOLD analysis project Ga0184608, IMG submission 133010) | Groundwater sediment microbial communities from an aquifer in East River, Colorado, USA - PLM1_30_coex | ecosystem: Environmental > Terrestrial > Soil > Riparian zone | place: USA: East...
CTGACCGATCTGTCCGTACGCGATGCCACGGAGGTGCAGAAGGTGCGCGACCTCGGCGGCGTCCGCCGTCGCGTCGATGAGCGAAAGTGCCTCGCCGATACGGTCGAAGGCGACCTCACGATTTCCGGTGCTCATCTCCGCCTGTGCCAGGAAGCGAAGCAGCGTCGCTCGATCGCGCTTCTCGGGCTTGTCCACGAGGGCCTGGGTCACTTCGTCACGTACGACGGTCCAGTCGCGCCGTTCAGCGGCGGCCTCAGCAGCCAAACGGTGGAAAATAAGGCGTTTCGATGTGGCGAGCGGCTCGTCGCCGAGGAAGTAATCGAGGCTCTTGCCGAGCCGCGCCGCGAGGATCTGGAGCGAACGAACAGATGGTCGAACCAGGCCGGACTCGACTTGGCTGATGAACCCCTTGGTGAGCTCCTCGCCCGCCAATTGCGCTTGGCTCATGCCTCTTTCGCGTCGCGCTTCGCGTACGCGGGCTCCGAGCCCGTTGGTCCCGTTCGGTTTCGCTAGCATGTCGGTGGTCGTCGCTTCGCTCAAATATCACCGAACTGACAGACAGGCGTCCTGTTTCGCATTGCGCCTTCATGTTCAGCGTTCGTAGACTCGCCAGACGATAGCCAACCCCTCTCAGCGGGCACAATCCGCCGAACGGGGGAGGGAACGAGGGGAGACAGAGGTGACACCACTTCGTAAGCGAGTGATGCGCGCGCTGGTACTGGGGCTCATGACGCTCGCGCTCACGGCGAACGTGGCGGCCGCCGATGAGGGTGGATCCGGCCTCGACGTCGTGCCCTACGACCCGGGCCTGCCTGGCGGATCCGGCGTTGACGTTGTTCCCTACGACCCGGGCCTGGGTGGCGGATCCGGCGTTGACGTTGTTCCCTACGACCCGGGTCTTCCCGGCGATGAAGCCCCGCCGCCGTCGCCGGCACCGTCGTCATACAGCCAATAACGGCCTGAGGGCGGTCGTCCGGGCCCTTCTCCATACTGACCAGGTGCCGGTTACGTCCACAGACCGCCGACAGCGCATAGACATCGACGGCAAGCCTTTTCTGTTCCAGCACGGCTACCGCTTTGGCAAGGTCACCTACATCACGCGGCTACCCCTAGACAAGAGCATGACGGTGTTCGCGCCCGGGCACCTCTCCGCAAGCGAGGTGGAGTCGGTCGTTCGCGGGGACAACCCCTGGATGCTGGACTAGACAGGACCGACGGCGGTGCGCGCGGTCGTCCAGCGTGTGCGCTCCGCTTCCGTGCACGTCGCGGACGAGACCATCGCGACGATCGGGCCGGGTCTTACCGTGCTGCTCGGCGTCGCGGCCGACGATCGGCCCGAGGACGGCGAGCGCATGGCGACGAAGATCCTCGGTCTGCGGATATTCGATGACGGACGCGGTCGCCTCGATCGCACCCTGAAAGACACCGGCGGAAGCATCCTCGTCGTCCCCCAGTTCACCCTCTACGGCGACGTGCGCCACGGACGGCGTCCGGACTTCACGGCGGCCGCCCCACCAGAGCTCGGCCGGCGGCTCTTCGACGGGTTTTGTGGCGTACTCCGCGGCGGGGACGCTGCCGTGGCCCAGGGAAGATTTGGGGCTGACATGCGCGTCGCCCTCGAGGCGGACGGCCCGGTGACGCTGGTGCTCTCGACCGACGGCTGGGTCGAGGCGGACCTCGGTCGCAAGGGCTAATGGATCACGCGGACCACGTTCGCCTCCTGCGGGGCGGTGTGACGCGCGGTGGGAAGTGGGCCGACCTCGGCGCGGGGACCGGCGCCTTCACGCTCGCGCTCGCGGAGCTCGTGGGATCTGAAGGCGAGGTGATCGCCGTCGACCGTGACCGCGGCGCCCTACGCGAGCTGGAGCGCGCGGTGCGACCCGGGACCGCGGCGATCCGCACGCTCGCCGCGGACTTCAGGAAGCCGATCGAGCTCGCGTCCCTCGACGGCGTCGTCATGGCGAACTCGCTGCACTTCGTTCGCGACAAAGCGCCCGTGCTCGGGCTCGTGCACAGCATGCTCAAGCCATCCGGCCGCTTGCTGCTCGTGGAGTACGACGCCGATCACGGGAACGCCTGGGTCCCCCACCCGATGTCGTTCGAGACCTGGCGCGCGCTCGCCGACGCGAACGGATTCAGCCGTACGCGTGAGCTCGCTAGCGTGCCGAGCCGATTCCTCCGGCGCATCTATTCTGCCGAGAGCGTCAGGGTGTGAAGTCCACCTCGACCTCGATGATCGCGTTGGTACGCGGGTCGATATTGGCGCGGAACTTCTCGGTCGCGGTCGCGCCTGCGGGGACGTAGTCGCAGTTCACCTGGACCGTGAACACGCGTATGACCTGGCATGGCGCGTCGTATTTCTTGAAGTAGAGCTGTCCCTGCGGCGTGGCCTTTGCGATCGCGACGTACTCAGCGTCGCTGAGCGAGCCTGCCGCCGGTCTGAGATAGAGGAACGCGATCACGAAGATCGCGATGAGTCCCCCGAAGATGAGGATCTGCGCGCGGACGCTGATCCGTCGGGTCAGAGCTGCGCCCCGCCGCGCGCGAGATCGAGTGCCGTCGCCAGCGTCAGCTTCGCAGCCTTGAGCCACAGGCGCTTGTTCGTGATCTTGTCGGGCGTGTCGTTCACCGTATGGAAGGTGAAGTTGCCGGGGAATGTCGAGTCGATCTCACCGTAGCGCTGCACCAGCGCGACCGATGGGATGCCACCGACGAGACCGAAGGGCGCGGCATCGAGGATGAACGCATCGGTCGTCGCGAGCTGCTCGACGAGCGGGGAGATGCCGATCGCATAACGCTGGTTCGCATCCTTCACGCGGTCGCGCAGCGACGCGGACTTGGCCGTGTAGTAGACAAGGTCGAGCCGGTCTGCGAGCGGATTGAATCCGACCATGTCGATGTTGATCACCCAACGGTAGGGATTCGGCGGTGGGAGCGACTGCAGATAGGCGAGGCTGCCCTTGAAGAAGTACTCCTCGCCGTCGAAGAACGCGAGCACGATGGGCATGCGCAGCGACGCGCGGTCCGCAGCGAGGATCCGCGCGTACTCCAGAAGCGCGGCCGTCCCGGTCGCGTTGTCGTCGGCGCCCGGCGCGGGATCGATCGCCGCGCGCCATCCCGGTGTGCGATTCGCCGTCGAGTCGAAGTGCGCGCAGATCATGCCGACGCCGCCCAAGAAGCCGTCCGATCCGCTGGCGGGGAGCGGGTTGATCGTCGCGAAGATGTTGTCGAGCCTGACGCCGTTGTACGAGGTCGGGATGTCCTGCACGACAACGCCCGGGATCGCACTCAGCTGCTCCATGAGGTACGCGACCGCCTTGGCGTGTCCGGGATGCAGCGGATGACGCGATACGAAGGAGGTCAGAGCGCGCAGATGATCGTCGAGCTTGGCGGGATCGATCTGGGTGAGGATCTCCGAGATCGGTTTTGGCGTTGGGCTCGGCGTCGGCGTCGGACGGACCGTGGCGGTCGGCGCGGTCGTCGCAGTGGGTATCGCCGTCGTAGCGACCGCGGCCGTGGGTGAAGCTGTCGGTGTGAACACGCGTCCAGGCACCGCATCGCACGCGACGCACAGCACGAGCACCAACGCCGCCAGGGCCCTCATCGTTCTAGGCTAAACGGGCCCTCGCCGCGAACAGTGCTAGTTCATCTTCCCCGCGCCGACCGGTTTCTTCTCATGCTCCTCGGCCTTCTCCGCGGCGTACTGCTGCGACCAGAAGACGACCTTGCCGTTCTCGACGTCGACGACGACGGTGTCGCCTTCCTTGAACTCGCCGGACAGCATCTTCTGCGCGAGTGGATCGAGGATGAGCCGCTGGATCGTGCGCTTGATCGGACGCGCACCGTAGACGGGATCCCAGCCCTCTTTCGCGATGAACGACTTCGCGTTCTCGGTGAGCTGGAGATCGAGCTTCCGCTCCGCGAGACGCTTCGCGAGGATCTGCGTCTCCTTCTCGACGATCTCCTTGATCTGCTCGGTCACGAGGTTCTTGAAGATCACGATCTCGTCGACGCGGTTCAGGAACTCCGGCCGGAATTGACCGCGCAGTGCGTCCATGACCCGCTTGCGCAGCAGGTCTGGCTGGTCCGCGAGCTCGGTGATGAACGTCGAGCCGACGTTGCTCGTCATGATGATCACGACATTCTTGAAGCTCACCGTGCGGCCCTGGCCGTCGGTCAGGCGACCATCGTCGAGGATCTGCAGGAGGACATTGAAGACGTCCGGATGTGCCTTCTCGATCTCGTCGAGGAGCAGCACGGCATACGGACGGCGGCGGACCGCCTCGGTGAGCTGGCCGCCCTCCTCGAATCCGATGTAGCCAGGCGGCGCGCCGATGAGACGCGCGACGGTGTGCTTCTCCATGTACTCGGTCATGTCGAGACGGACCATCGCTTTGTCATCGTCGAAGAGGTACTCGGCCAGCGCCTTCGCAAGGAGTGTCTTGCCGACGCCGGTCGGTCCCAGGAAAAGGAATGATCCAAGCGGCCGGTTGGGGTCCTGCATGCCGGCTCGCGCGCGGCGAACGGCGTTGGACACCGCGGTGACCGCCTCTTCCTGGCCAACGACGCGCGAATGCAGGTGCTCCTCCATCTTGAGGAGCTTCGAGATCTCGCCCTCGAGGAGCTTGGACACCGGGATGCCGGTCCATTTGCCGACGACGTCGGCGATGTCCTCGGGCGTGACCTCTTCGGTGAGCATCTTCCCCGTCTTCTGTAGCTCGCCGAGCTTCGCTTCGGCACGCGCGATGTCGCGCTCGATGTTCGCCGCCGTGCCGTACTTGAGCTCGGCCGCCTTCGCGTAGTCACCGGTGCGCTCGGTGTTCTCGATGTCGGCCTTGACGGCCTCGAGGCGCTCCCTCAGCTCCCGGATCTCCTGGATCGCGGCCTTCTCCTGTTGCCAGCGCGAGCGGAGCCCGGCGCTTTCTTCCTTCACGTGCGCGAGCTCGCGCTCGAGCTTCGTCAGGCGCTCCTTGCTCGCGGGGTCGGTCTCTTTCTTCAGCGCTTCGCGCTCGATCTCGAGACGGCGGATGGTCCGCTCGACCTCGTCGAGCTCCGCTGGCATCGAATCGATCTCCATGCGCAGCTTCGACGCCGCCTCGTCCACGAGATCGATCGCCTTATCCGGCAGGAAGCGGTCCTGGATGTAGCGCGCGGCGAGCGTCGCGGCGGCCACGAGCGCGGAGTCCTGGATGCGGACGCCGTGATGGACCTCGTAGCGCTCGCGCAGCCCACGCAGGATCGAGATCGTGTCCTCGACCGACGGCTCCCCGACGTACACCGGCTGGAAGCGCCGCTCGAGCGCGGCATCCTTCTCGATGTGCTTGCGGTATTCGTCGAGAGTCGTCGCGCCGATCGTGTGCAGCTCGCCACGAGCGAGCATCGGCTTGAGCATGTTCGCGGCGTCGACCGCGCCTTCGGCGGCGCCGGCTCCAACGACCGTGTGAAGCTCGTCGATGAAGAGGATGATCTGGCCCTCGCTCGCGGCGACCTCCTTGAGGACCGCCTTGAGGCGCTCCTCGAACTCGCCGCGATACTTCGCGCCCGCGAGCACTGATGCGATGTCGAGCGCGAAGACCTTCTTGTCCTTTAAGCCCTCGGGCACGTCGCCGCGGACGATCCGCTGCGCGAGGCCCTCGACGATCGCGGTCTTGCCGACGCCCGGCTCGCCGATGAGCACGGGGTTGTTCTTCGTGCGGCGCGAGAGCACCTGGATCACGCGGCGGATCTCCTCGTCGCGCCCGATGACGGGGTCGATCTTGTTCTTGCGCGCGAGGTCGGTAAGGTCGCGCCCGTACTTCTCGAGAACCTGGTACTTGTTCTCGGGATTCGCGTCGGTGACGCGCTGGTTGCCGCGCACCTCCTTGAGCGCGGTGAGCACGCGCTCGTGCGTGATGCCAAGGCGTTTGAGCGCCTGACCGGTGTAGCCGTTGTCGGCGGTCATCGCGAGCAGCAGGTGCTCGGTCGAGACGTACTCGTCGCCGAGCGCCTCCGCTTCCTTCTGCGCGGTCTGAAGCACGCGACCCAAGCGCGCGGACGCGCCGATCTGCACGTTGCCCGAGACCTTTGGCTGTCGCTCGAGCTCCGTGTTGAGCGCGGAGATCAGCTGCGCGGGTTGGACCCCGAGCGAGGTCAAGACGCTTGGCACGACTCCGCCCTGCTGCTCGAGGAGCGCCGCGGCGATGTGCTCGACGTCGATCTGGCTGTGTCCGTTCTCACGCGCGCGCTGTTGCGCGCTGATGATCGCTTCTTGTGATTTCTCGGTGAGCTTGTTCGGATCGATCACTGCGTTTACCTCTCAATCAAGGCTGGCGGACTCGCTCATAACAACGCTTTACGGGGATCCTCCCCGGCGCGCGTTGCCGCGAGCTCTTGCACGAGCTCGCGCTCTTTCTCGGTCAGCTTCGTCGGCAGCACGACCTTGACGGTCACGTACAGGTCGCCGTGGCCGCCGGTCGCGCGCGGCATTCCCTGCCCCGCGAGCCGAATGGTCCGGCCGTTCTGCGTCTCGGGCGGGATGCGGAGCGACACGCGTCCTTTGAGTGTCGGCACCGTGACCTCGGCGCCCAGCAGCGCCTCGTGCAGTGCGACGGGGAGATCCATGCGCAGATCGTCTCCGTCGCGCTCGAACACCGGATGTGGCCGCACACGCGCTCGCAGGAACAGATCGCCCGACGGTCCGCCCGCACTTCCCGGCGCGCCCTGTCCCGCGAGGCGAATGCGCTGCCCGTCCTTCACGCCCGCGGGGATCTTCACGCTGAGCCGGCGCGTCGCTCCATCGGGGAGGCGCATCTCCACGGACCGTTCGGTGCCCTTGTAGGCCTCGGCCAGCGTGATCTCGACTTCGCTTTCGACATCCGCTCCCGCGACGGACCGGCGCCTGCGCGTGGTCGGACGCCCGAAGAGCGGCCCGCTGTCGAAGTCGGTGGCCCCTTCGCCGAACAGCGTGCGGAAGAAGTCCGAGAACCCTCCCGCCTCGCCGCCGTTGAACGGGTCCGCGCCAGGTTGGCCGGTGTAGACCCACTGGAATCCACCGGGCTGCTGGCCGCCTTGCCGGAAGCGCTCCCACTCCGGACCGACCGTGTCGTAGCGCTTGCGCTTCTCGGGATCGGAGAGGACCTCGTTGGCCTCGTTGATCTCCTTGAAGCGCTTCTCCGCCTCGGGCTTCTTGTTGATGTCGGGATGGTGCTGGCGCGCGGCCTTGCGGTACGCCTTCTTGATCTCCTCGGCGCTCGCATTCTTCGAGACGCCGAGTGTCTTGTAGTAGTCCTTGTATTCGACCGGGGCCACCCCTGCAACCCCCCTTCGCTAATGCGCCGGCGGTGGGACGACCCCCGTATGGGTCGCCGCCTCGATCTGCGCCGGCGTGACCGCCGGCTGGCCCGGTTGGAGCGCGATCTTCAGGACCTGGTCGACGTTATCGACCGTCCTGATCTCGACCGTGTCGAGCACTTCCTTCGGGATGTCGATCAGATCCCTCTTGTTCTTCTCGGGCAGGATGAAGGTCTTGATCCCGGCGCGGTGCGCCGCGAGCAGCTTCTCCTTCACTCCGCCGATCGGTAGGACACGACCGCGGAGCGTGATCTCACCGGTCATCGCGACGTCGCGTCGGACGCGACGGCCGGAGAGGGCCGACACGATGGCGGTCGCCATCGTCACCCCGGCGGACGGACCGTCCTTCGGGATAGCCCCCGCTGGGACGTGGATGTGCATCGCGTGATCCTCGAAGAATCCCTTCGGGATGCCGAAGTCACGCTCGTGCGCTCGCACGTATGAGAGCGCTGCGCGAGCCGACTCCTCCATCACCTTGCCGATCTGGCCGGTCAGCGTGAAGTCCTCGTCCTTGCCATCGATGACCGTGGCCTCGACGGTGAGCACGTCGCCGCCCGCCTCGGATACCGAGACGCCGGTGGCGGCACCGATCTGATCCTCTTCCTCGGCCAGGCCGTAGTCGAAGCGCTGCGGACCGAGATACTCCGCGACAAGCTCGAGCGTGATCTCGACCTTGTCGGTCTTGCCCTCGGCGATCGCACGCGCGACCTTGCGGCACATCGTGCCGATCTCGCGCTCCAGGTTGCGGACACCAGCTTCACGTGTGTATCGGCGAATGAGCTCGCGGAGGACCTCGTCGCCCATCACGAGACGGCCATCCTCGAGACCGTGCTGCTTCAGCTGGCGCGGAACGAGGTAGCCCGTCGCGATGTGGAGCTTCTCCTCCTCCGTGTAGCCGGGGAGTCGAATGATCTCCATTCGGTCACGGAGCGGAGCGATGATCGTGTCCTCGACGTTCGCCGTCGTGATGAAGATGACCTTTGAAAGGTCGTACGGCACCTCGAGGTAGTGGTCAGAGAACGTGTTGTTCTGCTCCGGGTCGAGGACCTCGAGCAGCGCCGAGCTCGGGTCGCCGCGGAAGTCCGCGCCGACCTTGTCGATCTCGTCGAGCATGAACACGGGGTTCACTTCGCCGGCGGTCTTCATGTTCTGCAGGATCCGGCCGGGGAGCGCGCCGACGTAGGTGCGGCGGTGCCCGCGGATCTCGGCCTCGTCACGAATGCCACCGAGCGACATGCGGATGAACTTGCGTCCCATCGCACGCGCGATCGACTTGCCCAGGCTCGTCTTGCCGACGCCGGGCGGGCCGACGAAGCACAGGATCGGGGCGCGCAGGTTCTGCGAAAGCTTGCGCACCGCCATGTACTCGATGATCCGGTCCTTCACCTTCGGCAGGCCGTAGTGATCCTCGTCGAGGATCTTCGCCGCCTGGGCGATGTCCCAGTCGTCGTCCGCGGCCACCTTCCACGGCAGCGACACGAGCCAGTCGACGTAGGTGCGGATGACGCCGGTCTCGGGCGAGGCCTGCGGGATCTTCTCGAGACGGCCGAGCTCCTTGAGCGCCTTCTCCTTCACCGGGTCGGGCATGCCGGCAGCTTCGATCTTCTCGCGCAGCTCGCGCACCTCGGAGCCCTGGTCATCGTCGCCGAGCTCCTTCTGGATCGCCTTCATCTGCTCGCGCAGGATGTATTCGCGCTGCGTCTTGTCGAGCGTCTGCTGGACCTCGCTCTGGATCTTCTGCTTCAGCTCGAGGATCTCGTTCTGCTTCGCGAGGAACACGCCGAGGAACCGCAGTCGCTCGATGACGTTGCGCGTCTCGAGCAGCTGCTGGCGCTGCTCCAGCGTGAGGTCCGGGCTCGATGCGACGAGGTCCGAGAAGTGCGCCGGGTCATCGGTGTTCTTCGCGGTCATCGCGAGCTCGGGCAGGATCGATCCGCCGTTGTCGACGTAGCGCTCGAAGAGCGCCTTCACGTTGCGCATCTGCGCCTCGCGCTCCACCGGGTCACCGAGCTCCTCTTCGATCGGCTCGAAGGTGACGCGGAAGAAACGGGACTCGGGCTGATATCCGGTGATGCGGACGCGCTGCGCGCCCTGGACGATGATCTGCGCGCTGCCGTCCGGGATGCGCAGCAGGCGCACGATCTCGGCGACCGTGCCCACGTTGTGGATCTGCTCGGGCTGCACGTCGTCGATCTCCGCATCGCGCTGGGCGACGAGCACGATGAGGTGCCGCTCTTCCGCCATCGCGGCGTTGATCGCGGCGACGGACTTCTCGCGGCCGACGCCGAGTGGCACGACCAGCTTCGGGAAGACGACCGCCTCGCGCAGGGGTACTACAGGGAGATCGCTCGGGTATGCGCTCGTTGGTGGGGTCGTCTTCGTTTCGTCCGTCATTTTGGTCCTCTGTTTCTTTTCGCGGTTCAGGTCGCCAGGGAGGTCGCCTTACTGAATATGCCTATTTAGAAGCGCGTGCCTTCGTTTCGGTCGCGTTTTGGTCTCTCATCGGTAGCGGTCGCCGCGTCGTCATCCTCGGCCGCAAGGTCCGCCAGCTCGCGCATCAGGTCCTCCATCAGATCGGTTGCGTCGCGCATGTGAAGAAGGAGCTTCACCCCCGCGAGGTTCACACCACGGACCTGTGTCAGATATCGGATCACGCGTACGCGCTGCAGATCGTCGTCGGAGTAAAGGCGGATGTTCGTCTCGGTCCTGACCGGTTCGAGGAGACCCTCTTCCTCGTAGATCCGCAGCGTGCGCGGATGGCAGCCAGCGAGACCGGCCGCGATGGAGATGACGTAGACGGGTCGGTGGCCGCTTGCCATGAGCTTTTGTATAAAACCTACCAATAGCGTTGTCAAGGTTCTTAGCACTGGTACTTCTTGCGAGACTGAGCACTCTTGCGCTTCGGCCTCGACTTTGGGACTTCCAACACGTCGGTCGCTGTCTGGGACGGCGAGCGCTCGACCGTGCTGCCCATCGATCCTCTCGCCGGAGCCGCGATGCCGACGGTCCTCTACGTCCGGCGTGACGGATCGAGCATCGTCGGGCGGCCGGCGATCGACGCCTATCTCCTGGACAACCGGCAGCGCGGCCCGGTGACGCGCGAGTTCAAACCGCTCGGCATCAAGCTGGAGTCGTCGAATCCGCGCCAGAAGACGGTCGAGGCAGTCATCTACACCGACACCTCATCGCCGGGCCGCCTCTTCCAAGCGCTGAAGACGTTCCTGGGCGACCCTCTCGACGTTCGCACCAACGTCTTCGGTGAAGAGCGTGGCCTCGAGGAGCTCATCGCGGTGGTCCTCGCACACGTCCGCGAGCGCGTTCGCGAGCTCGCCGGCGAGATGCCGACGGAGA
>Ga0184608_10000484_pt1 | contig 10664 bp, 9 predicted proteins | sample PLM1_30_coex_FD_133010 | JGI IMG/M metagenome (GOLD analysis project Ga0184608, IMG submission 133010) | Groundwater sediment microbial communities from an aquifer in East River, Colorado, USA - PLM1_30_coex | ecosystem: Environmental > Terrestrial > Soil > Riparian zone | place: USA: East...
GAACCCGAGCCATTCCTTCCGGACTACGCGCGCGCCGTGGCGGGCGGCGAGCTCGACCGTGCCATCCGTAGAGCCGGAGTCCACCACGACGATCTCCTCGGCAAAGGCAACGCTCGCAAGGCAAGGTTCCAGCTGGCTGGCGGCGTTGCGTGTGATGATGGCTACAGACAAGGGCATGGGCGCGAAGGAAGAGACGGCAAACCCGTATAATCAGCGGCTTATGCGCGGCATTCTAACCGCCTTTGAGGCCGTCGGGGCGTTCTGATGTGGCGGGCCGCCTATAGGTTGCTCCTTTGGGTCGCTTTCCCCTTCGTACTCGCGCGGCTGTGGTGGCGTGGGCGGCACGAGCCGGGATACAGGCACAACATAGCCGAGCGATTCGGCTTCTACCCCACGACGTCCGCGAGGCCCGTGATTTGGTTGCACGCCGTGTCGGTGGGTGAGACACGAGCCGCGGAGCCTCTGCTGCACGCGCTGCGATCCCGTCACTCGGGCTGTGATTTGTTGATCACCCAGATGACCGCAACAGGGCGGGAGGCGGCGCAGCAACTATTCGGCGGCACCGTGCTCGTTGCGTGGCTCCCTTACGACTACCCCTCCGCCGTCCGGCGGTTCCTGCGCAGCTTCCGGCCTCGGCTTGGCATTCTGATGGAAACTGAAATCTGGTTTCACCTCGTGGGCGAGTGTCAACGCTCCGGCGTGCCGCTCTTGCTTGCCAATGCCAGAATGTCGGCCAAGTCGGCGCGCAGCTACGCCGCGGTCGCGCCGCTCGTACGGGTCGCTCTCGCGGGTCTGAGCGCGGTTGCGGCACAAACCACCGAGGACGCCGAACGGCTTCGCTCCCTCGGCGCGCGCGATGTGGAAGTCACCGGAAACCTCAAGTTTGACGCTGATCCGGGCGTCCGCAGCGAATCACTTGCGGCGCAATTCCGGCACCGGTTTGGCAGTCGAGCGGTGTTGCTTGCCGCAAGCACCCGCGAAGGCGAGGAAGAGCTGCTGCTTGACGCTTTGGAACAAAACGCTCTCGGCGACGCACTTCTGGTCATTGTACCGCGGCACCCGCAACGCTTCGACACGGTAGCGCGGCTTCTTGCATCCCGCGGTCTGAAGTACATCCGGCGCAGTACGAACGCGGCGCTCGATGCCGACTGCGACATCGTGCTCGGCGACAGCATGGGTGAAATGGCAGCCTACTATCGGGCCTGCGACCTTGCCTTCGTCGGAGGAAGTCTGCTCACCTACGGCGGTCAGAACCTGATCGAGGCTTGCGCGGCAGGCGTGCCGGTACTGATCGGACCCTACACCTACAATTTCGCGCAGGCAGCCGAAAGCGCGGTCGCAGCCGGCGCGGCGGTGCGCGTCAACACTGCCGAAGAAGTGATGCGGGTGGCACGATCCCTACTTCAGGACGCGGGGCTGCGCGAACGAATGGGAAAGGCCGGAGTCGCTTTCTGTGCGGCGCATCGAGGTGCCACCGAGCGGACGCTCGCGATCTGCGAGCGCCTGCTTGGGTGACTCCGGAAGGTCAATTCGTCCCCAGCAAGCGGTTCACCTCTTCGAGGTCAGCTTCGCCTAGAGTCCCCGAAGCCGACTTCAACCGGAGGCCGTTCAGGATCGTGTCATAGCGCGCCCTCGAAAGGTCGCGCAAGGTACTGAAGACCTGTTGCTGGGCGTTCAAGACGTCGATGTTGATGCGCACGCCGACCTCGTAGCCGAGCTTGTTCGAATCGAGCGCGCTCCGGCTGGAAACGAGCGCCGCCTCCAGGGCTTTTACCTGGGCCATCCCATTGGTCACGCCGACATAGGACTGGCGAGCGGATAATGCGGCGGTACGCCGCGCGCCTTCCAGATCCTGCTGCGCTTTTTCGCGATTGGCGACCGCTTGCCGAACCTGCGAGCTGACATTTCCTCCCGCGTAGAGGGGAATGGCAAGCTGCAAGCCGATCGTGCGATTGGCAGCGTCCGAAGCGTTGTTGTTGAGCGAAGTAGAAGTGCTGATGCTCGAAGAGCTGGTGCCCGCGGTGCCGACGAGGCTAAGGGTGGGCAGATGCCCGGCGCGGACGCGCTCGATCTCCCGCGCCGCGACTTCGAGCGCGGCTTCCTGGGCGCGCACCGGATAGCCTTGGTTCGCGGCAGCGGTGGCCCAGTCTTCCATCGAGTTCGGCTTGGGCGGGTTGAGCTCGATGTTCGGCTTCAGCGGCTCGAGCCTCTCTGGAAACTTGCCGACGATCTGTTGCAATGTGCGCTTCTTGATTTCGAGATCGCTCTGAGCTGCGATTTCCTGGGAGGTCGCGAGGTCGAACCGGGCCTGCGCTTCGTGAGTATCGGTGATCGTTGCGGTGCCGACTTCGAAATTGCGCTTGGCCTGGGCGAGCTGCTCGGAGATCGCGACCTTCTGCCCCTGGATGAATGCGAGGCTGTCCTGCGAGGCGAGCACGTCGAAATAGGCTTGCGCGACGCGCACGATCAGATCCTGGGTTGCCTGGCCGAAAGTGGCTTCGGCCTGCGCTGCCCTGAACCCGGCCTCCTTGTAGACCTGGATGTTTTGCCAATTGAAAAGGGGTTGCGTAAGAGTCACGGTAAAGCCGCTGGAATTGCCCTGCCGCTGGGAGTCCGGCGCGGCCCCGCGAAACGAAATATTGGTGTTATTCGCCTGGGTGAACGCGGTGGCGCTTACCGTAGGCAGAATCTGGGCCAGACCCTGCGGCAGGCTTTCGAGACCCGCGTCGCGCGTCGCGCGTGCCGAGGCGTAGGTGGCGTCGTTCGCGAGAGCGTCGCGATAGATCTGCAAAAGGTCCGCTGAGCGGGCGGGCACCGCCGAAAATGCAATGGTCAGTGACAGTGCGAGACAAAACCGCGGCATGAGCGCTGCAACTCGGTGGAGGTTACCGCTAGAACTCGAAGCGCGCGGGTTGCAGCGCGTTCTTGAGCGGAGCGAGACAGGTCTCGAACAGATCAGTGCTATGGTACGAGTCTTGTCCAACGCTGGTAATGAGCCGTGCTTCCATTACCGGCGGATCGCCCACGACCGCGAAAAGCCGCCCTCCTACCTTGAGCTGCAAGACCAATGTCTGCGGCAAGATCGGCGTCGAGCCGGTGAGCACGATGACGTCGTAAGGCGCATGTGTTCGCCAGCCTTGCGCCGCGTCTCCAAGCTGGACAGCGGTGTTCTCCGTGCCGTTGCGCCGAAGATTCTCCTCACCGAACGCCTTCAGCTTCGGATTGATTTCAACAGAGTACACATGGTGCGCGCGGGCGGCGAGAAGTGCGGTGAGATAGCCGCTACCGGTGCCCACTTCGAGCACACGTTCGTTTTTCTTCACCGCCAGTTCCTGCAGGATGCGCGCTTCGACCTTGGGCTGCATCATGCGTTCGCCCTCGTCTGCGCCCTCGTACAGGGGAATTTCCAGGTCCGAGAAGGCAAACGCCCGATACTCGACGGGGACAAACTCCTCGCGACGCACCACGTACAAAAGGTCGAGCACATCTTGGTCGAGGACCTCCCAGGTGCGAATCTGCTGCTCGACCATGTTAAAGCGGGCTTGCTCGACGCTCATGGGACGGGAAGTCGCGCGAAAGGCGCCGATTCTAGCACTGATCGCGGTGCGTTCCGGCGTGCGAGCATTCAGTCGGGCGTCTCGCGGTAACGCGCGAGCGCTACGGCACCCGCGGCGAGCAGGAACACACCGATGGACCAGAGATTCGTAAGAATTTCGGGGACTTCGTTGCCCTTGAACTGCAAGCGATGCAGATGACGTTCTTATTGTTCCTGCCATCCATACTTCTCTACGGTTTCATGTAGCTGATTCTTGGCTGACGTAGAAAAAGTGAAACCTACCGCGAGATTGGCCGCGATGAAAACGACAAGGGCCATCGATAGCGAGCGGCAGGCTTCGTCCGGCCGCCTCGCTGGGAGTAGGGCGCGCAGCCCTCCAGGACCAGGGCAAGGTAGCTGTCGAGGTAACGTTCAGCGCTTAGGGGATCGCTCTCATGTCTCTGAAAGGAATAGCTTTTACTGATGTCAACAGCGAATAGAGACCAAGGCGCCGTCCTGGCGGCTGCACTTGAAGGGCGGTTAGCGATGAATCAAAATAGCCCTCGATAGCAAATAATTTCTTGAACGGGCGCAATTACCGATGCGCCGCGAGGGTGTCTAACCGTCCGGGGGCCTATCCGTTCCATGCATCTATCCGAAGAACGTTACGGCGACGCGCTGGTGCTCACTCCTATCGGGCGAGTCGACAACAGCACGACCGACGGGCTGAAATCCGGGCTTGACGCCTATATAGCCAGCTGTCGCGCAGGGGGAAATCGCCTGGTGTTGGATTTCTCGAAGGTGGACTACATTAGCAGCGTCGGGTTGCGCGTCTTGATGCTGGCCGGCAAGGAAATCCGCGAGCAGGGGGGCTCGATCGTGGTAGCAGCGCTCCAGCCTGTGGTGCGGGAAATCTTCGAGATCAGCCGCTTCAACCTTGTCTTCCAGTGTTTCGGCTCCGTTCGCGAAGCTCTGACCAAGGTTTCGCCAACCGCCCTGGCGGCTTATGACTCCGCCCACGGCACGTGACCGATGGCGCTGTGGGTCACGTTCTGGGGAACGCGCGGCTCCATCCCGGTCTCCCTGGACTCTGCGTCGATCAGGGACAAGCTTGCCCATGCGATAGTCGCGGCTTCGGATAAGCGTCTCGACACGCAAGAAAAGGCGCGGGCCTGGGTCGACTCTGAGCTTGATTTTGCCGTTTCGCACACCTTTGGAGGCAATTCCGCCTGCGTGCAGCTCGATGCGGGTGAGGACGAGCATGTATTGTGCGATCTCGGGAGCGGCGTACGCGCCTTCGGAAACCATGTAATTACCCGGGACGGTCCCGCCAAGACCAACGTCTTCCACGTGTTCCAGTCCCACCTTCACTGGGACCACATCATGGGCTTTCCTTTTTTCGCCCCCGCCTACGTCCCCGGAAACAGGATTCGGATTTACGGCTGTCACGCTAATCTCGAAGAAGCGCTTCGCCGCCAACAGGATCCGCCCAGTTTCCCTGTGCCGTTTGATCGCCTCGGGGCCTCTATAGAATTCGTCACACTCCAGCCTGGCAGAAGCTATGAGATCGCTGGATGGAGCGTGACTGCGAAGCTTCAGAGCCATTCCGGTGATTCCTACGGCTATCGATTCGTCCGTGACGGCCGGATCATCGTCTATTCGACCGACTCGGAGCACAGGCTGGACGTCCCGCATGCGGTCGAAAGCGCCGCAACGTTCTTTGCGGACGCCGACTTGGTGATTTTCGACGCCATGTACTCGCTCGCGGAAGCCGTGTCGGTGAAGGAGGACTGGGGCCACTCGAGCAACGTTGTCGGGGTCGAGTTGTGCCAGCTTGCCAATGTGAAACACCTCGTGCTTTTCCACCACGAACCCGCCAACAACGACGAACGCATCGCCCAGATTTGGCGCGAAACCCTGCGTTACGAAGAAATCTCGCGAACGGGTGAACCGCTGCGCATCTCGGTCGCTTACGACGGCCTGGAGATCGAGCTCTGAGGGGCCGATCGTCGCGGGATGCCAGGGGCGCCGGCCGGTACTCCGGATCGGAGTTGGTCGCGCGAGCAAATCGCATTGGGGCGATGTTCAATTCGCGCGGGGTGGGTCACGGTGTAACCTTGCTCGCGCTGCTTCTCGTACCGATTCTGTGGCAGGACATGCCGGTCGTCGGTGCGATGCGCCTTGCGTGGCTCGACGGCTATCAAGAACTGTCTCCGCGCGAAAGGCGCTCGGCGCCCGCGGTCATCGTGGCCATCGATGAGGTAAGTCTGGAGCGGTTCGGTCAATGGCCGTGGCCGCGCACCTTGATTGCACAGCTCATCGATAAGCTCGGCGCAGCCCGCCCCGCGGCAATCGGGATAGACATACTGTTTCCGGAGCCCGACCGCCTTTCCCCCGAATGGCTTGCACCATCGGTAGCCGAGGCCGATCCGCAATTGGCGGCGCGTCTCGCAAAGCTGCCGCGCCACGATGCGGTACTGGCCGCCTCGATCAAGGCCGCCCCCGTAGTACTGGGCATTGCAGGGCTTGAGGCTGGCAAATCTTCCGAGGCGGCCCCGTTGACTCCATCCCTGCAAAGAGGACCCGATGCGCGAGCGGCTCTGCGCCACTATGCGTCTACGCTTCGGAGTCTCCCGGAAATCGACGCAGCCGCGAGAGGGCACGGATTACTCAGCGCCGATACCGAAGCAGGCGTTGTTCGGCGCGTGCCGATCGTCGCACTCGTCGACACGACCCCGGTGCTACCTCTGAGTCTAGAGACCCTTCGTTTGGCGAGCGGCGAACCGCTTTTCCTCGTGCGAGGCGGTGCGTCCGGGGTCGAAGCCGTGGGAATCGGCGACCTGACCGTGCCCACTCAATCGGACGGACGCCTGTGGGTCCACTACACACCGCACGATGCAAGTCGATTCATCTCGGCGGCGGATGTGCTCGGCGAGAAGGCTGACCCCGCTCAACTCGAGGGCAAGCTCGTGCTCGTCGGCGTTACCGGACTTGGCCTCATCGATTACCAGTCCACGCCGCTTGGCGAACGCATGCCCGGGATCGAGATTCATGCGCAGGTCCTTGAGAACGTTTTTGATGGCGCGCTGTTGATGCGCCCGCGATGGGCAACCTGGGTTGAAGGATTGGTGCTTTTCGTCGTGGGTTTGGTCGTCGTCTGTTCCGTACCTCAGCTCTCGCCGGGACGTTCGACGGTCCTGCTCCTATCGTTGTGGATCACGCTGGGTGCAACTGGCTTCGGAGCATACCGGGTGGCGGGGCTCCTGCTCGACGCTTCGGTTCCCTGCGCAGCCATCGCGTTCCTGTTCGCTGCAATGCTTGTCGAGACGCTCGCCGAGGCCAACGCCCAGAGAAAATTGCTGCAGGAGCGCCTGCAACGCGAACGCGAGGCTGCCGCGCGCCTCGCCGGCGAGCTTGACGCGGCGCGACGCATCCAGATCGGTAGCCTCCCGCGGCCCGAGTCGGCATTTCCTTCAGAACATCGCTTCGAGATTTCCGCCGCCATGGAGCCCGCGCGCGAAGTAGGAGGGGATCTATACGATTTCTTCATGCTCGATGCCGAACACTTATTCTTTCTCGTAGGCGATGTATCCGGGAAGGGCTTGCCTGCCAGCATCTTCATGGCGGTCAGCAAAGCTCTGTGCAAAAGTGTTGCCCTTCGACGCGGGCGTCGGGTCGACGAATTGCTCCGTGAGGCCAACACCGAAATCGCGCGGGAGAATCCCGAGTTCTTGTTCGTAACCGTTTTTGCAGGCGTGCTCGACGTTCTGAGCGGTCGCCTGGAATATTGCAGCGCCGGACATGAACCGCCTTTCGTTCTGACTCTCGATGGCGAGATTGCTCGGCTTGAGGAAGGCGGCGGGCCGCCGTTATGCGTGCTCGAAGGATTTTCCTACGTTGCTGCCGAGTATAAGATGAACCGACGAGGAATTGTATGTGTTGTGTCCGACGGGGTGACCGAGGCAATGAATCCGGCGGGAGAACTCTACGGTGCCGGTCGGTTGCGCATGGCACTCGAGCACGCGCGGAACGCTGAAGATCCGGCAGCCCTCGTCAATTCGATCCGTGCCGACATCGCGCAATTTGTCGACGGAGCGGAAGCTGCAGACGACCTCACGCTCCTGGTGCTGCGCTGGAACGGGCCTAGCGCACGTTGATTTCTACTCGCCGATTCCGCGGCTCGGAAATCCCGTCGGCCGTCGGGATCAAAGGCTCGCGTCTGCCGCGGCCAGCGGTCAGGATCCGCTCGGCCGGGATACCCATTCCCGCCAGGATCGATTTCACGCGCTCGGCTCGCTGAAGAGACAGCGCATCGTTGGATGGATCGGGGCCCACCTGATCGGTATGGCCAATGACAGTAATGTCCGGCGCCTGTCTGCGCGCCATCTCGGCGAGCAAACGTTTTACTTCCTGTTTCGATTCCTCGGTAAATTCGTCGTTACCACTCTCGAAATAAAGGATAAAGGAGATCGGGCGCGACGGCTGGGCCGCGAGTGCGCTGGCAAAAACGTCCTTTACCTCGCTCTGGCTTGCAGTGCCGCGTTGCATACCGCCATCGGGCGTCGTCCGAGCCGAAGCGTACGCGGTGTTGAGCACAGCCCTGCCCTTCTGGCCTTGGACAACGACTGTTCCGACTTTGCCCTCCTTGTCCGGCAGTAGCACTACCAGGTCTTGGCTCGGTGTGGCGCAGCCGCCCAGGACCAGCGATGCGATCAGCGCAGCGTAGTGCCGCCGCATGAAGACCTTTCGGGCTCAGTCGTTGGTACGAACGAGGAACTCGGTTCCGCGCACCCCGAGTATCGAAGAAGGAGTCTTCACTTTCATGGCATCGGGAGACTGCTTGGCTATTTTCCCAGACACCACCGACAGAGTTCCCCTGCGGAGAGAGGATTCGAAAGCACCTTCGTGCGTGGTCGAGTTGAACGCGTATCGCTCGATGGCAAGCACGCTGTTGGGGCCGACTGACAGAAGCGAATTGTCGACGAAGGCAATCCCGGCCGATCCGTCCGCTCCGGTCACCACGGTGTCGGTCGCCTGCAGATGCGTTCCTACGCGTGCCGGGAGGCGCTGGCCACTGCGCTCGAGATACACCGAGCCTCTGGCGACCCTGAACTGCGCTATGTCATTTGCCCAGCTTGCAATCGGCGCGATGGCGCACGCGCAAACAATGAGAAACCGACGAATGACGATCAAACGAGTTGATTGCATAATAACCCCCCAATAATTGGCCCGCTTTGCCGGAGGTGGCAAGCGCCTGCGAGGACGCTTTGTTCCCTATCTATAATAGCCTAATCGGCCTTTTCCCGGCTCATCCCGTCAATGGCTAACGCCCCGCTTGCCCGGTTCCCGGCCCGGATGGACTCCATGGCTGAAATTCGGACTTTTGTTGAGGACGCGTGCAACACGGCCGAGATAGGTCGCGAAGATTGCCTGAAGCTCCTCCTGATCGTCGAGGAATTATTCACGAACACGGTCACCCACGGTTATCGCGAAGAGAGCGAGTCCCCCGTGTGGATGGCATTTGATCCCTGCGATACGGGATTTACCTTGCGCTACGAGGACGCAGCCCCGCCGCACAATCCGTTCGGCGAATACCGCCCCATGGATACTGGCGTCCTCATCGCTCAGCAACCGGTGGGTGGTCTCGGCCTAAAGCTAGTTAGATCGCTTGCTACGGACGCGGCGTACAGCCGCGAAGGCGAGCGCAACTGCATCCGGATCACGTTCGCAATACGGCCCCGCAGTTGAGTTGATACGCTTGCCAACCCCGACCGCTTGGAGTAAGGTCCCTTCGAGCAACGTAGGGGTCCTGACCGAGCAAACTTGCCTGGGCGGGTGAGAGCAAACCCTTCGAACCTGATGCGGATAATGCCGCCGCAGGGAAGCGTTGAACGGCTGGTCCCTTCGCTCCCCTGCGGTCTGTGTGTGAGAGGAGCGCCATGAACGCCAACCCAAAGTTTCTCGCCCAGACCGCGCGCGTCGATGACGCAGCGGTCAAATCCATGCCGAACTCGCGCAAAGTCTACGTCGAAGGCTCGCGCAGCGACCTCCTTGTGCCGATGCGCGAGATCGTCCAGTCCGACACGCCGGCCTCGTTCGGCGCGGAGAAAAACCCACCCATCGTCGTCTATGACACTTCCGGCCCGTACACGGATCCCCAAGCGAGGATCGACATCCGACAGGGTCTCTTTGCGCTCCGCACCCAATGGATCGAGGAGCGCGACGACACCGAAGAGCTTTCCGGCCCGACCTCGAGATACGGCCATGAGCGCCTGAACGATCCAAAGCTCGCGGACATGCGCTTCAGCCTGAAGCGGAAACCGCGCCGCGCTAGGGCCGGGAGGAACGTGACGCAGATGCACTACGCGAGAAAGGGCACGATCACGCCCGAAATGGAGTTCATCGCCATCCGCGAGAATCAGCGCCGTGACGCTTTATCCGATTTGATCACGCGCCAACATCCTGGACAGGATTTCGGAGCTTCGATCCCGAAAACCATTACCCCTGAGTTTGTCCGCGGGGAAGTCGCGCGCGGCCGTGCCATCATTCCGACGAACATCAATCACCCGGAGACCGAGCCGATGGTCATCGGTCGCAATTTCCTAGTGAAGATCAACGCCAATATCGGCAACTCGGCGGTGACTTCGGGCATCGCCGAGGAAGTTGAAAAGATGACCTGGGCTATTCGCTGGGGTGGCGACACCGTGATGGATCTTTCCACCGGGAGGCACATCCACGAGACGCGCGAATGGATCATCCGTAACTCGCCCGTCCCGATTGGCACGGTACCTATCTATCAGGCTCTCGAGAAGGTGGACGGGAAAGCCGAGGATCTCAATTGGGAAGTCTTCCGCGACACGTTGGTCGAGCAAGCCGAGCAGGGCGTCGATTATTTCACGATCCACGCAGGCGTGCGGCTGCCGTTCATTCCCCTCACGGCGAAACGCATGACCGGGATCGTGTCACGCGGCGGATCGATCATGGCCAAATGGTGCCTCGCGCACCACGTGGAGAGCTTTCTTTACACGCATTTCGATGATATCTGCGAGATCATGGCGACGTACGACGTGAGCTTTTCGCTCGGCGATGGTCTGCGGCCCGGCTCAATCCAGGACGCCAACGACGAGGC
>Ga0184608_10000486_pt1 | contig 10656 bp, 14 predicted proteins | sample PLM1_30_coex_FD_133010 | JGI IMG/M metagenome (GOLD analysis project Ga0184608, IMG submission 133010) | Groundwater sediment microbial communities from an aquifer in East River, Colorado, USA - PLM1_30_coex | ecosystem: Environmental > Terrestrial > Soil > Riparian zone | place: USA: East...
AAACAAGGCGGATTTATTGTGACGCATGAAAATGTGGAATCCTATGTCAGGCAATGGCTTGATAATTTCCATGTAACTGCGAAAAAACTTCCGAAAAACGACCAGTTAAATTTTGCTTATCAAGTCGATTATGAAGATCGTACACACGTAGGGATTTTACATACCAAAGAACGCAATCAGTATTTAGCAATCGAAGGAAGGCTTGCGGTCTCAAAAGAACATAAAGACGCATTCGACAAATTTTCAGAGCCAAAAAAAAGACGATTTTTGCTTGGGCTGAGAGCTGAAATGTCTAGGGCTGGGATTCGTGCTGAGATGCCGCACCCTTTTGAAACTGTACGGATTATTAGGCTGTTTCCAATCACCACCTTAACAGAGTCAGAATTCATCGAACAGATAGATGGAGTCCACCGTGCCGAGTTGCTTGTTATCGACACAATCAATCTCGGGCTGGCACCTGCGGATTAGGGCAGAAGTGCAATCACTTCACCAATACTCCAAACATGATCGGATACCCCCGCTTCCATTGCTGGCGTGACTCGCAAAATCCGGTGAATTCGGCAAAAGTTGTAATGCATCGCGTAGAGCGTGCTGAATGCATTGGTTAAGCGCGTGAATCGACGGTTGGACATTGTCAGGTTCATGTGATGCCGTTCGAAATGATGCACAGCCAAGCTGGCTGTGCCCGGACGCGGCAAGTGGAAAGAAAATCAAAGAAGCATTGACGCCACAACAAATGGTATGCTAATTAGCTTGTTCACACCATGCGTTGCCCCAAGTGCGGGTCTCGTGATGACAAAGTCATCGATTCCCGTCAGTCGCGGGATAGTTCGAGCATTCGCCGCCGCCGCGAATGTCTGAAATGCAAATATCGCTTTACCACTTACGAGGAAATCGAGCGCTCGGACCTGCGCGTAGTGAAACGCGACAGAACACACGAGCCGTTCGATCGGCGCAAACTTGCCGGCAGCATCGCGAAAGCTTTTGAAAAACGCTCGACCAGTCTTCTCACCCTGGAGGATATGGTGGACGAAATCGTGCACGAACTGGAAACGGGCGGGCGCGAAGTCTCGTCTTCAGCCATCGGCGCCAAGGTGCTCGAGAAATTACGCGGGATCGATGAGGTGGCATATCTGCGTTACGCCTCCGTGCACCAGCGCTTTCAGGATGTCGATCAATTTGTGGATGCCATTCATACACTTGGCCGCCGAATAAAAACCAATGCGCTTCAGCGGGAACTGTTTCCGACCGAGACGACGCCAGGCGGGTCGGCTTCCGTCCCTGCTCGATCGCGCGATATCGCAATCAACAAAAATCATGGTCGCGTTTAAGGAAGAATTTCCATATCTCCGCACGGACTCGGGGCAACTGTTCGAGTTCAATCGCGATTGGCTGCACGCTGCGATCACGCGGGCAGCAGATGAAGCCGGCTATCCGAGCTGGTGGCTGACCGATCACGTTACCGAGAGTATTGCGTTTTACCTGCGCCTGCGGAATGACGAAAACGTGGTCGCATTCAGCCAGCTATCGCAGACCGTGCGGTACGTCCTGAAAGTGATCGGTTACAAGGAGATTGTGCCGCATTTTACGCCTTCGCCGCCGCCCATTTCCATCTCGTTGCTCGAGATCGCTCATCAAGCGGGCACTGGATACGAGCTCGCGTTTTTTGATCTTTTGGAAAAACGAATTAACACGCTGATTGAAACGGGCGTGGACAATCTGCAGCTTTACTCGCTGCATTCTTGCGTGAAAAATCTTCGCGGCGTGAAAACATGGACGCGCGCCTGCGACGCCCTGCGCGAGGAAATTGTCTGCTTCGTGCGCGAAAAACTAACGGCGGATGAGAGTCTCAGGCTGCTTAATTGTTCCTTGCGCTAAGGCTCGCTCGTTCCGAAGTTCTGGTTTCCCTTGCCGCTGCATGGCCGTGGCGGAGCGGGTAAAATATCATGACTGTTTTCCAAAAAATCATCGCGCGACAAATTCCGGCGAAAATCATTTGGGAAGACGATGACGCAATCGCTTTTCACGACGTTAATCCGCAAGCGCCCATCCATGTGCTGATCGTGCCGAAAAGGGTGGTGCGGCGTCTCGCGGACGCGACCGAAAGTGATCGCGCGTTACTCGGGAAATTACTTCTTGTCGCCAGCGATCTCGCTAAGAAGCTCGATCTTTCCAGTGGTTATCGCGTTGTGATCAACAACGGACCCGACGCAGGTGAGAGCGTGCCGCATTTGCATGTGCATCTGCTTGGCAAACGCGCACTCGCCTGGCCACCGGGTTAAGCTCGAGATTTACCCAGCAACTCGAGCGGAAAAAGAACTCGCAAGGCGGACCGGAGCGTCTCCTACTGCTGGCGAATAAGCGCCCAGTCAATTCCGACGATTCGCTTGTCCGCAAAGCGTTTCAGTGACTTGGGAAAAATCAGATAAGTCGCGCCTTTTCTTTGTTTGAAACTTGCAATTCCAAAATCTGTCCCGCTTTCGCTCTTTTGAACCGTCATTACCCGATTGTTCTTTATCTGCGATTGAAAATGACGGTCGGCGGCGGGTTTTTGCCAAAGCGTGTAAACCTCCGGTTCACCACATTTTTCGACCACCTGCGCAAACCGCGCCGTTTTAACCTTGAGCAGCTTCATTGGTAGGGACGCGACCGCCGGGTACGCCGGGGGACGGCCAAAAAAAAGTCCGCCAGAGAACTACGGCAAGGAGGATCAGACTACCGTTGCTGCATTCCTGCCCTGGCGGGTTCGTAAGTCCTCAATCCATAGTCCCTGACGGAAACCGAATTTCCCCGCAACCTCGACATCATGCAATCGCGTTTTGCGAAAAAAATCGAGGGATTGACAAGCCATCACGCTCCTGTTTGCATCGGCGCTGTGAAATGGCTGGCGCTTCTTTTATTCGTTGTTCTTCAGTGCTCGTGCACCACGCTCGTTAATCGCCGCGATCTCTATAGCCCGGAGCCCGCGCCCGATTCGCTGGAGGCGATGCGCCAGATGACGACGGTAACCACAACCACCACCGTGACGCACCGCGAAGCGGTCCCGCCTACCGGCTATTAAAGGACGCGTTTTCCTCGCGAGGAGATCACGCTGCGCCTTGTGATTGGACGCGGCCGCACGCCAAACGTTGCTTAGCCAAAGGGCAGGTTGGCCTTGATGCGGGCGACATCCGTACGGTCGACGAGCGCCGCCTTACCCAGGTGGCGTCTGCGTTTTGCATTCTTGGATGAAAGCAAATGCCTGCGCGAAGAGTGTGCTCTCAAAACTTTGCCGCGCGCAGTGATCTTGAAGCGTTTTGCCACTGACTTACGTGTCTTACTGCGCGCAATCGATTTCGGCATAGGGCGAGAAAGATAGCGTTAGTTGCGAGGCTGACAACTGTCTTTCCTGTTTCGTCGGCTCTGCATGGCAGGCAGCGTCGCGGCTACAATAAATCCTCGCATCGGTTTTCTTTCTGCGAACATTCTTGTGCCATGGAGAACACCCCGACCGAAAAACCGAACGTGGTGATTGTTGGAGCGGGGTTTGGTGGCCTCGAGGCAGCGAAGAAGCTCGCCTGTGAAAATGTGCGCGTCACTGTGATCGACCGTACAAATTACCATCTTTTTCAGCCGCTACTCTACCAAGTGGCCACAGCCGCGCTTTCGCCAGCGGACATTGCAGCGCCCGTGCGTGCTGTGTTGAGCAAATGGAAGAACGTGGAGGTAATCCTTGCCGAGGTGCAATCGGTGGATGTCGATGCTAAAAAAATAAAAACGACCGATACGGAAATCGGTTATGATTTCCTGATCCTTGCCACTGGCGCGCGGCACTCCTATTTCGGACATAACGAATGGGAGAAATTGGCGCCCGGACTTAAAAGTCTCGAGGACGCAATCGAGCTGCGGCGCCGCCTTCTGATGGCATTCGAATACGCGGAGAAAATAACGGACGAAGCAGCGCGCAAGGCGGCGATGACTTTTGTGATCATTGGCGGTGGACCGACCGGTGTGGAAATGGCCGGCGCAATTGCGGAGATCGCGCGCTATACATTGGCCAAAGATTTTCGCCATATCGATCCATCCGAGGCGCGCGTGATTCTCATCGAAGGCGATCCGCGCTTGCTAGCTACATTTCCGGAAGATTTGTCCGCAAGCGCGTTGAAACAGCTTGTCGATCTCGGCGTGGAAGTGCGCACGGGCACGCGCGCGACCAATCTCACTGAGGGCGGAGTGCAGGCAGGCAACGAATTTATTCCCTGCCGTGTCAAAATCTGGGCAGCAGGCAACAATGCCTCATTCGTGGGAAAAACGCTCGGCACATCGGTTGATCGGGTCGGCCGTGTCATGGTTAACGGCGACCTTACTCTTCCGGGGCATCCTGAAGTCCAGGTGATTGGGGATCTTGCGAATTTTTCGCATCAGACTGGACAGCCTTTGCCGGGAGTTTCACCGGTAGCCATGCAGCAGGGGCGTCACGCCGCCCGCAATATTTTGGCGATGATTGAGGGACGCAGACCGCAGCACTTCCGATATTGGGACAAAGGCAGCATGGCGACGATTGGACGGAACAAAGCGGTCGCGGATCTGAATTTCGTGCATCTGAGCGGGCTTCCCGCGTGGCTCGTCTGGTTGTTTGTGCACATAATTTTTCTGGTTGGCTTTCGCAACCGTCTCGCAGTGCTTTTTCAATGGGCCTGGGCCTATTTTACATTTAACAAGGGCGCGCGATTGATCACGCGCAATTTTCAGGCGGAACAGAGACCGCCGGCCTGAAAATGAATTTGCGCATCGCCGTCGCGGGTAGCGGCGGCTTTAAGTCGTCGAGTTCCCAGGAGCTATGAGCGCTGCTGCGCGCGAGTTTCCACAGATCACGGTGCGCAATTTGCAGCGCGCTGTGGCGGTGGACCTTGTTGAACTTGAAAAGTTCGCGGCCAAGGCGGTGCAGCGTTGTATGCAATTGCGCAGACACAAACCGACGCAATTAGCGAAGCTGCGCGAGATTTTCGTGCTGCTCATTTCCGATCGGCGAATGGCTGCATTGCATCGACAATTTCTCAATCAATCGGGGCCGACGGACGTACTGACGTTCGAACACGGCGAAATTTTTATCAGCGTCCAGACTGCGCGACGGCACGCTCGCGTCTTCGGGAATTCGCTCACGCGCGAACTTCAATTGTACATCGTGCATGGCCTTTTGCATTTGCACGGTTTCGATGATCGAAAGCGCACTGACGCACGCAAAATGGAGAGGACGCAGGAAAAGATTCTTCGCTGTGCGCTGTAGAGGTGGCTGTGTTCGGCTGCCAACGTTGTCGCCGGGATCGGCGATCGCGGCAGAACGAATCAGCCCCGAAACCGGCATCACCGATGCAGGCTACAACAGGAGAGCAGGTTTGAACTGCGAGCCGTGTATGTTAGCCTTTTTAAATATGAGTGCCGAGCCACTTTGCCCGGGGGTGGCGATGGATAAAAGCGCAGCGATCATTACGTTCCCTATTTGGAAAAATGCGGGACCCTCGACAGTTGATAAGCCCACCATCGAGAAAGAGACCCGTTCGGAAGAAGATCTTGATCTTCCATGGCAAGTCGTAGTGCACAACGACCCAGTAAATCTGATGAGCTACGTGACCATGGTTTTCCAGCGGGTCTTCGGCTATCCGCGCGAGAAAGCAGAAAGACATATGCTGGAGGTGCATCACAACGGGCGTTCCATTCTTTGGAGCGGCATGCGGGAACGCGCCGAACTTTATGTGCAACAGCTGCACGGTTATCTCCTGCTCGCCACACTCGAAAAAGCCGGTTGATATGGAGATTTGCCGACGCAACGACTACATCGAGATCTCAGAACTGGATCCGTTTCTTGCCGAACTCCTTCGGCAGATTCCGGCGAGCGCTAATCCAGAAGGCGTAGAGGCCGCCGAACAACGCCTGTTCAGCTCGCCAACAAATGGGAAAGAAACGGAGATTTGCGCAGAATGGAAACTTTATGTCGAACCTGAGTTACGGCGGCTCTTTCAGACAGCTGCGGAAACAGTTGCGGCGGACCTGGAGCAACTAAACGGCAACGAAAAAAAATTGGGGAATCGCACGCTATGCATTCCCTCGAAGCATGCCGATGCCTGGCTAAATGCGCTTAATCAGGCCCGGCTGGTCATTGCGGCCAAATATAACTTCACCGATGGCGAGTTGGGCGAACACTTTCGTTCACCGATCGGATCGCGCCGAGACCTGAGCTTATTCCAGGTAAACTTCTACGGTTTTCTGCAAGAATTTATCCTGCGCGAATGGGACGGTTGGGAAAAGGGCCCCGGGATTTAGGCGTCCTTCCGTGCCCGCACCATCGACATGAGCCGTTCCTTGATTGCGGCAGAAGCCTTCGCCGGACGCAGACTCAGGGCAAACGCTTCGTGCAAGCCATAACATTCCGTGATGCACTTTTCGGCCTTTTTACCGAATTTTTTTCGTGCTTTCTCGAATTCCTCCAGCTCTTCCGGCTCGAGTGCCCCAATGACATAGAGCCGCGATTGGTTCCGGAATTCTTCAAAGTTCATCTCTCAGCTCCTTCAGGCCGTGATAGATTTTTTTAAGCCCTAATTCCAGCCTGGTTTTGACCGTGCCTAATGGTGTATTCGTTTTTGCGGCGATTTCGCGCTGGCTCATGCCTCGAAAAAATGCGAGATCGATAGCCTGCTGTTGGGCTGGTGGAAGTCCGCTGATTACTTTGCGTATAAGAACGCGCGTGTCACTTAACACGATTGCTTCTTCGGTGGCGTTATGCACCCAGGCATCGGGTTGCTGTTCGATTTCGTTTTGCAGGCGCTCCTCCGCGCGAGCGTAAGCTTGCTTCTTGCGCAAGCCATCGATCGCCCGCCGCCGTGCCAGTGTAACCATCCAGCCGAGGGGTTTGCCCTTTTGGGCAGAGAAATTTTTAGCCTGATTCCAGATCTCCATAAAAATTTCTTGCAAGAGATCATCAGCTTCAGCTTCGTTGTGGACCACACGCAGAATAAGCGCTTTCAAAATGCCATTGTATCGATCATAGAGCTGAGAAAGGGCGTCAGCATCGCTGGCTTGGATCGCCTGCATTAACTCCAGATCACTTGGCGCTCCCGGTTCCAGTTGTGGAGGAGCAGAGAACTGCCGCCCTTTCGGTTTTGCGGCGCCCGCTCGCCTCTTTGTTTTCAGTTTGACCGCGCCAGTTCGCTTCTCTGTTTTCGGTTTTACGGCGCGTAATCGTTTCTTTGTTTTGAGGTGCATGCGACAAATCAGGATGGATCGCCCAAAGGGAAAATCATGAAGTAGCGAGGACCAAAGAAAGGACCAGGCGCGGACTCACCATTTGGTCTCTTAATCTGCGCAGGGGATTTCGTCCACCGGTTTCCAAGCGCATCCTGCGGACCGCGAATGACGAGCCTGACGCATTCGATTCCGCCTCGCTTGAATCTTGACCCGCCTACCGCAATCATAATACACTCTGGCAAAAGAACGCGGATTGATTCCGAAAGCTTTCGGGGTCGCTGGCCGTTAGAATGGGAGACGAGGTTCTGCGCGGTCCCGCGTTTTCACGAATATCACGAAAGGAAAATCATATGAAACTAATTACATCATTAATCGGCATCGCTGCCTTAAGCTTCATCACATTGGCGTTCGCCCAAGAGGAGGAAACAGCATCCCCTGCATCGGAGGAAAAACCATCCACTACCATCGAAGAAACTCCGGCGGCTACGCCCGCGGCAAAGACCACTGCAACACCCGCAAAGCAACCAGCCGCTCAGAAAAAAGAAAAGCCCGCAGCGCCTGGGCCCGGGAAACCTACTTCGACCGCCGCTGCGGCACCCGCAAAAAAAACCAGTGTGGAAGCGACCTTGAAAGAGCTGGAGAACAAGTGGGAAGCTGCGATTGCTGCGCATGATGCTTCTTTTCTGCAATCTGCAGTGGCGTCCGATTTTGTCGGCATTTATTCGAACGGCAAATTCATCAATAAGTCCGGCTTGATCTCAGCAGAAATTAAGAGCGACACGAATACTTATACGTCCACCAAAAACGAGAAACTTAATGTGCGCGTATTTAAACCGAACGTCGCAGTCGTTACTGGCAACGCGCGAGAGAAGGGTACGGCCAAAGATGGGAAAGCATTCGACAGGACTTACGCTTTCACTGACACCTGGATGGAACGTAATGGCCAATGGCAATGCATCGCCAGCCAGGGGATGCTGCTCAGCCAACGATGACGAATCGGTGCTGCAACCGCACGCCCAAAAATTTGAGACTGCGCTCGGCGCTATCACCGCGACGCCGTAGCTTGCTGGTCAGGCAGCCGCGCACTCCTGGCGCCGACGCTGCTGTTTGTGTTCAACGTGGCGGGCCATTCAGACTGAATTGCAAGCTGGCTCGGTCACCTTGGCGAAATCGGATGATTGCGCGGTGCGAATTGTGCGGCAAAGGTTAGCCGCATGGCGACAAATGAGGGCGAAACAACTATCGATCCGCTATGGTACAAGGACGCGGTCATCTACGAGCTGCACGTCAAGACCTTCTGCGACAGCGACGGCGACGGGATGGGCGACTTCCGCGGCCTGATCCAAAAGCTGGATTATCTGCAGGAGCTCGGCATTACCGCCATCTGGCTCCTGCCGTTTTATCCGTCGCCGCTCCGCGACGACGGGTACGACATCGCCGATTATTTCGACGTCAACCCGAACTTCGGCACGCTCGATGATTTTCGCGCATTTCTTGATGCGGCGCATCAGCGGAATCTGCGCGTCATCACCGAACTCGTGATCAATCACACGTCCGATCAAAATCCGTGGTTCCAAAAGTCGCGCCGCGCCGTAGCTGCGGAAGCTGGGGCCGCCGGGGTCACCGACTCCGGCTACAGAGATTTCTATGTCTGGAGCGACACACCGGAAAAATACAAGGATGCACGCATCATCTTCAAAGATTTCGAGACATCGAACTGGGCGTGGGACCCGGTCGCAAAGGCTTACTATTGGCATCGCTTTTATTCGCATCAGCCGGACTTGAATTTCGCTAACCCGGCCGTTCACGAGGCGGTCGAGAAGGTGTGCGATTTTTGGTTGGCGCTCGGCGTCGACGGACTACGTCTCGATGCCGTCCCATACCTTTACGAACGGGAGGACACCAGCTGCGAGAATCTGCCGGAGACGCATGACTATCTCCGTACGCTGCGCGCTCATGTCGATGCAAAATTTCCAAATCGAATGCTGCTCGCGGAGGCCAATCAATGGCCGGAGGATGCGGCGGCTTACTTTGGCAAAGGCGACGAATCGCACATGAACTTTCACTTCCCACTCATGCCACGCATGTTCATGGCGCTGCAGATGGAGGATCGATTTCCGATCATCGATATCCTCGAGCAGACTCCGCCGATTCCCGATAATTGTCAGTGGGCAATGTTCCTTCGCAATCATGACGAGCTCACGCTGGAAATGGTCACTGACGAGGAGCGCGATTACATGTATCGAGTTTATGCTACCGATCCGCACGCGCGCATTAATCTTGGCATCCGGCGGCGGCTTGCGCCGTTACTCGCAAACAGTCGCCGCAAAATCGAGCTGCTGAACACGCTGCTGTTCTCGATGCCCGGCACACCCATCATCTACTACGGAGATGAGATTGGCATGGGGGACAATTTCTATCTTGGCGATCGCAACGGGTGCCGCACGCCGATGCAGTGGAGTCCAGACCGCAATGCTGGATTTTCAAGGGCGAATCCGCAGCAGCTTTATCTGCCGATTACGATTGACCCGGAATATCACTACGAAGCTGTCAACGTTGAAAACCAGCAGAAAAATCTCTCGTCGTTGCTCTGGTGGATGCGCCGGGTCATCGCCATGCGGAGAAACTTCAAGGCGTTCTCGCGCGGCTCTCTTGAATTTCTCTATCCGGACAATGCGAAAGTTCTGGCGTTCCTTCGCCGCTTGGAAAACGAGACTATCGTGGTTGTGGTAAATCTTTCGCGGTTCGCGCAGTCGGCGGAGTTGGATCTCTCGCGCTTCGCTGGCTGCGTGCCGATGGAAGTTTTTAGCCGCAATCTATTTCGGCCGATCAAGAAATCGCGTTATGTCATCACTCTGGGTCCGCATGCCTATTACTGGTTCGCCCTGCAAGCGCCAGTTGACGCTCGCCGCGCGATGAAGAAACGCGTGGTGCCGACGATCAAATCGCCAGCCGAGCTGGATATTTTGCTTAGCAATAGCCAGCGGGAACAGCTCGAGCGCGAAATTTTGCCAAATTTCGTCCGCAACTGCCGGTGGTTTGGTTCCAAGGCGCGGACGTTCCGCGATCTCAAGGTGATCGAACAGCTTGCCATCTCACCGGAAGCCGACGGCGCGCGACTCTGGTTCGTTGAGATAAACTATCTGGATGCTCCTGCGGAAACGTATGCCATCCCGGTAAAGATTGCCTCCGGTGAAGCTGCACGCTCCGTTTCCCAAGGCGCGCCGCACGCGATCATCGCGCATTTCGCAGGCAGGGAGGGAGCCGTCCTGTTTGATGCGATCTGGGATGCAACATTTCGATCGCAACTGTTCGAGGCGATTGTGCAACGCCAAACCATCAAAGGCCGGGCGAGCGATCTTGTCGGCCTCGCCTGCGAGACACTGGAAGCAGATCATCCTGTTGTCCCTGGTAAATCGCAGGTTTTGGGCGCGG
>Ga0184608_10000488_pt1 | contig 10648 bp, 7 predicted proteins | sample PLM1_30_coex_FD_133010 | JGI IMG/M metagenome (GOLD analysis project Ga0184608, IMG submission 133010) | Groundwater sediment microbial communities from an aquifer in East River, Colorado, USA - PLM1_30_coex | ecosystem: Environmental > Terrestrial > Soil > Riparian zone | place: USA: East...
CTCGCGATCGGCGTCCTGTTCCGCTGGATCTCACTCACCGGCCGCGCGGCTTTCACGGGCCCCGCGGCCGCTGTGCTGCTCCTCGCCGGCGCGACAGCAGCGCTCCTCGCGGTGCAATCGGGCACCGACGCGCATGGGCCCGTCGAACGCGTGCCCGGCGCGCGCCAGGCCGTGGTGGAGCACGAGGAGTTGGGCAAGCGCGCGAAGAACATCTTCTTGGTCGTGGCGATCCTCGAGATCGCTGCCCTCGTGCTGGCGCGCCGCAACGCTCGGGTCACGAAGGGCCTCACGATCGCTTCGGCTGTGGTGGGGGTCTGGGGGGGCGCGACTCTGTATGAAGCGGCGGAGCACGGTGGTGAGCTGGTTTACAACTACGCGGGGGGCGTGGGGATCCGCTCCGGCGACACGACCGACGTGAGCCGGCTCCTCATCGCGGGTCTCTATCACTCGGCGCAAGCGGCTCGCACGCGCCACGACAGCGCCGCCGCGGCAGAGCTATTCGCGGAGATGGCCCGCCGGTTCCCAGGCGATACGACCGTCCGGTTCCTCGCGATCGAATCGCTCGTGCGCGATCGCAACGATAGCAAGGCGGCGTTGGCCGCCCTCGCCCAGCTCACGGTGCCCCCGGACGACCAGCGGCTACGCTTGCGCTACGGTTTCTTAAAGACCGACGCGTTCCTCGCGGCGGGCCGCAGCGACTCGGCGCGGGCGACGCTCGAGCAGCTCGCACGGGACTTCCCGGAGAACACGCGGATCAGGGAGCGGCTCACGCAGATCAAGAAGTAGAACCCACCGCCCTTCAGGGCGAGTGTCTTGGCCGAGCCGGCCCTTTAGGGCACGGATACAACGACCCGGCACGGCCCACTTGGGGTGGGTTGAAGGACGTTGGATTGTTTATCCGTGGGCTGAAGCCCCGGCTCGGCTAAGACACGCGTCCTGAAGGACGTGGTTCGGAGCGCCCTTTAGGGCGAGCGATCTGGCCGAGCCGGCCCTTCAGGGCACGGATCAACCCTCACTCCACGAACATCCGCTGCGCCACCCACCAGGCAGCGACGCCACCCGCGACAAACCCCAGCACGCCCCCGAAGGGGCCGATGAGCTTGTCGCCGAGCACGCCGACGATCGTGCCGACGATGAAGCTCACCAATACCTTGAGCAGTTTCACATGACCTCCAAAGCGCGCAACGCCGCCGCGGTTTCAATGCCGGTGATCGTCACGGTCTTGCGCCGGCCCGTGTGACCGGCGGCGATGGTCACGGCGGTGCGTGGCACTCCGAGCTGTTCGGCGAGGAAGCGAACGAGCTCGTCGTTGGCCGCGCCGTCCACTGGCGGTGCCGCCAGGCGGATTTTCAGCGCGTCGCCGTGGCGGCCCACGACGATCGTCGCGCGGGCGCGCGGCACGACGTGCACGAGCAGCGTCGCGGTCAGACCCCAGCCGCCGCGCGCAGCCCCGCCAGGAGGACGGTCTTGAGCGCATATAGGACGACCAGCGCGACGAGCGGACTGAGGTCGAGCATGCCGAAGGGCGGAACGACTCGGCGGATAGGCTCGATCAGCCAGTCGGTGAGGGCGTAGAACGGACGCATCCAGCGGTTGTACCGGAAGAACCCGAGCCACGATCCGATGATGCGGATGATCACGGCGTAGAAGAACACGTTGTATCCGAGCTCAACCGCCAGACCCAGCGTGGCGCTCGGTCCGCGCTCGGCCGCCCACGTGACGACGTGGAACGTGTTCAGGGCCCACCCCAGCAGCGAAATGAAGATCACGCCGCCGGCCGCGACGACCACGACGAGCCACCAGCCGGCGTGGACGGGATTACCGCCCATCCGCACGAGCCGTTTCTCCACCGGGCGCACGATCGGGTCGGTGGCGGAGCGGAGGCTGCGGCCGAATGGGCTGAACGGAGAGATCCGACGGGTGCGAACCAGCCAGGAGCCGAGCGCGGCGAGAGCCGACACAGCGAAGAGCGCAAAGACCGTGTACCGGGCGACGGTGAGAACGTCAAGCATACGCCGCCGCCACGATCCGATCCTGTTCGGCTTTGTGGGCCGCCGGATATCCCTCGGCGGGACTCGAGCGTTCCGGCCGCGACACGTCCCGCAAGGCGGTTGCCTCGGGGATGACGTCGCGGATCTTTGGGAGCACGAACTTCCGAGCCCCCATGTTGCGCGGCTCCTCCTGCACCCAGACGACTTCCTTCAGGTTGGCGTACCGGGCCGCAGCCTCGCCGATCTCCGCCGACGGAAATGGATAAAGCAACTCGACCCGTCCAATCGCGATGTGCGGCGTCTCGACTCGCCGCGGCGACGCCGTCAGATCGTAGTAGACCTTGCCACTGCACAGGATCAACCGCGTCACCTGGTCCAGCCCGGGCCGCTCGGCATCCCAGAGCACCGCGCGGAACCGCCCCTGAGCCAGGTCCTCGACTCTTGAAGTCGCCGCCGGCAGGCGCAGCAGCCCCTTGGGCGTCATCACGACGAGCGGCCGGATCTCCTCGTGCCGCGCCTGGCGGCGCAGCAGGTGGAAGTACTGCGCCGGCGTCGTGCAGTTGGCCACGCGGATGTTGCCTTCGGCGCCGAGGGCGAGAAAGCGCTCGAGCCGCGCGCTCGAATGCTCGGGGCCGCCCCCCTCGTAGCCGTGCGGCAACAGCAGCGTGAGGCGCGAGGTGTCGCCCCATTTCGCGAGCCCCGCCACGATGAACTGGTCGATGATCACTTCGGCGCCGTTGGCGAAGTCGCCGTACTGCGCCTCCCACAACACCAGCGCGGGATGCGCGGCGGTGGCATAGCCGTACTCGAACCCCAGGCACGCCGCCTCGGACAGGGGGCTGTTGTGCAGCTCGAACGGGGCGCGCGCACCCGGGAGATGCTGAATCGGCGCCCAGCGCTGGTCGTTCGTGGGGTCGTGCAGGACCAGGTGTCGCTGGCTGAACGTGCCGCGCTCCACATCCTGCCCGGTGAGCCGGATGGGGGAGCCCTCGGCCAGGAGCGAGGCAAACGCCAGCGCCTCGGCGTGCGCCCACTCCATTCCGCCCTGGGCGATGGTCTCGCGACGGCGCTCCAGCTGTCGTTTGAGCTTGGGATGCACGGTGAAGCCGTCCGGCACGGTGAGCAGTGCGTCGTTCAGACGCCTGAGGACATCCACGGGAACGGCCGTCTCGGGGTCGGCCACCGCGGCGCGCACGATGTGCCGCTCTTCGCCGGACGGGCGTGACCGTCGCGCCTTGAGTGCCTGCTGCACGTCGGTGAGCCTGGCATACGCGGCGTCGGCTTCCTGCTTCGCGGCCTCGGGCGTCACCAGTCCCTCGGCGGCGAGCTGGGCGGCGTACTTCTCGCGCACCGGCGGCGTCTGCTTGATGACTTCGTACATCAATGGCTGGGTGTAGGCCGGCTCGTCGCCCTCGTTGTGGCCCCAGCGCCGATACCCCACGAGGTCGATCACGACGTCGCCGTGGAATCTCTCGCGATACATCCAGGCGAGGCGCACCGCCGCGATGCACGCCTCGGGATCGTCGGCGTTGACGTGGATGATCGGGACGTCGAACCCCTTGGCGAGATCGCTCGAGTAGTCGGTGGAGCGCCCGTCGCGCGGATCGGTGGTGAAGCCGATCTGGTTGTTGGTGATGAGATGGATCGTCCCACCCGTCGTGTACCCGCGGAGCCGCGCCAGATTGAACGTCTCGGCGACTACGCCCTGGCCCGCGAATGCCGCGTCGCCGTGGATCAACAGCGGCAGCACGGCGGAGACGTCGTGCTTCGGCTCCGCGCCCCCCCCCGAGCGGTCGGTCTGCTCCGCCCGCGTCCAGCCTTCGACCACCGGGTTCACGGCTTCGAGGTGGCTGGGATTGGACAGCAGGGAGACCGTCACCTCTTTGCCCTTCGTGGTCCGGTACGTGCCTTCGGCGCCGAGGTGGTACTTCACGTCGCCCGTGACGGCTTCGGGGTCGGACGCCGAGCCGGCGCCGCCGCCCTCGAATTCTTCGAGGATCGCCTCGTAGGGCAGGCTGACGACGTGCGCCAGCACGTTGAGCCGGCCGCGGTGCGCCATGCCCATCACGACCTTGTGCGCCCCGAACGCGGCGGCCAGCTCGAGCGTGGTATCGAGCATCGGGACCGTCATGTCCACGCCCTCGATCGAGAAGCGCTTCTGGCCGAGGTAGGCGCGCTGCAGGAAACGCTCGAGCGTGTCCACCAGTGTGAGCCGCGTGAGCAGGCTCCGCTTGTCGTCGACGGAGAGCGGCTTGCGATGCTCGCCGGCCTCGATCACGCGGCGCAGCCACACGCGCTCCTCGTGGCTCGCGATGTGCTCGACCTCGTAGGCGATCGTGCCGCAATAGGTAGCGGTGAGATGGGGCAGCGCGTCGGCGAGTGTGGCACCCGGCACGTAGCACCGCAGCACATCGGCGGGAATGCGCGCCATCGTTTCCGGGGTGAGGCCAAGGGGCGCAGGGTCGAGCGACGGATCGCCGGGCGGCTCGGATCCGAGCGGGTCGAGGTGCGCCGCGCGGTGCCCGAGCCGCCGGATCGCGCGCACCAAGGCCATGGCGGCAGCAACGTGCCGCAGATCGTCAACGCTCGCCGTCTGCGGTTGGCTGACGGCTGACGGCTGAGCGCTGATGGCCGATACCTGAGGGCTGCCGACACTCTCGTAAAAACCGTCTTCCCCTTGCAGTAGCGCATCCAGCCGTCGCAGGAAGGAGCCCGACTCCGCTCCCTGGATGACGCGGTGGTCGTAGGTGCTCGTGATCGTCATGACCTTCGCGCCCGCAATGTCGCGGATCGCGCCGCTGGCGATGATCGAGCCCTGACCCTTCATCAGGCGTGGGACCGATGCGACGGTGCCGATCGTCCCGGGGTTCGTCAGCGTGATCGTCGCGCCCGCGAAATCGTCCGGGAGCAGCTTGTTGGTGCGCGCCTTCTCGACCAGCGCCTCGTAGCTCTGGTGGAAGGCGGCGAAGTCCATTCCCTCGGCGTGCTTGATGACGGGTACGACGAGGCCGCGGCTACCGTCCTTGCGCTCGACGTCGACTGCGAGACCCAACCCGATGCCCTGCGGCGTCAGGCGGTGCGGTTTGCCGTCGATCTCCTGGAAGGCGTGGGTCATCACCGGGAACTGCTTGACGGCCTGGACGATGGCGAAGGCGATGAGGTGCGTGAACGAGGCCTTCTTGCCGCTCGGTCCCAGTTGGGCGAGCTGCGCGTTGAGCGCCTTGCGCCGCCCGTCGAGCGTACCGACGGCGATGTCGCGGAACGAGGTGGCGGTGGGGACGGACAGCGAGTCCGTCATGTTCGCGACGAGCCGAGCCGCGGGGCCGGTGATGGGCGTGGCACCTGCGGGGCGTGGGGCGTCGGGCGTGGGCACGGACGGTGCGGCATCACGCCCTACGCCCAACGTTCCACGACCCGTGGACATGACTTCCGCCCGATCCGTCGGGATAATCGGGAGCTCCCCCGACTTCCCGTTATCGAACAGCTTCCGCCACTCCTCGCCGACCGAGGCGGGGTCGCGCAGGTATTGCTCGTACATGACCTGCACGAAGGCGGCGTTGTGTGTGCCGAAGACGAACTCGCTCACGACGTGCAATCTAATCAGCCGTCGGCCATCAGCTATCGGCAGTCAGCGCTATATTGGCCTGATGCTGAGAGTTCGACTCTGCGTTCTTACTGCGGTCTGCGTAGTTCGTCCGGCGCACGGGCAGGATCAGGCAGGGTTGCGTGCACGTATCGAGGCCCGGATCGCGCAGGCGCCGGCGCGTGCGGTGGGCTTCTACTTCCGCGACCTGACCACCGGCGATTCGCTCCTCGTCGGCGCCGGGATCCGCTTCCACGCCGCCAGCACGATGAAGGTGCCGGTCATGATCGAGCTGTTTCGGGACCGCGACGCGGGACGCCTGTCGCTCGACGACTCGATTTCCGTCACGAACGCGTTCCAGTCGATCGTCGACAGCTCGACCTACGAGCTCGACAAGGCGGACGATTCGGACTCGTCGTTGTACGCGCGGGTCGGGGGCCGAGCGTCGATCCGCGAGCTGGTCGAGCTGATGGAGACGGTGTCGAGCAACCTGGCGACGAACCTACTGATCGCCAAGGTTGGTGCATCGAGAGCCAACGCCACGGCGCACCGGCTGGGCGCGGATTCGATCGTGGTGCTGCGGGGCGTCGAGGACGGGAAGGCGTACCGGGCGGGACGGAACAACACGACCACGGCGCGGGATCTGGGCGTGCTGATGGTCGCGATCGCGCAGAGCCGCGCCGCCTCACCCGCGGCATGTCGCGAGATGCTCGCGATCCTCGGCAGGCAGCACTTCAAAGAAGGGATTCCGGCCGGCCTGCCGGCCGACGCGCGGGTGTACCACAAGACCGGCTGGATCGGGAAGGTCGTGTATCACGATGCTGCGATCGTGGAGCTGTCCGGCGGGCGGCGCTACGTCCTGGTTGTCCTCACTGGTGGCATCGAGAAGGACGAGGATGCCTACAAGGTCGTGAGAGACGTCTCCCAGATGGTTTACGCGGCGATCACGCGACGCTAGGGCTGACCCAGCACTCGCCCAGGGACGGTTTGCACCTGGTCGAACCCGCCGATGCCGAGCCTTCCCTGGCCGTTGCCGCCCCAACAGTAGGCAGCGCCGCTCGTCGTCACGCCGCACGTGAAGCTCCGACTCGCTGCGACGACCGTGAACTTCAGTCCTCCCGACACGGGGATGGGTGTGGCGTGCGGTATGATCGTCCCATCACCCAGTTGCCCGCCACTGTTACCACCCCAGCAATACGCCACGCTGTCGGTGGCGATGCCACACGTGTGATCCGTTCCCGCCGTGACCGTGCGGAACTTGATCCCGCCGGTCACCGCGACCGGTGATCCGATGGGCACGCTGGAGGCCCCATTGCCGAGCTCGCCCACGTCGTTCACGCCCCAGCAATACGCGCTGCTGTCACTCCCAACGCCGCAGGTGTGATATGTTCCGGCGCTCAGCGTGACGAACGTGCGCCCGCCGACCACGGTGTCTGGGGTCGCGTGTGGCGTGAAGACTGTATCGATGCTGCCACGACCAAGCTCGCCGTACCGGTTGTCGCCCCAACAGTAGGCTAACCCGGCGGCAATCGCGCACGCGTGGCGACTACCCGCTGCCAGCGCGCTGACCGTCAAGCCGCCCATGACCTGCTCAGGCGCCGGGTGGGCATTGCTGTCGGCGACGCCTATGCCCATTTGGCCGACGTCGTTCCAGCCCCAACAGTACGGCGTTCCCGGGCCAGCGATCCCGCACAAGCGACGGTGGCCGATGGACACCTCCGTGAACGACAGGCCGCCGATGACCGGGAGGGGCGTACCTCGACAGGGGTTGCCGTACGCGCAGGCCTCTGCGCCGGACTGGTTCCCGAGCGCTCCGTAATTCATCGCTCCCCAACAATACGTCTCGTCAGCAGCAGTGATCCCGCAGCTGTGGTCGTACCCGCTGCGGATTTGACTAAACACAATCCCGCTCGTTATCAGCACCGGGCTAAGGTGAACCCCTTCCGTCCCTCCGCCGGTGCCCAATTGGCCGTAGTCGCCGTTGCCCCAGCAGTACGTCGCGCCGGCCGTTGTGATCCCGCAGGTGTGCACGTCGCCGACCGCAACCTGCGAGAAGGTCCCGGCGATTCGGAACTGGTACAGCGCGGTATCAGCCTTGGTCTCCGATCGTGCGCGTACGGTGGTCGAGCCGCCCGCGACCGCGCGCAGTAGGCCGGTGGAATCGACCGCTGCTGGTCCGAGCAGCACGTCCCAGGTCACTCGGCGATCGGTCAGGAGATTGCCCGCCGTGTCATGCACGGTCGCGCCGAGACGCAGGGTGTCGCCGATGAGCACGGTTCCCGTGTCCGGCCCGATCGCGACGGAGCCGACGCGGTTGCGCACCCACATCCGCGCACTGTCGCTCACGCCTTCCGAAGTTGCCTTCACCCAGGCCACGCCGGGCGCTCGTCCCTTGAGCCAGAAATCGCTGCCTGTTGGCCGCCCGCGCACGACGTCCGAGTCGGCGACCGACCACGCGATGGGGCGGCCAAGCAGCCAATTGCCCGCCGAATCGTACGCCATGGCGGACCAAAACGTGGAGTCGCCCGTGAAGAGCGTGTCCCCGTTGATGCTGACCACGAGCGTCGCGATGCGTGAGACGACGGCGACGATGCCCTCTCCGCTCTTGCCCTCCGCAGCGGCGCTGATCGTGGCCACACCCGGCGCGCGCGCGGTCACGAGCCCAGACGACGACACGGCCGCGACGCTCGAATCGGAGCTGGTCCAGCCCATCGGTTTGCCGGCGAGCGTATCGCCCCGTGCGTTCCAGGCGACCGCGACGAGCCGAGCCGTGTCGCCAGGAAGCAGGGTGACGCCGACGGGCGATACGGTCACAGTCGCCACGAGCGTCGGGGAAACCGGGTCGTCGGCGCAACCGAACGAGATCAGCGCCGCGGCGAGGAGTCGTTTCATGGGACCGCTTCGGAGGGGGGAAGTACCACCACTGAGGCGAGGTCACGCCAAGCCTCGCTCGAGGCGATGCCCAGTTGCCCGATGGTGTTCAGGCCCCAACAAAACCCGGGCCCATCGACCGACACGCCGCACTGGTGTTGCCCTCCGGCGTCGAGCGCCTCGAACCGGAGCCCGCCCGCGACGGCGACGGGCGTGGTGCTCACTTGCGTCACGGCGGTGCCGAGTGGGCCTGTCCCCCAACACAGCCCGCCACCATTGACGGCGAGGCCGCAGGTGTGATTGTCGCCAGCCGTGAGTGCGGCAAAGCGCACGCCTCCAACGACTGCAACCGGCGTGGCCACGTAGTTGTAACTGCCCGACGAGTCATTCCCGAGCTGGCCGTAGAGTCCGCCGCCCCAGCAGTAGGCGAGCTGCTGCGTCGTGACGGCGCAGGTGTGATGCGCGCCGGCCGTAATTGCGTCGAACCTCAGCGTGGTGCTGACGGCGGCCGGCACGGAAATCGGAGCGTCGGTGAAGTAGCCGATGCCCGCTTGGCCATCCCAGTCCCAACCCCAGCAGTAGGCCTTCCCGTCGGTCGCGACGCCGCAGGTGTGGTAGCCGCCGGCGCTTATGGATCGGAAGTGCAACGTCGAGGAGACGTGAACCGGGATCTGGGAGCAGGGGAAAGGGGCCGGGCAGGATGTGCCCACGCTGGCGGAGTCGCCAAGTTGGCCGATCTCATTGTCCCCCCAACAGTACGCCACGCCGCCCGTCGTGATGCCACAGGTATGTTGATCGCCCGCGCTGAGAACGGTGAACGAGAGACTCCCGGCCACGGGGGCGGGAACGGCACTGTTCGCGTCGCTGCCGGTCCCAAGCTGTCCGAAGGCGTTCCAGCCCCAACAATACGCGCGCCCCTGCGGTGTGAGCGCGCAGGTGTGGGTTCCACCCACGGTGATCGACGCGAACCGGATGCCGCCGCTCACGCGTGCAGGCGCCCGCGTGCTCGTGTCGGCGCCGTTGCCCAATCGGCCGGAGGCTCCTTGGCCCCAGCAGAACGCCACACCCACCCCATCCAACGCACAGGTATGCTCGGCGCCAGCGCTGAGGGAAGGCCACGCACGGTCGATCGTTGGTCCGACTGCGTCGGAACACGCCGCGGCGATGAACACGGCGACAAGCGTCGAGCGTCTGAGCATGGTCGGTTTTGCTTCGCAGGTTGGAAGACATTAGACGCTCGGTGACGCGCTGGGGGTCCGCAAGGGGGCGCGCACCAAACGTCATAACCGGAGGGGACCTAGCTGACCCTTCTCGTCTTCCTTCTCATGAAGTCCATGAGAATGAACTGCCCCAGCGTCATGGTGTTCGTGAAGTAGGCCTTCCCGCGGCAGATCGCGGAGACCTTCTTCACGAACTCCACCAGACTGCGGTCCCGCGCCAGCATGAACGTGTTGATCAGAATCCCGCTGCGGCGGCACAGCGCCACCTCGCGGTACGTCGCCTGCAGGATGTGCGGGTCGAGCCCCATCGAATTCACGTAGATGCGCCCGTCGGGCTGCGTCAGTGCCGACGGCTTGCCGTCGGTGATCATGATGATCTGGCGCATGTCCTTGCGCTGCCCCATCAGGATACGCCGCGCCAGCTTCAGCCCCTCCGCGGTGTTCGTGTGGTACGGCCCCACCTGCGCGTGCGCCAGCTGACCCAGCGGGATCTCCTCGGCGGTGTCGTGGAACAGCACGACGCGCAGCGTGTCGCCGGGGAACTGGGTGCGGATCAAGTGTGTCAGGGCCAGCGCCACCTTTTTCGCCGGCGTGAAGCGGTCCTCGCCATACAGGATCATCGAGTGCGAGCAGTCGAGCATCAGCACCGTCGCCGACGACGAGCGGTACTCGGCCTGGTGCACCATCAGGTCGCCGTACTCGAGATTGATCGGCACGCCGAGGCCCTCGCGCTCGAGCGCGCGCGATAGCGTGGCGTTCACGTCGAGGTTCAACGTGTCGCCGTACTCGTAGGGCTTGCTCGCCGCCTCCGCCTCGATGCCCGTCGCCAGATGCTCGGTCTCGTGCGCACCGAAGCTCGACTTGCCAATGCTGCCGAGCAGGTGCTTCAGGGTGCGGTAGCCGAGGAAGTCGATGCCTTTTTCGGTGAGACTGAACTGCACCTGCTGCGCCGCTTCCTGGGCCATGCCGCCCGGGCCGAAGAG
>Ga0184608_10000491_pt1 | contig 10624 bp, 7 predicted proteins | sample PLM1_30_coex_FD_133010 | JGI IMG/M metagenome (GOLD analysis project Ga0184608, IMG submission 133010) | Groundwater sediment microbial communities from an aquifer in East River, Colorado, USA - PLM1_30_coex | ecosystem: Environmental > Terrestrial > Soil > Riparian zone | place: USA: East...
CCTGGGCTGGCCCAGGTCGCTTCCTGCGTTTGCTTCACGCATTACCAGCAGATCCCTTCGTAGACGCCGGACACGCTGCGCGAGTCGGTGACGCGGACAAGATCGATCACGGTCTGCTTATCCGTCAGGCGCCTGGGAACGTCGCGGAACTCCGGCGCGGCATTACCGATGACGATGGTGTCGGCATGATCGAGGACCGCGTCGATGCTGGAAACCATCAGGCGCGATATGTGGGGAATGCGGTTGATGATGTAGTCGCGGTTGGCCCCATGGATTGCTGCGAGCTTGACGTTGGCGTCGTAGATTCGCAGGTCATAGCCTTTGCCTATCAGGCGCTCGGTCAGCTCCACCACCGGACTCTCCCGCAAATCGTCCGTTCCCGCCTTGAAGCTGAAGCCGAGTATGCCGACCTTCTTGCTGCCTTTCTCGATCACGGTCCGCACCGCGCGCTCGATCTGCTGCTCGTTGCTTGGCAGGATTGCCGCGAGGATGGGAAGTGAGAGATCGAGCGTTTTCGCCTTGTACAGCAGCGCGCGCAGATCCTTGGGCAGGCACGAGCCGCCGAACGCAAAACCGGGCTTCAGGTAATACGGCGAGAGATTGAGCTTGGTGTCCTGGCAGAAAATATCCATCACGCGATGGCTGTCCACTTCGAGGCCTTTGCAGACATTGCCGATCTCATTGGCGAAGCCGACCTTGAGCGCGTGCCATGCGTTGTCCGCGTACTTGACCATCTCGGCGGTCTCGATGTCGGTACGGATGAGCGGCGCCGCGATCCGCGCGTAAAGATTCGCAAGCAGGTCCCCGCTAGCCCGGTTGAGCTCGCCGATGACCGTCTTGGGCGGGTTGAAGAAGTCGTGTACGGCGGTTCCCTCGCGCAGGAACTCCGGGTTGATGCAGACTCCGAACTCGGCGCCGGCGCGCCGGCCCGAACACGCCTCGAGCGTCGGGATCACCACTTCCCGCATGGTCCCGGGCAGCATGGTGCTGCGGATCACCACGACCGGCGCGCCCTGGTGGTTGCGCAGGGCCGCGCCGATCTGCTCGCATACGCGGCGCACATAACTCAGCTCGATGTCGCCGTTGCCGCGGCTGGGCGTTCCCACGCAGATCAGAAACAGATCGGTCTGCCTGACCACGACCGCGGCATCCGTCGTCGCGGACAGCCTGCCGGCCGCGACCTGCTGTTCTATGATCCGACCGATGTCCTTTTCGATGATGGGGCTCTTGCCGGCGTTGATGAAATCAACCTTACTTGGCTCCGAATCGACGCCGATGACTTCATGACCTTCTTGCGCAAGGCAAGCCGCGGAAACGGTGCCGACGTATCCGAGACCCCAGACGCTAAGCTTCATGACCGCCCCTCATGGTTGCAAGGAATCAACCGGCTAAGGCGCGCGCCGCGGGAAAAATGCAGCGACCTCCGCCGACTAGAGCCCACGCTCACCAGCCCGAGTAAGCTCCGATCACAGCATAGAAAGGGTTGTTGACACCCATGCGGCGGCTGCAAAGGGGAATGTAGGCCGATTGGCCCACGCGGCCGATTAGCCGCGGCAGCCGCTTCAGGAACGTTATTGACAGCCAAGTAATCGAATTCCCAGCCGGTCGTCCTGCCAGTCTGAACGATTAGTTGCGGACATTCTCCGGACCACGGCTTGTTGCGGGCGCGAGGTCACGTGGCAATCGCATTCGGGGTACCGCGAAGCGGGGGCAAGCGCGGGATTGACTTTCATGTCGCTCAGGACCCCTTGCGTGCCGCGTATTCACAGTGTGGCACAAGCATATCCGCCACACAGCGTACGCCAGATACGGCCGCGGCAACACGAATGAGCGCCCCCTTCCATCCGGTGGTGCCCGCCGTCACCCGCAGCTCCCATCGGTCCCAAATTCGGTCGAAGCCAGCGGCGCCCAGCCAACGGCGCGCCCGGTACGGCGTCCACCACCACAGCGCCGGCGCCTGCGTGTGATTGATCGCGGCCGGCCAGCGGGTGACGCACCAGCGCATGATCGCCTTCTTCCAGCGATCCGGATACCAGCCGAACAGCGGAAAGAAGCGGATTTCCGCTTGAAAGGGGCTCATGGCGCTGGCGGTGTCGAAATACAGAAGACCGCCCGGCTTCAGGACCCGGGCGATCTCCCGCAGGGAGATGTCCAAGTCGGTTACGTGTTCCAGAACACTGAACGCCAGTACCACATCGAAACGCCCATCCTCAAAGGGAAGCGCTTCGCAACGGCCCTCCCGGATCTCTAGCGCCGCGCCATGCTGTTTGGCGAGCTGCCGCGCCACCTCGATGGCGGGGGTCCACGGTTCCACGCCGGTGGCCCGGTGGCCCGCTCGCGAGAGAGCGATTAATGCCCGGCCCTGGGCCGATCCAATCTCCAACACGTCCAGGGGAGTGGACGGCACGAAGTGTGCAAGATGCCCGAGGCGGCCCATGACCTTCCGGACCCAGCTTTCGGTTTCGGGCAGTTGGGTCTCCGCCCAAGCAAGGTCCATCTTCTCAGTTGCCATATTTGCCTCCCGTCATCGTAATGTGGACCGTTGCAGAACATTGACCTGCGCCGCACCCGGTCTCAGGCTGCGCGGCGTAAAACGGCGTAAACGTTATGCACGAAATAATCCCGTATCAGCGGAAACCGCGTGACGATATCGGATAGGAATCGAAGAGGCGGCAGCCCCTTCAGGAACGTATTGACGGTCAGGTAATCGAATTCCCAGCCGGTATCGCGAACATGCTTCAAAAACTCCGAATATCGCATCAGGTTCAGGCCCCCGGCGATTTCCCGGTAGTTGCTTGCCGGGTCAGTAGAGCGAAAACATTCCCTGCGTACGCGTAGCACAGCTTGCTCCGAGAACAGGACCCCGCGCCAGGGAATTTGCAGCCGGAAGAAATCCCACATGTGATCGCCAAAGGGGGAATGAAACAACGGCCCGAAAGCGAGGATCGCGATACCGCCGGGCGCGATGAAATCCGTCATCTTCCGCAGAAACGCCTCGGGACCCTCGATGTGTTCGAGCGCATCGAACGACAAAAGCACGTCATATTTCTCCTCGGGAATCCAAGCGCGCAAATCGCGGCAAATGAACTGCACGCCCGGACCCGCCCCGGTCTGCTTGGAATAAGCCTGAGCCCTCTCGATGTTTCGCGGCAGGAAATCCACGCCTGTGATGCGCTTGACTCCAAGCCTCGCGAACGCGAGAGTCAACCCGCCCGTGCCGCACCCCATGTCCAGGTAGCGCAGTCGGGGGTCGACCGGAAGATGCCCTTCGTATCGGTCGAAGAGCTTGCGAAACTTCGACATGGCTCCTTCGAACGACTCCGCCGGAACCTTACTGGAGAGCGAGTCCAGTTGCTCTTCAGTCGCCAGGTTTCGACGATGGGCGAGGCCGCGCAGAATGAAATAATCGAGTGTTGCGCCGAGCATTCGACTTCCTACCCGCTCATTGCGCCAATCACGATCGCGACTACCGTAACCAGGCTGGCGCCACCAGCAATACGCCCCCTACAAACGATCGCCGGCGACGCCTTTTTTTCGTCAAACCGCCGTGATATCCAACCGAGCGGGGGGTCGTCGCGGCCCACAACCACCTCCGGCGCGTTCAACTCTAACGGACACTCCATCCGTATGCGTATGTTCGCATAGCCGACCTCGACGGAGTGACCGGATACCCGCGTCACGCAGCTCTCCGCCAAATGCCAGTGAATCTCCACGGAATGCTCTTCGCTGCATTCCAGCGTGTCCCTGACCTCGATACGCATGTTGCGTTTGTCGAACTCGATCCGCCGGCGGTGGCGTACCGGATCGTTCAACCGCAGGTAACCGTCGTGCACGCCTTCGAATACATCCCGCTCCACGCCGGATTCAAAGTGCTCGCACCGCGCCCGGGCATGTGAGAGCCACTGGAAATTTCCGCCGGGCACGGACTGTTCCTTTCCATCGACCCGCAAGGTGTTGTGCGCCGAGGTCCCACGAAAATAGTCACGCCAGCGTTTCTGGCCGTGGTAGGCGTAGGTGCCTGGGTCGACTAGGAGCTCGTTGCCGCCGGCAGACAAGGTAAAAGCCAGCGCATCCGCGTGTCCGTGTGCGGCAATGGTCAGATAACCCAGGGAGCCGGCGTCCACTACGGCCTTCACCTCGCAGGGCATGCCGAAGTCCTGCCCCAGGACGTAGTATCCGCCCTCGGAGAACGTGCGCCTCGCAGGCTCCACGGTCGTTACCGGCAACGCGCGGAAACGCTCCGAAGCTGCATCGCCCAGAAGCCAACGGCTCTTCTCGTCGAAGCGCCCGGCTTTGGCCTTGAAGTCGCCCCGCCCGAACAGCACCGCGCCGGTTGCAAGGAGCGACCGATAGGGACAGAACGCCGCCTCGCGTGAAAAGCGCACCATCACGGCGTCGTCGGCATCACCGATCATGGGCACGTGTCCGCCCGCATCCATGACGGCGGCAATGAATTCGAGCATCGATTCGAGCCGCCTTGTAAACTCACCGGAAAAACTGATTCCGTTCTCCCGCCCGAAGAGCAGGCACAACAGCATCATGTCCGCCACCTCATGGTGGTACCAGAACGCCTGCTCGCGATTGGCGCCGTCGGCGCCGTTCTGCTTGATCGCTTCGGCTCCCAGCTCGTCCCGCGCGCGCGCGCGCCAGCCTGCCGATTCCGGCCAGAGGGGCCAGGTCACCGCGGCGACGAACAGTCCCATCAACTCCCCGAACAGATGATTGTTTGCCGAAGAGTGACGCGACAAGTTATGCGATACGAAATGGCAATGCCGGTAGATCGCGCCGAGCCAGCGGCGCCGGAACGCCCGGCCCTCCTCGGATGCGAACAGCGATGACGCCTCGCCGCCCAGCAGATGCCAGGCACAGGCCCAATTGACAAGGCGCACCGCCAGCTCGAGAGAGCTCGTCCAATGCGGACCCCGGGGATACGGGCATTGATCCAGCCAGGACAGAAGCAGGCAGCGTGCGCCTTCAGCAAAGCGCGGCTCCTGCGTGAGATGCCATGCTTGGGCGAGTGTCACCAGTTCCAGGTGGCGGTTCAGCTCCCAGAGATACTTGATGTCGCCGACGATACGCTCGTTCCGGTAGTCGATACCCTTGCCGAAACCGAGCGGTACCTCCACGCCGGTCTTGGGATCGCGATTCCAGAGCGGCGGGAAACCGAGGGGGTGATTACGCAACGAAAACAGGTCCCACCTTCCGGCGAGAAGGCGGTCGGCCGCCCCGACATACGGCATGACATCAAAGTTCGTCGGCAAAGGCGAAACCCACGCCGAGCCGGCAGCGCCCGCGCCGGCTTCGACATGGCGCGCAAGACCGAAACCCCAGCGCTCAAGTCCGGCGGTAACACCTTGCCGCAGCCGCCAGCAGACTTCGGCGGGCCCCATTGCTTTGAGGCGATTCAATTTCCATGCGAGCGTCGCGCTCATACGAAGCAGCCGTCGTAGAGCTTGTGGAAATCGTCCGCGAGCCTCGCCACCGTGTACTGCTCCAGCACCCGCCGCCGGGCGGCCTTGGCCATTCGCATCAGGCTTTCGCGGTCGTCGTCGAGAGCGGCCACCGCGTTCGCCACGGCGCCCGCATCCTTCACCGGCACGAAGAGGCCGTGCTCCCCGTTTCGCATCACGTCGGGAATCGCGGCGACAGGCGTGGTGACGGGAACGCAGCCAGCCGCCATCGCCTCGAGCAAGGAGTACGGCAGCCCTTCCATGTACGACGGAAAAACAAACAAATCCGAATCAAGCCAGAGCCGGCGCTTTTCCGCCGCGAACACGCTGTCGAGAAACTGCACGCGGTCCTTGAGGCCCGCCCTTTCCGTTGCGACCATCAGTTCGCGTCGATCGGGACCTTCTCCGGCTATGGAAAGCTTGAACTCCCGTCCGGCGCGATGCAGTTCCATCAAGGCCTCGATGACCTCGAACAGTCCCTTGGTGCGCACGAGCCGGCCGATATAGACGAGTTTCAGAGGTTTGTCGGTGTTGTAAAGACGTCTCTGATCGGCAAGCCCTGCCGGATCGATGGCGTTGGGAACGAGATGGACCTTGATTCGTGCATCAAATGCCCGGTACCCAATCAGCTCCGCGCTGGAGAGCACAGTTACCACGTCGCTCGAAACGAGAAAGCGCCGCAGGGCCCAGGTCAGAAGGGCATTCCCTCGAAAGAAATCCTGAGGCATCGGGCCGCCATGGATCTGGTTCACCACGTGCCGGCCGAGCAACCTGGCAACGATCCAATAGGCGAGGTCCCGCCAATAGGCCTTCGGGTCGAGCGAAGCGTTGAGATGAACGACCTCGGCACCGGTTCGCAGCAGGAACAGGGCGAGACGTAGAGGGCTGAGAGTGAACCGCATCAGCTTCTGCAGCGCGTTCTCCCGGCGCCCTTCGCTGCCGACCTGGAAATACAGCAGCTCGTAGTCCCGCGCCAGATCGGAGGCAAACAACATCCGCAGGTGGGTCGATACCCCGCTGACGGCAGCCAGGGACGGACCGAACAAAACGATTTTGTGCTTGTTCATCGCTGTTGCAATTATCGACATTTCCCGACGTAACTCCGGCTTATGCCGCGGCCGCCAGCGTGCCCAAAGAGCGCGCGAAGTCCACCTTGACCCTGGCGACAGCCGATTCACTGCCGTCATCGTCCACGAACAGCCGATGCCAGATTTCCAGCGCAAGCATCAGCCAGATCCCTTGCTCCCGGTCGACGCGACCCTGGACATGATCGCGCACGATGCCGCGCACGACATCGGCGTCGTAGTAACCCCTGTCCAGGCAGCGCTCGGAAAGCAGCACATCGTTGATCAGGCCGCGCCACGGCCCGGCGAACCAGCGAGTCAGCGGAACGGTAAAACCCACTTTGCGGCGGTAGATGGTCTCCTGGGGGATGTATCGTTCGGCAAGCCGCTTGAGCACGATCTTCGAGCTCAAGCCGCTGACCTTCAGATGCTGCGGAAGGCGCGCGGCGAACTCGACCAGCTTGTGGTCGAGGAAGGGCACGCGAGCTTCGATGCCGGCTCCCATGCTCATCCGATCACTCTTCACCAGGATGTCGTCTACGAGTCGCGCGTGAATATCGCAATACAGGAAGCGGTCAAGGGCGCTGTGGCTGTCGCAGGCATTGACGATTTCGTGGAATGCTCGGGCCAATCCGCCGTCACCGATCTCGTTTCGCATCGTGTCGGAAAGCACGCGGGCCTGAAGCTCGGTGTCGAAGCCCCCGTACCACGACGCGAAGCGGCTTGGCAGGTCGTCGATCGCGAGGATCTCCGCCATGCTGCGCAGACGACGACCTCCGAACGGCAATCCGCTGGCGACGCCGCGCAAGAGAACATTCCGAAACCTGGCTGGCATCCAGTCGAGCGCCGCGGAAAACTGATCGAACATGTATTTGGAATAGCCGCCGAATTGTTCGTCGGCCCCCTCTCCGCACAGCATCACGGTCACATGCTTCTTCGCCTCGCGGCACATGAAATAGGTTGGTATTCCCGGAGGCTCCCCCATCGGTTCGTCATAGATCCAGGCGAGGAAGGGCAGTTCCTCGGCAAAATCCTTGAAGCCCACCGTGATCTCGTGGTGCTCCGTGCCATAGCGTTCCGCGACTTGGCGCGCGTAGCCGAGCTCGCTGAACTCGGCTACATCGAAGCCGACCGAAAAGGTCTTCACCGGCGCCGGATCCCCCTTTTCCCGGCGCAGAGTCTCCATCAGGGCGACGACGATGCTGCTGTCGACTCCCCCGGAAAGCTGCACGCCCAGCGGCACGTCAGACATCAACTGCATATCCACGGTGCGCTTCAGCAGTGCATCCAGTTGCTCCGTCGCCTCTTCGAGACTGACTTGTTCGGACCGGTGACGCACATCCCAGTAACGCAGCGGTGCCGCGGGCACGCGCTCGTTCACCGCAACGGCCATGCAGCATCCTTCGGGCAAGCGCGACACTCCATCGAACATCGTGTGCGGGCGCGATACGTAACGGGTCACAAGAACCTGCGCGACACCTGCACGGTTCACCTTGCGGTCGCGCAAAGCGGGATGGCGCAGCAAGGATTTCATCTCGCTGGCGAACAGCAGCGCATTGCCGTCGCTCCACCAGTAGAGCGGCTTGACCCCCATCGGATCGCGTGCGAGCGACAGGGTGCGTTCGACGGCGTCGTACACAGCGAAAGCGAAGATGCCCTGCAAACGCTCCGCCAGCCCGCGAAGGCCCCACTGCTCGTAGCCGTGAACCAGAACCTCGGTATCGCTGCGAGTCTTGAAACGATGACCGCGTGCCTCGAGCTCGGTACGCAGGACGGCGTAATTGTAGATCTCGCCGTTGAAGACGGTCCAGATCGTCCCGTCCTCGTTGCACATCGGCTGGTCGCCGGTATGCAGGTCGATGATTGCGAGACGCCGGTGGCCGAGCCAGCACAGATCGTCGGCGGAGCGCCACTGGCCTTCTCCGTCCGGTCCCCGCCGGCGAATCGCCGCCAGCATCTCCCTCGCCCCAAGAGGTGAGATCGGCACGGAGTTTTCCGGATGCAGCCTCAGATAACCGGCAATTCCGCACATGTTGAGTCAGTCCGTTTCAGTCGCGAGGACCAAGGTCATTCGGCGGCGTGGGAGCACTCATTCACCACCCATCGGAACTTTCCAGACGCCGTGCAGGGTATTTCGTCCCTTAACACCACGTCGACGCTCACACCGGGATCGACCAGCTTGTGAATGTTATCGACGAGCTTGTGCTGATCATCCGCGCCAAATTCCGGTGCCGGGACGAGTCGGATTTCCCAGCGTTCTGCAGCGACTTGGGCAACCTGGGATTTCTTGATGTTCTGCACTCCTTTGAACGCGAAGGTGAGCACCGATGGGCTGACGAACGCACCATTGCTGCCAAAAATTCTGTCCTCCCATTTCCCGGTGACTGGCTCGATCATTGGAAACGGCCGCCCGCAGCGGCATCCACCTGATATCCAACGAGTTCTGTCCGAGAGCCTGTAGCGCACCAACGGCATCGCAAGATTGTGAAAAGTGGTTCCAACGACGTAGCCTACGTCTCGAGTCGGCTGTCCGTCGGAGTCGACCAATTCGACATAGGAATAATCCGGATTGACGTGCATCGATCCAAACTCACACTCCGTGGCAAACGCCACTCGTTCCGCCATTCCGTACATGTCCATGACTTTTGCGCCGAATCTCTCCGCTATCAGTTCCCGCTGATGAGGATAAAGCGGTTCGGAAGCGGTAAACACCACCGGAATGCTGAGACGGCGATTCATGCGTACCATGAGCTGGGCGAGGGTAAATGCCGTCGACGGATACGCTTGCAGCATCACTGGCGAAAACCGCTCCAATTCGCCGATGATTGCATCCGCGCAAGCATCCTTGAGATGGCGGGAAGAAATCAGAAGTTGGTTGTCGTATCGATTCCAAAACCAGAATGGTGGAGCCGTGCGATCCAAAGGCACGATCATTTCGCCGCGGAGCGTCGCACGCGGCATGCCGTGCTGATACCCACCCCACTCCCAGTGCCTTCTTAAAAACGCGTTCTCCATCAGCACCGACATCGGACTTCTAAACACGGAGAGGGGCGTTCCCGTTGTGCCGCTGGTTTTCCCCATGGAGTTCCACGGCCTGGGCTTCCCGGCGTTCGGGTACAGTTTGTCCCGGTTCTCCAGCAGGATCTCCTTGCTGATGATCGGGAAGTGCTGTTGTAGCACCTCAACCGATCGCGTGACCGGAAAACGATTCGGAATCTGCCGGTAGTACGGTAATTTCGATAGGGCCGAGACTAGAGTTCTATGAAGAGAAACCATGCGTAATGCGTCGATTTCCCTCTCTGTCATCGTTTCATGACGTCGCAAATCCTTGATGATGCGTTTGCATAACCAATTGTCCCGTAAGAGCGACCGGCTGCCGAATGAAGTTTCAAGATGGAGGGTATTCAAGTTGACAGCCATCTACGTCACCGCCATCTCCGCAAAAGTGAACACAGCGGCAAGCGACATCAGAGGCGATGATCGCCCCGCCGCTGTTGAGAATCTATGTCTCTGATCCGAACGTCGTCTATGAGCCTCCGTACCCCGCGATGCCTCATGGGGTGACGTCAAAAGCATCCACCACGGTGGCTGCACCAGCCCGAACTGAGGTATCGCGGGGCACCGAGGCTCATAGTCGAAGACGACGATGGGTTAACGTCAAAGGCATCGACCACGATGGCGATACCCGTCGAGGCCGGGTTCCTCGATCCCGTCACTTCGATCGTCAAGGTATGGCTCATGGCAGCCAGGCCCGGCAAGGTGTAGACGATCGTCTGGGGTACGTCCCACTGGGAATACGTGTCGAGGGCGTCGGCAACGACGCTTCCATCCAGGATTACGCGGGCGATCCCGGTCTGGGGTCCGCTGAAGCCGATCCAGCTGACCGAGGTCCCGGTGAAGGTGAATGTGGCTTGATCCCCCCGGACCGCCGATACCGCAGCGGTCCCCTCGCTGTAAGGATGGTCCCGGTTGTCCCGAACCCAACCGGCGGTATAACTGATGGCCGGATCCGTCTCCTGGTGGCGCGTTCCCGAGGTCGTCACTTCGAACGCATCCACGGTGACAATGGCAGCGCTCGAAGGCGGGTTAAAACGACCGGTCACTTCGATC
>Ga0184608_10000495_pt1 | contig 10586 bp, 10 predicted proteins | sample PLM1_30_coex_FD_133010 | JGI IMG/M metagenome (GOLD analysis project Ga0184608, IMG submission 133010) | Groundwater sediment microbial communities from an aquifer in East River, Colorado, USA - PLM1_30_coex | ecosystem: Environmental > Terrestrial > Soil > Riparian zone | place: USA: East...
ACGCGTCGAGACCGAGGACTTCCTCGCTCTCGGGCACGCGAAGCCCGACGAAGACATCGATGACTTTCAAAATGACGAACGTCATGACCGCCGAGTAGACGATCGAGGCGCCGACGGCGATCGCTTGGATGCCGAGCTGTCCCGGGTTCCCGGCGAGGAGGCCGTCCTTCGCGCCGCTGTTGATCGCAACGGTCGCGAAGATGCCGGTCGCGATCGCGCCCCACGCGCCGCCGACGCCGTGGACACCGAAGACGTCGAGCGCGTCATCGACACGGAGGCGCTTCGTCAGCTGGATCGCGGTGTAGCAGAAGACTCCCGCGCCGAGGCCGATGAGGATCGATGAGGAGACGTCGACGTAACCGGACGCCGGTGTGATCGCGACGAGACCGGCGACCGCGCCGGCCGCGGCACCGAGCACGCTCGGCGCGCCCTTGTGCAGCCACGAGACCGTCATCCATGTGAGCGCGGCCATCGCCGCCGCGGTGTTCGTCACGACGAACGCGTTCGCGGCGAGACCGCCCGCGGTGATCGCGCTACCCGCGTTGAATCCGAACCAGCCGAACCAGAGGAGTGACGCGCCGAGAACGGTCATGGTCGCATCGTGCGGCTCGAGCGCATCGCGTCCGTAACCGACGCGCCGACCGAGGACGAGTGCCGCGACGAGCGCCGAGACGCCGCTCGTGATGTGCACGACCGTGCCGCCCGCGAAGTCGAGCGCGCCGAGCTGACCGAGCCATCCGCCGCCCCAGACCCAGTGCGCGACCGGGTCGTAGACGAACGTTGCCCAGAGCAGAGTGAAGACGACGAATGCCTTGAAGCGCTTGCGCTCGGCGAACGCGCCGGTGATGAGCGCCGGCGTGATCACCGCGAACATCATCTGGAAGACCATGAAGGCCTGATGCGGAACGGTCGCCGCATATGGACCCGGCTCTTGACCGACGCCCCGGAGCGTGAGCCAGTCGAGGCCGCCGATGATCCCGCCCTTGTCCGGACCGAACGCGAGCGTGTAGCCCCAGAGGACCCACTGCACGCTGATGAGGCAGAGGATGAAGAAGCTGTGCATGATCGTCGCGAGCACGTTCTTCCTCCGGACAAGACCGCCGTAGAAGAATCCGAGCGCCGGGGTCATGAGCATCACGAGCGCCGCGGAGAGCAGGAGCCATGCGGTGTCGCCGGCGGAAATGGTTGTGGGCATTCGTACCTCCGCCGAAGAGCCTGAGCGACCGCCATGCCTCGGTCAGCGGCGAGAGGGCGTTACGAGGGTTGCGGTTAGGTCGTGGACTCGGTGTGTTGCGGTGCCTCGCGCGCCGGTCGTCCCTCGGCCACGTCGACCAGACGCGGGAGGAAGTAATCCCAACCTTCGGTGTGGCTCGCGATCGCTTCCTGCGGCAAGCCGCGATGGACAAGACGAAGGCGAGTCCCCGACCCCATCGGCTGAAGATCGATCTCGACCGTGCTCGATCCGGGCGGGACCATCTCGTTACCTTCCCAGCCCCAGGTGAACACGACGCGCCGATCGCGGACGACCTCCACGTACTTGCCGGCCGCGATGTCCTTGGCGCTACCGAACTCGACGCGGAACGCGCCGCCGCGCCGAGGCTCGAGCTCGGCGAGCCGGCCCTTCCATCGGACGTACTCGACCGGATCGGTCAGGAGGCGAAAGACGGTCTCCGGCGGGGCGTCGATCGTGATCACCCGCTCAATGACTTTCGTGTCGACGGCCATGCCTTGACCTCCTCTGCTGCTCTTCGCGCTCCGCGGCGGCCTTCAGCGTACGCAAACTCTCGGACCAGAAGACCTCGAGGGATGCCCAGAGCTGGGCGATCGTCTCGGGTCGCGCGCGGTAGAGCCGCTTCGTCCCATCCCGCCGCTCGGTGACGAGGCCGGCCTCCTTCAGGACGCGAAGATGCTGTGAGATCGCCGGCCGGGTAACGTCGAAGCGGCGCGCGATGTCGCCGACCGAGAGCTCCTTGCTCGAGACGAGACGGAGGATCTCGCGGCGTCGGGGTTCACCGAGAGCGGCAAATGCGTCGATTTATTGAGAGTAAGTCGCCGCTTACTCAAGGTCAAGGCAGTCGCGCGGCGCGTCGGCACCGATTCACGACTCAATCGCGACCGAACCGGCCGTTCACCTAGCACGCTACTGGCGAGAGCCTCTCTCGTCAGACCTTCGCTGGAGGTAACCGAGAGATGGCCGCGATCGCCCAGGATGTCGCGCGAGTGCAAGCCCGGCATTGGGCGGCGCGGCCGCTCCCCGAGCCACCGCGCTCGCATCGCATGTCGAAGAGCGCGCCGCCACAGCACGATCGCATCGGGATCCTCCTAGAGGATTGGATGAGCGAGCTGACGGTGGGGAACACGCTCGACGGCGAATAGCGAGCTCGACGCTCTCGCCGGCCGCCTGGCCGGCGACGCTGGCACGCTCGACGCTCCGTTACGCAAGCTCTTCGCCTCTTCCAATGTCCGCGTCGTCAAGGCGAGCCACGCTCCTCTGAACTGGATCGGGATGAGCCCGGACAAGCGCGCTCTCTTCCGCTGGACGGGGCGCGCGATGGTCGATGGCGACGAGCGCGAGTGGTCGCTGATCTTGAAAGCGTGGCGTCGCGATCCGCAGACCGAGGGCCCGGGTCATTGGAACTACTGGAAGCGTGAGTTCCTTGCGTACAGCTCGGGCCTCCTCGACGGGCTTCCCGGCATCTCCGCGCCAGGGCTCCTCGGCGCCAGCAATGATGGCGACGTCGTGTTCGCCTGGCTCGAAGAGATCAGATCGGACCGCGACGGCCGATGGCCCACGGAACGGTACGTCACCGCGGCCTTACATCTCGGGAGATTCAATGGGGCCTACGCTGGGAATCGGCCCGTACCCGACGTGCCGTTCCTGACGCGGGCCTATCTCCGCGGCTGGACGAACTGGGTCCCGTGGTCGGATGCGGTCCGCTCGCACGAGACGTGGTCGCATCCATTGGTGGCGGCCGCGGTTCCCATACCACCGGTCGAGCGCCTGGAGCGCCTCCACTCGATGGTCGCGCCGCTCTGCGATCGCCTCGAAGCGTTGCCACAGACGCTCTCGCACCTGGATGCCTGGCGCGCGAACCTCATCGCGGCGCGCTCGCCGAGCGGCGATGAGCGCACGGTCGCGGTCGATTGGTCCTTCGTGGGGACAGCGCCGGCCGGACAAGAAGTCGCGATCCTCGTTGGCGGAAGCCACATCTGGCTCGATGCGGACCCGGACGAGCTCGCGTTGCTCAGCGGCCGAGCGTTCGCCGCATACGTCGAAGGACTGAGAGAAGCCGGATGGCGCGGCGACGAACGACGTGTGCGTTTCGCGTACGCCGCATCCGCCGCGCTCTATCTCGCGCCGGTGGTGGTTTGGCTGGCGCGAGCCGCGGCGCAACGCGAGTGGCTCGAGCGCAAATGCGGTCGACCGATCGACGAGGTCGTTCGCGGCTGGGTGATCCTTCTCGATCACGCGCTCGATCTCGCCGATGAGGCGTACGCGCTCGTCGCTCGACTCGACTTCGGACGTTAATAAGGACAGATGACGACCTATCTTCTCTACCTCGAATCCGGCCCGCAGCACAAAAAGACCCTCGCCCACGTCCTCGACCTGCTCGGCTGCGTTGTGCAGGGCGACACCACCGACGCGGCGGTCGCCGCGACGCCCGATGCCATCCGCGCCTACCGCCAGTACCTCCAGCGTCACGGCGAGAAGCTCGATGCGAGCACGACGATCGAGACGCGGATCGAACAGCACAACACCGAGGGCCTCTTCTCCGGTTCGGCGATCTGGCCGCAGGATCTGAAACCGCTCGCTCCGGCCGCCCTTGCACGTTACGTCCGCTGGCTCGAGTGGTCACGCGCGGATCTCCTCGGGCTCACGAAGCAGATCGATGAGAAGGGTCTGCGCGCGAAGCCGCCGAAGGGCCGCTCGCTGCGCGACATCCTCGTGCACGTCCTCGACGCCGATAAGTCATACGTGTACGGGCTCGTCGGCCCCTTGAAGCCAATGGGTGAACCGACAAACGCCGCCGACCGCGGCGACGTCGACCTCCGCGTGGCCCTGAAGGAGGCGCGCGCCGCCGCCATCGACCGGTTGAAGACGCTCACGCCGGCGGAACGCGCGAGGATCCGGACGTCGGGGCAGTCGACGTACTCGGCCCACCGCGTGATCCGCCGGATGCTCGAGCACGAGTGGGAGCACCGCCGCGAGATCGCGACGCGCCTGGGACGCGAGGCTTAGGCCCGGACCGGCACCCGACCGATCGCGTTCGCGAGGAGGTCGGCGAGCGGCGCCGCGAGGGCGTGCTCACGATCGGCGCGCGCGTCGTACCCGCAGATCGAGATCCCGCGCACGTCCGCAACCGCGAACACCTGACGGAGGACGAACGCGAAGTCCTTCATCGTGGGACCGCCGACGGCGGCGAACGCGACCGCGGGGAACTCGCGCGGATCGATCACATCGACATCCACATGCACCCAGAGCGCGCGCCGTCGTGTCCACGCGACGAGACCGGGCGCCTCGGGATGCTCTTGGTCGAATGCGATCCGCAGCACGCGCGATCGGTCGAGATTGGTGATCTCGCCGCTGTCGAGCGACCGCGCGCCGACGAGCGCGACGCGATCGTCCGCGATCTTGCGCGCGCCGGGGAACAGGAGCGGCGCGACCGAGCGACCGCAGAGATGGGCGAGGACCATCCCGGAGATGTAGTGCGAAGGTGTCGTCGCCATCGTGTTGAAGTCGCCGTGCGCGTCGAAGTACACGAGCGAGAGCTCCGGCTCCGCGGTGAGCGCACCCGAAAGAGCCCCCGCGATGACCGTGCACTCGCCCCCGAGGACCGCGGCCGTCGCGCCGTCGCCCAGCGACGCGAGGACGCCGTCGGCAAGCCCGCGGCAGGCCTCGCGAGCCGCGCTCAGCCAACGTTCGCGCGGATTGAAAGGAATGCGCACGCGTTTGTCTGGGCCGAGTCGGTCCACGAGGAGAGCACCGAGGGTCGCCGGCGCCTCCTGCAGCCCCATGAACCGCTGCTCCGTGACCACGCCGGCCTCGAATAGATGGAGCGGGCGAGCCGCCATTTCTGGACGCATGCTAGCCAGGCGACCCGCCCGCGGGCGCGCGCTACTTGGGGATGAGACCAGTTTGAATCAGCGCCAGGCAGATGATCGCGATCGCGGCTAGCGGATAACGAGACCAACGTCCGGAAACGAGCATAAGAATCCCGCAGATCAAAGCGATGAGCGCGAGGATGACCGGGACGGTCAGTTGCATGTGTTCCTCCCGCGCAATGGTCGGTGGTCCTGACCACCGCCGCGGTCAGTCTATGGTCGTGAGCAAACGATCGATCGCGGCGAGCCCCGAATGCAGGACGCGTGACGGCATTCCGAATCCGATCCGCAGGTGGCGCTCCGCGCGGAACTGGATACCCGGCACGATCATCGTGCTGAACTCGCGGATGAGGCGGTCGACGAGCTGCATCGAGTCGATCGGGTACTGGTAGCTGAAGAAACAGATCGCACCGGCGGCCGGCGGCGTCCAATGCAGGACCCGCGAGTGCCCCGCGGCCCAGTCCTCCAGAAGCGGCCACCGTTCGTTGATGAGGAACCGCGCGCGCTCGAGAAGCTGCTTGCGCCGCTCAAGCGCGATCTCGGCGAGGCCCTCGGACAGCGTGGCTGGCGCGATCGTGGTGTAGTCCTTTATCTCAAGGGCCGCCGCGATGCGCTCGCGCGGCGCGACGAGCCATCCGATGCGCAATCCTGGAAGTCCGTAGACCTTTGAGAGCCCGCCCGTCACGAGGATCCGCTCGCCGCGGCCGCTGAACGAGGGGCTCTCCTCCGCGGAGCGCTCGGCCCCGCGGTAGACCTCGTCCGAGAGGATCCACGCGCCATGCTGATCGGCGATGCGGACGATGTTCTGCACCTCGGCCTGTGACAGGACCTGCCCTGTCGGATTGTTCGGCTGGCACACGCAGATGATCCGCGTGCGGGGATTGGTGGCCGCGGCGAGCGCGTCGAGGTCGATCGTCCAGGCACGTTCCTCCCGCAACCAGACCTCGCGCACGCGCGCGCCGAGCGCGGTCGCGATGCCGTGCACCTGCATGTAGTTCGGCATAACGACGACGACCTCGTCGCCCGCGGTGACGAGCGAGGCAAGCGCGAGGAAGTTCGCCTCGCTCGTGCCGGTCGTGATCATCACGTCGTCGCTCTCGTGGCCGGGATGGATTCCCGCGATGAGCGCGCGGGTCGCCTCGCGGCCGACGCCCTCGGCGTAGCCGAGCTTCGTCTTCATCAGCTCTTTCGGATCGCGCGTGATCTCCGCGAGGGTTAACGCTTCGACGCCCGATTCGGACAGGTCGTACTTGACCTTGTGCTCCCACTGGGACTGCATGCGCTCCATGTCGAAGCGGGGGAACTTCATCGTGCTACATCATCCGCTGCCGCGGGCGTGTGGGCTATTCCGGGGCGCTACATGGAGAACTGCGCGCACGCCTTGAAGGGTGCGACCGCGAACGAACCGGCGACCAGGACGACGCCGATCCCGATCAGCGCGATCCGTAGGGCGACTGGCGCCTCACGGGAGAGGGAGCCGGCCACGATCGCGGCGACCCCAGCGCTCCCGCTTAATAAGGGCCACATGTTGTAGAACGCCGGCGTATCGATGCACCTCGCGGCCGTAGAGACGACGACGGCCGTGAGCGCGGTGGCGGCGCCGGCCGCCACGCCAAAAACGGCGGCTCGTCCCATCGTTCGCAACGATATCGTCGACTGCTATGCGCATAGGTATCCAGTTGCCCGAGGTCGAGCGCGAGGTGCGCTGGCCGGAGGTCGCCGCGATCGCGCGGGCCGCGGAGGAGTCGAAGTTCGACTCGATCTGGGTCGGTGACCACCTCCTGTACCGGGGCGGGGGACGGCCCGAGCGAGGGCCGTGGGACGCCTGGACGCAGCTTGCCGCGCTCGCAGTGCTCACGACCCGGGTTCGCCTCGGCCCGCTCGTCGCAGCGACCGCGTTCCACACGCCCGGCGTGATTGCGCGCATGTCAGCGTCGATCGACGAGATCTCCGGTGGCCGCTTCACCCTCGGGCTCGGGGCCGGATGGAACGAGCCGGAGTTTCGCGCGTTCGGGTTCCCGTTCGAGCGGACCGTCTCACGGTTCGGGGAGTCCTTCGAGATCGTGCGACGCCTGCTCGCCAGCGAGCACGTCACCTTCAAAGGAGAGTTCCACAGCGTCGACGACGCGGTCCTGCTGCCGCCGCCTCGCCGTACCGTGCCGATCATGCTCGGGTCCAACGGCGCGCGGATGCTCGGGATCGCTCTGCCGCACGTAGACGCGTGGAACACCTGGTTCACCTCGTACGGGAACACCGTCGAAGGCTTCGCGAACCTCCGCGGTGACATTGACGGCGCCTGCGTCAAAGCTGGTCGCGACCCGGCCGAGCTCACCCACAGCGCGTGCGTGCTCGTGAGAGTCGGCGACGGCGCAGGCGAGCGACCGAACGACATCCCGCCAGTCACTGCGAAGGACCTCCCCGCGCACCTTCGCCTTTTGGGCGAAGCCGGCGCCGATGAGGCCATCCTCGTCCTGGACCCGATCGACGAGCGCTCCACGCGCCAGGTCGCGAACGCTATCGTTGACCTGAAATAAGCGGCCAATGCCCCGTTCGGCTGAACGGGGCCTTTCGGCGTCTGGGAGCGCAATGGCAAGATTCGCGAAATTCTTCGGAGGCGGCAAACCGCCGCCGCGCGTCGACCGCGTCGTCGTCGGGCTCGGTAATCCCGGCGAGGGCTATGCCGCAACGCGCCACAACGTGGGCTTTCAGGTCGCCTCGCGTTTGGCGAAGCGCGCGCGTGCCGAGTTCGCCACGAAGGCAGCCGACTCGCGCATCGCCGAGGGCTCGATCGACGGCGTGCGCGTCGCGATCGCGCGTCCGCAGACGTTCATGAACGATTCCGGCCGGGCCGTGCGGAAATTGCTCGACCGGTACCGGATTCAACCGTCGGATCTGCTCGTCGTCTTCGACGAGGTCGACCTTCCGCTCGGGAAGATCCGGCTACGTGAGAAGGGTGGACCCGGCACGCACAACGGGATGCGCTCGATCGTCTCCGCGATCGGGGAGGACTTCCCGCGCCTGCGCGTCGGCGTCGCGCCGGCGGATCCGCTCCGCGAGATCGGCGACCTCGTGCAGTACGTCCTCGAGCCGTTCGCCGCGGACGAGCGCGCGACCGCGGAGACATCGCTCGCCCGCGCAGCCGAAGCGGCCGAGGTCGCACTTCGCGAAGGCATCCAGCCGGCGATGACGAAGTTCAATGGTTAGCACAGCGACGCTGTCAGGCGCTCGACTCGGCGGCATCCTCGAGCTCGCCGACCGCAGCGCTCCGTTCCGCGAGCTCGCGTCGCGGCTCGAGGACCGCCAGCGCCTCGCCGTCAGCGACACCACCGCGGGCGCGCGCGCATTCGCATGGTCCGCGCTCGTCGCGGAGAACGCGCGCACCGTGGCGCTCGTCGCGCCGAGCGAGGACCGCGCGCGCCGCTGGAGAGCCGAGCTCGCCGGTTGGCTCGGCGAGGATCGTGTGCTCGCGTTCCCCGAGCGCGAGACGATGCCGTTCGAAGCGAGCGCCCCGTCCGGCACGGCGGTCCATCAACGCCTCCTCGCACTGTGGCGACTGGCGACCGCGCAAGCCCCAGTCGCGGTCGTCACGAGCTTGCGCGCGCTTCTCGAGCACACCATCCCGCCGGAGGAGCTCGCCCGTCGCGGCCGGACCCTTCGGGCGGGCGATCGCCTCTCCTGGGCCGAGACGGCGGCGTGGCTGTTCGATCTTGGCTACGAGCCGGTGACCGAGGTGAGCGAGCCGGGTACCTTCTCCCGTCGCGGCGGGATCATCGATATCTACCCGGCGTCGGCGGAGCAGCCCGCGCGCGTCGAGCTCTTCGGCGATGAGATCGAGACGCTCCGCGCGTTCGACCCCGTGACGCAGCGGTCGCAGTCGCCGCTCGAGGAACTGGTCGTCCTGCCGGCGCGAGAGTTCGCGCTCGAGGGCGCTCCCGCGCTCGCCGAAAAGCTCGTCCGCTCTGGTTGGGACCGCCTCGCGCATGCCGGCGACGACGAGGGCGCGGATCTGGGGCCCTACGCGACGCTTCTCGATGCGCTCCGCGAAGGCGGCTACGCGCCTGGCGCCGACGCGTTCGCGCCGGCTCTCGGCGCCACAGCCTCGCTTCTCGATCATCTCGGCGCCCGCGGGACGGTCGTCTTCGAGGACACGGTGGAGCTCGACCTCGCCCACGACGCGCTTGAGGCGCAAGCGGAGGAGCGGCGGGACGAGCTCGCGGAACAGGGCCTCCCGGTCGCCGTCTTCCCGCCACCGTACGTGCCACGGTCGAAGATCGAATCGCTCGCGACCGAGCACGGGAGCGCGCGCATGGGTTCGGGTCCGGACGCCGTTCGGCTCGGATGGGGCGGAACGACAAGTTACGCCGGCCGGCTGAATGACTTCATCGGCCAGCTCGCCACGAGGCCGGTCGATGGCCTCACGCTCATCGCGACGCCACAGGCCGCGCGTCTGGCGGAGCTCCTCGCGGACCGCGACGTGACCACCGTGGCGCGCGAGAACGTGGAAAACGTGCCCGAGCCGGGCTCGCTCGTGGTCGCCCGCGTACCGCTGGCCGAAGGGTTCGCGATACCCGAGGTCGGCCTCCGTGTGTTCACGGATGCCGAGGTTTTTGGCTTCCGGAAGCCGCGTCACCCCGAGCGTCGCCGCAGGCGCGTCCAGATCGGCTCGTTCCTCTCCGACCTCAAGCCCGGCGACCACGTCGTGCACGAGGACCACGGCATCGGGCGGTTCGAGCGCTTCATCACCCGCGAGATCGCCGGCGTGGTGCGCGAATACCTCGAGCTTCAGTTCGCGGGCACCGATGTCGTGTCGCTCCCCACCGAGCGGGTCGACAAGGTGACGCGCTACGTCGGCGGCACGCCGCCGGCCCTCTCGGCGCTCGGTGGACGCGAATGGGGCGTCGCCAAGCGCCGCGCGAAGAAAGCGGCCGAGGAGATCGCGCGGGAGCTCCTCCGCCTCTACGCCGCCCGCGAGGCCACGCAAGGGTTCCCCTTCGGGCGAGACACGCCGTGGCAGATCGAGATGGAGAACGCCTTCCCGTACACGGAAACGCCGGACCAGCTGCAGGCGATCGAGGACACCAAACGGGACATGGAGCGTGGCCGGCCGATGGATCGCCTCATCGTCGGCGACGTCGGGTATGGCAAGACCGAGGTCGCGCTGCGCGCGGCGTTCAAGGCGGTCCAGGACGGCAAGCAGGTCGCGATCGTCGTGCCCACGACGGTCCTCGCGCAGCAGCACTACGAGACCTTCGGCGAGCGTCTGGCGACGTTCCCGGTGAACGTCGAAATGCTCTCGCGCTTTCGTTCTCCCGCGGAGCAGCGGGCCGTGGCCGAAGGCATCGGCACCGGAGAGGTCGACATCGTCGTCGGCACCCACCGCGTGCTTCAAAAGGACGTGCATTTCCGCGATCTCGGCCTCGTGGTGATCGACGAGGAGCACCGCTTCGGCGTCAAGCACAAGGAGCGCCTGAAGCAGATGCGCA
>Ga0184608_10000496_pt1 | contig 10565 bp, 16 predicted proteins | sample PLM1_30_coex_FD_133010 | JGI IMG/M metagenome (GOLD analysis project Ga0184608, IMG submission 133010) | Groundwater sediment microbial communities from an aquifer in East River, Colorado, USA - PLM1_30_coex | ecosystem: Environmental > Terrestrial > Soil > Riparian zone | place: USA: East...
ACTTGCATCAAACCATTGAATCTGCATATTAGCCATACTACTTTAAGCAGCCAGTCATGGATAATTGGGAGTTACAAACATTTTTCTAATTATATAATTGATAAGTTCATCATCCCCTACACAGAGAATCATTACTACGACTTGGACATACGACGCAGTAAAAATTATTTTTCTGACCTAAGACTTATTTCAAGAGCATCTTTAACATTTTTATTAAATTCCAAAGTAGTTTCAGTAGTCTGGCTCTTATATCTACCAGAACTTCTAACATATCCTAAATAATCCTTCATTTCGTTTTCATATAATATTACATTGTCTGCTATTACGACTGAATCTTTTCTCATTAAATTTTTCTCCTCTAAGAGTCTCAGATAATGTAGATATTCGTTTTTGGCTGCATCTAAAAATATTAAGTCAAATTTGTAACCAGTAAGTGTTGGAACCAATTCAAGAGTATTACCACAAATTACTTCTATCTTGTGTGACAATCCTGCCTTATCTATGTTTTTTCTTGCAATATCTACAAGATCTTTATCTATTTCAAGAGTGATTAGTTTTCCATCTTCAGATAGCAAATTCGCCATCACTATTGCAGAATATCCGTGCAAGGTTCCAATTTCAAGTATCGTCTTGGGTTTATACTTTTTTATAATATCTGATATTATTCTACCCTTAATAGGTCCAATTGAAGGAAGCCTTTCTCTTTTCGCTATCTGTTCTAGTTCTTTTAGAACTTTCGATATTTGTTCGTCTTTGTTTCTAGTCATGATTATTATTAATTAGATTTCAGTTTTTTCGGAACAAAAAACTATATTCTATTATCACCGTATAGTATGACATAGACAACGGTAATAAAAGTATGCAAAGATCAATAGATGATGTCAGCAGCAAAAGACTATAATAACCTCAAAAGACAAATGCAATAATAATATCAATGCTGTAAAGCTGTATTAGAAGCTAATTCGTGGAAACTATTGGAAAGATAAAGATGATACTTCTTATCATCCTGATATACGAGAATGATGAGCTTGTTGCATTAATGGATATCATAAATACAATAACAGCAGTTATACTCTTGATAAACCTGACTTATTTCTTATACTGTACATATGATATTATTTCCCTTATTTTCTGAGTAGATGGTTTGTGATCAATCCCATGTCTTTCGCATTGAGAATTGAAGAACTCTAAACGGGTTTGTAAGATACTAGATGTGATGTTGTGTATTTACCGAACCTTGGTTATCTAGCTTTATTGTGAATTAATACCACTCTACAAGGACACTCTACCTCAATATTCCTCACAAATCCTTAACTATGGCATTAGATAACCAACATCGAAATATGTCATATATTAGATCTGTAGTAATAACTGCAACGCTGACTCTAATATTACTGCCTTTAATGATAGGAACACTACAACATATCGCACTGGGAGCAAAGCCAAAATTTCCAAACGCCAAGGACGGCAGTTATTGCTCAGACCTATACAACGCTATATCAGACCTTAGGAAGAAATCAGACAAACAAGGAGGACTATTAACAGCAAACGAAACAAGACTGTTGGATAATCTTGTAGCAACATACAATCATGACTGCAGAACTTCATTTGGAGGTAATCCTGGGCTCACTGGACAAACAGGTGCGGTCGAACAGGGTAGCGATGTTTTAAAGGATGACAATCCACCTGCTAAAACTTCTGACCAAAATATTGCCCCTGGTAGCGGTGTAAATAACCCTGATAGCCAAAACAAGATTGTCCAGAAAAATAACGGTTAAAGGGTAATTGATAGCCCTTCTTCTAATCCTGTAAAGTAAGAAGCGTAGACTCTGGATTGGTTTAGAAAATGCGCTGACTTCGAGATTTTATTTGTCTAGATATATAGGTGAACTTTGTTGCTTAGTCATCCTCATATCCAACATCTTAGGAATGATTCGTATACTATCATAACTTGTTCCTCTATCTAATGTCTTTAGCTATGTTGCATATCGAATCACATTTCCTTATTATTCTCATTCTTATAGATCATTATAATTGTGCAAGATTACATACGTACTACTTGAATTCAGGAAGAATCAGGAGAAAAAACACGGGTTGGAAAAAGGCTTTAATCGAACCAAAATACGGTAACCGTATCCATCAGGTTGAAGCAGTTAGTACATGATTATATATGTATGTACAATTTAACGTATGGCTAATCCACAGACTTCTTGTATGTACCTTTGATTCAACTATCAGTAATGTTTAAAGCTATTTTATTAGTTCTATGATTACTATATCCTGGTCATAACAGTATAATCGTCCTCTTCCCAATTTATCGTTACCAGTACTGCCACCTCAATACAGTATCACCCCCAATATGAAAGGATTATTCCAACCCAGCCCTAAATAAAACATCAGTTTTGTCTGGTGCCTAAGTGTCAACGACTGAACCCAGCAAATAGATTATAAGTCTGTGGATTAAAACTTGAACTTTTTAGCACCTTTTGTAATTCCTCGCTAGGATTCCCGTAAACATCGAATCTACTTATCGTAGCGACACTGAAAATCTTTGGAAGTATTGTTTGTGATGCAACGGCACTGTTGTGAGCAAGTACAGCCTTTGAATTTGCGTATTTTTCATGTACAATACACTTCGTCTCATCTCTATTCAGATAAAACTGATAATTTATTGTATCTGGCTCGTTAGCTTCCACCATTCTGCTCATATCCTGTACCAGTTTCTTATATTCTTCTATTTTTGCTTCTTCTATAGTAAATTCTGCTCTAAAATCTATCTGGTTGTGTTCCATGCTTTAGTTACATACTGAAATAGCGAATCAACTGTATTAAGTTATATTTCAATTTCTGAAACATTATGGACATAGAATGTCAGATGAGTTATACTAAAAATACCATTGAAAGACAGATATCAGAAAACTTGGTTTATTGTCATCTCGCCAGTTTCTATTTTCTTTATAAGAAGATAATAGGCTCATAAATTGGCTAAGTTTCATTTATTAATATTTCCTCACGCTGCAAAAATGGACGATGCAGCACTCATTAGGATGATGCAAATAGGTGCCTCTCTTTTTAAAAGTGATATAAGAGAGGAAGATACCGTTAACTTTAAGGATATTTTCAAAAATTTACAATCAAGTGATGATAGTCATTTGGAACAAATTGCCGATACCATAGCTAAATCGTTGATAGAAGATCGCGGATATTATGCGTTATTATCTATAGCTGGATTACTCAAGCTTAGCCTTAAAGTTAGTTTTTGTTGTTTATGCAAACAACTGCAAATTATACAATATTACATCTATAGCCGTCTATATTATACAAGAGTCGGTATTAGCTGCCCTGAATCTATTTATCGCAGTCTTGCTGATAACATTGTTTATTGATCTTTGCATACTTTATTACCGCTGTATGTCTTAGGTTATTGTGATACTAGGTTATAGCTTTTATTTAGAAAAAACTGAAGTTAAAATTATGTTTATTATTTATTTTAATATGACCTATTAGTACCGTAGCATTAGATAATTGTTCAAATTCATCTAATAATACCCTTCAAGTGATGGTGCCTGCATTAGTACACAAGGAACATTTTCCATTGTTATAAAATGGTAGTCTACAAATTCCAACACCACTTTTCTCACAATTATATAATGTTCCACACCTTAGGCATTGATGATAACAAGGATCCTGCATAGTATTGATGATGCTCATGATATGAATTCATAAATTATATTTTAAAATATGCTGAAAATTGTTGAGCAGATTATTATTAGTTCGTCAATATAAGGGAAAAATAACCGTTCTAGGATAGATTTACTAAATTTTCCAACAAATTGTATTCTTGACCATTAAATAAATACATCAGAGAAAATAGACATGGAGAAAGGAATTCTGTAAAACAATTGAATAGCCTTTGCGACCAAATATTAGAATCTGACAGTTTTCTTAGATTTGTAGTGATTCCCAATAAAATGGGCAAACTAATTGTGTCAAAACATAGAAATGGATTTGATATCGCTACTTACAGAGCAAGAAATAGAAATCTTTGCCATAGAATCAGTTTTTAAGAATGAATAACGCTTAATGTTTCTCAGCATTATTATAACATATCTTTTCTTATTTGTAGCTTCGTTTATCTTTGTCCTATCCTGCTCATCTAACCCATCTTTGCAGAAAGGATAGTTTTTGAGAATTAGGAGAAAGATTTAGTAATAAACAATATATCTTTCAATATATGTGAGTAAAAAAAATGAATTGTAAAAATTGTGGTGACCTAATAGGAAATGAGAGAGATTTGGATGACAAATTTTGCTCAGATCAGTGTAAAGTAGAATATGAATTGGAGCACAATAAAAAATGAAAACATATTCTTTATCGCTCAATATTCAACTCCTTTACCTTTTTCCTCATAAAATTTCACTCGATTTTATTTTTCATGCTTGAGGCCTCAAGCAAGTCTACTTTTTATATGTTAAATTACGGCTAAAACTCAGCTTTATGTATTTAAAGACTTGCTGGTCTGTCTTTGTTAAAACTCAAAAAGCAGCAGTAAGATTTATTGGTTGTTAGATTCTCTGTATAAATAACTTCAAATGAGAATCCAATCGTAGCTCAATTTTGAGGATAATCATGGAACCGAATTAGATGATTTCTTTGCTACAAACCAAACCTGATAGCACTATGAACGACTACTATACATTAGCTAATAGTTCAAGTTTCAACTCATAACATTCTTTAGCCAAATCTAACAAACAGACCAAATCATTATTGACATTAGTTGTCATTATTCTTCCTTTTTCTCTTTTCCTTATTTTCTACATATTCCTTTAATGACTTCAGATTGTAGTCGTACATCTCTTCAAGAAATGCTACCAGCTCGAACGTTCTTTTTCTATTCAATGAATATAATCTGTTCTTTCCTAGCTTTTCTTCTGTTATCAAATCTGCATCTTTTAGTATACGAAGATGAGTTGAGACTGCAGGTAAAGTAAAGTTAAAGTGTTTGGCTATTTCGGTAGGTATCATATCACTCTTACCTAGCAACAGCAGGATTTCTCGTCTATTGTCGTCTGATATTGCTTTCCACGGAGAACCCATAATAATGATAACTATAGTTATACAGTTACAGAACTATTTAAATATTAAATATTAGCGTTATTATAATATCGTATAATGTCAACAACAGATAGGAAAGGAGAGCAGCAACAAGAAACAATAGAAATAAGGAAAAGCATCGTCATTGAAGCTTCCACGGAAGTAGTTTTCAAAGCTATTACTGATCCAGAGGAGCTAACAAATTGGTTCCCAGATCAAGCCATTTTGGAATCTAAAGTGGGTGGAAGATATAAGTTCAGTTTTAATAAACAAGAAAATAATGAATATCGACAGATGGACTATTTCCCTGAAGGAACAATAACTGAATTCATCCCAAACAAAAAAATAACATATACATGGCAAGAACCAAACATAGCCGACTTTCCAAGAACAGTTGTAACATGGGAACTTGAAAAACTCGAGAAAAATAAAACTAGACTCTACCTGTCGCATACAGGATTTAGAGCAGATGAAATGGCCAAAAAGCATGATGAAGGTTGGTCTCATTTCTTGAGCGAATTAGCTGAATATTGCAAAAACAGAAAATAATGAAGTAACAAGTACTTGATCCTTTCAGCGACACCTTGCGATTCCTTTTTCTAATATCTTCTGATCTATATAGACCACTATTTAGTGATCACAGCTCTTGCTGCAACTCCTCAGTTAATATCTGAGATTCCTCGGTCTTCCAATATAATGGGATCGCGTATTTTGAAATGCAGCCAGGTACCATTTACCACCATCGCCACCACGTTTCAGTTTCATTGCAACTAGAATATGGACTCAGTTTCGATCGGGATCAATGTCAGACTGTCCTGCCATCGCAGGTATATTACTCATCAAATAAAAGAATTGAAAAATTTGTTATAAATCATCTTTATATTTTATGGGCACACAAGTAAAAGACAAAAAACAAAATAACATCCCTTCTCCTTCTATCGAATATCTGTCTGCTCCTTAGGCAATACCCCTAATTATTTCTCTTGCTTCTGGCTGAGGAAAGATCTCCTTTAACGTCCTAGGCATCTTGTCCTCAAATACGACATCAGAATACCATTTTGAACCGAAGGCGGTCAATTGCATCAAGATAGGCATGGTGTCTTTACCCTTGCGCGTAAGACTCCAAAGCACCATCATTGGCAATCTCTTTTCCTCGGTGCATTCGATGAAGCCTTCTTTCTTGAGCTCTTTCAAACGCATTGAAAGGACCCTTGGCGTGAGGCCCGCAATAGATTCTAGGATCCGATTGAAACGATTAATCTTGAGAAAGCCGATATCTCTGATTATTAGCATGGTCCACTTCTTGCCAAGTACTCCCAGGCTAGTCTTAATTGGGCATCTGACGAACCTTACTTGGGGTAGGAGCATTCCGTCGCCGTAGCTGTTACCTGATTTCTCCTCTTCTTGATCTTTGATGTATTGCAACTATACTTTCGATCCCTTGCATACTTATAAAGTATACTTTGTATACCATTACGCATGAGTACATCAAACGTAACGGAAAGGAACGAAGAGAAAGAAATTGGAAGTCTGCTCCAGCTCTTTGTCTGGCGGCTGCCGAAAAAGAACCATGACGCGATGGTACAGTTCGGGAAGCAGATTAATGACCTATTTAGGAAGCACGGGACACAGCCCCCGAAGGTTTTCCAACTCAACAACACCAAGACCAGTGAGAATATGGGCTTTACCAACATTGCCAATACTGTCTCAGCCAATCAAGACGAGGAGGTTTGGGTAGAGCTACACTCCTACATAGATCACAAGCAGCTGGATGACGTCTCCGCAAAGATGGAAAAGGATGAAAGTGCAGGTCAACTTTACAAGCAGTTCATGGATCTCATTACCCCGGAATCCTGCATAGAGGGACAGTTCAGCCGCATCAGCGTGTAGACAATATAATAAAGGTTCTTTTTTCAAAAACGCTGAAAAAGGGTGCAGATAATGCAATACTTATTAAAGAAAACATTGCAGAAGAAATCTCGAAAATGAAGCAACAGCCAGGCAAGGACCTTATGCTACAATGTGGCACTGGCCTTGTATCAACTTTTATACAATCTGGTCTAATTGATGAGTATCGAATTGGAGTCGTTCCGATAATTTTAGGAGCGGGAAACTCTTTATCCGAAGCCCTCAAAGATAAGCTTAATCTTAAACTTTTAAAAACTAAGACATTTAATTCAGGTTTGGTTTTACTTCACTATCAGCTGGCATAAATGCAAGCAAGATAATGTTACTTGAAGCATTGATAAGAATGAGAGAGGTCAATTAAATATGCACAGAATAGGCAATCCATTATACTACGCAGCTGCTGCAACTACTGCAATAGCTGGGATACTGCATCTCATATTGGATCTTACACATTTTGGATCTAACATTCTAGGTGATACATTCTTTATTGTTGCAGGAATATCTCAAATTTTCTGGGCTTTACCTATGACTAAAAGATGGGGCAATATATGGTATTATATCGGAATTGCAGGTACTGTGGTACTGATAATATTATGGGCGGTCACAAGAGTACCAAACCCAATCACAGGAGGCAGAGCAATTCCTATTGAGGAATGGGGCATTGCAATAGCAGTCTTTCAGATCGCTTATATCGTGATAACAGCAATAATCTTAGCCAAGGAAAGATGTGAAAGGGTACGAATGATAAAGGAAAAGAGCTAAGAGATTATAATCCCATTAAGAATGTATTAAAGCTGATCACTAATTTTTTAATAGTTGTTGTGATCAGACAGTATCAATGCAATTTAGGTTTATTTTTGAAAGTCAGAATCTTTAAAATCATGAGCCTTATCTAAAAAAATATGGTGCGTATAAGAAGAATCAAAGCAATCGCTACTCTTGGATTCATTTTCTTGTTGTCAGTTGTTATTATTTTCTTTGCTGGTTTTTTTAATACAACGGCTATCTCAGTTGCCTATGCTAAACCAAATCAGATGAGTCATAACCTTGCAAATTCAATAGATATACCAAGCATACCTGCAAAAAAGGTCCATGTTACAGATATTGATATTGCATACAAGACCTTTGGAAAAGGTGAGCCTTTTTTGCTTATTAGCGGTAGTGGTCTTGTTATGGATGCTTGGGAGTCGTCTATTTTAAAAAATTTATCCTCAAATCATAAAGTAATTATATTTGATAACCGTGGTGTTGGAAATACAACAACTGGTATCAAACCATTCTCGATTCCGCAATTTGCAAATGATACTGCTGATTTGCTATATGCTCTCAAAATACAAAAGGCAAATGTTCTTGGATTTTCTATGGGATCCTTTGTAGCCCAAGAGCTTGCTCTATTACATCCAGAAAAAGTTACCAGGCTTATACTATATGGTGCAGCATGTGGTGGAAAAGAGAATATACCTCAAAGCCCTCAAGTTGTAAAAATTTTATCGAATTTTGTAAATAATCGTACCCAGAATGTAGAAAAACTTCTATCAATCACATTTCCACTAGGATGGGTTAAGTCTCATCCCAATGTAACCATTCCACAATCCAAAGAAATTGTTATTCCTAGCACGTTAAAACAGCAGTTTAATTTAGTCGAGGACTGGTTCGCAATTAACAGGAGTGGAGTTTGCAGTCAGCTTCCAAAAATATCCATACCAACATTGGTTATAACTGGAACTGAAGACGTTTCTGTACCGTCAGCTAACTCTTTAATTATTGTACAAAAAATCCCAGGATCTTGGCTCGTACAGATTAAAGGAGGAGGACATGGATTGATGTATCAGTATCCAGAACAATTCAGCAAGATTGTAAGAACATTTCTAGAAACTACTTGATTTGATCGTAACCTATTTTAGTGGTTTGGCAGATGTGTGAGAAGATAATTCGGATTACTTTTTACTACGCAGAGCTCCCTCTGTCCCCGATTAGTATTCTAGTGGTTAAATCATACATATCAAAAAGTGAGAATTGACAGTACCTATGACTGATAAAGACAATGGTAATAATGATGTTCTCAGGATAGAGATAGAGTCATGGAATGACCTCGAGGATAGCTTAAGGGAAGAGAATAGAATACTATTTCATAAAATGTTAAATGAATGTAGGGAATATGTTGATGCAGTGAATTCCAAAGGCGAATCTTTCGCATCTGAATCATTATTTATCGCTTTAATTTTCCAGCAGCATAAAATGATTAATCAGCTAATTGATAAGCTCTCAAAATATGATATACAAGATTAAAAGAAAGAAAATATACCGATTACGTACTTCTGTCTGTAGGATTGGAATTAGAATTTGTTCTTTGATGGACTATCTGAAACATTGTTTAACGAGATATCTACGCCGCCATTGGTCAGATCTAGAGTATTGCTAAATATTGAACAATTTGAAATTGGTAGTCGTTACGTTACAGCCAAAATACAAAATAGATATGCCGACGAAGTTACTATCAATATACAGGGAGGTCGGCCTGGAATAGAACTACAAGAAAGTCTTTTCAAAATTAAGGATCATGAAAAAGGAGATCGCCTATATTATGCATACCTATTAACAAACTGATACAAACTGGTAAAATACTTGTAAGAAAGCTGCCTGTTATTAGTATTAGGGATTGGCTATTAATTTATGAGGATACGTTAGTAGAACTTTCAATAAAAGATGCCTATGATGAATTAGAGATCATTATAGTCTAGACTGCATTTAATTATTAGTCCGCTGGTATATCTTTAATGGTTAATGTCCTACTGTCAGAAAGTAACGCCTACAAGAACTTTATAAATACGGTAGACGCTGAGGCTACGAAGCAAAGTTATAGATTTGCTTTCTCAAAATTTATAAAATTCTACAGCGTTGAGGATTACAATTATGATAAGATGTTGCAGATTGAACAAAAGAAGCTTGAAGGTCTAATAAGTGACTATATCACAGACTTAAAAGTAGATAAAAAATTATCTTATAATTCTATTAATCTGCATTTTGCTGCTATATCACATTTTTATCAAATGAATGGAGTTAGTTTGAACTGGAAGTTACTAACAAAATTCAAAGGAAAGAGAAGGCTAGTAGTAGAAGATAAACCCTATTCAAAGGAACAAATAAGACAACTGCTTGATTTTGCTAGTTTAAGAACGAAGTGTATGATTTTACTCATGTCCTCCGCTGGTCTACGTCGTGGTGCAATTCCTACATTGAAAATAAGGGATTTAACCAAGATAGAAAAATACGGCCTTTACCAGATTTCTGTCTACCATAACGAAGCAGAAAACTATACTACTTTCTGCACACCTGAATGTGCCAAACACTTAGATCAATATTTTGAGTGGCGTACTATGCAAGGTGAAAAGTTTACAAGTGCAAGTCCTGTAATAAGAAAAGGATTCAATAGTTTAAACGTAGCAAGACCAGTCTATTGTCTCTTAATATTTTATGATATATTCTTTTTCCTATCGTCAACCTCTTGGCGTCTTTTCTGAAAGTCACCAATATCGTGCATAGGCCCCATCGAAGGATTACTA
>Ga0184608_10000497_pt1 | contig 10561 bp, 7 predicted proteins | sample PLM1_30_coex_FD_133010 | JGI IMG/M metagenome (GOLD analysis project Ga0184608, IMG submission 133010) | Groundwater sediment microbial communities from an aquifer in East River, Colorado, USA - PLM1_30_coex | ecosystem: Environmental > Terrestrial > Soil > Riparian zone | place: USA: East...
CCTGTCGCAGACGGTCGGGGTCACCTCGCACCAGCGGAACGTCCTTCTGGAGGTTAGCCTGAATCCGGGTTCCGGACTGTTCATACAAGGCAAGTACCTCTGTCACGAGCCGGTTCAGGTCCAGTCCGCCCAGTTGCGGCGGGGGCGTGCGGGCATAGTCGCGGAAATCATCCACCATGCTCTTCATGGCGGTGACCTGCGCGACGATGGTTTCCGTGGCGTGGTCGAGCGCGCGTGCAGCTTCAAGCGAGAGTTTGTCGCCGAGTTTCGCCTGCAGTCGCTCCGCAGCGAGCTGGATCGGCGTGAGCGGATTCTTGATCTCGTGAGCGAGCCTGCGCGCGACCTCGCCCCAGGCGGTCGCGCGCTGCGCCGCGATCAATTGCGTGACGTCGTCGAATACTACGACGTAGCCACCCCCACCGGTCTCGGGCAGCGGCGAACCGCGTACGAGAATCACTGCCCCACGCTCGCGCATCTCGATCTGCTGCTGCCACGCGGTTCCTCTGTGTTGTTCAAACTCCGCTTGCAACATACGAGCAAACTCGGCGAGCGTGTGCCAATCGTCGAGCTTGAACCCGATCAAGGCTGCAACGTCCTCGTGCAGGATGCTGCCCGCCCCGCTGTTTGCAATCCGCAGGATAAGGCCATGATCAAAAACGAGCACACCCGCCGACAGATTGGCGAGAATGCTCTCCAGGTATGCCTTCGCGGTTTCGAGCTGCGCCTGATTGAGCAGCGCGGCGCCCTGCGCCTCGCCAAGCTGTTGAGTCATGCTGTTGAACGACTGCGTAAGGATGCCCAGCTCATCGCGGCTCGTGACCCGAGCGCGGCGCGAAAAATCGCCGCGCGCCACCGCCTGGGTGCCCTCGGCGAGCACGGCGAGCGGATTCGACAGGCGCCGCGACAGCAGGAATGCGAGTGCGATCGCGGAAAGCAGAGCGAGCAACAGCGTCAAGGTCAGCGTGAGAATGTAGATCTCCTTCAGCCCCTGGCGAGACAGCGACAGCTCCTTGTATGCACGATACACGCTTTGCACTGATTCGCCCTGTTCGGCGAGCGTCTGCGGCACCCAGTGCGTGAGCTGCAGCAAGCGCGGCTCGTCGGCGTGGCTGGAAGTCTCCAGGGACACGATCACTCGCAGCAAGAGTCCCTTGTCGCCCACCGGCTCGACCACACCGTAACCGCGCACCTGCCGTGCATCGCGCAACGCCTGTGCACTTGGGCCAGGCGGCACGAGCTTCCCGGGTTCCCGGCTCGCCCTCGCGAGCACCTGTCCACCCTCGGTCATGAGCCACGCTTCTTCGACGTAGGCCTGCTCGCGCAAACGAGCAAGCGCGATGGGTTGCTCGCGTCTCGGGGTCTCGGAGAGATCGAGCGCCATCACGTGGGCCTTGAGAAGCTGCTCGTTCAACATGACGTCGAGCGCCGCCCGGCCGAGATTCAGCCCCCCCTCAAGCGCGCGCTCGACGCGCACGTCGAACCAAGATTCAATGCTCTTCGCGAGGAACTGCAGCGACACGGTATAGACGAGGAGCCCGGGGACCACTCCCACCAGCGCAAACATGACGAGCACCCGAAACGTCAGCAGCGAACCAAACACCTTTGCGCGGCGCTGCCGCGCGAGGATCGCCAACTGGTACACCACGAGCCCGAGGAGGGCCAGGGCAATCGCCGCGTTCAAGCCGAGCAGCAGGGGGTAGTGCTCGGCGAAGAGCGGCGAGTTGGCGGTGGCCGCGGCAAGCAGGAACAGCAAAATGCCGCCGAGCGCGGCGCTGGCGATGAGCACGTAGGTCATCGGGCCTCCTGCACCGGCGCGAGCGGGGTGAACCGAAATCGCTTCCAATCGGACGTCAGCGTCCACTCGCGGTTGGTGACGGCACTCACGCGAAACGGCGTTGGCAGCTGAGCCGGATCAAGGCGCAGCCGCACCGCTGCAATGTAGGCTCGGCCGTTCTCGACCTGATCCTGTCCCAGCACCGGCCACCCGTGAACCCTGCCGAGCGCCTCCAGCGCCTCGGCGAGCGTGTGGAAGTTCTGATACAGCGTCCCGCTCGACAGCCGGTACTGTTGCGCAAGTGGGAGATAGGAAAGCCGTAGGTCCAGCTTTTCCGAGGCGGTTTTCTCGTCGAACCAGTACCATCGCGGCCGCGTCAGTTGGAACTCCACCAGGAAGCCGAGCGATACGCCATTGTTCAGGGCCTCTAGGAGCGGTGCGGTCAGGTCGAGGCGAAAATCGGCGTTCAGGAAATAGCGCGTTTCGGCGATTTCCAACCCTACGTTGTTGACCTGGATCGGCTGGGCTGACGCCGACGCAACGAAGCTTACCGCCAGCGCGGCAATGAGTCGACGCAAGCTCGTCTTCATTCCTCGGCTTGAGCAGTGGTTTTTCTTAGCAAGGCGTAGAAGAAACCGTCGCTATGGGCGCTCGGCAGGATTTGGCCCTCCAAGGGCCGTGCGGCCCGGTTGTCATCCTCAGCGAACCCTGGAAGCGGGAGCACTTCAGCTTCCGGGTGCCGCCGAAGAAAACCGTCCACCTGAGCGCCGTTCTCCTCGGGAAACACCGAGCACGTGGCGTACAACAATTTACCATCGGGAGCGAGTACCCGCCATAAAGCCTCCAGCAGTTCTGCCTGCACGCGACCGAACTCGGGCGCATCGGACTTGCGACGCAGCCACTTGATGTCGGGATGGCGCCGCACCACGCCCGATCCCGAGCAAGGCGCATCCAGAAGAATGCGGTCGAAAGATCTTCTCCCCCAGAAAACCTCCGGCTCGCGACAATCGCCGACCACGATTTCCGCCGAGAGCTTCAGTCTGGAGAGATTTTCGGCGATACGCTGCGCCCGCACGCTGTCCGCGTCCACTGCGAGAAGCTCGCACTCGGCAAGCTCAAGCAGGTGTCCGGTCTTGCCACCTGGCGCCGCGCAGGCATCCAGCACGCGCATTCCGTCGCGAACATCCAGAAGCGGGCCGGCCCGCTGGGCGCCCGCGTCCTGCACCGAGACCTCGCCTGCAGCAAAACCCGGGAGCCGCTCGACCCGGCAAGGTTTCTCGAGCAGGACTGCGTCCTGTCCGAGCGCCCGCGCGGGAATTCCAGCGGTGTCCAGTTTCTCCAGATATGCGTTTGCAGAGAGTCGCCGCCGGTTCACCCGCAGAACCATGGGGGGATGTCGATTCGATTCCAAAAGGACGGACTCCCACTCGTGCGGGTAGGCCAGGCGCAACTCGTCGATCCACCATTGTGGATGGCGGTAACGGCCAGATTCGGTAGCCTCGATCTCCGAGAGCAGCTCGGGCATGCGGCGCTGAAAATTGCGCATCACCGCGTTGACCAGCCCCTTCGCGCGCGAGTACCCAAGCAAGGCTGCCGCCTCCACCGCCTGATGCACGACCGCGTGCGCGGACTTCGGCCGGGCGGCGAGCTCTGCGAGCGCGGTGAGGAGCAACCCACGCACTGGGGAATCGGTGAGAGGTCTCTGCAGGAGGCGCTCTAGAGCCACGTCGACCACCCCGTAGCTCCGCAGCGCGTTATAGCAAAGATCCTGTGCCGCGGCAGCAAGGGTTTGCGCCGACGCACGGTGTTTCAGGTCGGCGAGCGCAGTGTTCAGGCTCTCCCCCCCGGAGACGCGCCCGATGGCTTCGGCGGCGGCAACAAAGGCCTGTGCGAGGGAATGGCCGGCGGAAGCGGTGGACACGGATGCACTGCGCAAGGTCACGGGCGTTACTTGCATTATAGGCGCGGCGCGCTTTACCACACTTGCTACTGGGCTTCGAAGCGCTCGCCGGCGCTAAGCGGAAATCCTCTGAGAAATTCGGCGGCGGGCAGTCGTTTCCCCCCGGACCGCTGCAACTCAGTTATGACCAGGGCACCTTCCCCGCAGGCGACACGCAAGCCGTCCGGACCTCTGCTCAGTATCTCACCCGGAATCCCCCGCCCGGCGGCGGTAGCGCAACGCCAAATCTTGAGCTCCACTCCGTGCACGCGTGCATCCGCACCAGGTGACGGATTGAGCGCGCGAACCTGGCGATTCGCGGTGACCGCACCCTGACGCCAGTCCACACGAGCCTCGCGCCTGTCGAGCTTGGCTGCATACGTCACCCCCTCGGCTGATTGAGGTGTCGCCTTGACCACACCGGCTTCCAACGCATCCAGAGCTTGCCCTATGAGTTTCGCGCCAAGTTCCGCGAGCCGATCGTGCAGCGTTCCCATGGTATCGTCTTCCAGTATTGGAATCTTTTCCTGCATCAACACCGGGCCTGTGTCGAGTCCGGTGTCCATCTGCATGATCGATACGCCGGTGTCCCGATCACCGGCAAGGAGCGCTCGCTGAATGGGCGTTGCGCCGCGCCATCGCGGCAACAGGGACGCGTGAATATTGATTGCCCCGTACCGGGGAAGCTCGAGCACCGGACGCGGCAGAATCAAGCCATAAGCGGCAACGACGATGATATCGGCTCGGAAATGTTCGAGCTCCGCTTGCGCCTGCGCGTCTCGCAGACTCATGGGCTGGGTTACCTGAACACCCCGCGCTGACGCCAGCTTCTTCACTGGTGATGGCGCCAGCGCAAAACCACGCCCGGCAGGTCGATCCGGCTGAGTCATCACACCGACCACACGATGGCGGGATTTGAGCAGAGCGTCTAGGCATCGTGCGGCAAATCCAGGAGTGCCGGCGAAGAGGACATTCACGGAGCCGGCATCCGCTCAGGGCTTGCGCGAAATGCGGCGCTCGGCAGTCGTCGAATAACGAGTCGGCAGGGTCCCAACCCTGCCTCAGGCCGTCTTGCGGAGTTGTTTTTGAAGTTTCGCCTTGATGCGCTGCTGCTTGAGACGCGACAGATAGTCGACGAAGACTTTGCCGTCGAGGTGATCCATTTCGTGCTGGATGCAGACCGCGAGGAGGTTCTCCGCCACTAGGGTAAAAGATCCTCCGTCTAGGCCAAGCGCGCGCACCGTCACGCGCTCGGCACGCTCAACCGGCTCGTAGATTCCTGGTACCGACAGGCAACCCTCCTCTCGATACTGAACGCCCTCGCTGCCGACGATCTCCGGATTGATCAAAACCAGGAGCTCATTTCGGGTCTCGGAGGCATCAATGACGATCACTCTTTGGTCCACGTCAACCTGCGTCGCTGCGAGTCCTACCCCCGGCGCTGCGTACATCGTTTCGGCCATGTTCCGCACCAAGCCGCGAACCGATTCGTCAACCTCCAGTACGGGCGCGGCCGCTTTATAGAGCCTCGGATCGGGGTAGCGAAGGATATCGAGCAGCGCCATAAATACTTGCAAATTGAAAGAATTAGATGCAGAATTTAATGCAGACTGTAAAAAGCGAGCCGCAAAAGTTAATATAGGGACTGTGGCAGCTAAATCCAGACGAGGCGGTCATGCAAAAGTCTATCACAGCTCTCCTGGCACTCGCCCTAGCGGGCGTGGGATTCCTGGTGCTTGCACAGGGCGACTTGCAGGTAAAGGATACGGCGCCGGACCGCTACGTCGTCCAAAGGGGCGATACGCTTTGGAGCATCGCCACCAAATTCCTCAATGATCAATGGCGTTGGCCGGAAGTCTGGCGAATGAACGAGGAGCAGATCAGAAACCCGCACAACATTTCCCCGGGCGATGTCCTCGTGCTCGACCGGAGCGTATCGCCGCCGCAATTGCGTCTCAGCGATGCCGGCGACGGCCGTGGGGCTGGGGGTGCAGAAGGCGTAAAGCTTCTGCCACGCATCTACACTCAGTCCTTGACGTCAGAGGCGATACCCGCCATTTCGCCCAGGGCGATCGAGCCGTTTCTAACGCAGCCATTGATCATCGAGGAAGGCGGTCTCGACAGGGCGCCGCGGATCATCGCTACCGAGGAAAATCGGGTCAACTTAGGCGCCGGCAATGTGGCCTATGTCAGCGGTTTTGGTGGCACCGACGCGCCCGTTTGGCAGATCTATCGCGCCGGTCGACCGCTGGTCGACCCAGACAACCAGAGGACTTTGGGTTTCGAAGCCGTGTTTCTGGGTACGGCCCAAGTGACGCGAAGCGGCGAACCCGCCACAGTACAGATCGTGAATTCCAAGAAGGAGATTTCCGCAGGAGATCGACTCATTCCCGCGCCCCCGCCGACCATCCCCCAGTATGTCCCTCATGCGCCGAGTTCCGCGGTGAGCGGCCGAATCATAGGACTTTACGATTCTTTGGCTACCAGCGTGGGTGGGCGCGACTCGATCATTTCCATCAATCGAGGCAGGCGCGATGGTTTGGAGGTCGGACACGTGCTTGCCGTGTACCGCAACGTCGTGGTCTACGATCAGAGCGATTATCTGAAATCGCGTGACCGCTCCCCAGTGATTCAGCTGCCTCCAGAGCGCTACGGCCTGGCTTTCGTCTTCCGTACCTTCGAGTCGGTCTCCTACGCGCTGGTAATGGAAAGTTCACGGCCGGTGCAAGGGGGAGATATCGTGCAGAACCCCTGATCAAGATCCCGTTCGGCGAAGCATTACGTATGAAGGATTCAGGCGATCTGGCCGCCTGGATCGAACTCAGTCTGGTCTCCGGACTAGGTAGCCAGAGATTCCGATCCCTGCTTTCCACCTTCGGTCTTCCCACCAACGTGTTGAATGCGACGCGATCGCAACTGTGTCGTGTCGTGCCTGAAGCGCTTGCAGCGGCCATCCTCGAGCGAAACAGAGGCTCCGAAGTCGAAAAAGCTCTCCAATGGGCTGCCCAACCCGAGCACATGGCCCTGACCCTCGCCGACGCCGAATACCCCAGGCAACTCCTGGAAATCCCCGATCCCCCGGCTTTGCTTTATGTTGCCGGCAACGCGAAGCTCCTTTCTTGCCCAGCGCTTGCCGTGGTCGGCAGCCGAAACGCGACGCCTCAGGGACTGAAGAACGCGCAGAGCTTCGCACGAGCGTTCAGCGAGACGGGCTTGGTCATCGTGAGCGGCCTGGCTATGGGCGTGGACAGCGCTGCACACTCCGGCGGCCTGCAGGGACGAGGGTCCACCATCGCGGTTCTGGGGACGGGTATCGACATCGTGTATCCGCGTCGCAACGAGCCGCTCGCGGAGGAAATTCTGTTGCGGGGCGCGCTTGTGTCCGAATTTCCCCTCGGCACACCGCCCAACGCGGGAAATTTTCCCCGGCGCAATCGCCTCATCTCGGGTCTTGCCCGCGGTTGTCTAGTCGTCGAGGCTACCCTAGATTCCGGCTCGCTCATCACTGCGCGCCTCGCCGCAGAACAGGGTCGCGAGGTGCTCGCCATCCCTGGCTCGATCCACTCGCCTCTCTCCAGAGGCTGTCATTCGCTGATCAAGCAGGGCGCGAAGCTGGTCGAGAGTGCGCAGGACGTTCTCGAGGAACTCGGCCTGGCAGGGGCGCCCCAAACGAGATTCCCGGAGCCCGGCGCAGATCACGACCTGCTCGACAAGATGGGTTTCGATCCGTGCGATATTGACGGCTTGATCGAGCGCAGCGGCTTGACGGCCGAAATCGTATCCGCCATTCTGCTGCAGTTGGAGCTGGAAGGAAAAGTAGCCGGCCTCCCCGGAGGTCTATACCAACGTGTCCGCTGAGGATTCATAGCGAATGTTCGACGTACTCGTATACCTTTTCGAGAATTACTACCAGACCGAAGCCTATCCCGATCAGGATACGCTTGAGCGCAAACTGCATGCCGCGGGCTTCGAGAACGACGACATCCAGGACGCGTTGGATTGGCTGAATACGCTCACGGATCTCCCCAAGGAGGCTCTTCCGGAATCCCTCGATTCACGACAATCCTTCCGCGGGTATTCTGCGGACGAAGCGACCAAGTTGTCGTTGGAGAGCCGAGGTTTCATTGCTTTTCTTGAGAGCGCAAAAATCCTTACCCCATTGCTGCGCGAGCTTATCATCGAGCGCGGGATGGCTTTACCCAACGAAGTTGTGGGTTTGGACAAGCTCAAGGTGATCGTCCTGATGGTGCTTTGGACGCGCCGGGGCAATGTAGACGCGCTGATTCTCGACGAGTTGATACCCGACGGCGAGAAGCGCCAGACGCACTAGGGCCGAGCCGAAGTCTCGAGATGGACTCGGCCTTCGCGCGCCACAGTTTCTTGCTTCACGTTCCGATTACACTTATCATTCTGCGCTTCGCGTAGAGACGGCTTCGATCCTGTCGTCTGTTTTTTCGCAATCTCTTCTTCCCAGTGGCCAAGAAACTCATCATCGCCGAAAAGCCCTCCGTGGCGAACGACATCGCGCGCACTTTGGGCGGCTTTACGCGCCACGGCGACTACTACGAAAGCTCGGACTACGTCCTTTCGTCGGCGATCGGCCATCTGCTCGAGCTCGTTCCGCCCGAAGGGGTGGAGGTCAAACGAGGCAAGTGGTCTTTCGCCAACCTGCCCGTGATTCCACCGCACTTCGATCTTAAGCCGATCGAGCGCACTGAAGAACGCCTCAAACTCCTCGTCAAGCTGCTTCGGCGTAAGGATGTGACCGGCGTGATAAACGCCTGCGACGCGGGTCGGGAAGGCGAGTTGATTTTCCGGTATATCGATCGGCATGCCGGCAACAAGAAGCCAATCGAGCGTTTGTGGCTGCAGTCGATGACGCAAAGCTCCATTAAGGAAGGCTTCGAGCAGCTGCGCAAGGACCGCGAGTTGCGCCCCCTTGCCGACGCGGCGCTGTGCCGCTCCGAGTCGGATTGGCTCATCGGCATCAACGGTACACGCGCCATGACTGCCTTCAACTCGAAGGAAGGCGGCTTTTACAAGACCACGGTCGGACGTGTGCAGACACCGACGCTCGCAGTTCTCGTCGAGCGCGAGGAGCGTATACGCAGTTTCAAGGCGCGCGACTATTGGGAAATCCACGCCACGTTTGCCGCTGCGGCCGGAGAGTACGGCGGTCGCTGGTTCGACGAAAAATTTCAAAAGGAAAAGGAGGATGCCGAGGCAAAACCCGAGCGGTTGTGGGAGGAGAAACAGGCTGTCATCATCCGCGCGAAATGCCTGGGAAAGCCGGGCGTTGCCACCGAGGAGGCGAAGCCGGCCTCGCAGCTTTCTCCCCTTCTCTATGACTTGACGAGCCTGCAGCGCGAAGCGAACGGCCGCTTCGGCTTCTCAGCCAAAACCACGCTCGTGCTTGCCCAGGCGCTCTACGAAAGACACAAGGCCCTCACCTATCCGAGGACCGATTCGCGCGCATTACCCGAGGACTACCTCGCGACGGTGAAGAAGACGCTTGACACGTTCGTGGCGCAGAAATCGGGCTACACGCGCCACGCGGCCCAGATACTCAAGAAAGGCTGGGTCAAGCCGAACAAACGCATATTCGACAACAAAAAGATCTCCGACCACTTCGCAATCATCCCCACGATCCAGAGGCCGGGGCACCTCTCTGAGGCGGAAGGGAAGCTTTACGATTTGGTCGTGAAGCGCTTTCTCGCGGTGTTCTTCCCAGCAGCGGAATATCTCGTCACGACGCGAATCACCCGCGTCGAAGGCGAAGCGTTCAAGACCGAGGGCCGAGTGATGACCCAAGCCGGCTGGCTCGAGGTCTACGGAAAGGAAGCTGAAACGGGCGAATCACCGAGCCTCGTCGCGATCGAGAACGAAGAGAAAGTGCGCGCGCGCGAGGTGGATGTTCGCGCCAATCGGACGAAGCCGCCCGCCCGCTTCACAGAAGCCACATTGCTCTCAGCGATGGAAGGCGCCGGAAAACTGATCGAGGACGAGGAGCTGCGCGAAGCCATGAGCGAGAAGGGATTGGGCACTCCGGCAACCCGTGCGCAGATCATCGAGGGTCTGATTTACGAGGATTATCTGCACCGCATCGGTCGCGAGCTTCAGCCGACGCCGAAGGCGTCGTCCCTCCTTTTCGCGTTGCGCCAGTTTGGGGTGAACGAGCTGTGCTCTCCCGAGCTAACCGGGAACTGGGAATTCAAGCTCAAGCAGATGGAGCACGGGGATCTTCCGCGCAGCGCTTTCATGGAACACATCGTCGATCTCACCCGTGAGATGGTTTCGCGCATCAAGCACGGCGACATCCCCGATACCGTGTTCCTCACCCTGAAGACTCCGTGTCCCAAGTGTGGCGGCAAGGTACAGGAGACCTATCGCAAGTTCAAGTGTCAGAAGTGCGACTTTGCGATCTGGAAAGTAGTATCGAGCCGCGAGTTCGCCCCCGAGGAAATCGAGACGCTGATCTCCAAGCGTTCGGTAGGGCCCTTGACGGGTTTCCGCAGCCGAGCCGGCAAGCCGTTTGCCGCGATGGTGCGGCTTACGCCCGAATTTCGCGCCGAGTTCGACTTTGGGCGGCAGGCGGATGCCGACGGCACTGCTGCGAAAGTGGATTTTTCAACGCTGACGCCGCTCGGCCCCTGCCCAAAATGCGGCGGCCGAGTGTTCGAGCAGCCGATGGCCTATGTCTGCGAGAACAGCGCCAACCCCGAGCGGCGCTGCGACTTTCGCTCCGGACGCGTGATTCTGCAGCGACCCATTGAGCCCGAGGAGATAAAGAAGCTGCTCGCAACGGGAAAGACCGATCTCTTGCATCGGTTCATTTCTCGCAAAGGTAG
>Ga0184608_10000499_pt1 | contig 10545 bp, 11 predicted proteins | sample PLM1_30_coex_FD_133010 | JGI IMG/M metagenome (GOLD analysis project Ga0184608, IMG submission 133010) | Groundwater sediment microbial communities from an aquifer in East River, Colorado, USA - PLM1_30_coex | ecosystem: Environmental > Terrestrial > Soil > Riparian zone | place: USA: East...
AGGTGGATGTACTGCGGATCGAGGGCATAGAAGCCGGAGGTCGTGTACTTGCGGGTCCCGTCGAACGGGAATGTCGGTCCGACGGTGGGAACGACCAGCTGCTCCGCTGAGCCGTAGCCGACGTTCAGGTAATCGGTCGTCTTGATGGTCCCGGCGTCGCGCAGGCCATCGAGGAAGCCGAGTGGCGCGATCTTCGCCGGTGTGATGCCGCTCACCTGTGCGTCGAGGACGATGACCGAGACATCCGCGTGATACGGCTGCTTGTACGCGGGGTTGTGGCGGATCGTGCCGTGGTACGGCGTCGAGATGATGTCGTGGCCTGGGTCTGTGCCGAAGTCCGTCTTGAAGGTGATGTACGCGTCAGTCTGGCCAAGCGATAGAGCGAACGCGGTGCAGTGGCTCGCGGTCATGAACACCGTGGACGAAACGAGCGTGCCGCTGCAGATGATCCGCAGACTGCCGTCGGCGCGCCTAGCGAGGAACGCGCCGACGTTCGGATGAGCGTTCCCGTCGGGCTGCGCATCGCCGGTCTGCCCGAGAGCGGTGATCCCTGTGGTGAGCAGGAGTGACGCGACGATCGCGGTGATCGCGAACAGCTTCTTCAATCGATCCTCCCCATCGCTGACGCCTCGCGGATTCTAGTCACGACGAACTAGGCCCGGTCACTTGGCCGCACCGCTCATCCCCAGTCCGTGTAACGGATCACGCCGATAGGCCTAGAAGAATTCGCGAACATTACCCCTCTGCAGGTGGGTGTTCTCGGATCGCTCCACGAGTCAGGCTGCATCCATGCAGACACCGCACGCGCACACAACACGCGATGCGCGAGAGCGTTCCGCCAGTGTGAGGACGGGATGGGCGTGCTTCGTCATGGGCACCGCCGTGTTGGTCGCTGTTGCGTCGATCGCGTGCGGATCGCCGATCCCGACGCGAACAAGCGAGGCCTCGAATGTTCTCTTACCAGTCGAACGAGCATGGGCCGCGAACCCCGAGCCGTCCGAAGCGCCCGACCCGCTCGATTGCACCGATCACGTGGCGACCGCGCAGCTCGACCAGGTCATCGTGGCGAAGTGGTCGCCCGACTCGACCAAGCTCGCCGTCGCGCGCGTGATCACCATCCCCTCGCACCTCACGATCACCGGCTACGAAGAAGACCCGGTGCTCAGCGTTCTCGACATCAGCACCAACGAGGTGCGCGAGATCGGTCAGGGCAACAAGCCACAGTGGTCGGGGACGGGCACGTTCCTCTCGTTCTGGAAGAACGACGGCTACGTCCACATCCTCCAGGGCGACAAGAACGTGGGGACTCTCGAGGTATCGCACCCCGATGTGCGGTGGGTCGGTGATGTCCTGTACTACTGGTACGCCGAGGAGATCCGCACCTGGGACAGGGGCGTCACGGCGACCGTTTCGCGCGTCGCGAATGAGCTCGTGCCGCGCTATCCCAATGACGACGCGTACTTCAGCGCCGACGGCGAGCGCTTCACGATCACGCGCTACTCGACGGACGGTACGACGGAGCGCTACATCGGCGTGACCACGACAGGCGACATGACCGCGCTCGACCAGCCGGACATCACCTACCTCGAGTGGTCACCGCTTGGCCAGACGCTGCTGATGCGCTCGCAGGACCGCGTGGCGCTTCGCGACGGGGATGGGACCGTGAAGAGCGAATTGCTCGCGAACCTGCCGGGTCCGGTGCACAGCTGGTCGTCCGATGGACGGCTGCTGCTGGGCGTCCTGTCGCCGACCATGCCGGCCGGCAACACCTGGGACCGCTTCTGGGTCTGGGACGGAACGGCGGACGGCGGATTCGCGACCTTGCCGAACGTCTTCGGCGCGCGCACGTTCAGCCCTGACGGTCGCCACTTCACCGGTGTCAGCCGGACCGGGCCCGAGGCCACGCAGCTCGAGCTCTACCGGTGCGGTGTCACGATCCACACGGCTGCCGCGCTGCCGCGCGCAGATACCGCGTCGCGGTCGAGACTGCAGCGCATCGCTTCGGACGGACACCGGTTCGTGCGGCCGGTGGCGGGGATGATCGTGCAGTTCCTCCAGGGCCGGCACACCGGCGTCGATGTCGCCGCGCCATACGGTTCCCTGCTCTTCGCCGCAGAGGACGGCACCGTCGACGCGGTCGGATGGGTGCCAGTGGGTGGACGCCGCGTCTGCGTCATGCACGAGGACGGCCTCGAGAGCTGTGCGTATCACACGTCGCTATCACTTGTCGCAGTCGGAGATCGCGTCGTGCAGGGCCAGCCCATCGCGCTCGTCGGTTTGACGGGCCAGACCGGTGGTCCCCACGTGCACTGGGAAGTGAAGCGCAACGGGATGTTCGTAAACCCCCTGGACCAATAAGTCGCCCGGCCGCGGATGCGCGTCGCGACTGCACTCCGAGCGAGCGTCTGCGCCCAGCCGGCCCGAACGCCGCGCGCGCCGTGAGTGGCGGGCCGGCGTAGCCAGCAGCGAGCGAGGGGTGTAGGCGCGACGCGCATACGCGGGACGGCGCGACGCCCGACCTATTCGATGAACAGGTCGTCCGGGTAGCAGTAACGCCAGCGCTCGCCCTTCTCGAATGAGCGGATCACCGGGTGCTTCGTCGCGTGGTAATGCTTGGTGGCGTGCTTATTCGGTGAGTCGTCGCAGCATCCGACATGGCCGCACATAAGGCAGAGACGGAGATGCACCCAGCTGTCGCCACTCGCGAGGCACTCCTCGCACCCGCGCGGCGTGTTCGGCGCGTGGTCCTTCGCGGCGCGCAGGTGCGCGCACAGCTGCCCCACTCCGGTCACTCCTCTGACGATACGCGTCCGTCGCTCATATCCTCCTGCGGTGGCGAGCACGCGGGGCGCAACGGTGGAGTTCCGCGACGTCTCGAAGCGCTACCCCGGGCAGCTCGCGGTCGACCGGCTCTCGTTCAAGGTCCCGGCGGGAAAGATCTGCATCCTCGTGGGACCGAGTGGCTCGGGCAAGACGACGTCGCTGAAGATGGTCAACCGGCTCATCGAGCCGAGCGGGGGGTCCATCCTCGTCGACGGACAGGACGTCCTTCACAAGGAGCCAACGGCGCTCCGGCGCGGCATCGGGTACGTCATCCAGCAGGTCGGGCTCTTTCCGCACCAGACGATCGCGGAAAACGTCGCCACGGTGCCGCGGCTCATCGGCTGGCCGAAGGAGCGCATCGATGCAAGGACCGAGGAGCTGCTCGCGCTTGTCGGTCTTGAGCCGTCGCGGTTCGCGGCGCGGTATCCGGCGCAGCTCTCGGGTGGTGAACGGCAGCGCGTGGGCGTCGCACGCGCTCTTGCGGCCGAGCCGCCGGTGATGCTGATGGACGAACCCTTCGGCGCGGTCGATCCGATCGTGCGCGATCGCCTCCAGAACGAGTTCCTTCGCATCCAACGCGACCAGGGGACGACGGTGCTGTTCGTGACGCACGACATCGACGAGGCGATCAAGCTCGGGGACCGCGTCGCGGTGATGCGTGGCGGCAAGCTGGTGCAATACGCGCCGCCGGCCGAGCTCCTCGCACACCCGGTGAACGATTTCGTTGCGGAGTTCGTCGGCTCCGATCGCGGACTCAAGCGGCTCGCGCTCCTCACGGTCGGCGGCGTCGACCTTGACACAAGCGTCGCGCGGGCGAGCGTTTCGTCGAACGCGCCCGTCCTCTCTCCAGCGACCACACTTCGCGACGCGCTCATACGGATGCTCGCGAGTGAGACGCAGGTCGGCGTCGTCCTGGACGGGCAGCGCTATGTGGGCGTGCTCACGCTGTCGAAGATCGGGAAGATGATCCAGAGCGACACGTGATCGAAGGCGAACCGCTGATCCGCTGGGACTGGATCGCGAGCCACCTCGACGAGTTCGCGTTCCGTCTCGGCGAACACGTCGAGCTGACCGTGATCGCGGTCGGCGTCGGTTTCGTCATCGCGTTCGCCCTGTCGCTCCTGATTCTCCGGGTGCCGCGCGCCGAAGGGCCTATCACCTGGATCACGGGCACGCTCTACACGATCCCGAGCCTTGCGCTCTTCGCCCTGCTCATTCCCTACACCGGCCTGACGATCCTCACCGCGGAGATCGGACTTGTCAGCTACACGCTTCTCATCCTGATCCGCAACATCGTGCGCGGCATCCGCGGCGTGCCCGCAGACGTGCGTGAGGCTGCCGTCGGCATGGGCTACGCACCGCGCGAGATCCTCTGGCGCATCGAAGTACCCCTGGCAGCCGCCATCATCATCGCCGGCGTACGGCTCGCGACGATCAGCACGATCGGCCTCGTTACGGTGAGCTCGCTCATCGGCCAGGGCGGTTTCGGATTCCTCATCCTCGAGGGGATGCAGCGAAGCTTCTTCACGACGGAGATGATCGCCGGCGCGATGCTCTCGGTCGCGCTCGCGATCGTCGCGGACGCGCTGTTGGTGCTGCTTCAGCGTCGACTCACACCGTGGACGCGAACGGCATGAGCCTGCTCGGTGACGTTGCGCGTTGGTTCACCGATCCCGCCCACTATCAGGGCACCGACGCAGTCCAGACTCGGATCTTCGAGCACCTCGCGGTGTCCGGTCTCGCGCTGCTGGTGGGCCTGCTCATCGCGCTGCCCGTCGGCCTGTACCTCGGTCACACCGGTCGCTTCGCCTTTGTCGCCGTGAACGTCGCGAACATCGGGCGCGCGATCCCCTCGCTCGCGGCGATCGCGCTGGCGATCCCGGTGGCGGCGACGCTGCTCGGCGTGCAGAACGGGCTGGGTTTCTGGCCGACGTTCTTTGCCCTCATTCCGCTCGCGATCCCGCCCATCCTCACCAACGCGTACGTCGCGGTACGCGGCGTGGACAGGGACGTCATCGAGGCCGCCCACGGCATGGGCCTGGGCGAGGCTGGGATCCTGCGCCGGATCGAGCTGCCACTGGCGCTTCCGCTGATCCTCGCCGGGATCCGGACGGCGGCGGTGAACGTCATCGCCACCGCGACGCTCGGCGCCCTGGTCGCGTTCGGCGGTCTGGGCCGGTACATCGTGGACGGGCTCGCGCTCCAGGAATACGACCGGTTGTTCGCAGGTGCTGTGCTGGTCGCACTTCTCGCCATCGCAGTGGAGGTCGGATTCAGCACATTCGAGCGCGCCGCGGTGTCCCCGGGCATACGCGTTCACCAGGGTGCGTTATAGGGGGACGGCCGTTCGGAGAGGGCGATACTGCCAGCGTGGGCCGAGAGAAATGCGCTGCGGCCCGGAAGGAGTTTTCCAGTTGAACCGAGCCATCCGCGTTGCGATCCCATTCATCGTGGCGGCACTTGTTGCGAGCGCCTGCAGCGGTGCCACCTCCGGTGGAGCCAAGCCCGCGATCACGATCGGCTCCACCAACTTCAGCGAGCAGCTCGTCCTCGGGGAGCTGTACAGCCAGATCCTCGAGTCCAACGGTTACTCAGTGACGCGCAAGTTCAATCTCGGCAATCGCGAGATCGTGTTCCCGGCCCTTCAGAGCGGTCAGATCGATATGGAGGCGGACTATCTCGCGACGCTCCTTTCGTTCGTCGACAAGACCGCGACCGGATCGACCGATCCGAAGAAGACGGCGGCGACGTTGCAAACGGCGCTGACCTCGAAGGGGGTCACCGTCCTCGACTACGCACCCGCGGTCGACCAGAACGGCTTCGTCGTCACCAAGACGACGGCGGACAAGTACAAGCTCACCAAGCTGTCCGACCTCGCGCCAGTTGCGAACCAGCTCGTGCTGGGGGGTCCGCCAGAATGTCCAAGTCCAACGCGACCGTTCTGCATGCCGGGACTCAAGAGCACCTATGGCATCACTTTCAAGGACTTCAAACCGCTCGACACCGGCGGTCCACTCACGGTCCAGGCGCTGGTCGGCGGACAGATCGACGTCGGGCTGCTCTTCACGAGCGACGCGACGATCGCCGTGCGCGGCTTCGTGCTCCTCGAGGACGACAAGCAGCTTCAGCTCTCGGACAACGTCGCACCGGTCGTGCGCAACGATTACCTGAGCAAGGCGGGTGACGACTTCAAGAAGGTCATCAACTCCATCGCGCCCAAGCTAACGACCGCGGAGCTCACGGGGATGAACAAGCTGGTCGAGGTCGACAAGAAGGACCCGAAGGATGTCGCCAAGGAGTGGCTGAAGAAGCAGGGCCTCATCAAATAGGAGACTGGATCTCACTCGGCGGCGCGCTCGTGCGGGGCGCGGCCGTCGCGTCGTGGGGCGATGGCGGAGAGTGCGAGCTCTTCGCCATCCACGACGACGGACAGCTTCGCGATCGCTATTGGGACGGCACGAGCTGGCACGAGTGGGAATCGCTCGGCGGTACCTTCACCGGCCAGCCCGCGGCCGCGGCTCGCGACGCGGACCGCATCGACGTCTTCGCCTTCGACCCGGAAGGCGTGCTGAAACATCGCTGGTGGGACGGAAAACAGTGGGTCCCATGGGAGGCGGTCGAAGGCGCGCCGCGCGGTGACAGCGTGAGCTGTTCGTGGAGCGCGGGGCGCCTGGACGTATTCGTCAACCGCGAGGGCGGCGCCCTCTGGTATCGGGCACTGCAGTGACCGAGGGGCCGTTCGACTTCGTCGTGATCGGCGCGGGCGCATCGGGCGAGGCGGCGGCGCAGTACGCGCGCAAACGCGGCGCCTCGGTGGCCATCATCGACCGCGACCTGTTCGGCGGATCCTGCCCCTTCTGGGCCTGCATGCCGTCGAAGACGCTGCTCCATGCGGCGGAGGTGCGCGCGCACGGCGGTGATTACCCGTGGCCAAGGGCCTCTGACCGCCGCGACTACATGATCGACCGCGAAAAGCGCGATCACCCGGACGATACGAGTCATGTGAATGCTCTCGAGCGCGCCGGCGCGACAGTGCTGCGTGGCACCGCGCAGCTCGCCGGTCCCGGCAGGGTCGTGGTAACACACGACACCGCGACCCACGAGCTCGTGGCGAAGAACGTCGTCATCTCGGTGGGCTCGGTCGGCAAGGTGCCTTCGATCGACGGGCTCGCAGAGTCCGGGTATTGGACGAATGTCGAAGCGACCTCGACGCGAACGCTGCCGCGCAGCATCGCCGTCCTCGGTGCCGGCCCCTCGGGCGTCGAGATCGCGCAGTACTTCGCGAGGTTCGACGTCCGCACGGCGATCGTCGCACCGCGGCAGGTGAACCCGACCGATCACCCACGCAACTCCGAGCTCATCGCCGAAACACTCCGCCGCTCCGGCGTCGACGTGCGCACCGGCGTGCGCGCGCAGCGCGTTCGCCCGAAGGCGGGCCCCAACGGAGAGCACGTCATCGATCTCTCGGACGGTTCGACCGTTTCGACCGAGGTCATCCAGCTTTCGGTCGGCCGCACATCAGCGCCGGCGCTGAGGACACTCGGCCTCGACACGATCGGTGTCGCGTACGACGGAGCCGACACGCTGACGGTCGGCGACGACCTGCGCGTTGCGGAGAACGTGTACGCGGCCGGCGACGTCGTCGGACACGAGCTCAGCACGCATCTCGGTCATTACGAGGGCGAGATCGCGGTGCGGATCGCGCTCGGCGACGATGTGCGCGCGGACTTCAGCGCGATCCCGCGCGTCGTGTACACCGATCCGGAGGCGGCGGCGGTCGGGCTTCGACTCGACCAGGCGCGGGAGCGCGGCATCGACGCATTCGAGGAGACGATCGACCTGGCACGTACCTCCAAGGGATACATCGTCGAGGCGGACATGGGACACGTCACGATCGTCGTGGATCGGCGGAACAAGATCGTCGTCGGGGCGTTCATCGGTGGCGTTGGCGCGGGTGAGGCGATCCACCAGGCCGTCCTCGCGGTGAAGCTGCGGACGCCGATCGACACGCTCGCCCAGACCGTGAACGCTTTCCCCACCACGGCCCGAGAGCTTGGCGGCAGATTCGCCTCAGCTGCGCTGAAGCTGCGCTGACAACCGATCCAGCACCGCGCGTAGGTCGCGCGCCGGCGACCCACCGGCGAGCCGCAGGACCTTGGGACGATGGCGCGACGTCGCCCGAGAGACGGCCGCACGTGTCCACTGCTCCCCGACGCCGGCGGAGGCGTTTCCATAGCGTTGGTGCACGGAGCGGAGAAACCTATAGAGGCGGCGGTATCCGGGGTACGCATTCGTCCCAGCAAGGTGCGCTCGCATATGCCTGCGGACGATCCGGAGCGCAGCGGTCGCGAACGGCGGGTCGCACCAGACGATGAGGTCGCTGACCTCGGCGACAGTCTCGATGAAAACGGGCTCCGCTCCCTCGACGATCCAGCCCGAATGGGCGAGGTGATCTTCGATGAGCGCCTGTCGCGCGGCGAGCATTGCCGCGGATGGATGGCCCGCGACGTCGCGCTCGAGCCGCACCCCGCCAGGGAGCCCGCGCCAATCAAGATGCTCGTCCATTCGCAGCACGGGTAGGTCGAGGTGGTGACCGAGCGCCTCCGCGAGCGTGGTCTTGCCGCTGCCTGGACCGCCAACGATGTAGATGCGCGCGGCCACGCGCGTGCGCTACGCGAGGGGAGCGAGCACCGCGGTCAGCTGCGCACGGTGCTCAGCGGTCTCGAAGTCGAGGAGCGGGTTAGTGGGCAGGAGATGTTCGGTGACGACATTGTTCTTCCGGACGTAAACGGCGGGATAGATCTCCGCTTTAGGGTTCGCCTCGACCGCGACCGCGACGCCATCGGGCCCTTCACCGTCGACGAACAGCTGCAGGGGCACGATGCCGTCGTCGACGATGCCTCGCGTTCCATCCCATAGGAGCGAGCGCGCGAGGTAGGACTTCTGATGCCACAGCTCCGGCGCGCGTGACAGCTCGGAGAGTAGGTAGCCGAGCACGTCGTCGCGCTTCAGCGTCGGCCGCGCCGGGTCGATGCCGAAGTACGTGCGCGCGATGTGCCGCGCGAGGATGCGCGCGTTGTAGCGGTGGCCGTGCACGGCGCCTGAGCTGCTCGGGATCCCGTTCTTCTTGAGCCCCGGCGCGCCGCGCGTCGCGGTGCCCGCGAAGTACATGTGGCGCACGCTGATGCTCTCGAACAGCGGGGTCTGCGACGGGATCTGCTCGCGACCGGAGCTCACGACGCCCAGCTCCGGAAGATCGCCGAGCGGTGGCTGGAAGCCGGTCGTCGCGATCACGTCCTCCGCCTCGAAGACGAGCGATCCGCCCCCATCGCTGCGCGTCGTCCGCACGCGGAACCCACTCCCCGTATGCGATACCTCGTCGATGGAGGCATTCATGATCACGACGCCACCGCCGAGTATGTGGTCCTCATAGGGCTGCACGTAGCGCGCGCGCACTCCGACAAGCGAGTTGGTGACGACGGAGAGCTGCGTTGGACGCGGCGAGGCGAGCACGATCTGCCGCGCCCATGGAAGGAACCCGTTCGCGAGCTCGAACGCTGACGTCTCTTTTCCGATGATGAAGACCCGCTTGCCCGCGTACGTCTCGGGCGCGCGCGTGTCGGCGTAGTGCGGTACGTGCTCGATCCCGGGGATGTCCGGCTTCCATGGCTCCGCCAGCCCGAACGCGAACACGACGACGCGCGCGCGGTACTCGCCCGCGGTCGTCTGCAGGCGGAAGCCCTCGCCATCGCGCGCCGTGCCGGTCCAGCGGCACCCGTACCGCACGCGGATGCCCGTGTCGCGCGCGAACGTCGCGATGTTCTGCTCCATCTCCGAACGCGATGGGAAATACGAGGTCCCGTCCATGAGACGCGGCTGGATCGCGCGGTGCTCGTCCTCGTCGGGGATCAGCGAGTTCCAGTCGTAGCGCTCGTAGAAGCGCGAGCCACGCTCGTACGGCGCGAACGGCTTCGTCCATGACAACAGGCGCTGGAAGAATGGCCAGCGCCGGAACATCCCACCGGGCGTGGGGTCGGCGGAGATGACCGCGTGCGGAACGCCGAAATGCCTGAGCGCGTACGACAGCTGGAGACCGCCGGGACCGCTGCCGACGACGATCACGGGGTATTCGCCGGGCGGGAATGGCTGCTCGGCTAGCTCCGCCAGCGCGTTGCCGTCCGTAGCTTGCGCGCCTCGCTCTGCAGCATGCGGAACATCACCTGCGGGTGTCCGACCATGAACTGCTCGAGCGCCGGGCCGGGGATGATCGCGCAGTGGAGCTCGCGGGCGGCGACGATGTCCGCGACGGGTGGGTCGCCGAGGAGCGCGGAGATCTCGCCGAAGAAATCCCCGCGGCCGAGCCGTCCATATTCCTGGCCGTCGACGCGGATGATCGCTTCGCCCGCGAGGATGACGTAGAAGCCGGATCCAGACAGACCTTGTCGCAGGATGCGTTCGCCTTCGGAGAAGCGGCGCTCGTCAACGATGTGCGCCACCGACTCGAGCTCGGCTGCGCTGAGATCCGCGAAGAGCGAAAGACTGGAGAGCTTGTCGCCGAGCTCGCCGCGCGTCGTTGCCATCGGCACATGTCTAGGCCTGCGCCGGTCGGTTGGCAACTCGGCGGGCGCGAGCGGACAATCGCAAGGATGAACTACCGCGGTCTGCCGAGCGGCACCCTCACCTTCCTATTCACCGACATCGAGGGCTCGACGAAGCTCCTGA
>Ga0184608_10000501_pt1 | contig 10530 bp, 10 predicted proteins | sample PLM1_30_coex_FD_133010 | JGI IMG/M metagenome (GOLD analysis project Ga0184608, IMG submission 133010) | Groundwater sediment microbial communities from an aquifer in East River, Colorado, USA - PLM1_30_coex | ecosystem: Environmental > Terrestrial > Soil > Riparian zone | place: USA: East...
CGAGGCGGTCGCCCGGTCGGATCTCGAGGACCCGCGTCATCTTCGTGGTGACGACCACGAGCGCATCGCCGATCGGCGTCGAACCGCCGGCCAGCCCGGTCCCCGAACCACGGGGAACCACCGGGAGGCCGTGCTCGGCCGCGACACGGATGCAGGTGACGATGTCGTCGCGCGAGCGAGGGAAGGCGACGAGCGCGCATCCGCCTTCGACCATCGAGGCGTCGCGAGCGTACAGGCGGAGCGCGAGCGGGTCGGACAGCACCTCGACGGGACCGAGCGCATCCTCGAGCGATCGCCGGGCCGCGTCGACGTCGGTCATAGAGGAGCTCAGGCTAGCGCGGCGTTCGGTCGGAGCGATCGCTGAGCGCCGTCAGGCGACGTGTCCGGCGTTGCCGTCCGGCGTCGTGAGCGGCCGTCCCTGGTCGGCCCACTCCTCGAGGCCGTGCGCGAGGTTGAAGGCCTCGAACCCGCGGGCGCGGAGCATCAGGGTCGCGAGCTCGCTCCGGTTGCCCGAGCGGCAAACGACGACCGTCGTCTTCTGCGGATCGAGCTGCCCGATCTCGCCGGCGAGGATCGAGTTCAGCGGGATGTGGATCGAGCCGTCGATCCGCCCCGCGTGCCACTCGTAGGGCTCACGGCAGTCGACCACCTGCACCTCGCCGAGGTGCTCGGCGAGGCCGCTCGAGGTCGTCAGGTCCGTCGTCACGTCGCTCATGCAGGTGCAAATCCTAGCAGCGAGGTGCGGAACGATGGAAGCCGCGTCAGGCCCCGAGCGCCCGCTCGAACGCCTCGTACGCCGGGCGCCCGAACAGGACGAACCGGACCTGCCCGACGGAGGTCTCGGCTCGCCGAACCGCCTCGATGGCGACGACCGACGCCCCCTCGACCGGGTACCCGAAGACGCCGGTCGAGATCGCGAGGAACGCGACCGTCTCGGCGCCGAGCTCGTCGGCGATCTGCAGGGACTCCGTGTGGCATGACGCGAGGAGGCCGGAGCGGTCCTCGGTGGCCGAGTACACCGGCCCAACTGTGTGGATCACCCATCGCGCCGGGAGGCTGCCTCCGCCCGTCGCGACCGCGCGGCCGGTCGGGAGCCCGTCGGGGAACGTCGTTCGCCGGATCTGCTCGCACTCGGCGAGGATCGACGGGCCGCCGGCCCGGTGGATCGCGCCGTCGACCCCTCCACCGCCAAGCAGCGAGGAGTTGGCGGCGTTCACGATCGCGTCGACGTCCTGGACGGTGATGTCACCCTCGACGAGCACGATGTCCGGCACGTTCTCTGGCATGGCGACATCGTAGGTTGGAACGCATCGTGGATGACCCAGATCTTGCCGCGTCCGTGAAGGCCGCCCTGCTCCCGCATCGGCATGTCCGAGGGGTCGAGCTCGTCGGATCCCGCGCCAACGGCTCGTCGACGCCGCTGTCGGACTGGGACTTCGTCGTGGCGACGGACGACTTCGGCGCCGTGGCTCGGGCGCTGCCTGCGGTGGTCTCGGCGCTCGAACCGCTCGCCCAGCAGTGGGACCGGATCAGCGAGTACCCGTGCTACATGCTCATGCTGATCGGACCCGTCAAGGTGGACCTCATCTTCCCGGGCGAGCCGTACGAGTCGCTCCCGCCGTGGAGGGTGAGTGCCGAGACGCTCGAGGGGATCGACCGGCACTTCTGGGACTGGATCCTGTGGCTCGCGTCCAAGCGCGAGAAGGGGCAGGACGAACTGGTACGGCGCGAGCTCGCGAAGATGAGCGAGCACCTGCTCCGGCCCCTCGGCGTGGATCGGGTGCCCGGGTCGATCGAGGCCGCGTTCGAGAGCTACCGGATCGCTCGCGACGAGCGCGAGCGCGAGTTCGGGCTCGAGGTCTCGCGCCGGCTCGAGCACGAGGTCCTGCCCGCACTGCGCCGGGCTCGACCGGGGCGAGGCCACTGCGGTTGAATGGGTTCCACTCGGGTACCCACGGGAGGATCAGATGGCGACGATCGTTCTGGACGGCGTCTCGAAGGTGTACGCGGACGGGACCAGGGCCGTCTCCGACCTCACGCTGGACATCCGGGACCAGGAGTTCATCGTGCTGGTCGGTCCCTCCGGGTGCGGGAAGACGACCGCGCTCCGGATGGTGGCCGGGCTGGAGAGCATCACCCACGGGACGGTCGCGATCGGCGATCAGGTCGTGAACACCGTGCCGCCGAAGGAGCGGGACATCGCGATGGTGTTCCAGAACTACGCGCTGTACCCGCATATGAGCGTGTACGACAACATGGCGTTCGGTCTGAAGCTTCGAAAGCTTCCGAAGGAGGAGATCGACCGCCGGGTCCGTCGGGCGGCGGAGATCCTGGGCCTCGTGGAGTTCCTCGAGCGCAAGCCCAAGGCGCTGTCCGGCGGCCAGCGACAGCGCGTGGCGATGGGTCGCGCGATCGTTCGCGAACCTCAGGCGTTCCTGATGGACGAGCCGCTGTCCAACCTCGACGCGAAGCTGCGGGTACAGATGCGGGCCGAGGTCTCACGGCTGCAGGACGACCTCGGCGTCACCACGATCTATGTCACGCACGATCAGGTCGAGGCGATGACGATGGGAGATCGCGTCGCGGTCCTCAAGAAGGGTGAGCTCCAACAGGTGGACGCCCCCCAAACGCTCTACGACCACCCGAGGAACCTGTTCGTGGCCGGCTTCATCGGCTCCCCGGCGATGAACATGGTCGAGGCCGAACTCGTGCGTCAGGACGGTGGACTGCATGTCACGTTCGGCACGACGAGCCTCCGCGTCGACGATCAGGTGGTCGCCGAGCGCCCGGGCATCAGAGCCTTCGAGGGCAAGCGCGTGATCGTCGGGATCCGTCCGGAGAACATGGAGGACGCCTCGATCATGCCGGTCATCCCCGAGGACCGTCGGATGCACGTCGAGATCGTCTTGCGAGAGGCGCTCGGCTCCGAGGTCCTCGTGCACTTCTCGATCGACGCGCCACCGGTGCTGACCGAGGACACGCGCGAGCTCGTGGCCGATACCGGGGGCCTGGACTTCCTCCGCACTGGTGGAGGGAGCCGCGCCGAGATCGAGTCGTCGACGTTCGTCGCGCGCCTCGACCCCCGAACGCGAGCGGCGGAGCGACATCCGCTCGAGCTCGCGATCGACACGGCCCGGATGCACTTCTTCGATCCGGAGACCAGGCTCGGCATCTACGAGGACGAATCCTGAGCCATACCTCTCCTGGCTTCCCCGGGGGTTTCCTGTGGGGCACCGCGACCTCCGCGTACCAGGTAGAGGGCGCGGTCGACGAGGGCGGGCGAGGTCCTTCGATCTGGGACACGTTCTGCCGGACCCCGGGCAAGGTTCGAGGCGGGGACACGGGTGACGTCGCGTGCGATCAGTACCACCGGTACCCGGAGGACGTCGCACTCATGGCCGAGCTCGGGATCGGTGCGTACCGCTTCTCGGTGGCCTGGCCCCGGATCCAGCCCGACGGACGCGGTCCGGCCAACCCCGCGGGGCTCGACCACTACCGCCGTCTCGTCGACGAGCTGAACCGGCACGAGATCGAACCGGTGCTCACGCTCTACCACTGGGACCTCCCCCAGGCGCTCGAGGACTCGGGCGGGTGGGCCGAGCGGGAGACCGCCGAACGGTTCGCGGAGTACGCCTCGATCGTCCACCGGTCGCTCGCCGGGGAGGTGCGGTACTGGATCACCGTGAACGAGCCGTGGGTGGCCGCGTGGCTCGGGTACGGCACCGGGGTCCACGCACCGGGACGAACCGACGACGCGCTCGCGTTCGCCGCAACGCACCACCAGCTCCTGGCTCACGGGCTCGCCTCGGAGGCGATGGGTGACATGGGCGAGGTGGGCATCGCGGTCAACCCGCAGCCGGCGGTCCCGGCGACCGATACAGAGGCCGATGTCCGAGCGGCTCACCTGGCCGACCTGCACATGAACGCGCTCTTCCTGGACCCCCTGTTCGGGCGCGGGTATCCGACCGAGCTGGTCGAACGGTACCGCGGCGTGACCGATCTCGGTTTCGTCCGCGACGGCGACCTGCGAACGATCGCTCGACCGCTCGACTTCCTTGGCGTCAACTACTACCGCATCCACACCGTGGCCGCTGCACCGCCGGCGGGACGCGAGTCCGAGGAGCTCCCGGGCGGCTTGGGAGCGTGGTCGTTCGCTCCGCCGGACGTTGCGGTGACGTCGATGGCATGGCCGGTCGAGCCGCACGGCCTCGCGGACCTGCTTCGCCGGATCCATCTCGAGTACGCACCCGACCGCATCATCGTCACGGAGAACGGCGCGGCGTTCGAGGATGTCCGAGCCGACGACGGCAGCATCGACGATCCGGATCGGATCGGGTTCCTGCGCGATCATCTCGCCGCCGCCCGCGAGGCGATCGATGCCGGGGTTCCACTCCACGGGTACTTCGTGTGGTCGCTGGTCGACAACTTCGAATGGGCGCAGGGCTACGCACAGCGTTTCGGCCTGGTGTACGTGGATCATGCGACCCAGGAACGCGTCCCGAAGCAGAGCGCACGTTGGTTCAAGGACGTGATCGAACGCGGAGGCCCTCGCAGCGCAGGCGAGCGTCGACCGAGCCAGGACCGTATGTAGGGGAGAGGGGTTCGACGACGGCCCCGAGGGGGAGGAGGCGTGCCTGGTGAGGATCACATGCTCGGGAACGCGCCGGCGCCGAAGGTCGACTGGCCCGGACCGACACGAGTGGTAGACAATGTCGGAAGCCCAACGAGAGGGGGAGCCCCGATGCGGCGACTCAGGCTGATCGTACCCTTCGCGGCGCTGCTGCTGGTCGCGGCGGCGTGTGCGAACGATGACGACGGAGGTGGCGGCGGCGGCGACGGCGCGACGCCGGCGACCGAGGAGAACACGGGCAACGTCAACGTGCTGAACGCGCTGTCCGCGGAGGAGGGTGAGGCGCTCCAGACCCTCGTGGACGAGCAGATCAACCCCGAGGTCGATTACGTCGCAGAGATCGAGGCCTCGGATCAGTTCGAGGAGCAGTTCCAGATCCGGGCCGAGGGCGGCACGCTGGACGTCACGCTGACCCCGCAGCCGGGAGCCGTGATCGACCAGGCGGCCGCGGGCAACGCGATCTCGATGGAGGACCTGGGCTTCGACATCACCGAGCTCGAGGCGACGTTCGGCGAGTACTACATGTCGCTCGGCGAGTACCAAGGCGAGCACTACGGGTTCCCCACCAACGCGAGCTACAAGAGCATGATCTGGTACCCGAAGGCTGCGTTCGATGCCGCGGGTTACGAGGTGCCGACCACCTGGGACGACCTGATCGCGTTGTCGGACCAGATCGTCGCGGACGGCAGCACGCCGTGGTGCGTGGGCTTCGAGAGCGGGACCGCCACCGGCTGGCCGGCGACGGACTGGATGGAAGACATCATGCTCAAGACTGCCGGCGTAGACACGTACCAGCAGTGGGCCACCCACGGGATCCCGTTCAACGACCCGGCGGTCGTCGAAGCCGGGGAGATGTTCGGGCAGATGATGTTCACGGAGGGCTACGTGCTGGGCGGAGCCGAGAACACGGCGTCCCTCGCTTTCGGCGAGGCGCCGCTCCCGATGTTCGACAACCCGCCCAAGTGCTGGCTGCATCACCAGGCCACGTTCATCAACGCGTTCTTCCCCGAGGGCACCGAGGCGGGGGTCGACTACGACTGGTTCCCCACCCCGGCGATCACCGAGGACAACAAGCTGTTCGCCGGCGAGCTGGCGATGGTGTTCTCGAACCGTCCCGAGATCGTGGACTTCCTCAAGCGATTCAGCTCGGTGCCCGTGCAGTGCGCGATGGGCGGTGATATCGCGCTCGGCAGGCTCTCGCCGAACGTGGACGTCGGGAAGGAGTGCTACGCGAACCCGATCCTGGCCGAGGCCTCGACGATCCTGGCCGACGTCCTCGCGAAGGGGACCGGAGGCTTCGACGCCAGCGACCAGATGCCGCCGGAGGTCGGATCGGGCTCGTTCTGGACCGGCATGGTGGAGTACATGCAGCAGGGGCCGGACTCGCTCCAGGCCGTCCTCGACGACATCGAGGCGAGCTGGCCGGCGGAGTAGGGACGGACCCACGGACGTTCACGTGATGGACACGGGGGAGCGGTCGCGACGCGGCCGCTCCCTCGCGCGCTCATGACGAAGGGGAGCGGTCGGTGACCCCGTCCGCGGGGGAACCGTCGGGCGCGGGCACGCTCGCCGAGACCCCGCCGACCGGCGGGCCCGCCCTGTTGACCTTCGTGTTGCGGCTGGTCACCGCGCTCGCTATCCCCCTGATCGGGTTCACGGTGCTGTGGGCCACGTTCGACTTCCTGCGCAACGAGGACGCGAACCGTCTGGTGGTGGTCGGCGTCGCCATCGTCGTGGGTGTCGGCGGTGTCTTCTTCCTCTACTGGGGGATGAACCGGATCGTCGACATGTTCCCTGCGCGGTACCGGGAAGGCGTTCGCCCGTACGTGTTCGTCGGTCCCGCGCTCGTGGTCCTGGGCGTGTTCCTCGTCTACCCGGTGATCAACACGATCCTGATCAGCTTCAAGGACGCGCAGTCCGAGGGCTTCGTGGGGCTGGACAACTTCGCGTTCGTCTTCAGCGACGAGAGCATGCTTCGCGCGATCCGGAACACGCTGGGCTGGATCATCGTGGTGCCGCTGTTCGCGGTGAGCATCGGCCTGGCCTTCGCGACCCTGGCCGACCGGCTCCGTCGCGGCGAGGCGGTGGCCAAGTCGCTGATCTTCCTCCCCATGGCGATCTCGTTCGCCGGAGCGTCGATCACGTGGCGGCTGATCTACAGCTACCGGCCGGAGGAGTTCGGCTCGAACATCGGCCTGCTGAACGGCATCATGCTGGGTCTCGGTCAGGAGCCCGTCGCGTGGATCCAGGTGCAGCCGTGGAACAACCTGTTCCTCATGGTGATCATGGTCTGGATGCAGACGGGGTTCGCGATGGTCGTCCTGTCGGCCGCCATCAAGTCGATCCCGGACGAGATCATCGAAGCGGCGCGTATCGACGGGGCGTCGGAGCTGCAGGTGTTCCGACGGATCATGATCCCGAGCATCCTCCCGACGATCGTCGTCGTGGCCACCTACATGGTCATCAATGCCCTGAAGGTGTTCGACATCGTCTTCGTGATGGGGAGCGCGGAAACCAATCACACCGAGGTCATCGCCGAACGGATGATCGACTGGTTCTTCATCTCGAACAACGACGGCCGCGGCGCGGCGATCGCCGTGGTCCTGTTCATCGCGATCATCCCGGTCATGATCTGGAACGTGCGCAGGTTCCGTGAGGAAGAGATGATCCGATGAGCGCACCCGCCGTCCCCGTTCCCGAGATCCGCCCGGCCGCGCGCGAGGAGACAGCGCGCGACGAGGAGGCTCCGGGCGCTCGGCACGGCGGCTGGTTCGTGCGGATCACGATCGCGGTGATCGTCATCCTCTGGCTGATCCCCACCGTCGGCGTCTTGATCACGTCGTTCCGTCCGGAGACGCTCGTCAACAACAGCGGGTGGTGGACGGCGCTCGCCCATCCGTTCCGTGCGGGCGCGTGGACGCTCGAGAACTACCAGCTCGCGCTCGACACCGGCGGGTTCGGCAACGCGTTCCTGAACAGCCTCGCGGTCACGATCCCGTCGACCGTGATCCCGATCACGATCGCGGCGTTCGCCGCGTACGCGTTCTCGTGGATGGAGTTCAGGGGGCGGTACGTGCTGTTCGTGATCGTCGTCGGTCTGCTGGTGGTGCCGATCCAGATGACGCTGATCCCGCTGCTGCGGTTGTTCAACGAGGGGGCGACGCTCGGGCCGTTCATCGTCTTCCCGGACCTGGATCTCAACGGGACGTTCCTCGGGATCTGGCTGGCCCACGCCGGCTTCGGTCTGCCGCTGGCCGTCTACCTGCTGCGCAGCTACATCGGCTCGCTGCCCTCGTCGATCATCGAGTCGGCGAAGATCGACGGGGCCGACCACTTCACGATCTTCTGGCGGCTGGTCGTCCCGCTGTCCGTCCCCGCCCTCGCCGCGTTCGCGATCTTCCAGTTCCTCTGGGTCTGGAACGACCTGCTGGTCGCGTACGTGTTCCTCGGCGGAACGACCCAGACGCGCGTCCTCACGATCGCGCTGGCGGGCCTGATCGGACGAGCGGGCGAGACCTGGCACCTGCTCACCGCCGCGGCCTTCATCTCGATGTTCCTGCCGCTGCTCGTGTTCTTCTCGCTGCAGAAGTACTTCGTGCGAGGGCTCACGGCGGGCGCGGTGAAGGGCTGATGCCCGTGGCCGAGACGGGCAGATCGGTCCGAGCCGGCGTCTGGCCGCTGGCGCCTCGCCGCAAGTGGCGGGCGATCCTGCTGTCGACCCTGCTCCTCGTGCCGGCGTACTGGGCGTTGCTGGCGGGTGTGGTCTCCGTCGCCTCCGAGGCCGGCGGGGCTCCGAACCCGGGAGCGTGGATCGCGTTCGGGCTCATGCTCGTGCCGTTCGTGTTCATCGTGCTCGCGTTCTCGTCCGAGCACCCCCGAGCCGCCGCCGCCTCGGCAAAGGCGATGGCGCTGGCGCTCCTCGTCGGCATCCCGGTCTCTGCGCTGGCCGCCGACGCCGTGACCGGGTTCGTCGCGGGGGTCGGCGCGGGAGGGGTGGTCGCGATGCGGGCCGACCTCGACCGCTCCTGGAAGGCTCGCGCCCTGGCCGTCCTCGTGGTGACGGCGTGGGCGTTCGTGACGGTGCGCGTGATGCCGGAGGCGGCTGTCCTGCTCGCGCCCGTCCTGCCGTTCACGAGCGTCGGCGTGGCCGATCACCTGCTCGAGATCAGGAGGGAGCGACGCGCAGCACCGCGCCCTCCCACGGACCGAGGCTGAGCTCGCTCCCGACGGGCTCGCCATCGCGCTCGCGGCGGGTGCCGATCGCGATCGTCGCGGTGCCGATCGGGACCGTGACGGGCTGCTCCGACAGGTTCACCGAGACGACCGTGTCTTCGCCGCGGCTCCAGGTCCAGACCCCGGCGGGTGAGGGGATCGACGCGTACCTTCCCGAACGCAGGTCGGGCATCTCCCGCCGGAGCGCGATCAGGTCGCGGCAGAGGTTCAGCATCGAGCCTGGATCTTCTCGCTGCGCGGCGACGCTCCGCGACGCGGCGTCGCCGATCGGAAGCCATGGGCGGACACCGTTTCGCGTGAACCCGGCCGAGGCATCCGCGCTCCACTGCATCGGGGTCCGGCAGCCGTCACGGGTCGGCTGCTCCGCTCCGCCCCCACCGACCAGGTCGAGCTGATCGCCCTCGGGCACCGCAACGTCCGTCATCCCGATCTCGTCGCCGTAGTAGAGGAAGGGCGTCCCTCGGAGCATGAGGAGGGCCATGAGGGCGCAGCGGGAACGGTCCTGTTGTCCACCGCACCATCTCGTCGGGAAGCGGCCTACGTCGTGGTTCGACCCCGTCCAGGCGGGCTGCGCTCCGGGTGGCAGCGCGGCGTCGGTGGATCCCACGACCCCCCCGAGCGCCTCGGCGCGGAAGTCGGAGAAGACCAACGAGAAGTTGAAGCAGAGGTGCAGCTCGTCGTCGCCCGTTCCGTAGAAGCGCGCGAGCTGCTCGGGCTCGAAGACCCACGTTTCGGCGACGAGGATCCGATGCGGATCGTAGCCGTCGGCGATCGTCCGCCAGCTGCGATAGATCTCGTGCACCTGCGGACGGTTCAGGTTGTACACCTGCCGCTGTCCGCGCCGGCGGATCTCGGGGGGGTCGTCATCCGTGGCCGAGGGGTTGTCGCGCAGCTCCGGGTCGTGGATCAGGCCGTTCGCGACATCGATCCGGAAGCCCGCGATGCCACGGTCGAACCAGAACCGCAGGATGTCGCCGAACGCGCCTCGGACCTCCTCGTTCCACCAGTTGAGGTCGGGCTGCTCGGGGAGGAAATTGTGGAGGTAGTACTGACCCGTCGCGGGGTCGAGCTCCCACGCGCTTCCCCCGAAGATCGATCGCCAGTTGTTCGGTGGGGATCCATCGGCCCGCGGATCCGCCCACACGTACCAGTCGCGGTGCTCGGCCTCCCGCGAAGACCGCGCGTCGACGAACCACGGGTGCCGGTCGCTCGTGTGGTTGGGGACGAGGTCGAGGAGGATCCGGATGCCCCGCGAACCCGCTTCGCCCACGAGCTCGTCGAGCGTGCGGGGATCGCCGAGGTCCGGGTGGATGTCCCGGTAGTCGGCGACGTCGTAGCCCCAGTCGAGGTCCGGGGAGGGGTTGACCGGCGACAGCCATACGCCATCGACCCCGAGCCATCCCAGGTGATCGAGATGCTCGATGACCCCCCGGAGGTCGCCGATGCCGTCGCCGTTCGAGTCCGCGAAGGACCGAACGTAGACCTGGTACAGGACCCCGTCGCGCCACCAGGCGGCATCGTCGTTCGGCACGAGCCAAGTATCCCGGCTGCCCGAACGCCCACCCACTACCCTGCGAGGCGTGACGGACGACGTTCGGATCCGGCTCGTGACGCGCGGAGAGTGGGAGCGCCTCCGCGACCTGCGCCTGCGATCGCTCGCCGACGCG
>Ga0184608_10000502_pt1 | contig 10521 bp, 10 predicted proteins | sample PLM1_30_coex_FD_133010 | JGI IMG/M metagenome (GOLD analysis project Ga0184608, IMG submission 133010) | Groundwater sediment microbial communities from an aquifer in East River, Colorado, USA - PLM1_30_coex | ecosystem: Environmental > Terrestrial > Soil > Riparian zone | place: USA: East...
GCCGGTGCGCGCGGGGCGGTGACGCGCCCGGGTCACGATCGTCGCCTGCTCCTGCGTGGCGAGCCAGCGGCGGAGTCGCTTCTCGAAGTCCCGAAGGTGTTCGAGCATGAGCTTGCGCGCGGCTTCCGGGTCGTGCGACCGGATGGCGTCGAGTATTTCCTCGTGCGCCTTCTGCGTCGCCTTCGCCGAACGCACGTCTCGCATGTCGTGAAGCGTCTGCACGAGCAGGTCGCGATAGGCGGCGACGGTCGCGGCGAGGAGCTCGTTCTGCGCCGCATCCGCCACCGCGACGTGAAAGTCCATGCTCGCCTCGGTGTGCGGCGCCTGCTCGCGGACGACCGCGCGGCCCTTCTCCACGGTCTGCTCGATGCGCTTGATGGCCGCCGCGTCGGCGCGCTCGGCCGCGAACTCGCACGTCGCGGTCTCGACCACCGTGCGCGCCTCGGCAAGACCCGAGAGCGTCATGCGGCGCAGCAGGATCATCGTCGAGATCGATTCGGCCACCTGATCGGCGTTGGTCTCGGTCACGAACGCGCCGCCGCTCGCGCCGACCTTCACGTGAACGAGCCCGCGAGCTTCGAGCACGCGCAGCGCGTCGCGAACCGTGATTCGCGACACACCGAAGCGCTCGGCGAGCTCGCGCTCGGACTCGAGCCGATCGCCCCTCTTGAGCTCGCCCTCGAAGATGGCGTGCTCGATCTGCGAGACGATCTCGCCGGACGCGCGCGCCTGCCGTATCGGGGTGAAGGCGATGCCGGTCACGCCCTCGCCTCCGCTTTCTGCTTAACGGTGCCCGCCGACGCGTCCTCGAGATACACGACGTTGTCGTAGCCGAGCTGTTTGAACAGGCGGTTCTGCGCCGAGAGGAAGAGGAGCGGCTCGGTTCCGTCGTTGTGGTGCTGGTGGACGGTGTTCTGCGGGATGTAGAGAAGGTCGCCGGCCGCGAACTCCCAGCGCGACGGGTTCTCGGCGACGCGCGCGTAGTACTTCTCGGCGATCTCAGCCTCGACGTCCCAGTGAAGGCTGTGGCCCTTGCCGGACATCACGTACACGGCTTCGTCGGCCATGTGCCAGTGCTTCGCGCTCTTCCCGCCCGGCGCGATCTCCTGCTGGTAGACGTCGACGCTGTTTGTCCGCACGTCGGTGCGTTCGGGCGACGAGATGATGCGGACCCGCCCGTCGCGCGTGTCTGTCCAGCGCGTGTCGCTCTTCTTGACGACCTTCTTCTTCTGCGCCGCGCCGGCGGTCCAGAGCTTCGACCAGTCCTCCCGCGGCCCGAAGCCTTTCCCCTCGAACGGCGCGCTCCGGCCCTGCTGCCAGAGGCCCATCGCCATCCAGTTCGTCTTCGCCTTCATGACGAGCGCGAGCGCGCGCACGTCCTTGTTCGCGTTGTAGTGCTTGTGCATCGAGTCGGCGTGAACGACCACGAAGTCGTCCTTCTCCCAGTCATAGCGAATGCCGTCGTGGATCTCGTAGCCCTTGCCCTCGAGGATGTAGAAGCAGGCCTCGTTCTGGTGGCCGTGGCCGTGGTTTGCGCCGCCCGGAAAGAGCTCGACGAAGTGGACCTGCAGCGTCTGGGTCAGGAACGGATCGTCGCCGGGCCCGAGCATCCACGAGGTCTGCGACTGCTCGGAGTCACCCGAGTGGCCGACGCTGGCGTCGTCGACGACCGTGCCGGCGCGGCGCACGCGGTCGGCGGCGCGCTGGCGGCGGCGGAACTCGCCGAGCCCGTAGGTCTCGGAGCTGAGCCCGCGAAGGAAGACCCGGCCCTCGCCCTCGGCCACCGCAAAACCTCCGTGGAGCCTCTGTTCGGTGAAAGGTATAACAATCAGACGATTCGGGCGGGAGGGCTGATTTTGGCCGCACGCTACGGCTCAGATGTCATCGTCGATCTTCTCAAGGGCTTCGCGATCGAGTACGCGGCACTGAACCCAGGAGCCACCTATCGCGGCCTGCACGACTCCATCGTCAACTACGGCGGCAACTGCCCCGAGATCGTGACGTGCACGCACGAGGAGGTCGCCGTCGCGATCGCGCACGGCTACACGAAGGTCACGGGCAAGCCGATGGCGGCGATCGTCCACGACGTCGTCGGCCTCCTGCATTCGTCGATGGCCATCTACTACGCGCACATCGACCGCGTGCCCATGCTCGTGCTCGGCGCAACGGGCCCGCTCGACCGAAGCAAGCGCCGCCCGTATATCGACTGGATCCACAGCGCGCTCGTCCAGGGCAACGCCGTGCGCGACTTCGTGAAGTGGGACGACCAGCCCGCGAGCGTCGCCGACTTCGCGCCGTCGTTCGCCCGCGGATATCGCATCGCGACGACCGAGCCCGCGGGTCCGGTCTACCTCTGCTACGACGCCGGCCTTCAGGAGGACGAGCTGGAGAAGCCGGTGAGCGTGAAGGCGGAGATCGCGGCCGCGCGGCCGACAGCGGCGCAGGCCGACCCGGCCGCGCTCGAAGACGCGGCGGCGCGGATCGCGAAGGCCGAGCGTCCGGTCATCGTCGCGGAGTACGCGGGCCGGCACCCCGAGGCGTTCCGCGAGGTCACAGCACTGGCCGAGCTCCTCGGCGCGCCGGTGATCGATCTGCAGGCGCGTCTCAACATGCCGACGCGCCACCCGCTGAACTTCACCGGGTCCGATGCCGTTCTGAAGGACGCCGACCTCGTCCTCGCGCTCGACATGGGCGATCTGTTCCGCGCGCTGAACCGGCTGGACCGCTCGACGCACGAGAAGCAGAGCCGCATCCCCGACGGGTGCGCGATCGTCGATATCGGGCTCATGGAGCTCCGCTCGAGCAAGTGGTCCGAGGACATCGGTCAGTTCCAACCGGTCGAGCTCTCAATCACCGCCGACACCCGGCTCGCATTACCGGCGCTCCGGGCGCTCCTCGAGAAGCAGCGCACACCGAAATGGGCGGAACGTCGCGCGCGGCTCGAGAAGGAGAACGCCGCGCTGCGCGCCGACGTACAGAAGCGCAGCCGCGAGAACTGGGATCGGTCGCCGCTGGAACCCTCCCGTCTCGCAAGCGAGGTGTGGGACGCGATCAAGAGCGAGGACTGGGTCCTCACCGCGAACGACCTCGAGGACTGGGCCTGGAAGCTCTGGGACATCGACTCGCCAGCGCGGTGGCCGGGCCGTAGCCTCGGAACCGCGACGCAGATCGGGATCTCTATCGGCGTCGCGCTCGCGCACCGCGGCGACGGCAAGCTCATCGTCGACATCCAGCCCGACGGGGACCTGCTCTTCGACCCGGGCGCTCTTTGGACCGCTGCAAATCTGAAACTCCCGATGCTCCTCGTCATGTACAACAACCGCGCGTACTACAACGACTGGGAGCATCAGCTCCGGGTGGCCGAGAAGCGCGGCACCGACAAGGCCAAGGCGAACATCGGCATGGATCTCTCTGAACCCGCGCCGGACTTCGCGATGCTCGCGAAGTCCTTCGGCTGGTACAGCGAAGGCCCGATCGACGATCCGAAGGACGTCGGCCCGGCGCTGCGGCGCGCGATCGACGTGATCCGGAAAGAAGGCCGTCCCGCACTGCTCGACACGATCGTGAGGAAGCGCGAACAGACCCGTTTCAGATGAGATGACCGCGAAGAAGAGTTCAAGTGCGATCCCGGCTGCGAAGCTCGCCCTCTACGACAGGTTGCTCGCAACCGAACCGGGCGTCGAGCGGAAGGGCGCGACCATTCCGTACACGTCGGCGAACGGCAAGATGTTCACCTACCTGTCGCCGAACGGAGATCTCCGGCTGCGCCTTCCCGATGAGGAGCGCGCCGCGTTCATGAAGAAGTACCGGACCAAGCCGCTGATCCAGCACGGCGTGCTGATGAAGGACTGGGTCGCGGTTCCTCCCGCGCTCCTCGCTCGTCCCGCAGAGCTCAAGCCCTACCTGACGAGGAGCCGCGCCTATGCACTGAGGCTCGGCACGAGCAAGGGCACGCCTCTTACGAAAGGTCGTCCAAGGCGCCCGCCCGCCGCGCGCGCTCCTGCGCGTCGATCCACGTCTTCTCGATGACGAATGGCTGCCAGAGGCTCGCGGCGACCCGCCTGATCTCGTCGTCGGTGTAGGGCTGGGCCTCGCCGATGGTCATCGCATAGGCGAGCCGCTTCGCGTTCTCCTCGAGATAGAGCGAGAGAGTCACGCAGCTCGGCACGTCGTCCGCGACGACCGCGACGCCGTGACCGCGCAGGAGAACGGCTCGGTGATTCGCGAGGTCCTTGGCCATCGCGCTTCCCTGCGAATCGTTGCGTACGAGATCGGGGTCGTCGTACACCGGTACTGCCCTCCCGAACGGCGCGCCGGCGTTGAAGGCGGTGATCAGCGGCTTCCCCACCGTCGCGAACGCGGTCGCGGCGAGCGGATGAAAGTGCGCCACGCTGCGAATCTCGGGCCGCGCGCGATAGCAGCCGAGGTGGAGCGCCGTCTCCGCCGGCGGCTCTCCGCTCACGACCGCGCCGTCGGCGACCTTCACGACCGCGACCTGCGCCGGGGTCACCGAAACCCGCGAGCTACGCCGGCCGTTGATGTACGCGACGTCGCCGTCGCGCAGGCTGATGTGACCGTGCATGTCGAAGAGGCCCGCCGCCGCCATGACCCGGCAGGCCAGTGCGACGAGCGCGCGGTCCTCCGCCTCACGTGTCGGACTCGACGCGGCCTTCACCTGACTCACGTTGGATATCCCTCCGGCGATTCTTCGCTCGTGACATGGCCGATGTGCGCGTAGCGGCGCCGGAAGCGCAGCAACGCGTCGATCTTCGATGGGTCCACCTCGTGCGCCTTCACCTCACCGCTGAAGACGATGTGGTCGCCGCTCTCGCGGGAGTCGCGGACGACGCACCACAGGACCGCCATGCTTCCGGCGACCGCGGGCGCGCCGCCCGCGTCCGCCGGCGCCTCGAGCGGCTTGATCTTGAGGGTCGCGAACTTATCTGGTCCCTCCGCCGACTTCCCTGCTCGCTCGGCGATGTCCTGCTGCGATGCATGAAGGAACGAGACGCTGAAGGCGCCGCTCCGCTGGATGAGCTTGCAGGTCCGGCTTCCGGGGTGCTCGGCGATGGCGACCATCGGCGGGACGAAGGAGACGTACATCGCGGTCCCCGTGGCGCAGGAGCGCTCGGCGCCGTCCGCCGCCCCGATGATCGCCACGCCATGCGGGATCCGGGACAGCGCGGTCCGGGCGACCTCATAGCGATCGCCGCCGTTTCCGGGCATCCGGGCGAGGCTAGCAGGAATGGTCAAATGGTCTGATAATTCCGCGGTCGCGCCCGGGGGACGCGCCCACTGTGGCGTGTGGGAGGTGGCACATGCGGACGGGCTTCGCGTTACGCGTCTCGGCCATCGCGATTTCCATGGCGATCGTCGTGGGCTGCGGAGGCGGCCCGCCGGGCGCGGCCACCAGCCCAACTGGCTCGGCCACCACCACGACCGCGACACCGACGGCTGCACCAATCAAAGTCCGAGCGGCGTACGGCAACGTGACCCCGGCGAACCTCGCGCCGTTCTACGCGAAGGAGAAAGGCATCTTCCTCCAGAACGGACTCGACGTGGACCTCTCGCTCATCGACGGCGGGGCCAAATCGATGGCCGCGCTCCTCGGCAACTCCGTCGATGTCGCCCAGCTCGGCGGGACCGAGCTGATGAGCGCGTACGTCGGCGGCGGCGATGCCGAAGCGGTCGCCCTGTTCGTACCTGTGTCGCCGTGGGTGCTCATGGCACCGGCGAGCTACACGGGACCGAACGATCTCAAAGGCAAGACGATCGGCGTCGCATCGAAGGGCGGCTCGTCCGAGATCGCCGCGGTCCAGCAGATCGAGCGACTCGGGTTGAAGACGAGCGACGTGACGATCCTCGCCACCGGTTCCGTCGCCAACCTGACGTCGGCGATGCTCGCCAACCAGGTGTACGCGGGTCCGGGTCATCCGCCGGACACCGCGGCGCTGTTCAAGGCCGGATACAAGGTGATCATGGATCTCGCAGCGCAGAACGTGCCGGCCGTCGAGAACTGCACCATCGTCACCAAGAAGTACGCGAACGACCACAAGGACGTGATGCAGAAGTACGTCGACTCGCTCATCCAATCGATCGTCGCGATGAAGAAGGACAAGGCCGGAACGATCCCGGTGATGCAGAAGCTTCTGAACGTGAGCGACCAGGACGCGCTCTCGCAGACGTACGACTACTACGTCACGCAGATCTTCCCGGTGTACCCGACGGTCGCGACGAAGGAGTGGCTCTACAGCCGCGACGAGCTCGCGAAGACGAACGCCGCGGTCAAGGACCTCGACGTGACCAAGGTCTTCGACAACACCTTCGTCAAGAACGCCCAAGACAGAAAAGTGGGGGGCTAACGAGCACGTAACGCGCGCCACACCCTCTCGGCCGTGACCGGGAGGGTGTGGACGCGGGCACCGCTCGCGTCGTGCACCGCGTTCGCGATCGCCGCGGGGACACCGGGATTGACGAGCTCGCCCGCGGAGCGCGCGCCGTACGGACCGACGCCGTGCCCGTCCGAGAGATGGACGATCCGAAGCGGGGGCACGTCGGCGATCGTCGGCAGCTTGTAGTCGCCGAGGTTCGCGGCGCGCACGCGGCCGTCCTCGAGCGCGAGGTCCTCAGTGAGCGCCATGCCGAGGCCGTACACGAACCCGCCTTCGAGCTGCCCGCGCAGCCCCACCGGGTTGATGACCTGGCCAACGTCGACCGCGAGGACGGCTGACAGCACGCGCACCGTCCCGGTCTCGGCATCGACGGCCACCTCGATCGCGTGCGCGCACGCGCCGTGGTCAGCGGCGGTCGCGTCGAACGTCGCGCTGACCTCGATCGCTTGGTCCGGGGCGAGGGCGCGAGCCGCGTCCGCGACGGAAAGGCCGCCGAGCTTGTCCTTTAAGGCGCGCGCCGCCGCGAGCGCCGCGCCGCCATGCACGGGCGTCACGCGGCTTCCGCCAATGCCAGGATCCTGCGGGCCCTCGGTCGAGAGCCGGCGCACCCGCACAGTGAGCGGATCCACGCCGAGGGTCGCCGCGACGATCCGCTGGATCAGGGTGTGCTGCCCGCCGCCCTGATCCCCAACGCCGGTGCGCGCCTCGATCGTTCCGTCGCGGTCGAGGCGGAGCGAGATCGTGGTCTTGCCGCGACCGACGTGGCGGATGCCGAGTGCGAACCCGATGCCGCGGCCGGCCGGACGCGGCTTGTCGCCGCCGATCTCGGCGGCCGCGCGATCGAGGAGCGCGCCAAGGTCCGGGCCGTGCCATGGCTCGCCGGCCGTGGTCGGATCGCCCGCGCGGGCGACGTTGCGACGGCGGAACTCGAGCGGCGCGATGCCGAGCTCGCGTGCAATGAGATCGAGGTGCGACTCCGATGCGAAGACGTTCTGTGGCTGCCCCGGTGCGCGCATGTGCCCGCCGGGTACGTTGTTCGTGTACACGGTCGCAGCTTCGTGACGCGCGGCCGGCACGCGATAGCCCTCGAGTGTCTGGACGCCGCCCTCGGCCATCAGCCGGACCGTCGGCTTTCCGGCCGCGTACGCGCCGCCGTCGAAGAGGGCGTGCGATTCGTGCGCCACGATCCGCCCCTCGGCGTCGAGGCCGGTACGCAGCCGGATCCGCGAGCCGTGGCGCGGGTTCGTCGTCGTGAGCTCATCCGCATATCGCGTGACCGCGCGAACGGGACGGCCCGTCGCCTTTGCGAGGTGGTAGAGGACGAACTCGTCGGTCGAAAGTCCCTTCCCACCGAAATCACCGCCGATGGTCCCGTTGTCGACGACGATGCGATCCTTCGCGAGGCCGAGCGACGCCGCCATTTGGTCGCGCAGGTTGAACGGCGCCTTGTTCGTCGAGACGACGCGCACCCGATCTGCCTCGAGCCACAGGACCGCGGCCCGCGGCTCGAGGGCGGCCTGATGTATGCGCGGCGTCGCGAACTCGTGCTCGAAGATCCGCGCCGCGCGCGCGAACGCGGCATCCACGTCGCCGTGCGACTCCACGACGTGCCCTTGATGGTTCGGGTGCGGCACCGCGGGCCGCTCGCCCCGACCCTCGAGGAAGCGGTATGACGCGGCGTCGGGATGCAGGACCGGCGCATCGGGACGGAGGGCGTCATCCATGTCGATCAACGCGGGCAGCTCCTCGTATTCGACCGAGATCAGGCGGACAGCCTCGTCCGCGATCTCACGGGTATCCGCGGCGACCGCGGCGACGCGATCGCCGACGAACAGCACCCGATCCCAACAGAGCAGCGGCCAGTCCTGCAGCCGCCGGCCGAGGCGTTGGCCGCGGACGTCCGCGCCGGTGAGCACCGCACGAACGCCATCGAGAGCGCGCGCCCGGGTCGTGTCGACCGCAACGATGCGCGCATGCGGATACGGGCTGCGCACGAACGCCGCCTGGAGCGCGCCCGGAATGTCGAGGTCGGCGATGTATCTCGCGGCGCCGGTCGTCTTGTCCACGCCATCGATGCGTCTCTCGGGCCTGTCGAAGATCTTCGGATCGATCACCGCGCCGCGACCGTCCGCCGCAGACAGTCGGCGAAACCAGTGAGGACCTTGTCGGCGTGCCGCGCGATGAGCGGCTGCCCGAGCTCGCCGATGCGCCCAAGGATTGCGATGTCGCTCGAGATCTGAAGGTCCGTCGGCTTGTCGCCGGTGACCGCGAGATCGACGAACGCACGCACCGCGCCACCCAGGCGCTGATCTTCGGCGTTCGCGCGCAGCCGCGCAGTGCCGGCTGCCTCGTCGCGCGACTCGACCGCGACGGTGCCCGCGAGCGACAGCTTTATCGGACCGACGCGCACGTCGAGAGTGCCGCGGACTCCGTCACCGTCGGGCGCGACGTCGCGAGTCCCGGGAACGCAGCGCGCCGCGACGGGCAAGTCCATGAGCACGGCCCACACCGTCGCGCGCGGCGCGTCGATCGTCACTCGATGCTCGAGCCTCACGCGACCTCTCGGAGCGCGCGCTCGGTCCAGACGCCCGCCATCGCGCGCTTGTACTCGGCGCTCCCGCGCAGATCGTCGATCGGATCGGTCGCCGCCGCGGCGAGCGCGGCGGCCTCGTGGATCGCGGCGTCGTCGAGCCGGCGGCCCACGAGCGATCGCTCCGCCTCGCGCGCGCGCAGCGGTACCGGCCCGGCACCGCCGAGAGCGATCCGCGCGTGCGTGCAGGCGCCGGCGGCGTCTGTCGCGACCACCGCCGCCACCGACACCGTCGCGTAGTCGTCGAGCGTGGCCGGGAGGAACTTCTTGTACGTCGCGCGCGCGCCCGCAGGGAGGGCAGGGAGCTCGACGCGAAGCAGAAGCTCGCCGGGCTCGAGCGAGGTTTCGAAGATGTCGGCGAAGAGCGCGTCGAGTGGTATGCGCCGCTCGCCGAACCTCGACCTCGCGACAGCCACGCCGTCGAGCGCGAGGAGCGTCACCGGCGGGTCCTGCGCCGGGTCGGCGTGCGCGAGGTTGCCGCCGAGCGTCGCCTGCTCGCGGATGCGCACCGTCGCCACCGCCGCGAACGTCGACGCGAGCGCGGGCGCATGCCGACGGACGGCCTCCGATCGCGCGAGCGCGCCGTGGGTCGCGAGCGCGCCGAGCGCGATAGTTCCGCCGTTCGCAGCGATCTCACGAAGCTGCGCGATGCGGCGGAGCCCGACCACGCGAGCCGGCCGCGCCAGGTCCTGCTTCATGAGGATCACGAGCGACGTACCGCCGGCCATGACGAGCGTGTCGTCGGGATCGCCGGCCAGGATCTCGAGCGCCTCGTCGAGCGTCTCGGGCTCGACGTACTCGAACGGCCTCATCCGCCGTCCCGGGCCTTGGCGATCGCGCGCGCGATCCCGTAGTACCCCGTGCAGCGGCACAGGTTTCCCATCTGCCAGTCGTTGATCTCGGTCGCGGTCGCCTCGGGCTTCGCGCGAAGCAGCGCATCCGCCGTCATGAGCTGCCCGGACGTGCAGATGCCGCACTGGAAGCCGCCCTCGTCGATAAACGCGTCCTGCAGCGGCGACGCGAGTCCTTCGATCGTCCGGACCGCGGCGCCGTCGACCTGCGTGGCCAGCAGCAGGCACGCCGACATCGGCGCGCCGTCGATCTGGACGGTGCACAGGCCGCACACCCCGACCGAGCAGCCGTCCTTCGTGCCGGTCTTGGCGAGGTCCTCGCGCAGGAGGTCGATGAGCAGCCGCTCCGCGGGAACGGTCACTTCGACCGGCGCGTCGTTCAGGGTGAAGCGGATCCGGTGCCGGCTCACGCGGATGCGGTCTCGCGCAGGCGAAAGCGCTGGACCTTTCCGGTCGCGGTCTTCGGCAGATCGTCGACCGGCTCTATCCAGCGCGGTCGTTTGTGGCGCGCGAGGCGCTCCGCGCAGAGGTCGTCGAGCTCGGAGAGGGGCGTGCCGCCGCGAAGCACGACGTACGCGCACACCTTGAGGAGACCGTCGCCGTCGGCACGACCGACGACCGCACATTCCACGACGCCAGGATGCGAGAGCAGCACCGCCTCGACCTCGAGCGGCGAGACCCATTGCGC
>Ga0184608_10000504_pt1 | contig 10519 bp, 8 predicted proteins | sample PLM1_30_coex_FD_133010 | JGI IMG/M metagenome (GOLD analysis project Ga0184608, IMG submission 133010) | Groundwater sediment microbial communities from an aquifer in East River, Colorado, USA - PLM1_30_coex | ecosystem: Environmental > Terrestrial > Soil > Riparian zone | place: USA: East...
ATCGACCCCCTTCTGTGCACGGAATGCGTCGGGTTTCACGATTACGAAGCCTGCGCGGCGGTATGCCCGGTCGATGTTTGCGTGACCGATCCGAATAATATTGAATCTGAAGACACTCTGATTGAGCGCGCGCGCGCGCTTCATCCGGAAACTAACTTCGGCGCAGATTTTCAATCTCGTTTTCGAAAAGGTCCTGCAGATGCGGCGCAGCCGGCACCGGCCGTTCAACAGAGCGCGTCGCCAGAAAAACCGCCGGTGCAAGCCGCACCGGCGCCCGAGCCGGTCGCAGCTCCGCCGGCAGCGAAACCGGTCGCCGTCGCCGCGGAAGCAACTCCGCCTCCGGCGGCGCCGAAGCCGGCACCGGTCAAGAAAGAACCCAGGCCGAAGAAAAACTTTCCCAAGGAATTACCCGTCAGCTTCGAGGAAGCGTCAAAGCAATATACCGGCGACGGAGCGACGATGAGTGGCCCAGTCCGCCTCGCCGTGATCGTGCTGCAACCGATCATCGGTTCGTTGCCGCATGGGATTAAGAAACGTCTTGAAGCGGTGATGCAAACGCCCTTGTTTACCGCGGCCGGGAGCACGGCGGCTAACATCGGACTTAATGCCGTTCTCTATCCGCTCATCGGCATGGCGATCGCTGCAGCGATTGATGGTCCGGAAGTTATTTTCAGCCAACGGGTCAACATTTACTTCCTGGTCGGCTTGCTCCTCGCCACCGCTGAAGGAATCTTTCGACTAAAGGATGGGGTTTTTAGCGCAAAACCCCCGGAAGAACTGACCTTTCCACCATCCATCTACGGTGCACCACTGGGTTTGATCGCGGCGCCATTGTTGGCCAAATTCACCGGGCTGGTCAGAGATATTCCCGTTCCAGTGGAAGGATTCTATTCGAGTGGCTTCGTTGACAAGCTCGAAAGGGAGCGGCGCTACGGCAATGTCTACACCGTGGAGGATCGGGGCGGCGCATTTCTCGTGCGCATGGAGTTCCCGCGCCGGATGCCCGATATCGGTATCGCCAGTCGTGACCAATTGCCGGACGAAATGCCGGATTACGATTACGACTTGGTCCTGCAGGACGGACAGCTCATCGTTAAAGGAAAATGCACGGACGAGAAAGTACGCAAGATCTCGTCGAGCGTGGGCGCCTTTCCGCCGGAATTTACCACGGTGATTCCGTTTCAGCAGCGCATCGCGGGGATTGCCCATCAATTTGAAAATAAACTGCTCGAAGTGTTAGTCGTTAAGGCTTAACGGCGCGTTGGGGAGCGAAGTCATCGACAGCGAATTAAAAGTAAAATCGGGTTCAGAAAACAAGCCACAGGTGGACGGCGTCTGTGGCTTTTTTGCGTCAGGCGAAAGTGTATCGTTTCGACCGATCGCCACGGCCGACTTGGACGAAGTGATGGTAATTGAGCGGACCTCGTTTCGATTTCCCTGGAGCTCGGGATTTTTTCTTCAGGAGCTTCAAGTCGCCTGCGCCCGCTCAATCCTCGCCGAAATCGATGGACAAATTGTCGGCTATGTTCTGTTCTGGCTGCTGCCGGGGGCAATCGATATTCATAACATTGCGGTACACGTCGATTATCGGCGGCGCGGCATCGCACGCCTGCTTCTCAACAAAGTCCTCGCTGAGGCGCGAAATCAATCGGCGGTTCGAGTAATGCTTGAGGTTAGACGGTCCAATTGGCAGGCCCAAAAGCTTTATCAGTCTCTGGGATTTCTCGCCACGGGAGTCCGAAAGGGTTATTATTCGGATGATGGCGAAGACGCCGTGGCTATGACCTTGGATTTGCCCTCGGAGACCTGATTCTGCATGCGAACATTTGTCCCCTTTTGTCTTCCTGCATCGTTTTGATATTCCATATTCAAAGTATTGAAAGGTCTATTCTTTTGGTTCCCAGCCGCTGCCCTTGACGGCGTCTCTGTGTCTAGTGTATAAATTAATTGTAAGTTAATTTTTGGCGGTCTGTAATTTACGGCCGCTAAATTTTTTTGAAGGTCCGTCAAACGGACCGAAAGAGAGCGGCACGTTAGAGATGTTTTCTCGACAACTGCAATTCTGTTATGAGCCGCCCAGCCGATTAAGCTATCTTCAGTCCTTTCGCCCCGATAACCAGCCCTGCAACGCCGTCAGTCAGTTCTGTCCAACATTAGAACTGAACTTTGAAACTTTCGGTTCACGAGGAGGCCTGTATGTTTAAGGTAGGAGAAAAAGTTGTTTACCCTGCCCATGGCGTGGGTGAGATCGAAGCGATCCGCACTCATGTTATCTCGGGCACGGAGAAAAAGTTTTATATGCTCCGCATACTCGAAACGGACATGAAGATTATGATTCCTATCGATAATGTGGACTCCGTCGGTTTGCGCAAGATTATCGATCGCGCCATGGTGACCAAGGTTTACAAAGTGCTGCGCCAAAAGAAGGTTGAAACTGATCAACAAACCTGGAATCGGCGTTATCGGGAATATACCGAAAAAATCAAGACGGGCTCGATCCTCGAAATTGCCAAGGTTTTGCGTGACCTGTTTGTTTTAAAAGGGGACAAGGAGCTTTCCTTCGGAGAAAGAAAGATGTTGGATACGGCGCGCAACCTGTTAGTGAAAGAGCTGTCAATCGCGCGCTCTCACTCGGAAGAAAAGATCATGGAGGAACTGCGCCATATCTTTACCCATTAACGCACACTGCTTTGGGATATGTTTTATAAAAGCCGAGGGCTAAGCACTCGGCTTTTTTGTTTTTTGCTCGATCATGCGCACTACCGCTATCGTCCTCGCTGCCGGCGAAGGTCGCCGCTTGGGCGCCAACGAACCTAAAGTTTTTCTACCCATCGCTGGCCGGCCGCTGGTACTTCGCACTTTGGACCGGGTGTTTTCGGCACGGACCGTTGAGAACGTCGTTTTGGTTATCGCCGCCAATGAAGCGGCGCGCTGCGAAAGCATGCTCCGCTCGGATGCCACGCTGCGAGGCTGTTCATGGCGGCTGCAAACTGGTGGCGCCACGCGTCAGCAGTCGGCTAAGCGCGGCTTGGAGAAGATCGGCGCCGATACGGACATCGTCGTGATCCACGATGGGGCCCGCCCGTTCATTACCGCCGCCCTGATCGATCATTCCGTCCAAGCCGCCGCGGACAAAGGAGCGGTGGCCGTGGGTCTGCCGGCGCGCGATACGATCAAGTTTGTGGCGCAAGATCGCAGGATCCAATCGACTCCCGAACGAAGCTTACTCTGGGAGATCCAGACGCCGCAAGTATTTAAACGAGAGCTGATTGTCGAGGCGCATGCGCGGGCGGAGCAGGAAGGGGTTAAAGCCACAGACGATGCCATGCTTGTCGAGAGACTGGGACAGCCGGTCTTCGTCGTCGAAGGTGAGCGAACGAATTTTAAAATTACCGTGCCGGAAGATGTGTGGCTTGCCGAAACCTTGATCCGGAAAGGGCGAGTGCCTTAAACGGCTTTTTTTTGCAAGGCTTCGTTTAAGCTGCCGCTGCGAAAACCCTGCAGGTCGAGACTGACGTAATTGAAGCCAATCTCTTTGAATTTTTTCACGATGGCGTCTCTGATTTCCCTCTCGAAAAGTCGGTCGATCTCATTCGGTGAAACTTCAATTCTCGCAAGGTTACCGTGGTAGCGCACGCGAAACTCGTGAAAACGAAGTTCTTTCATGAAGACTTCGCAGGCCGCGACCTTTTTCAAGCGATCAAAAGTGATTTCCGTGCCGTACGGGAAGCGCGATGATAAGCACGGACTCGACGGTTTGTCCCAAGTGGGCAAATCGAGCGCGCGACTATAGCGCCGAATGTCCTCTTTGGTCATCTCCGCTTCGACCAAAGGATGCCGCACGCCCCACTCCTTGGCGGCCTTCAGCCCGGGACGATGATCCTTGAGATCGTCCAAGTTCGTGCCGTCGACGACGGTCGCAATGCCCAGTTGATCGGCCTGTTTGCGGCAGATCCGATAAAGTTCGTCTTTGCAGAAAAAACAGCGGTTAACCGGATTCTCCGCAAACGATGGATTAGCCATCTCGTGCGAATCGAGAATAATATGACGGCAACCCAAGTTTTTGGCGAATTCCTTGGCGGCCTCGAGCTCGCCGGGTGGAGCGGTGGGAGAAGATGCAGTCAGGGCGATAGCCTTTTCAGCCATCACCATGTGAGCAATTTTTAGCAGAAAGGTCGAATCCACCCCCGCCGAAAAGGCGACGAGCAATCCTTCCTGCTCGCGGAGGAGATTGGTTAACCGTTCGAATTTTGTGTCCATCGCTTGTCGCTGAATAGGTCGGTACTCAAATAATGTTCGCCCTTATCGGCAAAAATCGTCACCACGACATGGCCCTTGCCTAAACTCTTGGCTATCTTAAGCGCGGCGCAGCAGGCGGCGCCGGATGAAATGCCGACTAGAAGACCTTCCTCTGCCGCAAGTCGTCGGGTGTAACGCGTCGCTTCTTCATCGCTCACGGCAATCACTTCGTCGAGGACTTGGCGATTGAGCACGGCCGGAACAAAACCCGCGCCGATTCCTTGAATCTTATGAAAACCGGGTTCGCCGCCGGAGATCACCGGCGAAGCCGCCGGTTCGACGGCGCAGATACGAACGTCTGTCATTTTTTCTTTTAGCACTTCGCCGACGCCGGTAATCGTGCCGCCGGTGCCCACTCCGGCAACGAACGCGTCGATGCGCTTGAATTGTTTCAGCAATTCAACAGCGGTAGTCTTGCGGTGCATTTCAGGGTTCGCCGGATTGTTGAACTGTTGCGGCATAAAGTATTCGCTATTTTGCTGTAGCAGTTCCTCGGCTTTATGAATCGCGCCGCCCATTCCCTTCGTGTCGGGTGTCAGGATCAGACGCGCACCGTAGGCGGATAACAGGCTTCGCCTCTCCTCGCTCATCGTGTCCGGCATCGTTAAAATCAAACGATAACCTTTAACGGCTGCGATCAAGGCCAGACCGATGCCGGTGTTGCCACTCGTGGGCTCGACGATGGTCGCTCCTGGTTTGAGTTTGCCCTGGCGCTCGGCGGTTTCAACCATGTTGAGGCAAATGCGGTCTTTAACTGAGCCGCCCGGATTAAACGACTCCATTTTGGCCCAGACTTCCGCGTCGTTTTTTCCGGGGAGAGTTCTAAGTCTGACTACGGGGGTGGAGCCAATAAGGTCCAGAACGGATCGGGCGCCGTTCAAATTTGCCACAATGTTACTCGTCTTTCCTGAAAGGTGTGAGATTCGAAATGACGTTGGCCAAATGCTATATTTTCAAGCTGTCAAAGTCAATGAAACAAGTCAATCATGACCCGTCAGAAGCCGTTCGTTCGCGAATCTGCGTACTATTTCCCGGCGCGCTCGGCGATTTCGTTTGCTTTCTGCCGGCACTTCAAGCGCTCGTTCGAGACGCCGACGTCGATCTGTTCGCACGCAGCGAATTCGCAGACATCGTCCCCGGCGGCGTTGCCGTTCGCTCGCTCGAGGGTAACGAGATCAGCCGGCTGTTTACTCCCGATGATGCCGAAGACCAACGACTGCGAAATGTTTTCGGCGCGTATGCAGCTGTCTATTCATGGCTGGGCAGCCAGCAAAATGATTTTGTCCGGCGACTGCAATCATTTTCTTGTGGCACGGCACAGGTATTTCCATTTCGTCCGAGTGACGACGGGACTCACCAAATCGATTATTATCTCAGCTCCCTGCGAGTGGATGGTGCCGTTTCACGCGAACCGGTCGTTGGCTTGCACCCTGAGGGAATCGCCTGGCGCGATCATTTCCGCTCGCGGCACGAGTTTGGCGGTCGGCCGGCGTTGGTCATCGCACCGGGGAGCGGGGCGCGCGAAAAGAATTGGCCGGAAGAGTTCTTTCTCGCTGTCGTCGAGTGGTGGCGCCGAGTTATCGGCGGCGTGGTCGTGGTGCTCACTGGCCCGGTGGAGGAAGAGAGAGGTGGAACGGAACGGCTTCGGCATAGCTGCTTATCTGCGAGCGATTTAAGCCTAACGCAAGTGGCGGCCTTGCTTGCCGGTAGCGAGCTCTATCTGGGAAATGACAGCGGCATAACCCATCTCGCTGCGGCTGTGGGCACTCGCACGGTCGCTCTATTCGGTCCATCGAATGCGCGGCAGTGGGCTCCGCGCGGCAAGAGAGTGACGGTTGTGAGTCGAAACATTGAGTGTTCGCCGTGCCGGACCCGCAAGATGAAAAGTTGTCCGCACCGCGCCTGTCTGACCGAACTCCATCCTGCAGAGGTTATTGATGTAATGGCATCCCTGCCGGAGGTGGTTACCTTGACAAGGGTAGGGGCAGGGATTAAAGTTTGACTTGAAAAATGTCGGTTAATCTTGCACAAAAACATTGACCTAAAACTGATACTTCGCGCATTGTGGTCTGTTTGCCGTAGACTAAGATATCGTACATTCAAAACGACGCCTGGGAATGTGCCGGCCATTGTTGCCGGCGCGATTGCCGGGCTTTTTTCTTCTTGACTGGAGTCTCAATATGACCGACGAAGAAGAGAAACAAGAGGGAAAAGGTTTTACCGTACAGGATCGCCGGCGATTTTCACCGGAGACCGGGGAAGTCCGCAAAGATGCGCCCGAGGAAAGCGAGCGCGCAATGCCGAGCGCTCCGCAAAGCGAGACGATCGGCGGCGGTGCCACTGAAGGCCGGCAGGAGCCGGCGGGGGAAATTAACTTTTCGACTTTCGTAATCAGTCTCAGCACACAGGTGCTGATGCATTTGGGCGAGATCGCGAATCCGCTCAGTGGCAAAGTTGAAACCGATGTGCCGGTGGCGAAACAGATGATCGATATCCTGGCCATGCTCAAGGACAAAACGCGCGGCAATCTCAACGCCAACGAGGACCGGTTAATGGATGATATTCTCTTCGATCTGCGAATGAAATACGTCGAAGCGGTGAAAAAGCGATAGGAGACGTCGATGGGTTTGAAGAACATCTGGGGCGGTAACGTAAGCATCAAGGGCGTGATCCTGGTTGCCTTGGTGTCGCTCGTAGTCGGGCTCGGTATCAGCGGCAGCTTGGATTGGTTATCGCCGAGCCGGGCGGTGAATTTCTTGGGCGACGCCGGTAACAGCGAGAGTCGCCTACAAAGCGGTTTGCCGGATTTCGTAAACCTGGCAAAAAAAATGCGGCCCATTGTTGTCAACATCTCGACCACTCAAGTAAGTGAAGGGCGCGGCGGCGGCTCCCCGGAATTTTCCAGTCCGTTCGGGGAAGAGGATCCGTTCAACGATTTTTGGCGACGTTTTTTCGGCGGTCCGATGCCGCGCGGCCCGCAGCGCCAACGAAGTCTGGGCTCCGGTTTTATCATCGACGGTGACGGATCGATTCTGACTAACAACCACGTCGTTGAGAATGCGTCGAAGATCGTCGTAAAACTGTCCGATGATCAGGAGTACGAAGCCAAGGTCGTCGGGCGCGATCAGAAAACCGACATCGCCGTGATTAAGATCAATCCCAAGGCGAATCTTTCAACCGCCAATTTCGGCGACTCCGATAAGCTCGAGGTCGGTGAGTGGGTCGTGGCGATCGGCAATCCGTTTGGACTTGATAGCACGGTGACCTCCGGAATCGTCAGCGCGAAGGGGCGACACATCGGCCAGGGGCCTTACGATAACTTCATTCAAACCGACGCGTCGATCAATCCAGGCAACTCCGGTGGCCCGCTGATCAACTTGCGCGGTGAAGTGGTCGGCATCAACACTGCGATCTTCAGCCGCACCGGAGGCAACATCGGCATTGGCTTCGCGATCCCGATCAATCTGGTAAAGGAAGTGCTGCCGCAGCTGCGCGGCAAGGGCAAGGTGACGCGCGGCTATCTCGGAGTGCTGATTCAAAAGGTGACGCCGGAGATCGCCGAAAGCCTGGGCCTGGATAAAAGTAACGGCGCCTTGGTCGCCAACATCTCAAAAGACGGCCCGGCGGAAAAAGCCGGCGTCAAAGTGGGCGACGTCATCGTTGAATTCGACGGCAAAGAAGTCAAAGACTCGGGCGACTTGCCGATTATTGTCGCGCGAACCTCGGTGGACAAAAAAGTCAGGATGAAAGTGCTGCGTGATAAGAAAGAGGTCGTGCTCAACGTCGCCGTCGGTGAGCTCAAGGACGAAGAGGTCGTGGCGAGTGCGCCGGAGAAAGGCGAATTAGGTCTCACCGTCCAGAGACTCACACCGCAAATGGCGGAGAGCCTCGGGTTGGAACGAGCGGAAGGCATCGTCGTCACCGCCGTGGAGCCCGGCAGCGTGGCCGACGACGCCGGCATACGGCGGGGCGATGTCATTCTGGAAGTCGATCGTAAGGCGGTTCGAAACGTCGAAGACTATCGCAAGGCGGTCGCCGGGGTTCGTAAAGGGCGCGGCGTGCTTTTCTTGGTGCGTCGCGGTGACAGCACGCTGTTCCTCGCGCTGAAGCCGCCGCGTTGACCGTTCTGGCGATTGTTTGATCCTATGCAAAACGAGGTGCCGGATCGAGATCCCGCCTCGTTTTGTTGCTTTTGGGTCCGTTGTGCGCGAAAATTGAATTGCAATTTGAGGCCTTCGGTTTGTTAAAATCCAAACTTCGAATTTTTAGCATCTCCCTGGTTGCACTCCTCGTTGTCACCACCACCGGACTCGTTTTTGGAGCATGGTATCTAAAACATCTAGAGGATACCGTCACAGAAAGATTCGAGGGCCGAAAATGGTTCTTTCCATCGAAAATTTACTCCGACAGCTATCTCCTCTACGTTGGCATCAGCCTGCGCCTCGACGATCTTGCCGAAAAGCTTCGCCGGCTTGGGTACTACGAGACCCAGGGCGCGCCTAAAACAAAGGGCGAATATCACATCTCGCGGTCGGACGGATCGGTCGAAATTTATCTCCACGATTTTGATTATCCCACCGAACAGCTCAAAGGGGTGCCGGTCCGAATTGCCATGCGGGGCACGGCAGTGGCGAGGATTGAAAACCTGGCGACCGGCAAAGAAGTGTTCGATCTCGAGCTCGAGCCCGAGCTCGTGACCGGTCTTTACGAGCGAATCTGGCAGGAACGAACGGTGGTCAAGTTGGCCGACGTGCCGCCGTTGGTCATCAAGGCCATCTTAGCCATCGAAGACGAACGTTTTTTTAGCCATCATGGAATCGATCCGATCGGCATTATCCGGGCGATGTGGGTCAACCTCCGCAGTATGAGTCGTCAGCAAGGCGGCAGCACGCTGACGCAACAATTAATGAAAAATTTCTTCCTAAGCGACGAGCGGACCATGAGCCGCAAGATTCCCGAAGCCCTTATGGCGCTGATCGCCGAGCGAAAATATTCAAAGGAGATGATTCTCGAAAACTACCTGAACGAGATTTATCTGGGCCAAAGAGGCTCCCAGGGCATCTTTGGCGTATGGGAAGCGGCGCAGTTCTATTTTGCCAAGCCGCTCTCCGATTTGACGGTGGGAGAAACGGCGCTCTTGGCGGGATTGATTCGCGCGCCCAACCGAATATCGCCCTACCGCAGCGCCGATCTCGCGACCAAGCGACGCAATGTGGTATTGGCCAAGTTGCTCGATGACCGTATTATCACGCGCAAGCAATACGACTCGGCGATGCGCGAAAAACTTCCACAGCGGGCGCTGGTCAAAGTCACCAACGACGCGCCGTTCTACGTCGATTACTTGAGGCGCGAACTCGACGAAAATTATTCCAGTGCCGTGCAAACCAAAGAAGGGCTGCGGATTTTTAGCAGTCTCGATCTGCAACTGCAGAGAATCGCGGAGCGCGCTCTGGTGGAGGGTCTAAAGAAGCTCGAGGCCGCGCATCCGGCATTGCGCGGCAAGGGCGTCGACGATAGCTTGGAAGGCGCGATTATCGTCTTGCGACCGCAAACGGGTGAGATCAAGGCGATGGTTGGGGGAAGAAACTACCAAAAGTCACAATTCAACCGAGTCTTTCAAGCGAAGCGCCAACCGGGGTCGGTGTTCAAACCCTTCGTCTATCTCGCCGCGTTGATGTACGGCGGACAGAGCGGCGTCCAGTACACTCCCGATACGGTATTGAACGACAGCCAGTTCACCTGGAGCTACGACGGTCAAAATTGGCAACCGAGCAATTACAACAACGAGTACTTCGGCGCCGTGACGTTCCGCCGGGCCTTGGAAAACTCGCTCAATTCGGCTACCGGACGCGTGGCTCAGGACGTAGGCATCCGGCGCGTGCGCGACTTGGCCCACCGCCTGGGGATTCAAAGCTCGCTGCCCGCGGTTCCGTCTCTGGCGTTGGGCTCGGCCGAAGTCACTCCCTTGGAAGTGGCCGTGGCGTTTTCGACATTGGCGAACGGCGGCGTGCGCGCCCGACCTTTGGCGGTTAGAAAGGTGATGGACCAGAGCACGCAGTTATTGGAGAAGCGTGATGTGCAGAACGAAAAAGTGATCAGTCCGCAAATGGCCTACATGATGAACGAGCTTCTCAAAGGCGTCCTCGACCGCGGCACCGCGGCCATGGCGCGGCGATTGGGCTTCACGCGTCCGGCGGCGGGAAAAACCGGCACGACCAAT
>Ga0184608_10000505_pt1 | contig 10511 bp, 10 predicted proteins | sample PLM1_30_coex_FD_133010 | JGI IMG/M metagenome (GOLD analysis project Ga0184608, IMG submission 133010) | Groundwater sediment microbial communities from an aquifer in East River, Colorado, USA - PLM1_30_coex | ecosystem: Environmental > Terrestrial > Soil > Riparian zone | place: USA: East...
AAATCGTAGAGCGTGATGGCGTTGCGGTCGCCCGCACCGTTCGGCTGCGCGGCATGGCGCGCCGGGCCAGGCCGCTTCGCATCGGCGAGGTACCAGCTCCCCATCAGATTGATGCCGTCGGGATCGCCCGGCCGCATGTTATGGCTCTGGCTCCAGACGTCGAAGGTCCAGTCGACCACGCGGCCGCCGGCGACGGCCCCCTTGACCTTCATGGTCATGGCGGGGCCGTAAGGCTCCCACTTGAACTCGTCGTCACGCATCCATTGCAGCCGCACCGGCCGCCCATTGACGGCGCGCGCCAGCATGGCGGCGTCGAAGGCAGCGTCGTCGGCGCCGTTGTGACCGTAGCAGCCGGGGCCTTCGGCGTGGATGCAGCGGATGTCGCGCGGCTGCAGACCGAGCGCCCTGGCGATGGTGGCACGCAGCGGAAAGACGCCCTGGCTGTGGGTCCAGACCGCAAGCTTGCCGTCCTTGAGCTCGGCCACCGCGCAGGAGGGCGCGATCGCGGCATGCGCCTGATAGGGCCGATGGTACGTCGCCTCGAGCACCTTGGCGCCGACCGGCACGGGCGCGTCCTTCTCGCCGATCACCCTGTCCTCGCTGCGCAGGGACATGAGCTGCTCGTACATCTTCGCCGGATCGGGCAGCTCGGAGCCACCCGACCACTTGGCGAACTCGATCAGCACAAGCCGCGCATTGATGGCCTGCTCCTCGCGCCGCGCCACCACGCCGAGAAAGCTGCCATCACGCACCACCGCGATGACTCCCGGCATGGCCTTGACCCTGGCCTCGTCGAAGCTGTCGAGCCTGGCGCCATAGCGTGGCGGCCGCACCACGCGGCCATGCACCATGCCAGGAAGGCGCAAGTCCTGCACGAAGGCGACGCCGCCCGTCATCTTGGCCGGGATGTCGATGCGCGGCGCGGACTTGCCGACAATCTTATACTGTGCGGCCGGCTTCGGCGGCACCTTGGCGGTTGCCTCGCGCTTAAGGTCCGTTTCTGCAGTGAGCTCACCGTAGCCGACCTTGCGGCCGTCAGGCGCATGGATGACGCCATCCGTGACCTTGAGCGTGTCAGCGGAGACGCCGAGCTTCCTGGCGGCGAGGCCAATGAGCAGGGCGCGCACCTCGGCGCCCGCCATGCGTAGCGCGGTGCCACTCTGCTCGATCGACTGGCTGCCGGCGGTCTGCCCCTCATTAGGGGTCCGGCCGGTGTCGCCCGAGATCATCGTGACGCGCCCCAGCGGCACCTCGAGCTCCTCGGCAGCGATCTGGGCGAGCGCCGTCACGATGCCCTGCCCGAGCTCGACCTTGCCGGTGAATACGCTGACGCTGCCGTCGGCATAGATGCGCAACCAGGCATCGAGCGTGCGGTTGGTCTGCAGGCTGCCGGGGAGCCGCGCCGGCTCCTGCACGAGCGCGACTTTTGGAACGAGGCTGAATGAGAGGACGATGCCACCGAGGGCGGCGGTGAAGTCGCGGCGCGTCAGGCGGGGAGCGTCCATCGTCAGATCCTCCCGTTCTGTCGCGCGGCGCGCAGGACGGCGCGGATGATCCGGTTGTGGGTGCCGCAGCGGCAGAGATTGTCGGCGAGCGCCGCCCGCACGTCCGCTTCCTGTGGTTGCGGATTGCGATTGAGCAGGTCGGCCGCCGTCATGATCATGCCGCTGGCGCAATAGCCGCACTGGGCCGCCTGTTCGTCGATGAAGGCCTTCTGCAGCGGGTGCGGCTTGTCGAGCGTGCCGAGCCCTTCGAGCGTGGTCACCTCGTTTCCCTCGATCGAGCCTACCGGCGTCACGCAGGAGCGTCTCGCCGCGCCGTTGACCAGCACCGTGCAGGCGCCGCATTGCGTCAGGCCGCAGCCGTATTTGGCGCCATTGAGCTCGAGATCGTTGCGCAGCACGTAGAGCAGCGGCGTGTCCGGCTCGGCATCGACCGAGCGGGTCGCCCCGTTGACCTTCAGGCTGATGGCCATTGTGGGTCTCCTCGAAAATGGCAGCGCGCGCTGCGCATTTTTCCTTGAATGATTCTATTTTGCGTCGGCGGGGAGTGTCGCGTCGAGGCCCCCGGAGATCGAATTTGAGTGTGGCGGAAGGTCGCCCCGGTCCCGGCCGGCCTTGGTGGCGGCATGGAACTCGGCGAACCGCCCGGCCGCGATGACGGCGATTGCCGTGCAAAAGCTCGCTCGCGCGGACAGTGTTTCTATCGGCTTCACCGGGTGCGGTGTGCAGGCGCGCAGCCATTTCGATGTCCTGCGCCTAGTATTGCCCGACCTTAAAGAGGTCGTCGCATGCAGTCGTTCGGCAGCAAGCGCCGAACGGTTCGTGGCAATGGTGCGCGGCGCCGGACTGGTCGCGCGCACGACACTCGAACCGCGCGAGGCCATCGAAGGCCTGGACGTAATCATCACCACTGTGCCCGAGGGCGCGCAGGTCCTCGAGTTTCTCGATACCGCCTGGGTCACGCCCGGTGCGTTCGTCGGTGCGGTCGACCTAGCGCGCTCGTGGAAACGCGGCACGCTGCGCGCGATGGACATCCTTGCCACCGACGAACGCGAGCAGACGCGTGTCCTGACGGCCTCGGGGCGCATGACGTTCGCAGGCCCTACGAAGCGGATTTCGCCGATCTGGCGAGCGGCGCCTTCAAGGGGCGCAGTTCGGCGACGCAACGCGCGATGTTCAATTTCTCCGGTCACGCGCTGGCCGATCTGGCTGTGGCACAGGTCGTCTACGAGACAGCGTTGCGGAAAGGCCTGGGTACGCGCCTGGCGCGCTGAGTTGACTGTCTGCTTTGGGTCGATGGCGGACGCCAAGTACGTCCCCGACCGGCGTTCGAACCCGGACCTACAGATTAACAGGTCTGCCTCCCCGTCGGAACGCGCCGTTTGGCGTCGGCGAGCGCGATTCTACGCCACTGCACGCCAAAGGCGGCCTGGAAGAGTTTGGGAGATTGGTTGGGGACACGGCGCAATCTGCGGGCGCTATGCAAGTGAACCACCGAGGCGTCGCTGCTGATGCGGGATTTTGTCGCAGCGCGCCGGGCGCGCTGCGCGTATCCTTCGCTTCGAAGTCAATTCACGCAGTTCTGGCGCCGCGCGCCTACGGAACCTGAAGGGGAGCCATGAACAAGAACATAACCGTCGTCCTCGTCCTCGTGCTCGCAGCCCCCTGCAGTAGCGGATCGCAGGATGGAGCCTATGTGCCACCGCCGATGGATCCGACGCGCAAGGTGAGCAGGCAGGTCTGTACCAGAATCATCCATGTGGACGGCGGCAACCTGATGTGCATTGAGCTCACTGAGGCCCAGCGGCGCGCCGAGCTCGAAGAAGAAGAGCGGCAGGCCAGGGCCCGGAGGGAAGCCGAGGAGCGCGCCGCGCGCGAGCGCTTCGAGCGTGAGCGCGCCCAGCAGCTTGCCCGGGAAGAGGCCGCCCGGAAGCAGGGGGCTGCCGAGGAGGAGCGGCTCGCCGCTGAGCGCCGCCGGCTGGAGGCCGAGGCCGCGCGCAAGGCCCAGGAAGAGCGCGAGCGTCAGGAGAGGGCGGAGGCAGAAGCCCGTGCCCGCCAGCTTGCCGAGCAGGAAGCGCGTGAGGCGGCCGAGCGTGAGTGTCGGCGTCTCGCGCAGGAACGGCTCGACGGCCGCGCTCTACTCGTGAGCTTCGTCGACAACTACGGCAAGGTCGAGGAAAACAAGGGGATAGCTGGGCAGATCACCACGTTCCTCAGCAGGGCTCGCAAGGTGGAGCCATGCCCGCCAGCAAATTCGACACCGCAGCTAAGCCGGACAGATAATCAGTTAGCCAAGCCTCGCTAGCCCTCCCCGATTTGCGCCCAGCCTTCACCGTAGCCAATTCACAGCTTTGTGCCGCAGCCTAGTAGAACGTTCCTTGCTGCCCCGTCATCCCTCCGCCCAATGGCCGCTTTGGGTCGCTTGCCGACATGTCGCGAATCGGCCAAAAGCAGACATTCACGGCAGCTCACCAACCGCGGTTTAGCATTCCGTAACTCGCATCATCAAGATGCGGGTGCCCGATGGAGCGCCGCCGCCACAGGCAAGCACCACTATCTCATAGGAATAGGGCGATTGCCGTTAGTCCATCTAATATTCAGCCGTTCGTAGTGACTTACTCTCCTGCCGTAGCTGTCCAAGGCCGAAGCCCCGGCGGCATGCGGACCGTGATACCGTTATGAGGCCGTATCGGCCCGGTTTACCGACAACTCACCGCAAGGAGGAGCTGATGAAAGGACTACCCGCTGTGTTGTTTTGCATCGTGCTGGCCGCTGCGCTGGTCGCCTGCGGCCAAGACAAGGGCAAGGCGCCGACCGAGAAGAGGGCGACGGCACGGGCCCAGAGCAAGGCGCCGACGCAGGCCCAGAAGAAAGCGACGAAGGCGCAGAAGAAGGCCACGACGCTGGCCCAGAAGAAGCAGCAGGACCGCTGGGGAGAGTGCAACAAGCAGGCGAACCTGAAATACATGAAGGGCGAGGAGCGCAGGAGGTTCATCAGCTCCTGCCTCGGCGGCGGCGCCTAGAGCTTTACCACTAGACTGGCTCCGATCGCCCCTGCTGAGGGGTACGCAGGTGGAGCGAAACCGATGTGCGCCGTTCAGGACAGCTTCAAGCACTGGACTGCGGCGCGCCGGAGAATTGATTATCCTATCCGTGAATGTCCGGTATGGAGAAAGGCGACCGGCGGCTCAGGGTCGATAGCCGACGTTCCCGTCAGACATTGAAGCGGAAGTAGATCACGTCGCCATCGCGCACGACGTAGTCCTTTCCTTCCAGTCTCATCTTTCCGGCTTCTTTCGCGCCCTGCTCGCCTTTGCAGGCGACGTAGTCCGCGTAGGCGATCACTTCGGCGCGGATGAAGCCGCGCTCGAAGTCGGTGTGGATGACTGCGGCGGCCTGCGGCGCGGTGGCACCGACTTGCACGGTCCAGGCGTGCACTTCCTTCGGTCCGGCGGTGAAGAATGTCTGGAGGCCGAGCAGCGCGTAGCCGGTGCGGATGAGGCGGTTCAATCCCGGCTCGTGCATTCCCATATCGTCGAGAAAAACCTGCTTGTCTTCGTCTGAAAGGTCGGCGATCTGCGCTTCCAAGGCCGCGCAGATCGGCACCACGGGTGAATCGTGGCGCTTGGCATACTCCTCGACTCGTGTAAGCAGCGGGTTGTTATCAAAACCGTGTTCGGCGAGGTTGGCGATGAACATCTCGGGCTTCGAGGTCATCAAGAACAAGGGCCTGAGCACGGCCTGCTCTTCCTTCGATAGCGAAACGCTGCGCGCGGGGCGCGCTTCGTCGAGCGCCGGGCGCACCTTGTCGAGCACGGCGACGATGCGCTGCGCTTCCTTGTCGCCGCCGGTCTTGGCGACTTTCCCGTAGCGCGCATAGGTCTTTTCCAGCGTCGCCAGATCGGCGAGAGCGAGCTCGGTGTGGATCGTTTCGATGTCGGAAACCGGATCAACCTTTCCCGAGACGTGCACTACGTTCGCATCCTCGAAGCATCGCACCACGTGCGCGATCGCGTCGCACTCGCGGATGTTGGCGAGGAACTGGTTGCCCAAACCTTCGCCTTTCGAGGCACCCGCCACCAGTCCCGCGATGTCGACGAACTCGACTGCCGCAGCGACGACTTTCTGCGGCCGGGCGATCGCCGCAATTTGTGCGAGGCGCGGGTCGGGCACCTCGACGATGCCGATGTTGGGGTCGATGGTGCAGAACGGATAGTTCTCCGCCGCGATCCCCGCCTTGGTGAGGGCGTTGAATAGAGTCGATTTCCCTACGTTGGGCAGCCCGACGATGCCGCATTTCAAGGACATCAGGATTTCGTGTGCAGCTTGAGCATCGCCGCTTCCATGTCGCCATCGAGCAGGAGGCCGGAAGCTTCCATGCAGCGCTCGAGCGCAGCCTCGATCGCCTCGCGCTCGGCCGCGCGCGGCGGCGTCAGCACGTAGTCGGCGACGAGATCCTTGTTCCCCGGGTGGCCGATGCCGATGCGCAGACGCCAGAACCCGTGCGTGCCGAGCTGCGCCGCGACGTCCTTCAGGCCGTTGTGGCCGGCGACCCCGCCGCCGAGCTTGAGCTTCGCGACGCCGGGCGGGAAATCGAGCTCGTCGTGCACGACCAGGATTTCCTGCGGCTGGATCTTGTAGAAACGCGCGAGCGCGCCGACCGATTTGCCCGAGAGGTTCATGTAAGTCTGTGGCAGCAGCAGCCACAATTCGCCTGAAGGCCGCGCGAGCTTGCCGAGCAGGCCGTGATACTTCGCGATCGCTTTCAACTCGATGCGCTGCGCGATCGCAAGGCGCGAGGCGAACCAGAAGCCGACGTTGTGCCGGTCCCTCTCGTGCTTCCTCCCGGGGTTCCCGAGGCCGGCGATCAGTTTTAGAGAATGCATGGATTAAAAAGGGCGCGGGGGTCGCCGCGCCCTTTCGCGTAATGGCAACAGGCGCTACTTCTTGTCGCCTCTGTCGCCCTTGTCGGCCTTCTCGCCCTTGCCGCCTTTGCCCTTCTCCTCCGCGGCGGGCGCGGCAGCTTCCGGCGCCTTCTGCTTGATGCTGGGCACGTCGGCGGCCGCAGGCACGGCCTCGGCGGGAGCGAGGGCTCCCGCGACCCCGGCAGCCGCGGCAGCTGCGGCGGCCTCCTCTTCCTCGGCGATCGCAGCCTTCGGGATCTGCGCCGAAGCGACGGTCGGATTCTCGTTGCCTCCCAGCGCAAGCTCCACGCCCTCGGGCAAGGGGAGCGCGCGCACGTGGATCGAGTGCCCGATCGCGAGCGCAGACAGATCCACCTCGATGAATTCGGGCAGAGTCGCAGGCAGGCAGCGGACATCGATTTCACTCAGAACGTGGGTGATGAGGCCGCCCTGCTCCTTGATCGCGGGCGACTTCTCCGCGTTGACGAAGTGCAGCGGCACCTTGATGTGGATCTTCTCGTCCGCCGAGACTCTCTGGAAGTCGACGTGCTGCACTTCCATCTTGAACGGATGCATGTTGACCGCCCGCAGCAGCACCTGCTCCGTCGCGCCGTCCAGGGCGAGCGTCAGCACGGACGCGTGAAACCTCTCGTTGCGCAGATGGTGGTACAGCGGGTTGTGATCGAGCTCGATGTTGACCGCGGGTTTCTTGCCCCCGTAGAGAATCCCGGGGACCTTCCCGCTGTGGCGCAGGCGGCGGCTCGCACCCCTCCCTTGCCCTTTGCGCGCTTGCGCGACGACTTCGAATGCCATGTTGCCTCTCCTCGATTGAGGCGGCGCCCGCGACCAGGAGCCGCCGTTGAAAAATCTATTCGATGAACAGCGAGCTCACCGAATCCTCGTTGCTGATCCGCAGAATCGTTTCCGCGAGCAGCCCAGCGACCGACAGCACGCGGATCTTCTTGCACGTCTGTCCGGCCTTGGACAGCGGGATCGAGTCGGTCACCACCAGCTCGTCGATCTCCGATTCGGCGATGCGCTCCACCGCCCCGCCCGAGAGCACCGGGTGCGTGCAGTATGCGACCACGCGGGTCGCGCCCTCCTGTTTCAGCGCCTGCGCCGCCTTGACCAACGTATTGGCGGTGTCGACCATGTCGTCCATGATGACGCAGTTTCGCCCCTTCACGTCGCCGATCACGTTCATCACTTCCGACACGTTCGGCTGGGGCCGGCGCTTGTCGATGATCGCGAGGTCCGACTCCAGGCGCTTCGCCATCGCGCGCGCGCGCACCACGCCGCCGACGTCCGGCGACACCACCAGCAGGTTCTCGTACTGGTGCTTCCATACGTCGCCGAGCAGCACCGGCGTCGCGTAAATGTTGTCCACGGGCACGTCGAAAAATCCCTGTATCTGGTCAGCGTGCAGATCCATCGTCAGCACCCGGTCGACCCCCGCTGCCTGCAGCATGTTCGCCACCACTTTCGCGCTGATCGCCACGCGCGCCGAGCGCGGGCGCCGGTCCTGGCGCGCATACCCGAAATACGGGATCGCCGCCGTCACGCGGGCCGCCGAGGCGCGCTTCAGCGCATCCACCATCAGCAACACTTCCATCAGGCTGTCGTTCGCCGGCGCACAGGTCGACTGGAGCACGAAGCAGTCCTTGCCGCGCACGTTCTCCAAAAGCTCGACCATGATCTCGCCGTCCGAGAACTTGCCCACCGTCGCATGGCCGAGCGGGATATTCAGCCGCCGCACCACCGCATGCGCGAGCAGCGGGTTGGCGTTCCCGGTGAAAACCATCAGGCTTTCGTAGGCCATGCGCTCTAGTCCAGGGGCCAGGGACTCGGCCCAAGCCTTGCTCACAAAAAATCAGCCGCACCCGCGGCTCGCTGTCTCGCCAGTCCCTAATCCCTGGGCCCTCGTCTCGAAATCTGATGGCTGGGGAGGAAGGATTCGAACCCTCGCATGGCGGAATCAAAATCCGCTGCCTTAACCAGCTTGGCGACTCCCCAAGCGCTAAACTTGTTCCAGCAACGCCGCGAGCGGATGCCGATCCAGCCCGCGCACGGCGAAGCCGCGCATCTCCGCGGGCATTCTGGATAGAACCGAGCGCGCTTCGCGCTCGGTCGCGAATTCGACGAATACGCAGGCGCCTGAGCCGCTCATGCGCGCATCTCCGAACTGCCTGAGCCATTCGAGATGCGCCGCCACCTCCGCATGGCGCCGACACACGACCGATTCCAGGTCGTTCCTTCCGAAACCGGCAGAAAAGCTTGATATTTTGATGGTTTTCGAATTTCGTGTCAATTCAGGCGCGGTGAAAATCGCATGCGTAGCCACGGCAACCGGCGGAACGAGCACGACGTACCATGCTTGCGGCAATTCGAGCGGAGCGAGCCGCTCGCCGATGCCCTCGGCGAAGGCGTTCCCGCCGAAAAGAAAGAACGGCACGTCCGCCCCGAGCGTGAGCGCCATCGCCGCGAGCCTTTCCTTCGGCAGAGCGAACCCCCACAGGCGGTTCAGGACCGCGAGCGTGGTTGCGCAATCGGAGCTGCCGCCGCCCAGTCCCCCGCCTATCGGTATGTTCTTTTCGATGTCGATATCGACACCCCGGTTGGAACCGACCTCGGCTTGCAGGAGCCGCGCTGCGCGCACGGCGAGGTCTTCACCTTCGGCAATGCCGGGCAAGGCGTGCGAGCGCCTCACCTCGGCGTCGGCGCGCGGCGAGAAGCGCAGCCAGTCGCAGCATTCGATCAGGCGGAAAGCGGTCTGCAACAGGTGGTAGCCGTCGGTGCGCCGCCCGACGACGTGAAGGAAGAGATTGAGCTTGGCAGGGGCCGCATAGCGGCGCTCCCACGGGTTCAATTTATCCATTGATCCACGATCAGGCTAATTTCCAGATTTTCGCGCGACATGCGCAGCCGGAACGGTCGTCCGTCCCGAAATTCCTCATAGGCGACGTGCCAGCCGTCCTGCCACAGTTCCAGGTCCCGGTTCGCTTCGCCGCGAACTTCCGCGGGCCGGCCTGGGTCGGGCCGCGCCTGCACCCAGTCCGAGAGTCCGGCGAGCGGAAGCCGCCAGCCGAGCGCCTGTTCGGTCAGGTCCTCAGCGTTGTCGGCGCGGTATTCCTTCCGGTCGCCGGTCACCAGCCGGAACTGATCACCGTTCCGATTGAGGCGCGCGATGCCCTGGCCGAGGGGCGAGGTGATAAGCAGCTCGTCGGCGTCGCTCGAGTGGCGCCAGAAGACGCGGCCCGATGCGGCGTCTTTGCCGTAGCGGACCGCGACGCGGCCGGACAGCTCGAAGCCGCCCGGGAGGGGACGCCCGGCCTCGGGCAGGGACGCACAGGCGCCGAGAACTGCGACCGCTGCGATGCCGAGCGCAATGCGGACCACGAAGAAATCAGCGCTTCAGCCGCTTGATGGTGTTGGCGAGGGTTTCGTTGTCCGGGCTTTCCCGGGTGGCATCGCCCCAGACGCGCTCCGCCTCGACGCGCTCGCCCATCGCCCACAGCACTTCGCCGAGGTGAGCGGCGATTTCCGGGTCGGGCCGCCCGGCGAATGCGCGGCGCAGGTAGCCGAGCGAGTCGTTCAGCTTGCCCATCCTGTACAGCACCCATCCCATGCTGTCGATGATGAACGAATCTTCCGGGGCGAGTTGCAGCGCCTTTTCGATCAGCTCGCGCGCCTCGGGCAGGCGCTGATTGCGGTCGGCGAGGGAATAGCCGAGCGCGTTGTAGGCGTGCGCGTGCTCGGGGCGTATCTCGATCAGCTTGCGAAGGGAAACCTCGAGAATATCCACCCGCTCGATCTTCTCCGCGAGCATGGCGTAGTCGTACAGCAGCTCGGGATTGTTCGGAACCCGATCGAGCGCCAGCCCGACCAGATCGAACGCGGTCTTCGGCTGGTTTGCGTCGCGCAGGAGCTGTGCTTCGGCGAGGATCAGCTGCACCCGCTGCTGGCCGTTCTTCGCAGCCGCCTCCTGGAGCCGGCCCCGCGCCCCGTCGAGCTTGCCTTGTCTGGCGAGCACTCGAGCGTAGCGGATCTGCGCCTGCCCGTATTGCTCGCCCTCGCCCGCTTCACCGTACCCGCGGAGCGCCCCCGG
>Ga0184608_10000506_pt1 | contig 10508 bp, 8 predicted proteins | sample PLM1_30_coex_FD_133010 | JGI IMG/M metagenome (GOLD analysis project Ga0184608, IMG submission 133010) | Groundwater sediment microbial communities from an aquifer in East River, Colorado, USA - PLM1_30_coex | ecosystem: Environmental > Terrestrial > Soil > Riparian zone | place: USA: East...
ACGATACGGTCGGCGCCTGGCTATCGGCCTACTTTCGAAGCGGTGCCAGTCCCGCCGCGGCGGCTGCCCTCCTCCGCATGAATAGCCGGAACGACGTTCGCGCGGTCCTCCCGGCTGTGCGCGTCCCCACCCTTGTCATACACGCGAGCGGCGACCGCGACGTCAAGATCGACGAGGGCCGCTATCTGGCCTCCCACATCGAAGGAGCCAAGTTTCTCGAGATAGCCGGCGGGGATCACATCTGGTTCCTTTCGCAAACCGCCGACGATGTCGTCGACGCGGTCGAGGAGTTCTTGACCGGCGTCCGCCCAACTCGGGAGGTCGACCGATTTCTTGCGACGGTGCTATTCACCGACATCGTCGGTGGTACGGCGAGGGCGGCGGAGCTCGGCGATACGCGCTGGCGCGAAGTCATCGAGCGGCATCATGCGATCGTCCGGACGGAGCTCGGGCGCCATCGCGGGGTGGAGGAAGACACGGCCGGGGATGGCTTCTTCGCGACCTTCGACGCGCCGGCCCGCGGCGTCCGGTGCGCCCTTGCGATCCGCGCCCGGGTCCGTGACCTCGGCCTCGAGATCCGCGCGGGCTTACACACCGGTGAATGCGAGGTCATCGCCGGGAAAACGGGCGGCATCGCGGTGATCGTCGGCGCGCGCGTCCGGGAGCAGGCCGCGCCTGGCGAGGTGCTGGTGACCAGCACCGTGCGCGACCTTACCTCTGGGGCTGGACTCGCCTTCGAGGACCGCGGCCCTCGCCGGTTGAAAGGCGTACCCCGCGATTGGCAGCTTTTCGCAGCCGGCTAGTGGGTTGCTGATCGTGCTCGCGACGGCCGCACAATACTGAGCGTGCCGCGGCTGCAACGAAAGAGCTTTGGCTCCCCGGAGCAAGTGCGCGACCTGGGTCGCGGCCGAATGGCGGTCGTCAACATAGACGAGACGGCCATCGGGCGGATGAAACTCGAACCCGGATGGCGGTGGTCGGTTGATGTCGCGCCGAAAGTCGGCACGGCTTCCTGTCAGATCCGACACCTTGGCGCGGCGCTCAGCGGGCATCTGTACGTGATGCAGCACGCTGGCATCGTCAACCAGGCGTATCGCTACGCCATCTCGGATTGGATGATCTCGCCGTCGTGCCACTCCGGATCGGCCGCGAGCAGCGCGCGCATCTTTTTGTAGCGCTCGTCCTGCTTGGGGTCCCGCGCGTTCTTCGTATAGCTCTCTTTGTCCTTGAAAACGACAGCCATATAAATCTCGTTTGGGTCACGGTCCATGCGATACACGACGGTTCTGACAAACCCAGGGATCTTGAGCTGGTCGTATTGCGCCATGTCGTCCCTGAGTTTCGCTTCCATTCCTGGCCTTAGGCGCATACGCGCAACGGTGCCGTACATCCAAGGTCCCTCCCCGCGGTTTGCTCGCATCCTAGGCCTGAGGTGCGATCTGAAAGAAGATACCCACTGGTCTTCCGCTCGGCCGATCGCCCAGCTGGCGGGAAGAGGCATCTGATCGGGAGTCAGACGCGCTGCTCGCGTTAGGAATTTGCTAGTTGGCCGGATGCGAGGACCGCGGGCAACATCCTCGTTCGGGAGAGGCTTCGAGACAAAAGGAGAGGCCCGCTGGTTCACAGCGGGCCTCTTCGCGAGTGCGTGATTAGCGGGTTGGCTTAGTAATCCATCCCGCCGCCACCGGGCATTGCGGGAGCCTTGTCCTTCTCGGGAAGGTCGGTGATGAGCGCCTCGGTCGTGAGGATCATCGCCGCGATCGACGCGCCGTTCTCGACGGCCGAACGAACGACCTTGACCGGGTCGATGATCCCGGCCTTCGGCAGGTCGACGATATGGCCGCTCATGACCTCGTAGCCCCAGTTCGAGGACTTCGTCTCTTCCTGCTTGCGGCGGACCTGGGCCAGGATCACCGCCCCGTCCTCGCCGGCGTTCGCGACAAGCTGCCGGAAGGGCTCCTCGAGCGCCCGGCGGAGGATGTTCACGCCGGTCTTCTCGTCGCCCTCGGCCTTCACCTTGTCGAGCGCCTTGATCGCGTTGATGAGGGTGATCTCGCCACCGGGGACCATGCCCTCTTCGATGCCCGCGCGGGCAGCTGAGAGTGCGTCCTCGACGCGGTGCTTCTTCTCTTTGAGCTCCACCTCGGTGGCCGCGCCGACCTTGATGACGGCGACGCCGCCGGCGAGCTTCGCGAGACGCTCCTGGAGCTTCTCCTTGTCGAAGTCGCTGGTGGTCTCTTCGATCTGCGCCTTGATCTGCTTGACGCGCGCCATGATCTGTTCCTGCTTGCCGTGGCCCTCGACGAACGTGGTGTCGTCCTTGTTCGCCGTGACGCGGCGTGCGCGGCCGAGATCCTGGATCGTCGTCGCGTCGAGCTTGCGGCCGGCCTCTTCGGTGATGACCTGGCCGCCGGTGATGGTCGCGATGTCCTCGAGCATGGCCTTGCGGCGGTCGCCGAAGCCCGGGGCCTTGACCCCGAGGATGTTCAGCGTGCCGCGCAGCTTGTTCACGACGAGCGTCGCGAGCGCCTCGCCGTCGATGTCCTCGGCAACGATCACGAGATTCTTCGAGACCTGCACGAGCTTCTCCAGCACGGGCAGGATGTCGGTGATCGCCGAGATCTTCTTGTCGGTGATGAGGATGTAGGGGTCCTCGATAACCGCTTCCATGCGGTCGGCGTTGGTGACGAAGTAGGCCGAGATGTAGCCGCGATCGATCTGCATGCCTTCGACGAACTCCGTCTCGAACTGCAGACCCTTGGACTCCTCGACGGTGATCACGCCTTCCTTGCCGACCTTCTCCATGACGTCCGCGATGAGGTCACCGATCTGCTTGTCGGCTGCGGAGATGGTCGCGATCTGCGCGATCTGCTCTTTCTGGTGCTCGCCCTCCACCTTGGTGGACTGCGCCTTCATCTCTTCGACCACGGCGATGACGCCGCGCTCGAGACCGCGCTTGAGGAGCATCGGGTTCGCGCCCGCCGCGATGTTCTTCATGCCCTCGTGGACGATCGCCTGCGCGAGGACGACGGACGTCGTGGTGCCGTCGCCGGCGATGTCGTTGGTCTTGGTCGCGGCTTCCTTGAGAAGCTGGGCGCCCATGTTCTCGAAGGGGTCTTCGAGCTCGACTTCGCGAGCGACCGTGACACCGTCGTGCGTGACGGTCGGCGAGCCGAACTTCTTGTCGAGCGCGACGTTCCGGCCCTTCGGCCCGAGCGTCGTCTTCACGGCATTCGCCATCGTGTCGATGCCGTTCTTTAGCTTCTTACGTGCTTCGTCGGTAAAGGCCAGCTGCTTTGCCATGCGTACCTCCCCTTATTCGGCGACGAGACCGAGGACGTCTTTCTCACTCAAGATGAGAAGCTCCTCGTCGTCGAGCTTGAATTCAGTCCCGGCGTACTTCTGGAACAGAACGCGGTCACCCTCTTTGAGGTCCACCGGGATGCGCTGGCCGGTGTCGGGGTGGCGGTCGCCCGGTCCGACGGCGAGGACGCGGCCCTCCTGGGGCTTCTCCTTCGCGGTGTCCGGCAGGACGATCCCGCTCTTCGTGATTTCCTCACGCTCGAGGGCCTTGATGACGACGCGAGAGCCGAGCGGCTTGAGCTTGGTCTTCGCCTTGGGATTGGGCTTGGGCGCGGTTGCGACTGCCATGTGTCTCCCCTCCTTTTGGGTTGTTACGGGCGCGGCGAATGGCCGCAGACCCACGGATTCGGATTAGCACTCGCCGGGCTTGACTGCTAATGACTCTAGAAGACGAGGAGAAAGACTGTCAAGCGGCGCCCTCGCCGTCGTCGACCGTTACAAGGCCGGTCTCGGCGAGAACGCGGTCTTTGCCCGCTCGCTTGGCCGCATAGAGCATGGCGTCGGCGGCCTCCACGACCTGTTCGGAGCTGCGGCCGGGTCGCCAGGAGGCGACTCCCGCGCTCACCGTGATCGCGATCTTCGGATCGGCGCGCCCCTGGAGCTCGACCGCCTCGCGGACCCGCTCCGCTGCGATGCGCGACTCTTCCAGGCCCGACTGCGCCATGAGCACGAGGAACTCGTCGCCGCCCGTCCGGACCCCGACGTCCGACGCCCGGAGGGTTTTCTTCATCGTGTTCGCGAGGCCGCGGAGCGCGAGATCGCCCTGCTCGTGCCCGAAGGTGTCGTTGACGTTCTTCAGACCGTCGACGTCGATAGCGACGACGCTGTAGGGCTGGCCATGCCGCACCGCGAGCGAGTGCATGAGCCGGAGCTGCTGCGCCAGGAAGTGCCGGTTGTGAAGCCCGGTGAGTCCGTCCGTCGTGGCCTGCCGCTGTGCCGTCTCGAGCACGCGCCGCGTCGCGAGGCTGAGCGCCACGCGGTCGGCGGCGGCGCGCAGGACCGTGACGTCGAGGATCGACTCCTTGTCGGGCTCGAGGAAGAGCGCGCCGACGGTGTCTCCGCCCGCGACGAGCGGCACGCACGAGTAGTGCGAGCGGAAGGGCATGTACGGGCAGACCACGGGATCGTCTGCCGAGGTGACCTCGAAGAAACGGCCGCTCCGGATCGCGGGACAGCTCGTCGGTCCGTTCACCACGGGATGCGGAGTCGCGCGCCCGGCGGTGCCGACCGGCTCGAGGATCGCGACTGACGGGTCCGTGAACAGAACGGTGGCCGCGGGCAGATGGAAGCCCTGCTGGAGGCTCCGCGCCGCGGTCTGCGCGAGGCTCGCCTCATCGGTGGTCAGCGCGAGTGCGTCGACGAGGTTGTCCATGCTCTCGAGGACCTTCATGCGCGCCTCGAGCCGATCGCTCTGGCCGCGAACCTGCTCGAACGCGAGGAACGACGCGACGGCCGCCGCCGATGCGTCGGCGATGACCTCCGCGACGCGGATCTCGTGCGCGGTCCACTCCCGCTTCTCGTGGCTCGAGACGGCCATGAGGCCGATGACCTCACTGCGATGCACCAGAGGCACGAAGAGCCCCGCCGCGAAATGCTGGTGGTCGCGCTTCTGGTCCGAGCTCTTGTCGGCGCGGGCGTCATTCACGGCGACCGTGCGCTTCTCGCGGACGGCACGCCGCCGCGGCGTGTCCTCCGGAAGCGATGGGTCGGCGTGGAACTCCTGGATCGCGCCGTCAGGTCCGACGGTGTATCCATCCGCGAAGTCGGGCTTTGAGGCGAAGAGATACAGGCGGTCGATCGCCAGCGCGTTCTTCGCCGATTCGTACACGACGCGCACGAGTTCGTGGAGCTCGCCGACCCGAGCGAGGCCGAGCGCGGTGTTGCGCGCGACCGACAATTCGGCGTTCTGCGTCGCGAGCTCCTCGGTCCGCTGGCGAAGCGTGAAGCGGGTTTCCTGAATCGTGCGCGAGATCAGCGCGGTCATTGCGATCACCGAGAGGAGCGCGAACAGGCGGATGACGCCGACGTCGACCTGACCGTTCTCGCCCCCGAAGAAGACCTCGGCGACGAGCGTCGCGAGGTACGCGACGATGGCGATCGTTCCGGTGAAGAGGGTTCCCGAGATGCGCATCCCGAAGACCGTCGCGAGGATCGGGAGCACGTAGTACGGGAAATACCGCGAGTCGATCCCGCCGGTCAGGACGAGGAGGATCGCCGCAATGACCTGGGTGATCGCGGCACCGACCGCGAAGCGGCTCTTGCCGAGCCAGCTCTCGGGGAATACGTGGAACCAAAGGGTGGCAAACAGGAAGAGCAGCAGCGAGCTCGCGACGAGCCCGATCCGGGATGCCTGGTCCGTCGTCGGCAGGGCCGCCGTCCCAAGCAGAGCCGCGCCGATGCCCCAGCTTGCGGCCTCGGACGCGATGCGTATGCGACGCTCGTAGGACGCCCGCGACCGCGGGTCACCAACCACCAATTCGCGCCCATGGTGCGGCACGGCGGTTAGCCTGTCGCCCCCTGAGCAAGCAACCAAGCCCGAAGATAGACAAGCTCGCCACCTCTGAGGTCCAGGCTGCCCAAAAGCCCATAGATTTCGGCGCAAACGATTTCCACAGCCCGCTAAACGGGGACCTCGCCGTGCCGGAACGGCCGCGGCCGGCCTTGGCACCGGACCGTAAGGAGCTCGCGAGGATCACGCTTTCTTGATGCGCTCCCGTCGCGTGGCTTTCGCCGGCAGGCGCCCTCGGCGACCCGACGCCGTGCCCGCGATGGTCTCGAGTTCGGCGAGCAGGATCGTCCGAAACCGCTCCGCCGGCGGCGAGAGGGGTATGTCGCGCGCGTGCACCAGTGAGAAGTGGCGGCGCACGCGCCAGCCGGGGACCTTGACGATCGCCAGCGTTCCCGCAGCGAGCTCGGTCATCACGGCGTAGCGGCTTATTCCGCTCACCCCCGCGCCCTTCGCGACGGCCAGCTTCACGGCTTCCCACGATGGAAGCGAGATCCGTCCCGTGGGTGTGATGCCGAGGTCGCGCCAGGCCGCCTCGAACGCGGCGCGGGTCGACGACCCTTCCTCGCGCGAGATCCAGGTCAGGCTTTCGAGGTCGCGCATTCTCGGGCGGGAGCGCGCGACCGAGGGCGCCGCGACGATGACGATGTCGTCCTCCAGCAGCGTCTCGCTGTCCACGTCACGCGCGGCTGTGAACCCGCCGACGATCGCGAGCTCCGCGCGGTGGGCGCGGACGAGCTCGACGATCGGCTCGGACGTACCGATCTGAACGTCGAGCTCGACACGCGGATGGGCGGAGTGGAACGCGGCGATCGCGGCGACCGCGAGGTACATCCCTGTGCCTGATGTCGCGATCGCGAGGCGGCCGGTCTCGGCACCCGCGAGGGACCGCGCTCCCCGCGCCGCCTGCGCGACGAGGGCCTCGGCCCGCTCGACGTGGTCGGCCACGAACTCGCCAGCCGGGGTCAGCCGGATCCGACGCGGCCCTCTGATGACGAGCTGCGTGCCGAGCTCGGCTTCGAGCTCGGCCACATGCTTCGACACCGCCGGCTGGCTGATGACGAGCTCTTCGCCCGCTGCCGAGAAGGAGCCTCGGCGCGCGAGCGCGGCGAACGCGCGTAACCGGGCCTCGAGCTGCATCTTGCGACTAGAGGTTATAGCTCGGATAGGAACTATGTATTGGAGTTCTAGCGGCCGGTGGACCACCTTGGGGTCGGAACCGCTCCTCAAGCAGTCCGGAGGCATGAAAGGCATGGGCACTCTCGGTCGCGTCTCACCGTTCCTCGCTACGTTCGCGATCCTTGTCGGATCCTGCGGCGGTCGCGCCGCCGCACCGACTACGGCACCGTCACAAAGCCCGGCACCGCCGTCGTACGAGCTTTGGGTCGTCGACCAGGCCGAGACGACGCCGACGGGCGGCGGAACGCTCTACATCTACAAGAGCGCGGATCTGAAGGGCACGGCGCCGACGCCCGCGTACACCGTCAACCTCGGCGAGGCCGCGCTTGGCGTCGGCGACGGCATCGGCAAGCACGGGCACAGCATCGCGTTCAACCCGGCGATGACCCACGCCGTCATCTCATACGTCGACAGTGGCCACGTGCAGGTGATCCGCGCCGCGGACCGCAAGGTTGTCGCGAGCATCAAGATGACGGGTGGCACGGCGGGACCAGCGGCCCCGCACGCGAGCGCGGTCACGCCCGCGGGCGACGCGATCATCGTCGCGAATCAAGGCGGCAAGCGGCTTCAGCGAATCAGTGCCGATTTCAAGACCGACGTCTACAAGGTGGATAGCGCGGCGGACCTCGACCTCTCGCTTCTCGAGGACGCCGATCATCCGGGAAACCTTCCGGTGATCCCGGTGTTCACGCCGGACGGGCGCTACGTCTACGTGCCGATGCGCGGCGGCGGCTCGTACGTCGTCGATTACCAGGCGACCCCGATGAAGACGGTCGCGTCAGTTGGAAAGTCGGCGATCGGACCGCAGCAATGCTGCGCCACGTTCGTGAAGGACACGATCTGGACGACCGCGCAGGGCGGCGCGACAAGCACCACCACCAGCTTCAACCTGTATCAGGTCACCGGCCTGCCCGACAAGCTCGTGGCGAAGAAGATTCTCTCGCGCACCGGGAACGTCGAGTCGCACAGCGTGATCCTCGTCGGTCAATACCTCTGGCTGGCGGACCGCTTCGCGAACACCCTCGACATCGTCGACCAGACCGGCGACACGAAGACGATGAGCCTCGCGTCCGGGCCGCTCGCCGGGCGCGACCCGGCGCCGGACATCATGGCGGTGTCCCCCGATGAGTCGACCGTCTTCGTCGCCTTGCGAGGCAAGGCGCCCGTCACGAGCAACATCAAGGGACTCGACAACGCGGTCGGGGACATCGGTGGCTTCGCGATCCTCACGGTTAAGGACAACGGACGCGACGCGACCGTGAGCTCTTTCGTCGCGCTTCCGCTTGCCGGCGGCGCGAGCGTCGTCGATCCCCACGGTCTTCGCGTGCGGATCGTCAAGTAACTCACATGAAGGCGGGGCCGTCGCGCCGAGGGGGCGGCGGCCCCTTTCGTCTAAGGGGTGGACAGGAGCGAGAGCGGATCGATCGGGGCACCGTCCTTCATCACCGCGTAGTGCAGATGCGCTCCGGTCGTGATGCCGGTCAGTCCGATGAAGCCGATGACCTGCCCGGCCTTCACCTGCTGGCCGGCCTTCACCGGCGGCAGCGCGAACGTGTCGTCGAGGTGGGCGTACTCCGACACGTAGCCGCCCGGGTGCGCGAGCAGCACGATCATCGCGCCGTCGGGAAGGTGTCCGACGAACGCGACGACGCCGTCGCTCGCCGCGATCACCGGTGTCCCGAGCGGAGCCGCGATGTCGATCGCCCCATGGAAGTGCGCGTACGAGACGCCACCATAGGTCGCGGCCGGCTCGAGCTCGAACGACGTCGGGCCGAACGGCTGCGTGAGCACTCCACGGACGGGCAGTGACCATGCGCCGGCGGCACCATCCCGGACCATCGCGGAAGCGACGAGCTGCGCGAGCGCGGTCTGCGCGTTGGTCGCGTCCTGCACCAGTGCCTTCAAGACGGCGACCTGCGCGGCCTTCGCCTCGGTGTCGCCGGCCGCGGCCGCGGCGGCAAGCGAGCGCGCTCGGTCCCGCAACCGCGCGATTTGCGCCTGCTTCGCGCCGACCGAGCCCTTGAGCGTGGCGAGAAGGTCGGCGCGCTCCGCGAGCTTCGTCTGCGCGTCCCGCAATCCGCTCTGTAGGGCGAGAAGGTCATCCAGCGCTTCGCGCTGCGCCGCGCTGAGATCCGCGGGCAGCTTGTCCGCCGGAAGGGCCGCGAGTTGGAACGCCTCTCGCTCGAGCCGGTCGTGAAGCGTACGTCGCGCATCGGACTTCGCCTGAAGAGCGGCGATGTCGGCGTTCACGACGTCGAGGTCATTCGCGACCTGCGCGATTTGCGGATCGAGCCCGGCGAGCTCGTCCTGAGCCACTCTCGCCTGCGCTTCGATCACCTGCGCGAGCGACCGCGCGTTCGCGAGGAGCGCCGCGTCACGAGCGCGGGCCGCCTCCGCTTCGGCGCGCACCGCTTCGGGGTCCGGTGTTGGGCTCGGCGCGGCCGTCGCCGGTGCGGCGGTCGCAGCGGCTGTGGCGTCGGTCGGAGAAGGCGACGGGGAGCCGGACGCGCCCGCCGATGGCGAAGCCGAGGGACTCGCTGATGCGGACGACGACGGCGAGCGCGTTGGCGTCGTAGTAGAGGGAGACGGACTCGCCGACGCGGTCAACGTCGGACCATCCGCCATCGCCGGCGTCGCCAGAAACGACACCACGAAGACGACCGCGAGTAGCGGCGGCGCGAGGAAGCGTTGCACTTGCACGACTCACAAAAAAGAGTGCCGCACCAGCCTCAGAGAGCGGACACAAGTCTCCCCAGCGACCGGGCGAGCCCGCTCTAGGTCTCTTCGCCCACCTTACCGGTGGCGCCGATCCGGTTCGTGGTGACTTCGCGCGCAGCGTGCTCGCGAAGCAGCCGTTCGGCCTCGTCCTCGCGATTCTTGGCGCTCACGGTGACCATCAGGCCACCGGGCACGAATTTCCCCTTGTCATCGGTGGCGGCCCCACGTGCGACGAGCGAGATCTGGTCGTCGGTGAAACCACGCTCGATTAGGGCGTCGACCGCTGACTCGGCCGTTTCACGATCCGCGAACATCGCAACGACCGCGACGTGCTCGCTGGGAACCTGGACTTCCTGGACTTCGTCGGATCTTGTTTCCATCACGACCTCCGCGTCGGAGGCCGCAGGGCGCGTGCCAGCCTAGGTCTCGGGCGTCATCTCGCCCGCTCGGATCGCCACCACCAGGCGATTCTCGGGCGGAGGAACCGGGCAGTTGTAGTGGGGAGAGAACACGCACGCCGGGTTGTATGCGCGATTGAAATCGACGAGATATCCGCCGTCATCGAGCGCGTCGAGGTCCAGATAGCGGCCGATGTGGTACGACTCGCGGCCGTTCGTCCGATCCTTGAAGAAGATCTGCAGCGAATCTTCCGGAACGCCCGGCTCGAGAAGACGGGTGGCGGCGACGCGACACTCACGGCCCTCCACCGAGAAGGTGAACCATCCGACTCGTTCGGCACTTC